>ORJL011345186.1_pt1 | contig 16816 bp, 12 predicted proteins | sample 1779941 | NCBI WGS metagenome assembly ORJL01 (sample SAMEA104232317, study PRJEB22302) | groundwater metagenome | biome: forest; feature: aquifer; material: groundwater | place: USA | collected 2011-08-07 | depth 5.8 m | reverse complement strand
GTCGACCGAAGGAATGGGGCAAAAAGGAGAGTTCAACGGCCTGCAGGCCACGTTTTTCCTCACCAGGAGGCGTCCAAAAGGCCAATTCTTGCAGCCGACAGTGTTCGCGAGCATCGAGCTCAATTTCGCGACAGAAACTAGCTAGGCGCGCGCCGGCCCCGCGCCCACGAGGTCCATCACCTCGCGATCCTCGAGCAACCGGTCGGACTGCTTCGCGGCCTGGAAGATCCGGTCCACCATCGCGTCGTCCGATTTCACTCCACGGTGCTCGAGCCAGAACAGGATGTTCGACCGGCCGCTCATCGGCCCGATCCGGATGTTCTGCTCCCGCCCAAAGTCGCCCGCGGGGACGCCGGAGTAGACCCGATCGGCCAGCCACGGGTCGCCCTTGCGCAGCGCCTTGATCACCGCGGCGGCGTGCACCCCGGTCGCGGTTTCGAACGCGTCGCGGCCCACCACCGGATACTGGCCCGGAATCGGCACGCCGACCGCGCGCGAAACCTTCTCGCAATATTCGGTGAGCCGCCGCAGATCGTTGTCGATCCAGCCGAGGAGCCGCAGGTTGACCAGGAGCACGTCCAACGGGGTGTTGCCTACGCGTTCGCCGATGCCCAGCGCGCAGCCGTGGACCCGGTCGGCCCCCGCCTCGATCGCCGCGATCGTGTTGATCACGCCCAGGCCCCGGTCCATGTGGCCGTGCCAGTCCACCTTGACCTGGGGCGCGCCGATCTCCCGCAGGTGGTTCCGCATGAAGCTCACGAGGTGGCGCGCGCCGCTCGGGATCGCGTGGCCGACGGTGTCGCACAGGCAGACGCGCTTCGCCCCGGCATGTACCGCCGCGGTATACAGCTTCTTCAACGTGTCCGGACGCGAGCGGGTGGTGTCTTCGGTGACGTACATGACGCTCAGGCCCTGCTTCACCGCGAAGCCGATCGCCTTCTCCGTGTGCTCGAGGAGGCGGTCGACGGTCCAGTCTTCCGCATAGAGCCGGATCGGGCTGGAGCCGATGAACAGGCAGGCCTCCACCGGGATGCCCTCCTTCTGCTGCACCTCGGCGATCGGGGCGATGTCGGCCTCGAGCGTCCGGGCCGCGCAATTGGGCGTGATGCGCAGGCGGTTGCGCGCGATCTCGCGGCAGAGGAGAGAGACGTGCTCGCGCGCCTTCGGACCGGCGCCGGGGAGCCCGACATCGGCGGAGTCGACGCCGAGGCTTTCCATCAGGTGGAGGATCTCGATCTTCTCCTCGATCGAGGGATTCTTCACCGACGGAGACTGCAGGCCGTCGCGCAGCGTCTCGTCGTCGAACTCGATCTTCTGCGGCGGCTTGACCGGAGCCGTGGGACCGGCCAGATTCCAGTCGTGGATGAGCGCCTCGCGGTCGACCTCGGCCATGGGGGGTGCTCCGACTCGGTGATTCCCGGTCATGGTAGCGCAATCGAACGCGCGGGAACAGTTCGTCGCTCACGCCGTCCGGGGCTTGCGGCCGCGGATCAACAGGACGCCGATCGACAGAACGAGCGCCATCACGATCCCCAGCGCCAGGAGGCTGTGGGCGATCATCGACACCACGATGGTCACTCCGGAAAGCCCCAGCGCCACCGGAAACATCACGATCCCCACCAGCGTCCGGCTGGTACTGCCGAGGAACGGAAGCACGTCCAGCACCGCCGAGATCGGCCCGAGGATCAGAGCGAGCCCGAGCCACATGAGCAGGAACCCCGCGCCCCGGAGGATCCAGGTCTCGATCGAGTGCTCAGTGAGCATCTCCGAGATCGCCCGGTCGCGCGGACCGGAGACGGCCCGGAGGAACGGGGTCTCCGCGTCGACCAGGAACGGCTCGACGCGAGCGCCCTGCTGCCGTCCGAAGAGCGTCACCTGCCCGCCCGGCTTGAGCGCATCGTAGGCGATGCGCGTGTCCCCCATCGCGGGAGCGGAGGGCGTCCCCGTGCCCAGGTAGATCCACCCCTCGACCAGGTGCGGGCACTCCGATCCGCCCGCCGTGTGTCCCCCGTCTGTCAGCAGGTCGGGGGTCAGCTCGAGGCGGGACGACGCGGGAAGGCCCGAGCCGAGGAAGCCGCCGCCGTCGGTGTCGCCGGGCGAGAATTCGAACGCGCCCACCGTCGCCTGCTCCGCGAGCCACTGGTCGCTCTTTTCGCGTGCCGGCGGGTTGTGGTGCCCTTCGGGGTGACGGAAGGAGGACGAGTCGGCGGGGTCGGAAGTCCACGCCGTCTCATAGCGATAGGTGGTCTCGGTGTCGCTTCCCCCGCCGACATTCTTGGTCGTCTTCGACTCCTTCTTTTCGACCCAGGCCCAGGATTCGGCCCGGCGCGCGAGCGCCACGTACTTGCCGGGCCGGAGGTACTTGGAATCGCCCAGTTCCGCGTCGCTCTGGAGGGAATCCGTGACGGCCACGAACTGGCCGTCATGGGAGGCGTCCGGCGCGCCCGGGGCGACCGCTACGGACCCCTGGGCCAATTTGCCGAAGTTGATTCGTCCCTCGTTCCACCACAGGACCGGGAAACTCGCGAGGAAGAACAGGACGCCCACGAGCACTCCCTTGATGGCGTTTCCGAGGTTACCCAACAGGCCGGTGCTGGAGCGTTCGACGAATACGTTCGGCATGAGATCCTCCTCGGGGTCGACGAATCATCGGGGAGAGCATACCAAACGCCCCGCGAAGACGGGAAGAACGGCGGCACCTCTCGTTGCCGCGGCGCGATTCGAAAACCCGCGAGCGGGGACCGAGTCGACGCGCACGGGACCAGGCGCGCTTTCGCTGGAAGGCTCCTGGAAGCGATCCGGACCCGGCTTTTCCCCGCCGATGCGCTCGGTACAGCAGCGAATGCGGGGATTTCGCTCCGGCTGCGCGACACAGCAGGACCTGCGCTTCTCTCCGCCGGAGCAGGTTGTCGTCGGAGCGTTCGTTTCCCACGAAACGTTCTCTTGCCGCAGGGGTTATGTTAGGGTGTCGCGTCCAGACTGAGGCTGGGTTTAGGACCACGCGGCGGACGGCGGCGCGCCCTGTGCTGAGGGAGAGGATCATGAATTCCACCATCCGGAAGGTCTCGATTCCGCTGCCGATCATGGGTGGCCTCGGGCTGCTCGTGTGCGGACTGGTCGGAGGCACCGTCTACAACCTCCAGCAGGTCCGCGAGCTCGAAGCCGAATTGGCGGAGATGCGGCTGTCGGTCGATCGCGTGAAGTCGCGACCGGCCGGACCCTCGGTCGAGACCGCGCAGGCGGCAACGACCGCGACTTCGGCCGGCTCCGAAGAAATCGACGCGCTGCGCACCGAGATGACCCGGGTACAGGGGGAGCTGGCGCGCATGGCGGAGCGACAGGAAGCCTCGCACGCCGCCGTGCCCCCGCTCGCGGCGGAGACGGCGCAAGCCGCCCCGGCGGAGACCCAAGCCGCCCCGGCAGGCGACCAGGTGCATGGGATTCTCGCCTCACTGGAGTCCCAGGACCAGGCGCTTCTCAAGGGGGTCGTGAAGGAAATCCTCGAGCAGCAGGAGGTCGAGGAGCGCGAGGCGAGGCGCAAGCGCGAGTCGGAGGAGATGATCCGCCAGATGGCCCAGCTGCTCTCGCTCACTCCCGAGCAGAGCACGCGGGTGAGCGCCTTGCTGGCGGAGCGGATGAAGGCGATGGAGGCGCTGCGGACCCAGTCGAACGATCAGAACCGCGACGACTTGCGCGCCAAGATGCAGGAAGTCCGCAAGCAGGGCGAGGAGCAACTCGCCACCTTCCTCACGGCCGACCAGCTCACCAAGTACAAGGAATGGACGAACAGCCGGGAGGGGCAGCGCTGGGGCGGGGGCGGGCGCGGGCCGGAGGGCGGCGGGCGCGGAGGCCAGGGGATGCCGGGAGGCGGCGGGCAACCGCGCTAGCCCAGCCTAGTGGGCCTTCAACCTCGGTTGGGACGCGTCGGCACGCGGCCTTCTCGGCCGTGTCTGCGCCCGATAGTGCACACCGGCAACATCGTCGCATTTTCGACGATCTTGCGAGGAATCACACCTTCCGCCGTTGGACAATCCGTGCAATCCGGACAATCCGTATAATCCGTAGTTCCGTCGGTTGCGGCGGCAGCTGGGCAAGATGGAAGACCCGCTAGCGCGTCATCTTCCGCAGCGCCTCGGCGCGGTCCAGGAAGAGCGGGATCTCCATCAGCCCGTTCACATCCAGCACCTTGTCGTACACCGCGAGCGCAGCCCTGGCGTGCGCCGCGGCCTCGGGCAGGCGTTCGGTCTTCCCCGCCGCGAGCGCTGCCGCCTCGTCGGCGAAGGCCGCCTCGATCATTCTCACCCCCTCGCCCCAGTCGACCCAAGAATCGTGATACGGATCGTCTGGATTCATCCCGGACTGACAGCCCTCGATCACCTGGGCCCAGAGCTGCCTGGCGCCCGCCGGATCGCCGCGCTCGAGCCTCCCATAACCCGCCAGGCAGACCTTGAACATGGCCCGGCGCAGTCGTCGCTCCACGGATCCCTGGCGGAACACGGGCTTCGACTGCTTGAGCGCTTTGTAGTCGGCGACCAACTGCCAGAGCGCCGGGATCACCGCCTCCAGACCGTCCTCCCGCTCGATCGTCTCGGCGTCCCGTTCGGTCTCGAGGATCGCTTTAAGGCGCTGGAGGTACTGGATCCGATCGGCCCAGAACGTGGTCCCCGGGTGGTAGCGATCATCGACGTACCGGCAGAAGCGGATGGCGTCGTCGAGCCGTTGTTGGCTGACCTCCCAGCGCCCCGAGCCCCGCTCCTCCGCCGACTTCGCCGCGCAAGACCCCAGGGTGTGCCATGCACGGTGGTAAGTCGCGTCCATGGTCATGCCCTGGTACACGTCGACGATCGCCGCGAGGTCCGCATGGCGGATTTCGTATAGCAGCTGGGCCTTCTCGAAATACTCGATCGCCGTCTCGTAGGCGCACCGGCGCTCCATGGCCTCGATCAGCTCCATCACGCGGTCTTCGCTCGGCGGCCCGTGCATGTGCTCGTTGCGCGGCACCCGGTGCCAGTAGAGGTAGCCGACATGGTGGGGCAGCTTCTCTTCCCGCGGGTTGAGACGCATGCCCCGCTTTGCGTACTGGATCCCGGCCTGAACCCACTTGACCTTGGTCTCGGGATCCTCGAACAGGTTCGAGACGTTGTAGGCCATGTTCCACGAATTGTGGATGTAGACCTCCACCATCCGCGGCTGAAGCCGGGCGATCGCCTCGTAGACGGTGCGCAACTCCTCCCACTTCTTCTCCTTGGTCAGCCGCTCGGCGCGAATCCAGAGGAAGTCGACCGCGATCGCCCGGAAGCCGCCCAGCATGATGCTCCCGACGTACTCCATCAGGAAGTCCGACGGCGGCAACTCTTCGAACGGCGCCGCCTCCTGCAGCTCGACCTGCTCCGGCATCTCGCCCAGTCGCACCTGGAGGACCGCCAGCAGCGGCAGGATGCACGCCGCCACCACCAGCCATGCCTTGTCCTTCCGCGCCCAAGGGATCATTTCATCTCCCTCATCGAGAAGAACATCCAGCCCAGGAGAAACGCCGCCCCGACGTACACGCCGGCGTACCCGCATAGGTCGAGGACGTGTCCGAAGGGGATCGAAATCCCCTCCAACACATTCTCCGGAGTATCATACAAACTCAAATCCGGAATCACCCGCACCACCGAGTCCGAGACCGCCTGCGAGAACTGCAGGAGCCAGAGCGGCAGGTCGTCCGGATCGGGGTGGTAGTGCCCGGCTTCCGTACGGGTGGTGACGGAGCGAATCGTGGACACCACCGTGGGCATCGATTGGCGCACGAAGCTGACCAGGCTGCCGGTGAGGAAGAGGAAGAGCCCGAGGAAAATGCTCACCGGCCCCGACACCGCGGTCGACCCCATCGTGGTCATGGTCGTGATCATCACCAACTGCGCGTAGGTGGCCAGGAGGCTCTTGGCGAAGTTGCGCTCGAAGCCCAGGGAGATCGGCTCGGTGAAAAGGACCAGGCTGCCCGGCGCGGCCCCGATGGCGCTCCGGCTGTTGGCGGGCGCGACCCCGATCTCGAGCACGCCGCGGTCGTCGATCAAGCGGCGCGGGATCTCGAACCGGTGCGGCACGTTCCACATGAGCCGCTGCTTTTCCAGCCGCTTGTACTCCAGGCTCCCGGCGCGCACGATCGTGATGGTCCCGTCGCCGGCGTAGGAGGCGTCGATGCAGCTTGCGTACACGGTCAGCTCGGCGCGGATCCGGTCGCCGATGGGCAGGGCGCCGACCCCCTGGAAGCTCCAAAACAGGCGCGACTCGGGCGCACGGTTGATCCACAGCCGGGGCGGCTCGTTCTCGGAAAGCAAGCAGGTCGTCCAACCGGGCTTGCCCTCTTCGTGCACCAGACCGAACGCGTTCGCCTCGATCCGCTCCCGCGTTTCCAGGAAGCCCTGCCCCGCGCCGAACAGGGAACCGTCCAGCCAGCGGACATAGCCCACGCTCAGGGTGCCCATGGCAGCCAGGAAAACCAGCAGCACCAGGCAGAAGCCGAGCAACTTGCCCGCGAGCGTTTGGAACCTGGTGACCGGCTTGGTAACCACGAGGTAGAGCTTCCGCGCCTCGATGTCGTCGGGGATGGAGGTCGCGGAGAGGAACACCGCGATCAGGACGCCGAAGAAGGAGATGGTGCGCAGGCACCAGCTTTGGATCAGGCGGATCTTCGATTCCGCGTCGATCGCCGGCAGGCTGACCGCGAGCCCGATCAGGAGCGCGGCGAAGAAGGCCAGGCCGAGAAAGACCCGGCGCCTCACCGACTCCCTAAACGTCAGCTGGACGACCGCCAGGACCCGCCACATCCTTCGACTCCCCGCTCGTCTCGCTTTCCTTGATCGTCCGCAGGAAGAGGTCTTCCAGGGTCGACGAGGGATTCCCCACCGAGATCACCTTGCCGCCGTGCTTGCGGATCAGGTCCTCCACCTTGCGCCGGGTGTCGTCGGTGAGTCCCTGCGAAGTGATCTGCACCTGATCCTTGATCGTGAGGAGATCGCGCACGGTCCCGCTCTTGCGCAGCTTCCCCAGGTGGAGGATCGCCACCCGGTCGCACACGTCCTGCACGTCTGCGAGCAAGTGGCTCGACATGAGGATGGTCTTGCCGCGCGCCTTGAGCTCGAGGATCAGGTCCTTGAGCTGGCGGCTGACGATCGGGTCCAGCCCCGAGGTCGGCTCGTCGAGGAAAATCAGCTCAGGGTCATTGATCAGCGCCGACGCAAACCCGAGCCGGCGCGCCATCCCCTTGGAGTACTCGGCAACTCGACGGTGGCGCACCTCGTAGAGGCCGACCATCTTGAGCAGTTCCTCCGAGCGCTGCCGGCGCACCGCGCGCGGCAGGTCGAACAGCCGCCCGTAGAAATCGAGCGTCTCCATCGAATCGAGGAACCGATAGAGGTAGGACTCCTCGGGCAGATAGCCGATCCGCTTCTTGACCGGCACGTCGCGCGGATCGGCGCCGAGGACGGAGGCGCGGCCGGCGGTCGGGTAGAGCAGGCCGAGCAGGAGCTTCATGGTCGTGCTCTTGCCCGAGCCGTTGGGTCCGAGCAGGCCGAAGATCTCGCCGCGAAACACCCTGATCTCGAGATTCTCGAGCGCCTGGTTGCGTGCGCGCCCCCAGAAATCGACGAAGACCTTGGAGAGGCCTTCGGTCTCGATGACGGTTTCGTTGCTCATCGCACCGCTATCCGGAAAGTCGGTCGGGGTCCCGATCCTGAGGGGCCATTGGGGTGCTCTCGGCTGCGACTAGCTGCCGGCGCCGTCGCCCGGCTTCTTCTCGTCGCCCGGCTTCTTCTCGTCGCCCGGCTTCTTCTCTCCACCGCGCGCGGCGACCCAGTCTCTCCACTTCTTGATGGCCTCGTCGCGCGCTTCGCCCGACTGGGTGAGGGAGCCCTGCTTCTGGCCGGAGATGCGCTCGAAAGCGCGCGCGGCGTAATAGGCCAGGGAGAGATCGGTGGCGGGCTCCTGATTGGACTTGTCGAGCAGCTTTACGAGTTCGGGGATGGCCTTCTCGGCCTTGATCCGGCCCAGGGCCTGGGCGGCTCCGGCGGCGACCAGTCGGTCGTGGTAGGTCTTGGCCTCGCTCGTAAGGAGGGCGATCAGGGCGTCGACGGAGTCAACGGCGCGCAGGTTCCCGAGCGCGACCGCGGCCTCGTACTGCAGGTCGGGGTCTTGGTTTACCTTGAGCGCGTCGATCAGGGCGGGCGCGGCCTTGGCGTCGCCCAGGCGGCCGAGGGCGCGCGCGGCAGCCGAGCGGACGCTGCGCGAGTAGACGTCCAGGTCCTTGAGTTTTTCGACCAGGCCGGGCACGACCGAGGCCTCGCCCAACTGTCCGAGGAGCTCGCAGGCGATGTAGCGCGCGGCCGCGTCCTTGTCCGCGAGGTGGCGGGCGACCGCGGGCGCAGCTCGCCGGCCGAGCTGGAGGATCTCCTCGCGGCCCTCATCCGCCTCGAGCGGATCTTCGGCCATCGCGCCGGCGAAGAGCGCCTCCGCGTCCTTGTCCACGTCCTGGGCGCGGGCAGGCGGGGCGATCGCGGCGAGAAGGAGGAAGAGCGACGCCGCGAGCACGATGCGGATCATGGGGATCTCCCTGAGGATGCGTGGGACATTGACCCAGGCCGGCCCGCCGCCCGGGGTGGCTGATCCTACAAGCACCTGGCCGCGCTTGTCAATCGTTTCTGGTCTCCCCTCGCGGCGCAAGAATGGCTGTATCGCTCGCATCATCCTTGACTTCCGCGGGAGCTCTGTTATGGTATCCGTCCCTTCGCCCGGCGCGGTTGAATTGTCTGGCACCCGCGCGGGCAACGCCTATAATGCGAAGCCCGCGTGCGCCGTGCACGCAACGGAAAGCCCCCCAGACGACAGCGAAAGGAACGGCTCAGCGAATGATCAAAATAAAGGTGGAGCGAGGCGATCGACTCGACAAGGCGCTCCGGCAGTTCAAGCGGATCTGCAATGACGCGGGACTGTTCCGCGAGATCAAGCGCCTGACGTACTATGAGAAGCCGAGCGAGAGGCGGCGCCGCGAGGCGCAGCAGCGGGAGAAGAACATTCGCAACGCGGAAAAGAAGAAGACCCGCAAGCGGAAGCCGCGCACCTACAAGCCGCCCGGCGCGGTCTAGTCGAACGCCCGCGCGGTCCTGCAGGACCCGGGGCCCGGTGCGTCGGACCATCGCCCGGCGGTACCCCGGCCCCGCGCCCGCGCACGGCTGCCTTCCTTCGGCGGATGCGGCGCGCCTCCGCGTTCGGTACTGTCGCTCCGCCCCGGGAACGCGGGGCACACCGCCCTGATATCGATTCGCCGTCGCGCCGGTCGCCGAGATTGAATCCCTCCGGGGCTTGTGATAGGGTACCCCGTCGCCACGCCGGGTTCGCCGGCGCGATCCAGCCTGAGATAGGAGTTCGGTGCCTACATGCAATACGACTTCAAGTCCATCGAGAAGAAGTGGCAGGACTGGTGGGAAAAATCCGGCATCTTCCAGGCCAAGCCCCAGGCCGGCGCCAACAAGTACTACTGCCTGATGATGTTCCCCTATCCCTCGGGTACCCTCCACGTCGGACACGGGCGCAACTACATCATCGGCGACGCGATCGCCCGCTACAAGATCATGCAGGGCTTCAACGTCCTCGCCCCGATGGGCTGGGACGCCTTCGGCCTCCCCGCCGAGAACGCGGCCATCCGCCAGGGCATCCACCCCCGCGAGTTCACGCTCCAGAACATCGCCACCATGAAGGAGCAATTCCGCAAGTGGGGCGTGGGTTACGACTGGTCGCGCGAGATCGCCGCCTGCGACCCCGGCTACTACAAGTGGACCCAGTGGCTCTTCCTCCAGCTCCACAAACGGGGACTCGCTTACCGCGCCAACGCCCCAGTCAACTATTGCCCGTCGTGCCAGACCGTGCTCGCCAACGAGCAGGTGATCGAAGGCGCGTGCGATCGCTGCGGGAGCACCGTCGAGCAGCGCGAACTCGAGCAGTGGTATTTCCGCATCACCAAGTACGCCGACCGCCTGGTCGACGACCTCGACGAGCTCGAGGAGTGGCCGGAACGGATCCGGGCGATGCAGGAGGCGTGGATCGGCCGCCGGGAGGGCGCGAAAATCGTCTTCGAGGTCGAGGGCTACGAGGACAGCCTGCCGGTCTTCACCACCCGCGCCGACACCGTGTTCGGCGTCACCTTCATGGTCCTCGCCCCTGAGCACCCCCTGGTCGCGAAGTTCGCTGCCGAGTCCGCCGACAAGGACAAGATCCTCCAGTTCGTCGCCAAGGCCAAGGCCCAGGACAAACGCGACCGCACTTCCGACGTGATCGAAAAGGAAGGCATCTCCCTCGGCGCCTACGCCATCAACCCGGTCAACGCCGAGCGAGTGCCGATCTGGACCTGCAATTACGTGGTCATGGACTACGGCACCGGCGCCGTCATGGGCGTCCCCGCCCACGACCAGCGCGACTTCGAGTTCGCCAAGAAGCACCGCATCCCGGTTCGCGTCGTGATCCAGCCCAAGGGCGAGGAACTCGACCCGGTCGCCATGCTCGAGGCGCAGACCGGCGAAGGCATCATGGTCAACTCGAATCAGTTCGACGGCCTGCCCAATGTGTTCGCCACCAAGAAGATCACCGAATTCCTCGAAGAAAACGAGATCGGCGGGGCCACCACCACCTATCGGCTGCGCGACTGGCTCATCAGCCGCCAGCGCTACTGGGGCGCTCCCATCCCGATCGTCTACTGCGAACGTTGCGGCACGGTCCCGGTGCCCGAGGAGAAGCTCCCCGTGCTCCTCCCGGAACAGGTCGACTACAAGCCGTCCGGCGGCCACAGCCCGCTGCAAAACGTCGATGCCTTCGTCAACACGACCTGCCCCCAATGCGGCGGCAAGGGCCGGCGCGAGACCGACACCCTCGACACCTTCGTCGATTCGAGCTGGTACTACCTCCGCTTCACCGCCCCGCGCGACGCCAAGAAGCCCTTCGACTCCGCGGTCGTCAACCAGTGGCTCCCCGTCGATCAGTACGTGGGCGGCGCCGAGCACGCGACCAAGCACTTGATCTACGCCCGCTTCATCACCAAGGCGCTCTACGACCTCATGCTGGTCGACTTCGAGGAACCCTTCCGACGCCTGTTCGCCCAAGGCATGATCACCAAGGAGAGCATCTGGTGCGGCGGCTGCCGCACCTACCTCTTCGCGGGCGAGCACGAGGAGCAGAAGTGCAAGAAGTGCGGCCGCGTCGTCGACTTCAAACTCGAGAAGATGTCGAAGTCGCGCGGCAACGTCGTCAGCCCGGACGGGCTCGGAGAACAGTACGGCGCCGACACCCAGCGGGTCTACACCCTCTTCGTCGGCCCGCCGGAAAAGGATGCGGTGTGGGACGACCAGGGCGTCTTGGGCGCCCACCGCTTCCTCTGGCGCGTCTGGCAAATGGTGGTCGACCACATGGCCCAGGCCAAGGCTGCACCGGCCAAGCCGGCCAACGCCGCCAAGCTCCCCGAGCCCTTCAAGTCCCTTTACCGCAAAGTCCACGAGACCATCAAGAAGGTCACCGAGGACATGGAGGGGGACTTCAAGTTCAACACCGCGATCAGCGCGATCATGGAGCTCCTCAACGAGTACAAGAAGGTCGAGAACTGGGACGCCGCCGGCGCCGACGGCCACGCCGTCCTGCGCGCCACCCTCGAGAACACCCTGATCCTCCTCTCCCCCTTCGCGCCCCACCTGTGCGAGGAGCTCTGGACCATGCTCGGCCGCGAGCCCGGCCTGCTCAAGGTCAAGTGGCCCAAACACGACCCCAAGGCCCTCACCGTCGATGAGATCGAGCTCGTCGTCCAGGTCGACGGCAAGGTCCGCAGCCGCATGAAGGTCCCGGCCAACCTCCCGGCCGAAGAGGTGCGCAACCGCGCCATGGCCGAACCCAAGGTCGCCGAGATCCTCGCCGGGCGCACCCCCAAGGACATCATCTGCGTCCCCGGCCGCCTCGTGAACGTCGTCACCGAGGTCAAGGAGAAGAAGAAGGAGTCCAAGGAAAGCGCGGCTCTCGCCTCCTCGGACTACGTCTCCTTCGGCCAGGAGCGCGACCCCGGCGAACCGGCGGGCGAGGGCCAGGGCGGGTAGGTGGAAACCGCCCCCGCTCCCCAGAACCCGCCGCTTCAGGGCCGCATCCGTGGACCGCTGGTTCGACGCCCACCTCGATCTCGCCTACCTCGCGGTGTGCGGACGCGACCTGCGGGCGCCGGTCGATCGCTGCGGCGGACCGCACCTCCCCGCGGCGATCTGCTTCCCCACCCTCGCGGCGAGCGGAGTGAGGGCCTGCCTGGCCACCATCTTCTGCGAGCCGGGCGACCACTCCCCCACCGCGGCGACCTATCCCCCCGGCGACGCGGAGGCCGCCCATGCCGCCGGATTGCGCCAGATCGAGCAATACCGCGCGTGGTCGGAGGACGGCACGCTCCCCCTCGGCCTCGCGCGCGCGCGCGAAGTCCCGCTCCGCGCCGGGATCCTCATGGAAGGCGCCGACCCGATCCGCACGCCGGAGGAGCTCCCGTGGTGGAAGGACCGCGGAGTCCTCGCGGTCGGACTCGCCTGGGTCAAGGCCTCGCGCTACGCGGGAGGGAACTCCACCGACCTCGGGCTCACCCCACCGGGACGGGCGCTGGTCCGCGGGATCGATGCGCTCGACCTGGTCCACGACGTCTCCCACCTGTGCGACCGCTCGCTCGAGGAACTGCTCGCGCTCACCCCGCGCCCGGTCATGGCCTCGCACTCCAACTGCCGCGCCCTGCTCGACGGCCGGAACCAGCGGCACCTGACCGACGCAGCGATCCGCGAGATCGCGCGCCGCGGCGGCGTGGTCGGGCTCAACCTGTTTTCGCGCTTCCTCCGCCCGGGACTCGACGAAGCGGGCCGGGCGGGAATCGACGATTGCCTGCGTCACGTCGAGCACGTGTGCGACCTGGTCGGACACCGCCGTGCGGTGGGGCTGGGAAGCGACATGGATGGCGGATTCTCGGCCGCGCGTCTGCCCCAGGGGATCGACCGACCCGTGCATCTGGAGCGACTCGCGGAGGCGCTCGCCGCACGGGGCTGGGACGCGCAGGACATCGCCGGTTTCCGCTGGGGCAACTGGGCGCGGTTCTTCGGCCTCGTTGTGGCCGAATAGAGCCGCGCGCCGCGAAATCCCAAACCCCAAGTCCCAACTAACTCCCAACTCCCAAACCCCAACGCCGTTCTTGGAGTCGACTCAGGAGTTTCGTCGCCGCGATGAAATGGAGAGATAGTAGAACTGGGGGCCTGGCCCCGAGGCTGCCTTGCCGAAGGCTTTCCCTTCCTGAGTCAAGCGAAAAACTTGCAAACGCGACGGAGCACGCTATATTGTATGCGTGTGAGCGTCCGGGCGGAATCTCCGTTGCGCAAACCCTTGCGGCGCAACGCGATCGGCGTCCGGGGCGTGGAGACGGGTGAATGAAGGCGCATCTCCTCATCACCAATGGCCAACTCGCCGGCACCGTGGTGCCGGTTGGCGATGGGCAGACCTTGACCTTCGGCCGCTCCGACATGAGCGACATCGTCATCCCGGACGGCAAGGCTTCCCGCATCCACTGCAAGGTCCAGAACGCCGGTTCCGCGGTCGAGGTGTTCGACCTCAACAGCTCGAACGGAACCTACTGCAACCAGCGGCGGATCGAGCGGCAATCGCTCAAGCCCGGCGACGAGGTGATGCTCGGCGAGACGATCCTGATATTCGAGGTGGCCCCGGCCACCGAGGCCGACATCCAGCCGCCGACCGGCTCGCAGCCTCAGCAGCAGACTCCCCAGGCCGCCTCGCGCTCGCCGGTGCAGGCTCCGCCGCAGGACGACACGGCGATGCCGGCGGCGAAGGCGGGCAAGCCGACCGACGCCTCCTTCGTGCGCACGCACCGCTTCTGCGCCAAGTGCGGCCGGGTCATTCCCAAGAAGGAAGTCTCGGACAACCGCGCGCGCGAGGTGGAAGGGAAGTGGTTCTGCGCCGATTGCGTCGACCCGTACCTCGGCCGCACCCTGGGCAATTACCGGATCGTGAGCAAGATCGGCCAGGGAGCGATGGGGATCGTGTTCCTCGCCGAGCACACGCTGATGGAGCGCCCGGCGGCGATCAAGATCCTGTTCGAGTACCTCACGCTCAACCGGAACATGGTCAAGCGCTTCGTGCGCGAGGCCAAATCGGGCGCATCGCTCAACCATCCGAACCTGGTCTCGGTCTATGACGTCGGCGAGTGCGACGGCACCTACTACATCGCGATGGAGTTCGTCGACGGGGTCAACCTGTCCGAGTTCCTCACCCAGAACGGGCCGCCGCCGATGGCGCACGCGTACAACATCTTCCTGCAGATGGCCAACGTGCTGCAGTACGCCCACGAGAAGAAGCTGGTGCATCGCGACGTCAAGCCGGAGAACATCATCCTCGGCAAGGACGGCATCGCCAAGCTGATCGACATGGGCACGGCCAAGAGCCTTCAGGATTCCGGCCTGAGCGAGCTCACCAAGACCGGCATGGGGATCGGCACGATCAATTTCATGTCGCCGGAGCAGATCTTCGACGCCAAGAACGTCGACCACCGGGCCGACATGTACGCGATGGGGGCGACGTTCTACTTCGTTCTGACCACGAAGTTGCCGTTCCAGGCGAAATCCCCGAAGGAATTCCTGGCCAAAGTGAATTCGGAGAAAGTGGAACCGGCCAAGCGGCACAACCCGGCCACGCCCGATTCGCTCTGCCGGATCATCGAAAAGATGATGGCGAAGGCGCCCAAAGACCGCTACCAGACGCCCAAGGAGCTGATCGTGGACCTCGAGGCGATCCGCCCCGAGATGGCGCGCGAGCTCCATCCCACGAAGACCCTGCCGCCGGAATAGGGAGCGGGGCCTGGCCCGGATCATTCATGAAGCCGCGTCAGCGGATTCATGAATAGGCCGGCCGCGGCCTCCTGGCTGCGTATCCAGTTCCACAAACGGCGTTGGGGCGTTGGGGTTTGGGGGTTGGGACTTCGCGGCGTGCCCCGCCGCGCTGTGGGTCGCGCGCTCGGCGGGCGTATCCAGCTGCGACTGGCCTGCAAGGCCGGTTGCAGCCGGGTCATTCACGAATGGCTCGCCGTCCGTGAATCGTCGGGGCTAGCCTGTTCGCTTGCCGCCCGAACGCGGCATGAGGGTTGGGATTCGATGCTGGCGCAGCTCAAGTCGACCACCGGAAGCCTGGCCGGCCGCGTGATCCTGCTGGTCGAAGGCCAGAAGATCACCATCGGCCGCTCGACGCGCAATTCGATCCACGCGGACCAGGACGAGCTCTCCCGCCGGCACACCCTGATCGAGAGCGACGGCACCGCCTGGATCGTCTCCGACCTCAACAGCCGGCACGGCACCTGGGTGAACGGACAGCGGATCACGTCGGCGCTGCTGCGCGACCGCGACGTGATCGAGGCGGGCGGGTGCCGCTTCGAGTTCGGCCACGGGTCCGCCTTCCGCTCCTGTCTGGAGACCGACGTCAGCACTCCGAGTCCCGCGACCGTGGTGCTCCACCAGGCGCAATGCGGCAAATGCGGCGAGCTCGTCCACGTCCCGGAGCGGAGCCGGAGGGGAGAGACGCTGTCGCCCGAGATCTTCTGCGACGGCTGCCTCACCCGCGGCATCCAGGACTCGATCGCCGGCTACCGCATCGTCGGGCGCGTTTCGGAAGACCGTCTGGCCCCGGTGTATCGGGTCTGTCGGCCGGATTCCGACCGCCCCTTCGCCCTCAAGGTACTGCGCAAGAGCCCGCTGGTCACCGAGGAGACGGCCCACCGCTTCCTCCGCGAAGCCGCCTGGCGCGACGTGCTCCGCCACCCGGGGATCGCGGAGACGCTCGAGTGCGGCGAGCTCCCGGGGCTCTATTACATCGTGATGGAATTCGTCGACGGGTGCACGGTCGAGCACCTGACGGTCAGCGGCGGGCCGATCGCGACGCCGGTCGCGCTCGGCATCGCCATCGCGGCCGCGGAGGCGCTCACCTATCTGCACGGAAAGAACGTCGTCCATCGGGACGTGAAGCCTTCGAACCTCATGGTCGGCCCCGAGGGGCGGGTGAAGCTCATCGACCTGGGGTCGGCAAAGTGGATGCAGGGGAGCGACGAGCTCGACATCACCCGCTCGGGAGTCGGCTACGGGACGCTGCAATTCATGCCGCCGGAACAGGCATTCGACGCCAAGCGGGTCGATCGGCGGGCGGACGTCTATTCCCTGGGCGCGACGCTCTACACGATCGTGACCGGGAAGTACCCATTCAAGGTCCGCAACATGGCGGACATCCTGGCGGTCTCCCAATCGGGGAGGTTCGTGAGCCCGACCGAGCACAATCCGACCGTGCCCCCGGCCGTGAGCGAGGTGATCCGCCGGATGATGCAGGGCGACCCGGCGGACCGTTTCGCCGACATGGCCGCGGTCCGGACCGCCCTCGCGGATCTCGGTCCCGCCGACGCGGAGGCCATCGGCGCCGTCTACGCGCGTGCGCGCCCTGGCGGCTCTCCCGCCAGGCCCGCGGGGGACGACCGCACCGAGGTATTGGCGACGTAGTGACCGTGCTCGTGCCCGATGACCGCGCGCGTGACCTGTCGAGCACGATAACGAGCACGGACCGCAAGCGCGCCCGCCGTCCTGCGGTCGGTTGCGGGGGAAGCGAGGAATCACACCTTCTGCCGTTGGACAATCCGTCCAATCCGTAAAATCCGTAGTTCCGTCGGTTGCGGCCGAAGCCGCGCTGGGCACCCCCCCCCCCCCCCCCCCCCCCGGGCAGACCCCCCCGCCCGCCGGGC
>ORJL011788252.1_pt1 | contig 16823 bp, 12 predicted proteins | sample 1779941 | NCBI WGS metagenome assembly ORJL01 (sample SAMEA104232317, study PRJEB22302) | groundwater metagenome | biome: forest; feature: aquifer; material: groundwater | place: USA | collected 2011-08-07 | depth 5.8 m | reverse complement strand
TGATTAAGGATGAATTAGGTAAAGTTGTAGAAACTCCGGAGGATTTATTTAACCGCGTGGCTTCTGCCATTGCTATAGCCGATAAAAATTACGGTAAGTCTGACGCAGAAATCAAAAAGCTCGAGAAAGATTTCTTTAAGGTGATGACGGAGTTAAAATTTCTGCCTAACTCTCCGTGCCTTATGAACGCCGGAAAAGACCTCGGTCAGCTTAGTGCATGTTTTGTTTTACCAATTGCAGATTCTATGGAATCTATTTTTGAATCGTTAAAGATGACGGCGATGATCCATAAGAGTGGGGGCGGAACCGGATTTTCTTTCTCCCGCCTGCGCCCAAAAAATTCAGTAGTTAATTCTACGGGCGGGGTTGCTTCAGGCCCGGTGTCTTTCATGAAGGTTTATGATGCGGCGACTGAAGCGGTAAAACAGGGTGGATCTAGGAGGGGCGCCAACATGGGTATTTTACGCGTTGACCATCCTGATATCTTGGAATTTATTACTTGTAAGGAAAATGATAAACATATTACCAATTTTAATATTTCAGTAGCAATTACTGATGAGTTTATGCGTAAGCTAGAGAAAGAAGAAGATTATGATTTAATTGATCCGCATACGCAAAAGGCGGTCCAACGGCTTAATACAAAAAAAGTTTTTGAATTAATTGTTAAACAGGCACATAAAAACGGCGAGCCGGGTATAATTTATATTGACCGGATGAACGAGTTTAATCCCACTCCGAAATTAGGGGTTTATGAATCAACTAATCCGTGTGGCGAACAAATTCTCCTGCCTTATGAAAGTTGTGATTTAGGTTCAATTAATCTGGCGCAGATTTGTAAGAAAATTGGCAGCCGCTATGAAATTGACTGGCAGGAGTTAAAAGAGGTTACTCGCCTGGCAGTGCATTTCTTGGATAATCTAATTGATGTAAATAAATTTCCTTTTGCACAAATTGAAAAGGCAACTAAAGCTACTAGAAAGATAGGCTTAGGGGTTATGGGCTGGGCAAGCCTCTTGGTGCGCTTAGGTATTCCTTATGACAGCGAAGAGGCGGTAGCCTTGGCAGAAAAAGTTATGTCTTTTATTTTAAGCGAGGCTGAAAATAAAACTCATGAATTGGCTGCGGCTAAAGGTGTATTTCCTACTTTTAAAGGCAGTATTTACGATAAAAAGGACAGCCCAAAGGTGCGTAATGCCACGCTTACTACTATTGCCCCGACCGGGACAATTAGTATTATTGCCGGGCCGTGTTCCTCGGGAATTGAGCCTTTATTTGCTATTGTTTATTATCGCAATGTTATGGATAATGATAAGTTGGTAGAGGTCGATCCTTTATTTGAAGAAGTGGCAAAGGAAAGAGGTTTTTATAGCCGTGAGTTGATGGAAAAAATTGCCGAGAGCTCTTCGTTAAAAGATATTGAAGGAATTCCTGAAGATGTAAAAAAAGTTTTTGTTACTGCGCATGATATTTCGCCAGAATGGCATGTGCGTATGCAGGCGGCATTCCAGAAATATGTGCATAATGCAACTTCTAAGACGATTAACTTTGGCCATGACGCGACCATTGAAGATGTGCGCAAAGCTTATGTATTAGCCTATGATTTAGATTGTAAGGGAATTACCATTTATCGCGATGGCAGCCGTGAAGAGCAGGTATTAAATATAGGTAAGAAAGAGAAGAAGGCTGATGTTGTAAGTTTAGATGTAGCTGTTGCGAAAGAAATAGCCCCCCGCCCGCGTCCCGAAGTAATTATCGGGACAACCACAAAGGTTTCGACTGGCTGCGGTAATCTTTATATTACGATTAATGTGGATGAAGAAGGCAGGCCATTTGAATTATTTACCCAGATGGGTAAGGCTGGTGGTTGTGCTGCGTCGCAATTGGAAGCAATTGGCCGTTTAGTATCTTTAGGCTTTCGATCTGGCATTGAAGTAAAATCTATGATTGAGCAATTACGTAATATCCGCTGCCCAAGCCCTTCTTGGGAAAAAGGACAAAGAATATTTTCCTGCGCCGATGCGATTGCGCGCGTAGTTGAGCGCAGGCTTATACAAAGTCAGGTAAAAGTTGCGGCCTTAGAAGTAGCACCTTTACCAATGAAACATTCTTCAAGTGATGATATTGATGCAGCTTCTGTTGATATTGGCGATATAGTTGGTGTTTGCCCTGATTGTGGTGGAGCGCTGCGTCATGAAGAAGGCTGTGTAAAGTGCCATGCCTGCGGCTATTCTAAGTGTTAAGAGGTAAAAGACGAAAAAAATACTATATATCATACTTGATGGCTTAGCAGATGAGCCAATTTCCGCCCTTGGTAACAAAACTCCTCTTGAAGCAGCTCTAACCCCTACTATGGACCGGCTTGCCCAGACGGGTGAGACCGGCATAATTTATCCTGTCGCAAAAGACATCGCTCCAGAATCCGACATTTCCGTTATTAGTTTACTTGGGTTTGATATAAATAAATATTATACCGGCCGCGGGCCTTTAGAATGTTTTGCTTTGGGGCTTACGGTGAATGAGGGAGATTTAGCTTTAAGGGTTAATTTTTCAACTGTTGCCGAAGACGGCAAAACAATTTTAGACCGTAGGGTAGGAAGAAATCTTGAAGCGGACCAAGCAAAGGCTTTAGAGCGGGAAATTAATTCTAAAATTACTTTATCGAGCGGGACATTTGAATTTAAGTCTACTGTAGGCCATAGAGGCGTTTTAATTATAAGAGGTATTCGCTCAAAGTTCTCCGGTTGGATTACGAATACGGATCCGGCTTACGGCAGAAAAGGGATTTTAGGGGTTATTGAGGAAGATTTCGAGGATTTAGTTTTAGATTCCAAAGTCATGCCTGGATACGAAGATTCGCCAGAGGCAAAAGCGGCGGCGGAAATCTTGAATGAGTTTACCCAAAAATCAAATAAAGTTTTAAATGAATCCGCGATTAATAAAAAAAGAGTTTCTGAAAGGCTATTACCTGCGAATATAATTTTGTCGCGTGATGCGGGAAGTAGCCTACCCAAATTTCCGCCTATATCAGAAGTCTTCGGGCTTAAATTCGGCTGTTTTGTGCAGATGCCGGTGGAAAAAGGCATTGCTCTTTTAACTGGAATACAAATTGTGGATATGCCGCAAGAGATGGGGCATCTTGACGTTGATTATCCAATTTGGGCAAAATTGATTGCTGAATATATTGAGAAGTTTGATGTTTTATATATTCATATTAAGGGCACAGATGAGCCCGGCCATGATGGGGATTACAATAAGAAAAAAGAAATTATTGAAAGAATAGATAAATATTTTTTTGCTAATCTTATACCGAAGCTTGATATGAAAAATACAATTATTGCCGTAACTTCAGATCATGCAACTCTATGTCAAAAGAGAAGGCATTCTGCTCTTGCAGTACCGCTAGTTATTTCTGGGGCAGGTATTCGTCCTGATGGCTCTTTAAGCTTTTCCGAAAAATCCGCTCGCCTTGGCTCGCTCGGAGAGCTCGTCGGCCGGGACATCTTACCTCTCCTTATTAAATCTGCAAAGTAATACACAGTGCATGTGTCAATGACACACGAAATTTATTGCAATATAGGTAAGGAGGGAGTATATTATAATAAATTAAATAGCTATATAAATATAAGGTGGTATATGCGAAACATTTTTCGTAATACTTAAAACCCCAATTTCTGTCTATACACAGCAGGCCTTGGGTTTTTTTATTTCGTAAGGAGAAAAAATGGCAGAGAATGGCCAGATACAGTCTATCCTTGATAAATTAAAGGAAAGCGAGGAGAAATACAGGATTTTGTATGAATACTCCGCGGATGCCATTATGACCTTGGAGCCTCCGGATTGGAGATTTACAAGCGGTAACCTCGCCACAGTAAATATTTTTAAGCTAAAAGATGAAAAAGAATTTATTTCTTTAGCCCCTTGGCAAGTATCCCCAGAATATCAGCCAGATGGCCAATTATCCAGCGAAAAAGCCATAAAAATGATTAATAAAGCAATGCAAGAGGGGGCTAATTTTTTTGAATGGACGCATAAAAGATATAAAGGAGAGAATTTTCCGGCAACGGTGTTATTAACAAGAATGAAAATCAATGGAAAGGATTTATTACAGGCAATAGTTCGAGATGTTAGCGAATATAAACGGGCCGAGCAGATATTGGAAGATGCGCGTTTGGAGCTGGCACTACGCGTTAAAGTACGTACTGCTGAGTTTTCTAAGGCCAATGAAGATTTACATCTTGAAATTAAGCAGCGCATACGGGCTGAGGAAGAATTAAGGGAAAGGATGCAGGATTTAGAGCGCTTTAGTAATATTGCCGTGGATAGGGAATTAAGAATGGAAGAGCTAGAGAATAAAATTAAAGAATTAGAGGCTTTAGTTAGGGGCAAAGGTTAATCTATGTTAGTAGAAGCCCGGATTAGGGCATTTAAATTATTTTCGCGATTAGTAAGCCTTAATGTTGTGTTTGTGGGATTTTTTGTGTTAGTGGGGTGGGTATTTGATATCACCATCCTTAAGAGCATTATTCCTGCGATTACGGCGATGAATCCGCTAACTGCGGTTTGTTTTATTCTTTCCGGCATATCCTTATGGGCGTATGGGGTATCTAAGAATGGCTCTGAAGGCGCCTTTAAGACAATTGCAAAAATTTGCGCTTTTTTGGTTTTTTTCATTGCCTTGATTAATTCGGCGCGTTTTTTAGGGTTTGATTTTGGCATAGATCAAATTTTATTTGCCGATAAATTAAAAATGTATACCCCGATTAACCGTATGGCGCCGAATACCAATATTGGCTTTTTATTGATAGGCATTTCTCTTTTAATTTTAAAATTTCAGTCGCCCAAAGGCTATCGCTTTTGCGAATTTACTACTTTGGGGTCTTTTTTAATTTCTGCATTTGCTTTTCTGGGGTATTTTTATAGGGTTGAAGAGTTTTATGGCATTGCTTCCTATATTCCAATGGCTTTAAATACTGCTATTGGGTTAAATATCTTAGTCTTAGGTATTCTTTGTGCGGATCCGAATCGCGGGCTGATGCGGGTTGTTATCAGCGATAACGTCGGCGGGCAGATGCTCAGGCGCCTTCTTTTGCCGGTAATTATTATTCCGAGTGTATTGTTTTGGGTTAGATTACAGGGTGAAGCTGTGTTTCATTATTATGATGCCGAGTTTGGCGTATCGATTATGGTTATGATAACTATAGTAATAGTGACTACTATTATTTGGTGGAATGCGCATTCTCTGGATAAAATAGATATCCAGCGTAAGATTCAAGAAGAAGATTTAAAAAAGTATCGCCAGCGTCTTGAGCAGATGGTAAAAGAGCGCACTGTGGCGCTAGAGATTTCAGAAACGCGTTTTCGCCGGCTATTTGAAGCAGCTAAAGATGGAATTTTAATCTTGAATGCAGATACAGGTAAGATTGCTGAGGTTAATCCATTTTTACTAGAGCTATTAGGCCATACTAAGAATGAGCTTTTAGGAAAAGAGCTCTGGGAACTGGGCTTATTTGAAGATATTGTAGCTTCTAAAGAAGCTTTTTTAGAATTACAGAATAAAGAGTATATTCGTTATGAAAACTTACCTTTTAGGACTAAAGATGGGCGTCAGATTAGCGTGGAATTTGTCAGTAATGTTTATATGGTCAATAATCGTAAGGTAATTCAATGTAATATTCGTGATATTAGTTATCGTAAGCGCGCTGAACAGGCATTAAAAGAAAAGATGCATGATCTGGAGCGCTTTAGCCGGTTTGCGGTTGATCGAGAGTTAAAGATGGAAGAGTTGGAGAAAGAAATGAAAGAGTTGAGGCAGCGCCTCGAGGGGAAGATTAAGTGATAACTACATTCTTTTTCTACGGGTTAGCCTTTATTGCTATGGGTATAGTTATTTTTATTATGCCTAAACGCAATGATTTATTGGGCCTGGCCGATGACCTCTGGGCTTTAGGATTATTTGCCTTGCTGCACGGCCTTAATGAATGGGTGGATATGTTTATTTTAAGGGGTGAGCCTTTTGATCTCGGGATGTTGAAGGCTATGGGCAATTTTCTTCTACCTGTTTCTTATATTTTCTTAGTTATTTTTTCCGGCCGCCTGATATTGCGTTGCCAGCCCAAACTTAAGTGGTTAAAATATCTTTGGGTTGTCTGTTCACTTTCTTGGTTGTTGGTTTATCTTTACACCAGAGATTTTCTTATTGCAGGCATCGCAGCAAGGTATTTTATTTGTCTTCCCGGGACAATTCTGTCGGCCCTTAGTTTATATATTTGTTTTATGAGAACTGATAAAGCATCTTTACCTAGAATAGTTTATTTTAGCGTCTACACAGCTATTTCTTCTTTTATTGTATATGGCGTTTTATCTGGGTTAGTTGTGCCTAAAGCCAGTTTTCTATTTTCGAATGTAATTAATTATCCTAACTTTACGAACTTTTTTCATCTGCCCGTGCAATTTTTTAGGATGCTTTGCGCTATGATTATGTCAATGAGCTTTTTTGCTTTAATCGGGGTATTTTCTTATAAGAAAGGTAAGGTTAGTTTAAGAGGCGGGATTGCCAGGAAAATCGCGGTAATTATTAACTGCGTGCTTTTTATGATTGTATGTTTTGGGGTCATCTTGGGATATTCTTCTGGTTTTAATTTATTAAAGAATAGGGTTGAAGATGATTTTAAAAGGACTGCGGATATTTTAGCCCAAGAAGTTAGTGGAAAAATTAATGAAGACTTGATTTCTCTGCGGGTATTTGTTGCTGATCCACAACTGATAGAAGCGGTTAAGAACAGTAATTTACATTATTTAAATATGGATTCTGTGAGTATTGGTAAGTTTATGGCAGATATGGATAGCCAGTGGATTCCGGCGGCTAGCGACAGCCCTTTAGTAAAAAAGTATTTAGAGAATGCCGCGGGTATTGAATTAAGACGAAAACATGTAGTAGAAAAAGATGTTGCTGAGATATTTATTACGGATAAATTTGGGGGATTAGTTGGGGCTTCGGGGAAAACTAGTGATTTTTATCAAGCTGACGAAGCTTGGTGGCAGAATGCATTTTTTCATGGGAAGGGTAAGGATTTTGTTGGTGATGTAGAATTGGATGAATCGAGCAATTCGTTATCTATAACTTTTGCGCTTCCTATCAGGGGAGCCCAAGGCGAAGTAATTGGGGTAGCTAAGGTAGTTATAGATGTGCGAGAATTCTTAAGTTTTTTAAGTAAGTTGGAGATTGGCAAAACCGGGCGTGTTGTCTTAATTAATGAAAAGGGTGAGATCATCTTACGCGAGGGAATAGTTCCTTTAAGTAAAAAAATTCTGAGTGAGGAAGATTTGAAGAAAGTACTGCAAGGCGGCGTTAGGTTTATAATAGCGCCAAGCGTGGTTGATGCGTCTATAAGAAGGATTAAAGCTTTTTCCGGAGTGAGGTGCCCGGTGCTCTTAGAGAGAGGGATAATTTGGAGAATCGCAGTTACGCAGGATGCTCAAGAGGTCCTTGTGCCGCCTCTTTGGCAGTTAGTCTTTCAAGGGGGAGCACTATTAATTATTCTAACTATTCTTTCTTTCCCCTTAGGTTTTATTATAGCTCGGATATTTGTTGAGCCGCTGAAGAAATTGCATTCTGCGGTTAAAATGATTGGGCAGGGAAATTTAGATTATAAAATTGATGTTAAAACCGGCGATGAGATAGAAGAATTGGCTGATGCTTTTAAGGATATGGCCCTTGCGGTAAAGACACGCGAGGAAACAATTTCATCGCAAAAAGCTTATATTAATAATATCATTTCTTCGATTACAGATTGCCTTATTGTAATTAATCCTGATGCGAGTATAAGATTTGTTAACAAAGCGCTTGTTAATTTGTTAGGTTATTCTGAAAGTGAACTTATTAATAGCCCAGTGAAAAAAATTATCTTGCAAGAAGCAGAAGAAGAAGAAGAAGAAGAAGAAATCTTTGGTAAATACTTTCAAGTAATAATTGACCAGGCTATAGCATATAATATTGGCATGACTTTTATTTCGAAGCACGGTAAGGCTATCCCAGTGAACTTTAGCGGGGCTTTGATGCGCCAAGATGGTAAAATAATTGGTATCGTAGGTGTTGCTCGGGATATGCGCCAAATTATGAAGGTTATTGATGATTTAAAGAAAAAAGAAGAGGATCTTACTCGGCGCAACAATGATTCAATACGTATGCAGAGAGCAATGCTGCATATAATGGGTGATTTAAAGGACACTAAAGATGAGTTGGAACGGTCTAATAAGCAACTCCAGCAAGCTATGATTGTTAAAACAGAATTTACTAAAACGGTTTCTCATGAATTAAGGACTCCGTTGGCTGCGATTAAAGAAGGCATTGGCCTTGTTTTAGAAAAGCTGGTGGGCAGCCTTAATGAAGAACAGCAGGAATATTTAAGTATTGCGAAAAATAATGTAGACAGGCTGGATCGCCTGATTAGTGGGGTTTTAAATTTCCAGAAACTTGAATCCGGGAAAATGGAATTTAAGATGGAGTATTGTGATATAAATGCTTTAGTCAAAGAAGTTCGACAGGCAATGCTTGCGCTGGCTAAGAAAAATAATTTAGATTTTATGCTTGCCTTAGATGAAAATCTGCCCCAGGCTAAGGCTGATTGCGATAAAATTAATGAGGTTTTAATTAATCTGGTAAATAATGCTTTTAAGTTTACGGAAAAAGGCGGGATTACTATTATTACAAGTAAGGTGGGGGATTTTATCCGGGTTACGGTTAAGGATACAGGCCCGGGGATTAAGGATGAGGATTTGACTAAATTATTCCACGAGTTTACGCAATTACAGCGATCTACCGGTGGAACAGGGCTAGGCTTGGCGATCTGTAAAAAAATAATCGAAGCGCATAAGGGAAAAATCTGGGCCGAATCAGAATTAGGTAAAGGTTCATCATTTAATTTCACTCTGTCAATCACATAGCTGTTTTAAAGCAAGCCTATATTTATCTCTTAAAGATATCTTTATTTTATTTGACATTTATGTTAACAAATGTTATACTTTGCTTACAAAAGATAACAGATAAAGGAGGTTTTAAAATGAGCACTCATGAGGCACAGGCACTTTTAGGCGCGAGGGTTCCAGTGGAATTAAAGGAAAAACTTTATAAATATTGTTTAAATCACGGCATTAAGATGAGTTATTTTGTTTCTGAAGCAATCAGAGAAAAGTTGCTTGAGATAGCTGAAGATGCCCGGTACCTGGAAATTGCACGTAAAAGATTAAAATCTATTAAAAAGAGATAGCTATGGTTATTTTAGTTGCTCATCGCAAGGAATCCTATCGTAATCTCTAGTAAATTTCGCTATGAATAAATACGATATAATAGTTATAGGTGCTGGGCATGCGGGGATTGAGTCCGCATTTGCCGCGGCGCGCATGGGATGCCGCACGTTGATGCTGACTTTAAATGCTAAAACAATCGGTTTGATGAGCTGTAATCCGGCAATCGGCGGGGTGGGTAAGGGTCAATTAGTTAAAGAAGTCGATGCTTTGGGCGGCGAGATGGCTCGGGCGGCTGATGTTTGCGGCATACAATTTAGAATTCTTAATGCTTCTAAAGGCGCGGCAGTGCAGTCATCGCGCGCACAAATTGATATGGCGCGCTACAATGATTATATGTGCAAGATTGTGGCAAAACAAAAAAATTTAGAAATAAAAGAGGCAGAAGTTAAGAAGTTAATTGTTAAAGAGGGAAAAGTTCAAGGCGTGGTTACGGGTCAAGGCGAGAAACTAGAATCTCAAGCCGTGATAATTTGCGCCGGAACTTTTTTGGATGGTTTAATTCATGTGGGCTTAGAGCATAAAAGCGGTGGCCGAATTAATGAGTCGGCAAGTATTGGTTTAGCGGATAACTTAAAAAGTTTAGGACTTAATTTATTGAGATTTAAAACTGGGACTTGCCCGCGTTTAGATAAAAATACCATAGATTATTCGAGCCTTATTGTGCAAAATGGCGATGATTTGCCAAAACCGTTTTCATTTTCGACTACTAAGCTTAGGCAAAAACAAATTCCCTGTCACATTACTTATACAAATAAAAATACACACAAAATAATTTTAGATAATCTGGATCGTTCGCCGCTTTATTCGGGAAAAATTAAAGCCACGGGTGTGCGCTATTGCCCGTCGGTGGAAGATAAGATTGTTAAGTTTAGCGATAAAGAGCGCCACCAGATATTTTTGGAGCCGGAAGGGCTAATGACCGATAGCGTTTATCCTAATGGTTTATCCACCAGCTTACCAGAAGATGTGCAATTAGGAATAATTCATTCGATTGCTGGCCTAGAAAAAGCAAAAATTATGCGCCTTGGTTATGGTATTGAGCATATGGTAGTTGAGCCAACGCAAAATTATCCGACCTTAGAAAATAAATTAATTAAAAATTTATATTTAGCTGGTCAGATTAATGGTACGACTGGTTATGAAGAGGCAGGCGCGCAAGGTCTAATTGCCGGGATTAATGCGGCGCTACGTATTAAAGGTAAGGAGCCGTTAATTTTAGATCGTACTTCAAGTTATATTGGAGTTTTGATTGACGATTTAACAACTAAAGGCACAAATGAGCCATATCGCATGTTTACTTCGCGGGTTGAATGCCGTTTGATTATCAGAGAGGATAATGCGGATTTGCGTTTAGGTAAAATCGGATACGATTTAGGGCTTGTTAGTAAAAAAGATTACCAAAAGATAGAAGGTAAACGCAAAAACATCGCTGCAGGTATCGAAATATTAAGAAAGACGCGCATAAAGCCGAATCAAGAGATTAATCAAGTATTAGAAAAACTAAATACCGCGCCAATAAAGAGAATAACGACCTTAGAAGAAATCTTAAGAAGGCCGCAGGTGACTTTGGCCGATCTTAAAAAAATCAAATCTATTAAATTAAAGATTCCCGAAAATGCTGTCCAGCAAATAGAAATTGAGGTAAAATATGCTGGATTCATTGAGCGGCAATTAAAAGATGTAGAAAAGTTTAAGCATTTAGAGAAAATTCGGATACCCGAAGATTTAGATTATACAAAAATAAATTCGCTCTCGCGCGAAATAAGAGAGAAGTTGATTAAATTTAAACCAATTAATTTGGGTCAGGCCTCGCGCATTTCCGGCGTCACCCCAGTCTCCATTTCGCTCTTAATGGTGTATTTGAGGAAAATAAATGAAAACTAAAAATAATCAAAATAACTATGCTAAGCTTAAGAAGTTTTGTTTGAATCAGGGGATTGATTTGTTTGGCGTGGCGGATATTGGCGCTGCAAAGAAAGATTTTATGCTTTCTCCTGAAATTCTAGCTAAAGTAGATAAGGCGATAAGTGTGGGAGTGCGCCTATCAAGCGGGGTATTGGAGGAAATTAAAGATGCGCCGACTCGGCTTTATTTTCATCATTACCGCACACTAAATATGTTTTTGGATCAGGTAGCGCGCGCTATTTGCCATGAAATTGAGAAAAAAGGATACCTCGCTATCCCAATTCCGGCATCACAAATTTTAGATTGGCAGAGTCAAAAAGGGCATCTTTCACATAAGCACGTTGCTATTTTAGCTGGCCTGGGCTGGATTGGCCGGAATAACTTACTAGTTAATGAAAAATTAGGTAGTCAATTTCGTTTAGCCACGATTTTGACTAATATGCCGCTAAAAATCGATAAGCCGCTTACTAAAGCTTGCGGCACTTGTCAGATTTGTGTTAAGATATGTCCGGCAGGGGCGATTAAAGAGAACCCGAAAGATTTCGACCATTTGATATGTTTTGAAAAGCTAAAGGAATTTCAAAAACAGCGCCTTGTGGATCAGTATATCTGTGGGGTTTGTGTTAATGCTTGTAAAGGAAAGAAAAAGTGAAAGAAAAAATATTAATTGTTGAAGATGAAAAAGATATTGTGAAAATGATAGATTATAATCTCAAAAAAGAAGGTTTTAGAACAGTTTCTGCTTCTGATGGCGAGGATGCTATTGATTTAGCCAAGAGAGAGCATCCGGATTTAATTTTATTAGATTTGATGCTTCCTGTAATCGATGGCTTGGAAGTTTGTAAGACGCTTAAAAAAGAAAATAAGACTGCAGGTATCCCGATAATTATGCTTACTGCGAAGGCCCAGGAATCAGATAAAATTGTGGGATTGGAGCTTGGCGCAGATGATTATGTGACTAAGCCTTTTAGTGTTCGAGAGTTAACCTCTCGTATTAAAGCAGTGTTACGCCGGACCAAAGAAAAGGAAAAGCTGCCTGAAGTCTTGCGAGTTGGGGATTTAGAAATTGATTTCTCTAAGATTTCTGTTGCTGTCAAGGGTAAGCCTATTGAATTAACTTCAAAAGAATTCGAGTTGTTAAAAGTTTTAATTAAATCTAACGGCCGGGTGCTTTCGCGGGATTATCTTTTGGATACGATCTGGGGTTTTGATAATGCTATGGAAATTCAGACGCGTACAGTTGATGTGCATATCCGCACGCTGCGCAAAAAATTAAAGACCGCAGCAAAATATATCGTCACAGTTAAAAATTACGGTTATCGTTTTGAGGTAGAATAATGTTTAAGCGAAACAGTTTTAAATTAAAACTTTTTCTTTCCTATATACTCATAATAGTAATTTCTTTTGGGTTGGTGGGGATTTTCTTAAGCCGCGCCCTAGAGCAAAACGCTATTACGGAAATTAAATCTTCACTGGTTAACCAGGCGGCTTTAGCTGTAGCCCAAATCTCACCGGATAAATTAAGAAGTGATGATACCCTGTATTTGATGCCTTTGGCTAAAGATATTAGTTTAAAAGTTAAATGCCGGGCAACTATTATTAATAATAAAGGTAAGGTATTAGCTGAATCTACAAAAGAAGAGAAAGACTTGGCGAGCATTGTTTCGCATTTTTATCGTCCAGAGGTGCAGGCGGCTTTAGCCGGCGGGATCGGTACGGATACTCACCGCTCATCCGTAGTCAAAGTAGATATGCTTTATGTGGCTATGCCGGTTAAGGATAAAGAAGAGGTAGTAGGTGTTCTAAGATTGGCGTTGCCCTTAGTAAATGTTCAAGAAATGCTTTTAGATACGCGTAAAACAATTATTCTGGGTGCATTTTTTTCTGTCTTGCTAGCTTTAGGGGCGAGTTTTATCTTGGCTTCAGGAATTTCTAAGCCAATAAATAAAATAATTTTGGCCTCGAGGCAATTTTCCGAAGGCAATCTTTCACATACGATAGTCGTGCATTCCAAGGATGAAATCGGAGAACTGGCCGCAACTTTTAACAAAATGGCGCAAGATGTTGAAAATAAAATTAATGAAACTAAATTACAGAATCAGCATTTAAAAAGCCTGTTTAATAGCATGATCGAAGGGGTTATTGTAACGGATAAAGCGGGACGAATTATTTCTGTAAATTCGACTATTGAAAATATGTTCAGCATTCTAAAGAAAAATGCTGAAGGTAAAGTTTTATTAGAGGCTATCCCTAATAATGATATCGCAGAGGTGATGAACAAGGTTTTAAAAACTGGAGAGTTTGTCTCGGGTGAGTTAAGTTTAATCTGGCCGATTAAAAAGATATTGCAGGTTAATGCCTCGCCTATTTTTGAAAATGATTCTGTTGGCGGCTGCCTTGTCGTGGTACACGATATAACTGAAATAAGGAAACTTGAAATGATGCGCCGGGATTTTGTGGCTAATGTGTCGCATGAACTAAAAACCCCGCTTACCTCAATTAAAGGTTTTGTGGAGACGCTTTTAGAAGGAGCGATTGAGGACAAAGAGAATAGCCGTCAGTTTTTAAATATAATTCAGGATCATGCCGAGCGGTTAAATAGCTTAATTAATGATTTATTGGATTTATCTTATGTTGAGTCAAAAGAAGCAAAGCTTAATTTAGCAGAATTTAATTTTAAGGATTTGTTAGCGCAAGTTGTTTTGGGGGTCAAGGCGCAATTAAAAAAGAAGGGGATTGAGTTTAAAGATGAATTGCCAGCAAGTACTATTAAAGCAGATAAGGCTAAACTAGAGCAGGTCCTGATTAATCTTATTGTGAATGCCATTAAATTTAATAAAGAAAAAGGATTTATTCGTGTTTATTCTGAAGATCTAGGGGATAAAATAAAAATTGTAGTTGAGGATTCAGGCTTAGGTATACCTGAAAAGGATATCTCGCGGATTTTCGAGCGTTTCTATCGTGTGGATAAGGCGCGCTCTCGGGAATTAGGCGGCACAGGTTTGGGGCTTTCGATTGTTAAGCATATAGTAGAATTACATAAAGGCAGCGTAGGCGTGGAGAGTATCGAGGCACAAGGCTCAAAATTCTGGTTTATTATACCGAGGTGACACTATTTTAACTCTAAGGAGAAAATAATGGCAGATATTTATTTAACTAAAAACGGGCATCAGAAATTAATGGAAGAATTGGAATATTTAAAGACAGTGAAACGCCGCGAGCTTTCTAAGGCAATTGGCGCTGCGCGCGCGCACGGAGATATAAGCGAAAATGCCGAGTATGATGCGGCAAAAGATGCTCAAGGCATGAATGAAAAGAAAATTGCCGAGTTGGAAGAAAAGTTAGCCTCTGCGCATATCTTAGACGATGATGCTATGTCTAAAGATGAAGTTTTAATCGGAGCAACGGTGAAATTAAAAGATATGGACACGGATGAAGAGTTGGAATATATGTTGGTTTCCGAAGAAGAGGCAAATTACGAAGAAAATAAAATATCTATTACTTCTCCTGTTGGTGCAGGCCTGTTAAATCATAAATTAAATGAAATAGCCAAAATCAAAATTCCCGCCGGAACACTTAAATATAAAATCCTCGCGATTTCCCGTTAATCTAAAAAATATTATTATTCCGAGCCTGCTATTGAATCAATAGTAGGCTCATTCTATCTTTAGGAGTAGATCCTTCGTTGTCCCGCCGACGGCGGGACTCCTCAGGATAAATTCGGCCTTATAACTTATGTCGCGCTTCGCGCTCCATAAGTTATGGCCTTATTTATTTTACCTACATTTTACTTACTCCTCAAGCCGATTTAACTGATATATTTTATACTTTGTTTAGAGAAAGGAGAAAAATATGATAAGAAAATTTGTAGGTAGTATGTTGAAGAAAATAGCTGATTATTTTAAGGCTATTTTTGACGAACAATCTAGCGCCCTGGATAACTTTTATTCAGGTATGCAGAATGGATGGTAGTGTAAAAAGTAATAGGTGTGATATAATGAATAAGAAAAATAACAGTTTTAAAGAAAGGTAAAATAATATGCGTAAACAATTGTTAGGGTTTTTTGTTTTTGGTTTGTTGCTAATAGGTATGAGTCTGAAGGCTTATGCCTGGGATGATCATGATTTTCAGATCTGGAATACGGATACGCAAGAGTATAAGGTAGATAAAACTTCGAAGATTACATTGGAGGAAGAATTCCGTTGGGCTGATAATGCCAGTAAGTTTACTTATCAGCATTATGATGTAGGGTTTTTTCATGATTTTAACAAATTTTTCAATGCGGGCTTTGGTTTTAGAGAAATATACGAGCGTACAAATGGGCCATTCCAGACTGAAAATGAACCTTATTTGACTGCTACTTTTTATTATGCCCCAGCAGGGTTTAATCTAGATTCCCGTAGCCGCCTGGAATATAGGAATTTTAATTTTACGGCTACTGATTACTTTAGATACCGTAATAAGTTTACGGCTAAACTTCCTTGGCAGGTTACGAAGTTTAAAATCCGTCCATTTCTTGCTGATGAAATATTTGTGCGTTTCTTAGGTAGCGGAAGCACTTTGAGTGGCAATCGGTTTTCTGCCGGGTTGGGAGCCAAAATAACTAAGAATTTTTCAGGCGAGATCTATTATATGATAGATAGCGTTAAATCAACCAAGACTTGTATTTGGAAGGATGCAAATGTCCTTGGGACAAAGTTTAAGTTATCTTTTTAAAAGATTTTACACAGATTTAACATTAACTTAATATATTGATAATATAAATATATTATTATTAATTAAAAGGAGTAAATATGTTTAAGAGAATAATATTTTTATGTTTGATGATGATTTTAATAGCAGGTTTAGCTTTTGCCAGGCAGGATAAGAATTCTATCCAGATTAAAGGCTCGGATACGATGGTAAATCTTGGCCAGGCCTGGGCGGAGAAATATATGGAGCAGAATCCGGCTGAATTTATTGCAGTTACCGGCGGAGGCTCAGGTACAGGGTTTTCAAGTTTAATTAGCGGGACTTGTGATATTGCGATGGCCTCGCGTAATATTAAAGAAAAAGAAATTGCTTTAGCTAAAGCTAAAGGCGTAAATCCTTTTGAGATTAAAGTTGCTTTAGATGGTTTAGCAGTGGTGGTGAATCCAGCTAATCCTGTGAGTAAATTGACTGCGCAGCAACTCGCAGATATTTTTACCGGCAGGGTTTCTAATTGGAAAGATTTGGGTGGCAATGATCAGAAAATAGTAGTGCTTTCCCGTGAGGTTAATTCCGGAACACATGTTTATTTTAAAGAGCATGTTTTAAGGAATAATGACGTAAATAGTAAAGAAGAATTTTCGCCGAGCGCGTTAATGCTTTCGTCATCGCAGGCAATTGCCGATGAGGTGGCGGGAAATTCTGCGGCAATAGGTTATTATGGGATGGGGTATATTTCACCTAAGCAGAAGGCAGTTTTAATCGCTAAAGATGCGAAATCAGAATACATTGCACCTACAATTGAAAATGTAGTGAAAAATAAATATCCTATTTCACGCCCGTTACTTTTATATACTAATAGTGAGCCTCTAGGTTTAGTCAAGAAATTTGTGGATTATAGCCTTTCTAAAGAAGGCCAGGA
>ORJL010621583.1_pt1 | contig 16835 bp, 18 predicted proteins | sample 1779941 | NCBI WGS metagenome assembly ORJL01 (sample SAMEA104232317, study PRJEB22302) | groundwater metagenome | biome: forest; feature: aquifer; material: groundwater | place: USA | collected 2011-08-07 | depth 5.8 m | reverse complement strand
CCCGCCATTAACCCCATGATAAAAGTGGTGAATATAGTGGCCCTCTTGCTGGTAGGACTCCTTTTATAAAAATCAAAAAAACCCTTATTTTACAAGCTTTAAAAAATCCTTATAAATAAAGGATTTTTTAGACTTTATGAGAAAAAATGCTTTATTTTAAAGCATTTTTTGATATTTCGGCTTTTGATATAATTTTCAAACCCTTGACAAGATATAGTCAAGTATGCTATAATGGCAACAAGATGAGAAATTGAGAGATAGGCAGACAAGCAGAAAACCAAAAGCACTTGACAGAAAAGATGGGTGGTGGTATAATAGACCAATAAGGTGAAGTTTTGGAGGCAGGAACATTGAAAACTGAATAGATTAAATACTTTCTTTAGAGGAGAGAGTTGGCTGATCAAGCGCCAAAAGACTTGGTAAAAAGGCGATTGCGTATTCTCTTCTCTAGGAAAATGCTCAATCGCCTTTTTCAGTTCTAGTGGGAAGAAGGATGAGGAGGAGAGAGTAAAAAAGACCTTCTTGGAGAAAAATAAATATCGCCTACATATAATGTGAGGCACCAAGCTCCGAAGGTTCTAATAAACTCTTCCCCATCCTTCTCTCCAAACTCTAGAGGAGAGAGAAAAAATAGATTAAGTTCTTTTGAAGAAAAAAGGAGATAAAGCTCAACGATTGAAAATCAAAAATCTCAATCTTTCAAAAACTAGAGGAGAGAGTCGAGAGATCCCGATGAACCGCGCGAGCTTTATGAAATTACATACGAGTGACCCCCGCGTGAGCGGGGATGAGATAAGAAAAAATTCTTGTTTCATCCCGGCTCACGGTGTCCTTCCGAAGCTTTATGCGGAGGAGGAAGCGAGCTGGATGTTCTTTAAGTCAAAAAAAGGGCGATGCGGAAATACGGCAACCGCAAAGCTCTATAAGAATAATTCCTGTAAAGGAACGGTATTGATTGCGCCGTCTCGTTGGTCTAGCCGAAAGGTTAAATCAAAAATCAGCGAGGAAGGAACGGAAATGGTTGAGCTCTTTGTTGGCCTCGCCGGGGTTATCCTCGGCGTGGTGGGTCTAGGGGCAGCCGCCTACACCCAGTATCAGGTGAGGCGGCGGCGGAAGGCAATTCAAGTCTCGGGCCTCTGCGGTGAGCCCACAATTTTGAATCTCACCGCCCACCCAATTCTGCATTCCGAAGAGGATTGGGCGAAGGGATATACCGAGGTCCATGTTCCGACGGAACTGGATCTCGCGTCGCCCGACGAGCTGGAGTCCTCGCTCGTGGAAGTCATCAAAGGCTTTCCGAGAGAGATTCGTCAGCGGATTCAAGCCGCTGACCCGGCTCTGGTGGTGGCATTCCCGGCCCCTCGCGGTTCCGCATCTCTCCTCGACCCCATCTTACATGGGATTTGCGGGGAATTTGTGCGAACCACTTGGAGCGTTCGGACCGGAAACGGCTTCGTCTGGACGAAGCCCGTTGACCGGCAGATGGTGCGGCTCCGCAGTCGTGCCAAGCTCCGAGGGGTGGAGGCCTAGCTCCCAAAAAAGTTCTTCAAAGCCGACCGAAGACGGCAGAGAAGTTGCGGTAAAATCCGAAAGGATACCTTCCGCGTAAAAGCATGGGTAGTCACTCAAAAAAAGTTCGAGGGAAGGTTTGCAAAAACTTTCCCTCCTACACTGAGCTTGCGAATAATTGTGTTCGTGAGTTCAGAGTAGGAACGGTTCTTTGGCAAAAAAATGCCTGTCCCTTCCAATGGGCGCGGGCGAGGAGGATGCATGAAAATAGAAAAGATAGAGCGCGTGGCGCAAGCTGCGCGTGGTGGGTGGTATCGGTTGCCTGAACTTCCTGGCGCTGGGGCTCTCATGGTTGGCCTTAAAAAAGCTCACCTGGGGTTTCTGGAACAAATCTTCCCAGAGGATTTTTACCAGGAAGCAGCGGCGTTTCTGCTGGCTTGGAATAGTAAGCCAGTGGATAAGGAGTTTTTTCGGGCGGCAGGCCGACATTTCTACCGCTTTGCGGTGGATTATGGCTATAAAAGGCCGCGCGGCTCCAGTCGCTATGAGCGACTGGAAGGGTCGTTTGACCACGGGGGTCCCGACGAAGAGTGGGATTCCGGCCGCAACCCCGCCCTCGCAGCGTAGGGTAGCCACCTCGCCAGTTCGAGGTTGAACAACATTGTTGCTCGGCCGGGCTGGCGGCCGAGCTAAAAATCCCTTCAAGGAGGTCTTATGAATAAGGGAACTCTCGCCGGAATTCTGAAGATTCCGGCGCTAAGGAAACTCCGAGACGGAAACTGGGCCCCCCTCGCCCCGCATGCCTTGAGGCATGCTCCGGTCCTGCGGTTTCATTCTTTACCGCCGGACTTTAACCCAGAGGTCGGAGGAGAGGTTGCCTGTATCTTCGTGGTAACCGAGGATGTGAGGCAGTTTTACTCTCGGAAAGAAGGCCAGCTCGTTGGGACGATTTGTAATGACAACATTATGAACCATAACGAGGGCTGGTCGGCAGAGGGGCCAGTTACCTCTGGCGGCACGCGGATTGTGATTCACATTTATCCGCGATCAGATCTCGAATCGCAGTCGCGATTCGAGATTGTGGAGACTCCGACACGCTCCACTGGCCGTGGCGGCTCCACGAACGCAACCCCCAACTCAGAGGTTGTCATCGAGCTGGGGTACAACATGACGCCGTCGGGAAACCACGGCGCCAAGTGGTGGCTCCTGAAGTCGCCGTTCGAAGTTACCGTGCGTCGGGTTTCCAATGTCGGAAACCCGAGGGAGTATAGTCTTCAGGGCTAACTCCTCTGTCGACAGACCGATGTCGTAAAACTCGGAAACCTGCCGGGCGCTGGCAGGCCTTGAGAAGTTGAAGTAACCCTTCGACTTCGCTCAGGGCAAGACGGCGCAAGGTTGCCTAAGGCGACCGATTCCATCCTAACTTTCACCAAAAAAAGAAAGCAGGATGGAAACTGTTCTTTAGTCACTCGAAATCGGGGGAAGGACTCAAAATTCTTCCCCCACTCGAATGAGTTCTTGAGATATTCTCGAGGGCTCTGAGAGGAATCCCGTAAAATCCCGCCTGCGGCGGGACCACGGGACATGGTTCTTTGAGAAATTATCCCTTAAGAATTTTTATAAATTCTTCTGGCGAAATATCAATATCGCGCATTATGGCACGAAGCGTGCCTCTTGGAATGTTTTTGCCGGGATGGCGAGATACAGTAGTGCGCCTTCCGTCCTTGTGCGCAAAGACTAAATGAGAGCTTCCGCGCTCCGGATGCTCAAAAAATCCGAGCTTCTTTAACACTCGGATCAATTCGCGGTCTTTAATCTGGGAAAGCTTAGGCATGCGAAAGCGATTTTCTGCGTCGGGAAGCAGAGATGGTTTCCACTATTTCAACTCCGCGATCCAAGGGAATTCTTTCGCCGTCTTTGGCAAGACTTCTTATGTAAGCGTCAATTGCGTCGCGGATATTCTCGCGCGCTTTCTCGAAACTTTCTCCCCAAGTGTGGCAACCCGGAAGCGCTGGAACATATGCGTGAAAAGTATTGTTCTCATCCGGCTCGATGATTATTCGGTAGGTATAAGAGTTCATATGGGTTATGATAGCGCGCGCTAAACGTAAAATCAATAGGTCGAGACGAGGTTAGAAGCGTAACAACTTGTAATCTCATCTCGGCTTACTGCGTCCTTCCGAAGCTTTATGCGGAGGAGGAAGTGAGCTGGATGTTCTTTAAGTAAAGAAAAGATTTCGCAGACTTACGGCATCTGCGAAATTCTACAAGACTAATTCCTTTTAAGGAACGGATTCATAGCCGTCTCGTTGGCATCCGCACAGCGGAAATTCAAAACCAACGAGGGGAGAGAAAAATGGGTTGTTTCAACTATGCGGTGCTGGATCCCCGCAGCATTCCGGCTGCGGCAGAGGTCAACGACAAGATTTTCAGCAACCCGGTCGGGGTTGTGGGGATCGAGGTCACTGTCCTATCGTTGGCGGAACGATGCGTTAAAAACATCGATCCACAACACACCGGCGGTCGCTCTGACCGCGCAGCGATTGAGGAGGTCGCCGAAGGCGGGTGGTATCCGTCTGACGGAACCACGCTCGCCACGATAAGGCCCGACTTGGATTCGGTCGGGGCGATGGCTGTGATCTCCCTCAATTATGAGGGGGTGGACTTGCGACGGGAAGATATTTCCCAGCGCATCGGCCTAGTCGCCACTTCCGATAAGTTCGCGCGTGGCGGCTACACCGGCCCGAAGCCTCTTCCCACTCGGAGCAATCCGTGGGACGAGAGTTCGGCAACGGCCGAGTCGTCTCGTCCGCTCGCGGCCATCGCGGCGGCGGTCATGGACTTCAAGATCCCGCTGGCCGACCGCGTCTCGACGATGGAACGGTGGCTGCTCACCGGTGACGAGCCGGCGCAGTACCGCACTCAAGTCGAAAAGGAACGGCTCGACATGATCACTGCCATGGAGACAGGGCAGATCAAATCCGAGACGCGTTCCGACGGTCGCATCGCGGTCGTGGAGAGCACGCACCGAGCGGCCACCAGCGTGGGGTACTCCCTCGCGCCGGTCGTGGTCGCGCTCAACCCGAGCTTCAAGCAAGGGCCGAGCGAGCCGTACAAGAAGTTCACGATCTGCGCCTTCGAGGCAAAGTTCGCGGACATCAAGTCGGCACTCGCCGAGCTCGCAACGCTCGAGGCTGGATGGGGTGGCTCACCGACAATTGGGGGCTCTCCGCAGGGCGTGAGCTCCACTTTGACGATTGATCAGGTCGTCGCTGTGGTCGAGAAGCATCTTCGATAAAACTGATCGCAGGGGTTTCTAGTGACCTGCACGCATTTCTAAACTTTCTGTAATTCAGAAAGTGATCACTAGCCATAGTTCTTTGAAGGTCGCAGACACGACCAGAAAGTTTCGAGAAATCGAAACATGTCTCACTCAAAAAAGTTTGAGGGAAGGTTTGCAAAAACTTTCCCTCCTACACCGAGCTTGCGAATAATTGTGTTCGTCGGCTCAGAGTAGGAAAGTTCTTCGAAAAAATGGGGGGATAGAAAATGGATGATAATATGGAAATGTTTAAGGCAGTCGTTCAGGTGGTGCGGAAGACTCAAGACTTAAAAAAAGTCCGGGGGATGAACGCCCCACAGATCGTGCTTGCCGGGGCCGAGAAGGGTTTACGCCGTGCGGAGCACCGATTGCTCCTTTTGGGCGGCGCCAAAGAGAGCGTGTTTGAGGCGGCAAGCAAATACGTCGAGGCGGTCGCGTCTCGGGTAAATGCGATCGAGGAGTCTTATCTTGGTAAATTGATCGAGGCAATAAACTTGCTTCGGACTTTTTACCCTGGTTGGACCATCGAGCCATCAAACGAGCACTTTGGCGATTTGATGGCGGATGAGGATTGGTGTGCTTTCCGCGAGTCTCTCGAGGGTGGAAATAAAATCAAAATCCTTGAGGCGCTCAGTACCCTTCTGAGTGACGTGAAGTGGAATGCTGTGTGGCTTGAGCTACCGGCAATTCCGTTGCCAGAAGGAATCACGGTAGAAAAAAAATAGCCGACATACCGATGTCGTAAAACTCGGAAACCTGCCGGGCGCTGGCAGAAGTCGCAAGACTTGAAACGGCGCAAGTGATCGCAAGATCGCGGTTCCATCCGAGCTTTCACCAAAAAAAGAAAGCAGAATGGAAAATGTTCTTTAGTCACTCGAAATCGGGGGAAGGACTCAAAATTCTTCCCCTCCTCGATTGAGTTCTTGAGATATTCTCGAGGGCTCTGAGAGGAATCCCGTAAAACCCCGCCTGCGGCGGGATCACGGGACATGGTTCTTTGAGAAAAATTACTTCTGCAATCGTTTATGAAGACGCTTGTAGAATCCGCCTCGGGGGCCTATCTCAATAATGATAACTTCCTTGAGTTTTTGATCTATTGCATACGCAATACGATCCCCTCCGGCTTGATGTTTCCATAGTCCTTTGAGCGGGCCATGGAGCGGAGAACCGTTCTGATGTGGATCCGTAGAAATTTTTGGCAATACATTATTGAGAATAAAATCGCGCCTTTCTTGCGAGAGGCGACGGATATCTTTTCGGGTAGCGGGGTGAAAACGGAGCGTCCATGACATATCCTCATCGCGTGAATTCGTTCTTGATTTGTTCAAACGAAAGCAGTTTACCCTTTTTACGAAGCACGGGTATTTCCTTTACGCGCCTTAAGACAGTTTGAACAAACCGCTTTTCTAAGAGATCTTCAAGCGTTTCTCTGTCGTGGCGCGGCAGTTTCCAGATGCTCTCTGCGAGGTCTTCTATGGCGACTGGTACTGAAATGTGTTGATGCGTTAACTTTTGTGAAGCGGTCTGCATAACAGTTTTAGTATATCGCGTTTAAGTTCGTAGTCAATGCTCCGCATAAATTCCTGCATACGTTGTTTTTTGCGGGGAGGGTCGAGACGAGGTTAGAAGCTTTGAAACTTGTAATCTCATCTCGATTCGCAGAAATAGCGAGTCGAAATGCTTGCGGTGAGCTTGTCGAACTGTTCTTTTAAATTCAAGTAGCCTCTATAGGGCTGCGAAGTCAGTTTTTAAGAATTGGATCCGGCGGCAGTGTGAGCGATTTTTAAAATCTCTCTCCTCTAAACACTGTTTCTAGATCTGTATTATTTCTTTTAACTGGCCCGCAGCCTTCTGGAGGTTAATTAGGTCGCCAACATCGTCGCCCTCTTGCTCGTAGGACTGCTTTTGTGATAGAAATAAGCTGAACTAGAAACTATTGGAAGGAGGAGAAAGCGATGGCCAATAAGATAAATTCGGCGTTAAGTACCCAGCTTTGCCTCGGATGCAAAAGCCAAAAAACAAGAGAAATTTACTGGGCTGGCTGTGATGCTGTTTACGAATGTCTATTTTGCGGAGCGGTATTCACGCCAGTCCTAGTCCTTAAAGAAGAACTCAAGCAGGGGGAGGTGCAATATGCCTCGTGAGGAGGGACCTGGGTGGGTTCTTGTCGTTGGCGCGGCATGGGTTCTCGCCCAAATCTTTAGTGGGCTCTCAATGGTTGTGGCGAGGGTTGCGGCCAGGCTAGCCCGGTGGTTCATTCGGCTGATGCGCCGAGCACTTGACTCTGAGCCCTTCCGGCTCAGGCATAGACGGCAAACGAAATGAAAGGGACTTTAACGCAACAGCAAAAGCCCCTTTCTTTTTTTATATAGTGCTGTAAAATAGAACGACTTATGAATATTGAGGTAAAAAAACTTTCGGGCTCGGAGGTAGAAATATCGGGGGAGATCCCCGCGGAGGAATTTGAGAAATCCTGGGACGAGGCCCTGAAACAAATCGGAGAAAAAACCCGCCTGGACGGCTTTCGGCCCGGAAAAGCGCCGGAGAAAGTTTTAATCGAAAAAGTTGGCGAGGGAGAAATTCTGGAAACCGCAGCCGAGCTTTGCCTTAAAAAAACCTGGCCTAAAATAGTCGCAGAAAATAAAATCGAGGCCTTGGGGCAGCCCGAAATCGTCATTACCAAGCTCGCGCGGCAAAACCCCTTGGGATTTAAAATAAAAACGGCCGTCCTGCCGGAAGTCAAGCTCGCCGATTACAAAAAAATCGCGGGAGAAGTAATGTCGGGACCGGGGGAAGAAATAACGGTGGCGGAGAAAGAAATCGAGGGGGCGCTCGAATATCTGCGAAAATCGCGTGCTAAAACCCCCGCCGGCGGCGGGTCCTCCTCTGGAGGAGGCGGCGAGCTTCCCGAGCTTAACGATGAATTCGCAAAAAGTCTCGGGAGTTTTGAAAATCTGGAAGCGCTCAAAAAAAATATGCGCGAAAATATAAAACTGGAAAAAACCATCAAGGCGCGCGAAAAAAAGCGGATGGAGCTTCTGGACCTCGTCGCCGCTTCTTCCCAAATCGAAGTCCCGGCGATTTTAGTCGAGGCGGAAAAAGAGAAAATGTTCTCGGAGCTTAAAGGGAGTCTCGACGGGATGGGACTTTCATGGGAACATTATCTCGACCACATCAAAAAAACCCAAGAGGATTTGGCGAAAGAATGGACGGGCGAGGCCGAAAAACGCGTCCGCTACGGGCTCACTTTGCGCGAAATCGCGCGGACGGAGAAAATCGAGGTGGCCGAAGCCGAACTCGAAAAAGAAACCGAATATTTTCTCTCGCGCTATCTCCCGGAGGAGCGGGCCAAGCTTGACTTAAAGCGCATCAAGGACTATGCTTACGGTATAGTACGCAACGAAAAAGTTTTTAAGCTCTTGGAAAATCATGGATGAAGAAGTTATGACTTATTTAATACCGACGGTAATCGAAAAATCGTCATACGGCGAGCGCGCCTATGACATTTACTCGCGCCTCTTGAAAGAGCGCGTAGTTTTTCTTGGCGGGCCCATCAACGACGCGGTGGCCTCAACCGTAATCGCCCAGCTTTTGTTTCTGGAGCACGAGGATACAAAAAAAGATATTCGGCTTTACATAAACTCTCCGGGCGGCTCGGTTTCTTCGGCCCTCGCGATCTATGACACCATGCAATACGTAAAACCGGACGTCGCGACCATCTGCGTGGGTTTCGCGGCCTCCGCCGCCGCGGTCCTCTTGGCCGCCGGAGCGAAAGGCAAGCGCTACACGCTCCCCAACTCGGAGGTTATGATCCACCAGGTTTTCGGCGCGGCGGAAGGGCAGGCCTCCGATGTTAAAATCACAGTAGATCACATCATTCACACCAAGAACAAAATAAACCGCATTCTCGCCAAACATACGGAGCAACCTTTAGCAAAAATAGAAAAAGACACGGACAGGGATTTCTATATGGACGCCGTGGAGGCAAAAGCGTATGGAATCGTGGACCAGATTATCAAAGCGAAAAATGGCTCTAATCTTTTACCCAAGCGCGAAAACTCGAGTCCGGCCCGTCAGACTCGCCTCGCTGAAGCTCCGACCAGCCTCGCCGAATCTAGGCGGGCGAAGCGTGCCAGCGGGAGAATTAAAGAGAAAGTCGAGATAAGATAAACGCAAGATTTCAAAAACGCCCCGGCGGCTGCCGGGGCGTTTTTTCTTTACAAAAAAAGCCGAAAGTAAGAGAAGTGCTTAGGCACAAGGCCATCATCCCCCGAAGGGGCCCCTAGAAGGAGGGACAAGGGAGACTTCTCCTACTTCCGACTCTCTTTAATTAAAACTTTCACTATTATAGCAGATTTGCGAAATTTGTCAAATTAAGCGTGGCCCCACACGCCCTTGCGCTACTTAGTGAATTTCCTCTGATTAAACTGTTGATAATCCTGCTTAATTGATGTGGACAGAAACTTGATAACTCCTCTTGGGGAAGCGCACGCTCTCCCCTTTTTTTATTTCCTCAAAAGCTTGGAGACGAGACTTACGCCTGACATCTCGACCGGACGCGGGATTTGCATCAATTCCAAAATGGTTGGGGCGATATCGGTCAGAACCCCGCCCACTTCCTCATAACGCTTCAAAATCTCCGCGGGGTTCTTGGCACTTGACGCGCGAAAATCTTCGGCTACCAAAAAAAGGGGCACGGGGTTTATGGTGTGCTTGGTTTTTTTCTCGCCCGTCAAGCGGTAGCGTTTCTCCTCCGCGTTGCCGTGATCCCCGGTAATTATCAAAACGCCGCCCGACTCCAAAACTTTCGGCATAATCTTTCCGACCGAAAAATCCAGAACTTCAATCGCCTTCACCGTGGCCTCGAAATTTCCGGTATGCCCGACCATGTCGGCATTCGCGAAATTCGCCAGAATAAAATCATATTTGGATAGGCCATCCAAAACAGTTTCCGTAATTTTGGCAGCGGACATTTCGGGCGTTTCATCAAAGTGCGCTCCCGGCAAGGAGGGAATCAAAATACGCTCTTCTTTCGGATACGGCCGCTCTCGTCCGCCGTTGAAAAAATAAGTCACGTGGGCGTATTTTTCGGTCTCGGCCACGTGGAGCTGAGAAAGCCCGCGCTCGGAGAGGGCGCGCGCCAAGGGCCAGTCAACTTCGAGCGGCGGGAAAAGCGCTTCGGCCGGAAGATTTTTTTCATACTCAGTCATGGTCAGAAAAAGGAGATTTGAAATCTTTTCGCGCGCGAATTTGTCAAAACTTTCTTCCGCGAAAGCGCGCGTAAGCTCCCGGGCGGAATCTTCCCGATAATTTAAAAAGACCACGGCGTCCCCTTCTTTAATTCTGCCCTCCGCTTTTCCGTCCGGGCCTTTGAGCCAGCCCGGTTCCACAAACTCGTCGCTTCGGCCGGCGACATATTCGCCCGCGACATAATCGACAGCGTTCTGAAAAGAAGCGCCCTCGCCACGGGTCAGAAGATTGTAAGAGCGCGCGATGTTATTCCAATGCTCATCCCTGTCCATGGCGAAATCGCGCCCTACGAGGGAAGCGATTTTGGCGAAAGGATAGTTGGCGGAAAGTCGCAATTCAAGCTCTTTCAAAAAAGTTCCGGCCTCTTTCGAGGCAGCGTCGCGCCCATCCGTGAAAAGATGGAGATAAACTTTGGAAATTCCCTCCCGTTTCGCAAATTCCAGAAGAGCGTAGAGATGGTCGGGGTATGCATGCACCGAGCCCGAGGAAAAAAGGCCCATGAAGTGGAGAGCGGAGGCGAATTTTTGGACATGCGAAGCTGCTTTCAAAAGCCCCTCGTTTTTAAAAAAAGAGCCGTCCTGAATGGAGACGATAATTCGCGGCAGATGATGATATAAAACTTTGCCGGCGCCCATCGTAAGATGCCCCACTTCGGAATTTCCCTCCTCGCCCCACGGGAGCCCCACCGCGACCCCGGAAGCTTGGAGCGTGGTGAACGGAAAAAATTTTTCCAGATTTTCAAAAGCCGGGCGCTTGGCCATAAAAACGGTCGATTCCGGCGTCTGGGGCACCCCGAAGCCGTCGAGCACCAAGAGCACCACGGGTTTATAGGATTTCGACGCTAAATCAGCCATTCTTTAATTTTAACTTATTTGTAGATATCTTTGCGATGGTCTACTTCAAAGAAAACCGCCGTTTTCTCATTTTGGAAATAAAAAAACACCCGATAGCGCCGAGTTATTCTGAAAGCTAGAGCTTCCGGTAATTTATGAATAGATTTTATATGCAACCGCGGATCGCGCCAATTTTTCCGGAAGCGGCTTTCCTGAATTTGATACAACCGTTGAATTTCTTTGGGGAGTTTTGCAAGGGCGCGTAAAAGTTCTTCCGTCTTGATTACTTCCATTGAAAGCGCGGCGGATATTTCTTAAGCGCTTTGAGATACGATTTTTTGATTCTGGAAGGGTGGGCAAAGTCATCAAGATCTTCGGAAGAGGATGATAAAAAAAATTCCTCCCGCAAGGAGCGGATTTCTTTCAATATGGCCTTAAGGATATCGGCTGAAGATTTATCAGCAGTTTTAGTAGGCATATAAAGGAATATAACAAACCCTATAAAATTAAGCAATATTAAAAAATGCTTTAAAATAAGGGGTTTTCTACTATTGACAATCAATAGTAGATATGCTATACTTAAAAAAAGTTAAGTGTAGTTTTTTGAGATAATTTCTAACCGCGGCGCCGAGGCAAAAATCGGGCAAGGGAGGATACGCAGATGAGAAAGAAAATCTTTTGGGCAGTTGGACCGGTAATCGCTAGTATGGTTGGCATCCTGATTACGATGGTGATGTTGGTAGCGTCGGCGCCAGCGGCAGAAATACCCGACTGGGTCAGTCGCGCGAAAGCCGGTGAGATTGGTTGGGCTGATGGAGAAATCATCTTCGGAGTCGGGAAGGCACCAAAGATGGCAAACCCCAGCTTGCAGCGTGATGTCGCGGGAAACCGTGCCCGAGCAATGCTTCCCAGAGCGGCGAACATTCCGGGAGCAGCAGAAATCCAGCTGTCAGAAATTATTGACCGCTGGGAAACTGATGATGGGACTTTCTACGCGCTTGCGCGAGTGGAACGTTCCAATATCAAACCGCTCAGGTAATATCTAGTTCCATGGTCGGCGGCACGGCCTAAAATTCCGCTCTGGGGTGCGCCCGGAGCATGCCGAAAGGGAGGGATTAGCAAAACGCGAAATCCCTCCCACCTTCAACTGAGTTCTCGAGCGAAAGCTGGAGGGCTCTGAGAGGTCCTTCGACAAGCTCAGGATAAAAAATAGCCCCGCCGGGGGCTATTTGCTTTTTTAAAAAGCTTCTGCTAAAATCCAAGTATTACTCTTGTAACCAAGCGTTTAGGAATCGTGAACTTGAACGTTTTAGAAAGGAAAATTAATTATGAACACTTTATCGCCCTGGATTTGGGCGCCAATTTTGGTTGCCGTGGGGCTAGCCGCGGGTTATGTCTTGCGGCAAGTGATTGCCCAATTTCGCGGAAATTCGCTCGAACTCAAAGTCAAAAAGGTTTTGCTGGACGCGCAAACGCAAGCCGCTAAAACTCTTGAGGAAGCCAAGCAAAAGTCAGAGAGCATTTCAGAGGAAACGCGCCGGGAATCGAAAGAGCGCGAAGGCCAGCTCAGAAAATTAGAAGAAAAAATACTCGCCAAAGACGAAAGTCTTGAGAAAAAACGGTCGGATTTGGACCGGGAAGTTGAGGCGTTGAAGAAAAAAGCCGAAGAGGTCAAAAAAATCAGGGAAGACGCGGAAAAATTGGAGGCCCAAAAGCGGGAAGAACTCCAAAAAATCGCCGGACTTTCGGAGCTTGAAGCCAAAACCGCCCTGATGGATTCGGTCGAGAAAAAATACGAGGCCGACTTGCTGGCGCGCATCCAAAAACTGGAAATTTTCGGACAGGAAAAACTCGAGCAAAGAGCGCGCGACACCCTCGCCACGATAATTCAGCGCCTCGCCTCTTCCACCGCTTCGGAGGTTTCGACCACCTCGGTTTCCATTCCTTCCGAGGACATCAAAGGCAAGATAATCGGCAAGGAGGGGCGAAACATCCGCGCTTTGGAACGCGCGGCCGGCGTCGAAGTTATCGTGGACGACACGCCGGGCTCCATCATAATTTCAAGTTTTGACCCGGTCCGGCGCCACATCGCGAAGCTCGCGCTTGAAAATTTAATCTTGGACGGGCGCATCCAGCCCGCGCGGATTGAGGAGACGGTGGAGAAAGCCAAAATCGAGATTGAAAAAATCATCAAGGACGCCGGCGAGAAAGCCGCCTATGAGGCCGGGGTTTTCGACATCGACCCGCGGCTTTTGATGCTCTTGGGACGCCTCCGTTTCCGAACTTCTTACGGACAGAACGTTTTGCAGCATTCGATTGAAATGGCGCACATGGCCGGAATGCTCGCCTCCGAGCTCAAGGGGGATGTCACCATCGCGAAAAAAGGAGCGCTTCTTCACGACATTGGAAAGGCGGTTGACCATGAAATTCAGGGAACGCACGTTGAAATCGGGCGGAGAATCCTGCAAAAATTCAACGTGGATAACCGCGTAATTCAGGCGATGCAGTCGCCCCACGAGGAATATCCCTACGAGACGCTTGAATCCATCATCGTCCAGACCGCCGATGCGATTTCCGCTTCCCGCCCCGGAGCGAGGCGCGACACCGTGGAGAATTACCTGAAACGCCTGGAGGATTTGGAAGGAATCGCCACCTCCTTTGAAGGCGTGGAGAAAGCCTACGCCATTCAAGCGGGACGCGAGATTCGAGTTTTCGTGACCCCGGATAAAATTTCGGACTTGGAGATGAAAAAACTCGCCCGCGACATTGCCAATCGCGTCGAGCAGGAATTAAAATATCCCGGAGAGATAAAAGTCCACGTGATCCGAGAAACCAGAACGGTGGATTACGCCAGGTAGCATTATTCCGGCGCGAGTGTTATACTTTTTGGCATAGTCGCTATTAAAATTATCAAAGGTCGCTATTCGTAAATTCGTATAAGTTCGTAATTTCGTTACTAATACAATGAACAAAGCTGATTTAGCTGGGAAGCTCTGGGAGCTTCATTCCAAAAAAGGCGTGGATGTGTCCAAAAAACACGCCGAAGAGATCGTGGATTTTGTTTTCGACTCCATCGCCGACTGCTTGAAGAAAGGCGAGGAAGTTTCGATCGCGGGCTTCGGCTCGTTCGTGGCCAAACAACGGAAGGCCCGCACCGCGCGAAACCCGAGAACGGGCGCCGCCGTGCAGGTTCCGGCGATGAAAGTCCCGAAATTCAAAGCCGGCAAGGGCCTCAAGGACGCGGTAAGATAAATTTCGATTGGAAATTAAGAAAGGCGCTCCTGTATAGGGGCGCCTTTCGATTTTGGAATTCTTAACCTGGCCAGTTTATGCCATCGCTTCAGCGATTTCGTCGGCGATTTGCTTGGCAGCCTCAACCGGATCTGCTGCCTCAATGATAGGGCGGCCAACCACGATGTAATCCGCGCCGTCTTTGATCGCCTGTCCCGGTGTTCCTGTGCGAACCTGATCATGCTTTTTGGAATCCGCCGGGCGAATTCCAGCTGGGATAATTTTGAAATCAGGGCCGCAAACTTTGCGAATCACTTTCACTTCTTGAGGCGAAGAAACCGCGCCATCGAGGCCGCATTCCTTTGCAAGCGCTGCCCTTCTCCAAACCAATTCTTCAATGCCTCCTTCTGGCAAGACTACTCCCTCGCGTGCGAAATCGCTTGCGTCAAGACTCGTCAGCACCGTGACTCCCAAGATCCATGGAGGCTCTCGATTAAGTTTCTTTGCCTCTGCGCCGACTTCCTTTGCCGTTGTCTCCATCATCTCGAGGCCGCCCGAGCAGTGGACGTTAAACATACGAACGCCCAGCTTCATGGCTTCGATTCCGGCTTTCATAACGGTATTCGGGATGTCGTGAAACTTAAGATCGAGGAACACGCCCTTCTCTTTCAGGATTGCTCGGACAAGATCCGGGCCCCCTCTCACAAAAAGCTGCTTGCCGACTTTGAACATGCCAACCACAGAAGCGAGCAGTTTTACAAGCTGCATCGCTTTATCTGGATCATCAAGATCCAAAGCCGCGATAATCCGATCCTTTGGTTCCATAAAACGGTCTCCTTTCAGCGAACAGATTTTAATCTAGTCTAAAACAAAACACCGCCATTGCATAGGGCGGTGTTTTGAGTTTCATGTGCGGGCAGCGAGAGTCAAACTCGCGCCTACTGCTTGTCCCGCAAAATAATGAGCATAGCGAATATATTTTGAGAGAATCCCGTGAACAAGTGCAGTATTCTTGAATTAGTCCGAACGCACTTCGTCGCCGAATTTCGTGCCAGTGAAACTGGCGCGCTGTCTTTTATCTTCTAAGTTTATCAGATTGCCGATTTAAGATAAAGACGAATTATTTGATTAAATTTACATATCTGTCTTGCCAAACTTTTAACTCGTCAAAAATTTTGTCGTCAAAATTATCTGGCTTGAATCTAAAAATAGCGTTCGCATTTCTCATACAATATTGAAGCTCGTTTTTGTTGTCTTGGCTGGAATACCATTTGAAGCTATCAAGAATATCAGCGACCTTAACAATAAGTGCATCCTGCCCATTTTGCACACAACGCTTAATCAATTCGTTTGTCTTTTCTTCTTTATCCGTAATTGAATCATCTTTTGTGCTTGCTAAAACTAATTTGACTACATTATCGCCAAATTCATCTCTCAACATTTTTTCGTTAGCTTTAGACCATTCAATTGCGTCATGCAAAACGCCAGCCAAAACAACATCTTGCGCATAACCATTTTCGTAAAGATAGAAACCGACTCTAATATCATGAAACAAAACTGGTTTTCTGCTGTTCTCATCAGAAGGTGGCATATGCGTGGTTAGCAAACGCACAGCTTTTTCAAAATTAAGATTAAGTGTTTTTGTCATAACTATTTTTGAAAAATAATAGGAATAATGTTTCGGGCAACCGCCAATTTTTTCTGGGATAAACCTTTTGTGCGGGATGGGAGAATCGAACTCCCGCCCAGAGTTTGGAAAACTCTTATTCTGCCATTAAACTAATCCCGCAAAATCGCCCCCGTTTTAGCTGGGCGATTTCTAACTAATCGTTCGCGTCTTTCAATCCCTTCTTGATTTCTTCGCGTAATTCAGGAGTGTCTTGATGTCCATGATCAGATACGGCATGTTGAACGGATGCGCTTATTACTTCTTGTTCTGTTCCGGAAATACAAAGCGAACAATTTTTCTCGCTCGGCATTAATCGGCAATCTGCTAATTTTCTATTTGCCATAAAATCGAAAAAATAAAACTCTAAAAACGACCTTTTGTCCGTTAAGTCCTTATCTTATATCCCCTCTTGAACAAATACCAGACCCAGAAGCCCAGAATAAAAATTAAAGCGAAAATTAAAATAATCCCGAGCGCGCGGTTGGATTCGGAAATTCCTATCATGGAATAGCGCAAGCCGTCCACGAAATAAAAAAAAGGATTGAGGCGTACGAAAAATTGAAACCTTTCCGGGAGCATATGAATGGAATTGAAAAGCCCACCCAAAAAACTAAGCGGCATAATGACAAAGGTCTGGGGAATCATAAGCTGTTCGAAACTTTCCGCCCAAAGCCCCACCAAAAGCCCCAAAAATGAAAATATCAGAGCGACAGCGACGGAATAAAAGATAAGCAAAAAGACATGATTTACCGTAGTGATTGTAAACAGGAGCGCTATCATATAAACGCCGGCGGCCACGATAAGCCCCCGCAAAATTCCGGCCACCACATACCCGATAATCATCTCGAAATACGAAAGCGGCGCGGTCAGGATTTCTTCGATGTGTTTTACAAAGCGCTGGAAGTAAAGCGAAGAGGAAGTTTGCCCGAAAGCGGACTGCATCACGTTCAACATTAAAAGTCCGGGCACGACAAAATCAATGTACGAGACGCCGGAAATCTGGCCTAGCTTCCGCCCGACT
>ORJL011235315.1_pt1 | contig 16837 bp, 9 predicted proteins | sample 1779941 | NCBI WGS metagenome assembly ORJL01 (sample SAMEA104232317, study PRJEB22302) | groundwater metagenome | biome: forest; feature: aquifer; material: groundwater | place: USA | collected 2011-08-07 | depth 5.8 m | reverse complement strand
GCCATTGATAACTCAGAGCGTCATTGGCCCCGACTTCCATCATCCAATCCGACCCAATCCCCACCGTCCGGTCTTGTGGTTGCATCCATATATACGGCGCGGTCGTGTGCTGGTACGTGTACTGCACGCTGGCCCCACTATCGAGCATGCCCTGGATTACCCCCCGCGCCGGCGACCCATCGCTCACATCCAAATAGTTCCCATTCAAATCCACATTGCGCAGATTCACCAGTCCGCTCAGATCCGCAATGCTCGTCAGGCCGTTGTTGGAGAGGTACAGAGTCACCAATTGAGTCAGCCCCGACAACGATTCCACGCTGCTAAGGCTGTTCTGCGACAAATAGAGATTTTGCAGCCGGGGCAATGCGGCGAGCGGCGCCGCGTCAGTGATGGCATTGTTTTCCAATCCCAGTTCGGACAGATTCGTCAATCCCGCCACGACCCCCAAATCCGAAATCTGCGCCTGCCTGGCATACAACTGAGCCAGATTGGTCAGGCCAACCAAGGGCGCCAGACTGGGCAGCGGTGCCCCTCCCAACTCCAGATAGCGCAACTTCATCAGCCCGGCCAACGGCGACAGATTGGCCACCCCCGTGTTATACAAGGAAAGCGATTCCAGATTCGTCAGGTCAGCCAACATCGAGAAATCGCCGATCGGATTGTCGCTCAAGTACAACGTCTGCAGATTCACGGCGCTTTCCAGGCCACCCAGACTCTGAATCCCACGGCTAGACGCATATAAATACGTCAGCGTCGTCATCTGATAATGTGTGATGTCTCCCGTCGGGTTCCCAAGGTATTGCCGAACCGCCGCCTCCAGGTTCGCATCCGCAAAGACCACCGGCGAATCCGCCACGACCGTCACCACCGCCGCATCGCTGATCGCCGTCCCCAGCGAGTTGTTGACCACCAACCGATAGGTGCCGCTCTGGGCCAACTGCGCATTCTCGAACACCAGCGTCGTCCCATTGGCCCCCTCAATGTTTTCTCCGTCCCGCTGCCACTGGAACTGCAACGGCCACGCCCCGTTGGCGTTCGCCCGCAACTCCAGCCGGTGTCCCACATAGGCCGTGCTGCCCCGCGGTTGTTCCGTAATCCACGGCGCGCCGCTCAAAACCGTCAGCGTCCCCTCCGCGCTCACCGCGGTCCCCCCCGAATTCCTGACCACCATCCGGTACGCCCCCGCTTGATCATAACGCAGCCCATTGAGGGATAATCCGTTGTTGGTTTGCCCGGGTATATCCACTCGGTTAAACTGCCATTGGTAATAAAACCGCTCCGTGCCGTTGACGCCCACGCTCATATATGCCGACTGACCCACAAAACCTAGGATGTCCTGCGGCTGCCACGCAATGCTTGGCGCCACCGGCTCCACCACCGTCAGTACCGCCTCGCTGCTGGTCACGGCGCCCAACGGGTTGCTCACCACCACCGAGTAACGCCCCGAGGCCCCTGTCTGCACATCCATCAGCCACAACTGCGGGCCCGTTGCCCCCATGATCGGCGTGCCGTTAAACTGCCACTGATAACTCACGGCGTCATTAGCCCGGACCTCCATCATCCAATCCGACCCAATCCCCACTGTCCGGTCTTGCGGTTGCATCCATATATACGGCGCGGTCGTGTGCTGGTACGTGTACTGCACGTTGGCCCCACGATCGATCATGCCCTGGATCACCACCCGAGCCAGCGACCCATCGCTTACATCCAAATAGTTCCCATTCAAGTCCACATTCCGCAGATTCACCAGGCCGCTCAGATCCGCAATGCTCGTCAGGCCGTTGTAGGAGAGGTACAGATTCACTAATTGCGTTAGACCCGACAACGATTCCACGCTGCTTAGGCTGTTCTGCGACAAATTCAAGCTGGTCAGGTGGGTCAGGTTCGCCACGCACGCCGCGCTGCTCAGTTGACAACCATCCAGGTAGAGATTCTGCAACCGGGGCAATCCTGCCAAAACCTCCGCGTTGATCAACGGATTGCCGCCTAGGTACAAGGAGGTCAACCGGGGCAACAACAACAGCGGCGTCGCGTCGGCGATAGCATTGTTTTGGAGTCCAAGATCGGTCAAATTCGTCAACTCAGCCAGCACCGCCAAATCCGAAATCTGCGCCTGCCTGGCATACAACTGGGTTAGATTGGGCAGCCCGGCCAAGGGCGCCAGACTGGGCAGCGGTGCCCCTCCCAACTCCAGGTAGCGCAACTTCATCAGCCCGGCCAACGGCGACAGATTGGCCACCCCCGTGTTATACAAGGAAAGCGATTCCAGATTCGTCAGGTCAGCCAACATCGAGAAATCACTGATCGGGTTGTCGTTCAAGTACAAACTTTGCAGATTCACAGCGGTTTCCAGACCACCTAAATTCTGAATCCCACGGTAAGACGCGTATAAATACGTCAGCGTCGTCATCTCATAATGCGTGATGTCCCCCGTCGGGTTCCCAAGGTATTGCCGAACCGCCGCCTCCAGGTTCGCATCCGCAAAGACCGCCGGCGAATCCTCCACAACCGTCACCACCGCTGCGTCACTCACCGCCGTCCCCAGCGAATTGTTGACCACCAACCGGTAGCTGCCGCTCTGGGCCAATTGCGCATTCTCGAACACCAGCGTCGTCCCATTGGCCCCCACAACGTTTTCTCCGTCCCGCTGCCACTGAAACTGCAACGGTGATGCCCCGTTGGCGTTCGCCCGCAACTCCAGCCGGTGTCCCACATAGGCCGTGCCGCTCCGGGGTTGCTCGGTAATCCACGGCGCGCCGCTCAAAACCGTCAGCATCGCCTCGTCGCTCACCGCCGTCCCCCCCTAATTCCTCACCACCACCCGGTACGCCCCCGCCTGATCATAACGCAGCCCGTTAAGGGATAACCAACTGTTGGTCTGCCCGGGTATATCCACCCTGGTGAACTGCCATTGGTAATAAAACCGCTCCGTGCCGTTGACGCCCACGTTCATATTTGCCGACTGGCCCACAAAACCCAGGGTGTCCTGCGGCTGCGACGCAAAACTTGGCGCCACCGGCTCCACCACCGTTAGTACCGCGTCGCTGCTCGTCACGGCGCCCAATGGATTGCCTACCACCACCGAGTAACGGCCCGAGGCCTCCGTCTGTACGTTCATCAACCACAACCGCGAGCCCGTCGCCCCCGTGATCGGCGTGTCGTTAAACCACCACTGATAACTCACGGCGTCACTGGCCCCGACTTCCATCATCCAATCCGATCCAATCCCCACCGTCCGGCCTTGCGGTTGCATCCATATACTCGGCGCGGTCGTGCGCTGGTACATGTACTGCACGCTGGCCCCACGATCCGTCATGCCCTGGATCACCACCCGAGCCGGCGACCCATCGCTCACATCCAAGTAGTTCCAATTCAAATCCACATTCTGGAGATTCACCAGGCCGCTCAGATCAGCAATGTTCGTCAGGCCGTTGTAGGAGAGGGACAGATTTACTAATTGCGTCAGACCCGACAACGACGCCGCGCTGCTCAGTTGGTTGCGAGCCATGTCGAGATTCAGCAACCGGGGCAATGCCACTAAAACCTCCGCGTTGGTGATCGCGTTGTCGCTGAGCCCCAGGGCTTGCAGGTTGGTCAGCCCAACCAACCCCGTCGCATCGAACATGTGGCAACCGGACAACTGCAGCCCTACGCTCAGATTCGTAAGCCCCGCAAACGACACCGCGCTAGTCAAGGGATTGCGGCTCAAATCCAGATAAATCAAGCGCGGCAGTGCCCCCAGCGGCGCGGGGTCGGTAATGGCATTGTCGCCCAACCCCAGCATGGTCAAATTCGTCAAGCCCGCCAGGAGCGCCAAATCCGCAATCTGCGCCTGACTGGCATACAACTCGGTTAGATTGGTCAACCCGACCAAGGGCGCCAGACCGGGCAGTGGTGCTCCTCCCATCTCCAAATGGCGCAACTTCGTCAACCCGGCCAACGACGACAGATCGTTCACCGAGGTGTTATACAAGGAAAGCGATTCCAAATTCGTCAGGCCAGCCAACGTCGATAAATCGCTGACGGGATTGCCGTTCAAGTACAACGTCTGCAGGTTCACGGCCATTCCCAGACCCCCCAAGTTCTGAATCCCACGGTAAGACGCATACAAGTAGGTAAGCCGGGCCATTTCGGTCTGTGTGATCGCGCCGGTCGGGATCGACAATTGGCTCCTAACCGCCGCCTCCAGATTGGCATCGGCAAAAATGGCAACGGGCTCCTCGGACACGGTCAACAGGGCTTCGTCACTTGTAGCCGTGCCCAGCCCGTTGGTCACCACGAACCGGTATTGGCCGGCATCGGCCAACTGAACGTTCGGGATGGCCAGCAGGCGACTCGTGGCGCCGGGAATATCCGCCTGGTTTCGCTGCCACTGATACGCCAGCGGCGGCTCCCCGTCCGCCCTTCCGATAAACTGGACCGACTGGCCGACGTAACCGATCGCGTTCTGAGGTTGTTGCGATATCACCGGCGGCCCGGTCTGCAGTGAGAGCGTTCCGAAATACGCGCTGCTAATGGGGTCCGATCCTATCGCCGGAGCCGTGGTCTGGCTGGGCAACTTCCACGCCAGCCCAAACCCATCGGCTCCGCCCCCTTCCTTGTGTAGCGCTTCAAAGTAATACAACCCATTGGCCTGGAGCGTAACCGGCGCGGAGGCCACGCCGCGTCCAGTCCATTCCCGGCTATTTGTCCAACCATGTAGGCTGGTCAACAGGACCTTGTGCGCCGGTTGCTCATCGGTGCTCAGCCAAAACTCGGAATCATCATCGGAGGCCACATAGAACGTGTAATCCCCGGTCTCGGGAGGCGCCAGGTAGCCGGAGATTTTCTGGCCATAGTTGTCGCCAAAATTCCAGGGTGTCTCCAGGTACGCCGGCTCGATCTCATCGGCCAGATCCGGTTGTTGCGCCAAATACTTGGCGGATGCCGTCAGCTCCGACACCGCCGTTCCGGAAATGCCATAACACACCTCCCGGTTTAGCTTCCCGGGGACGAAGGCCGGACCCGCCTGTATCTCCCGGGCAAGGCCGCCGCCTAGAAGCAGGGCAAACAAAGAAATCGTGGAGAACCAGCGACTGGTCAATCGGTCGGATGCGCCCACGTTATTCATGCTCATACTTTTGTGTATGTCTGAGAGCGCATTTCCATCATATCGCCTAATACGTTTCTTCGCGTTTACTTCACGTTCCCAACTTGCGGTCTCCCGCCATTAACCCGCCTTTTCCACGGACAATTTGTCAATATCTGGTGCAACATGCTCCGAATAGCATAACCCAAGGCGAATCGTCTGTACATTTTTAGGACATTATTGATCACAAATCGGACATTGCTGTGTTAGTGAGAAAGGGCGTGACGAGAGCGGAGCGAAGTGCGCCAGGAATGTTAAAATGTAACAATCACAGTAAGGCAACAGAATGCTTGGGAGCGTCCAACCCGCTCTCCCTACCCCTTTCACACTGCCATCGACCGAATCGAAAAATGCCCATGTTTTGAGCAGCGCCTGCCTTTACAATACATATTAAGGGTTCATCAGCGACTCTCCACCACCACCACCCGTACCCGAGCCCTCGACATGGCTCGCCGGTCTTAGCGCGCTCGGAATGTTGGCTGGTTTCTGCTGGCGCGGTCGCAAGCCCTGATCGCGCCAAGAGCGTCTAACCGCGACAGTCGGTTTTCGAAGTCACGAGCCACGGTTGGCCGAGAGGCCTGCTGTGGCTTTTTTTTCGCCGCCCGGTCCTCGGCTCGCCGCTGACTCGTTCGGCCGCTAGCTCACCCCGGCGGAGGACTTGTCCTCGATTGCTGGCGGCGCAGGAGGACCTGTTGCCGTTCACTTCCATCTCGTCCACCCTTTCATCGACCTGAAGCTGGCGAATGCGCCGAACCCGACGAGAATGTCGGCGCTCCTTTCGCCCAAGTTGCCCACATTGGAAGAGAGAGAGAGAGAGGCGCACGTGTGTGCTTGGCGCTCTCCATCCTACTTGAGCGGGGGGGCCTTTCGCACCATGAAAGCGGCGGCGCGGCGCTGGCCTTCCACCACTTCCTCGCGGGACATGCACCCGGCAACCACATCGCGGAGCTGTGGAGCCTTTTTGTCGCCTTGAGCGGACGAGATGCTCAACAGGACGTAGGCCTCAAGGTAGTTCTGCGGCATTCCTTGGCCCTCGTAGTAACACGCGCCCAAGAGCCTTTGCCCTTGGGCGTCTCCCTGGTCCGCGGCTTTGCGATACCAATTCGCCGCCTCGCCATGGTCCTGCGCCACGCCCTGGCCCTGGTGGTAGCACGCACCAAGGCTGCGTTGCCCATGCACATCTCCCTGATCGGCGGCTTTGCGGTACCACTTGGCAGCTTCGGCAAAGTCCTGTGGAACACCTTGACCCGCGTAGCAACAGGTGCCGAGGCTGCATTGCCCGTGGACGTCTCCTTGATCGGCCGCCTTGCGGTACCATCTCACCGCCTCCGCGTAGTCCCGCGTCACGCCCTGACCATGGTAGTAACACGCGCCGAGCCCGCATTGCCCATGGGCGTCTCCCCGCTCCGCCGCTTTGCGGTACCACTTCACCGCCTCGACGTAGTCCTGTGGCACGCCTTGGCCGTGGTAATAACACGCGCCGAGCCCGCATTGCGCCAAGGCGATTCCCTGGTCCGCCGCTTTCCGATACCATTTCACCGCCTCGGTGTAGTCCCGGGGCACGCCTTGGCCGTGGTAATAACACGCGCCGAGCCCGCATTGCGCGCCGGCAACGCCTTGGTCCGCCGCCTTTTGATACCACTTCACCGCCTCGGCGTAGTTCCTCGACACCCCCTGGCCAAGGTAGTAGCACGCGCCCAGGCTGCATTGCGCGGCGGCATATTCCTGGTCCGCCGCTTTGCGGTGCCACTTCACCGCCTCGCTGCAGTTCTGCGGCACGCCCTCGCCCTGGTAGTAACACGCGCCCAGACTGTATTGCGCGATGGCGAGGCCCTGTTCCGCCGCCCGGCGATACCACCTCACCGCCTCGGCATAGTCCTGCGGCACGTCTTGACCCTGGTAGTAACACGCACCGAGGCTATACTGCGCGTTGGGATCGCCCTTTTCCGCGCGGGCTTTGATCTCGTCCACGCGCAGGCGGTCCCCGCCCTGCCCCATAGGTAGATTCATGCGTCAACTCTACCGGAATCGCCCCGCGTCAGCAAGCGCGGGATGACATCGGCAATTCGTAGTTCGTGGTTCGTAATCGGCAATCCGATGACATCCTCAGCGTCGGCGAAAAAGTGAGCGAGTCACGCGACGGCTTTCTTCACCAGCACCGCCGTGTAGCCGAGCGTGAGGCTTTTTTCGATGTCCGTCCGGTCGAGCCAATAGCATAGAGGCCGGAACACATAGGCGCTTGCCGGATAGCAGAGCAGCCACGGAACCACCAGGAGCAGATTCATCAGCAAGCACCAACCGAGGTTCTGACCGCGCTTGCGCGCGCGAGAGGGATCATATTGTTTCATCCATTTGCCAAACACATCGGGTACGCGCTTGCCGAGCGTCCAAAAGGCGCCGCCAATTTTTTCACAGGCCTTGATCTCGAAATTTGACCGCCGCGCCATCTCGCCGATGGCGTGGTGGGTGAAGTGGAAAAAGTGCCACGGCTCGCCGTGCAGGGGTGCCGTCAACGGGATGGTAAGCAGCAGACAGCCTCCCGGCTTGAGGATGCGATTCAGTTCCCGCAAAGTGGCGATCGGGTCCGGAACATGTTCGAGGACCTGCGTATTGATGACGGCATCGTAGGTGTTAGCCGGACGGGGGATGTCGTGCAGGAAGCATTCAAAGTCATGTTTCTGTTCATAGAAACCGCCCGGCATATCGCACGACTCGTACTGATTCCGCCGGAAAATGTCCGAGTACGGGCGGCGACCGGCACCGGCATCCAGCACCCTGGCTCCGGCCGGCAATTGCGCCGCCTCTTCTTCAAGAAACGCCGGGATGCGCGCATTCTCCGGGTCAATGAGCGCAGCCCAGCCACGCTTTGGCCACCAACCCAGCCAGCCGTGGCGAGGATTCAACCTGACCTTGGAGTTCATTTCACGTTGTCCCGACTCGTTTTTGCTGCCAAATGAAAGATCTTTGTCGAGTTAGGTTCTCAGGTTCTGCTGGGGCTCTGTTGTTTGGCTCATGACTCTGCGTTTACACCTATTAGAGGCTTCGGAGGCTTCGGCGTCCAGTCCGTAGTGAGCCCCTCCGAGAGGCGAAACGGAAAACTGGACGCCGCGTGCGGCGCAGAAACTGTTGTGGCCGATGGCGGGAGTGTTTAGCCTGCTCCGAAATGAACGACATGACCATCCGCTCCGGGTCGCATCGCGTGACGAACGACGTGATTTTCGGTTTGATCGCGTCATATATCACGGCCGACTCGCACGTTTTGGATTTCGGCGCGGGGCGCGGGCACATGAGTCAACGGCTGGGAGACTATTTCTTGCAGCACGGGCGGAATCCCGCGGAGCGGTTAACGCCGTGCGAGATAGTGCCGGAGGCTTTCGAGTACCGGCAGGTGCCGTGCCTGAAAATCGGCATCCATTCGGAGATTCCGGTGGCCGACGGGAGCCAGGACCTGATCTACGCCATCGAGGTGCTGGAGCATATGCCCCGGCCGTACGACTTTTTCCGGGAAGCCAGCGCGAAGTTGACACCCCGGGGGGTCTTGATTTTTTCCGTGCCGAATTCCCTGCACTTCAAATCACGGCTGCAATTCCTCTTCACCGGTTACGCGGACATGTTCGGCCCTCCCTCCACGGCAGACAAGAACGCGGGGCGGATCTGCGGACATATCATGCCGTTGAGTTATCCGTACTTCGTTTACGGTTTGAAGCGGGCGGGCTTCGCGGAAACGGAGTTTCACGCCGACCGGATGAAACGAAGTTCGTTGTCGCTGGCGGTGTTGTTCTACCCGCTGCTCTGGCTGGGCGCCGCGGTGAACCACCGCGGCCTCAAAAAATATGATCGCGAAGTGTGGCAGGAGAACCAGGATCTGATCTGGCGGGTCAATCGCCTGGACGTGCTGGGTTCGCGCAGTTGCATTGTGGTGGCGAAGAAGCCGGCCTGAAAGCGGGGTGCGGGAGTCACCCACACCGCGGATGCTCGATCGAGCGTTTAATGCGGGAGACCGCTCGCTATGGGGCCTAAAAAAGCCAAGCTCTGGGTAAACCCCTTTTCGGAGCCATCCGGACGTCGCCGCGCGCAGGAGAAAGCCGCTGGCCTCTTCCGGATCCTGTGCTATGATTTCAGCGAACTCTTACCGTCCAAAACTTTGTCATGCACGCGATTTTTACCCTTTGCCTTGCGTCAGCCGTAGTCGGACTTCCTTACCTCCGACTGACAGCAGGCCAGTCCGCCTCCCCGGAGGTCCCCCCGGGTGCCTCCGCCCCCAACTCCACCGCTCTTCCATTCCACCCCGCCATCGCGTACTCCACATGGTTGGGTGGACCAGACTCTGACGAAGGCGCCGCCATTGCGGTGGATCCCGCCGGAAACGCCTATGTGGCCGGCAACTCCGGCGGTGGCCTGCCCTACACCACCCGCCTAAGCGCGGACGGCGACATTTTTGTCGCGAAGTTCAGCCCGGACGGATCCCGGCTCCTTTACGCCACGCTCATTGGCTACGGGCATCCCCAAGGAATCGCCGTGGACCGCAATGGGAATGCCTGCGTCATCGGGTTCACCCAGAACACTGGCTTCCCCACCACCAACGCCGTGCAGTCCGTGCATGGCGGCGGGGCCTCGGATGTGTTTGTGCTTAAACTCGATGCCAACGGGGGGCTCGTCTTTTCCACCTACTTAGGCGGCCTTGGCGAGGAGCAAGGAACATCGATCGCCATCGGCGACACCGGCGACGTTTTCGTGGCCGGATTCACGCGATCGGCCGATTTCCCAACCAAGAACCCCTTTCAGTCCACTCTCGCGGGTTCCGCATACGGCTTCGTCGCCCGCCTGGCCTCGATGCGTTCTGACCGTGTGTTTTCCACCTCCCGTGGTGGGACCGGCTTTGACTCGGTCAAGGGACTTGTGTTGGACCACGCCGGGAACGTCTGCGTGGCGGGAAGGACCACCTCGGAGGATTTTCCTTTGCGCAACCCGTTTCAGGCTGTCCTGAAGGGTGGCGCTGACGCGTTTGTCACCAAGCTCAAAGGCGATGGTTCAGCACTCCTGTCGTCCACGTACATCGGCGGCGACGACACAGACGACGCGGAGGCCGTCGCTGTGGACGGCGACGGCAGCCTCGTTCTCGCAGGGACCACGCGTTCGGGCAATTTCCCCGTTGCCAACGCTCTCCAAACCCAGCTCCATGGAGATTCGGATGTTTTCGTGGCGAAGCTAGGCCCCACAGGCAGCACTCTCGCCTTCTCCACCTACATCGGCGGTAATCTGGACGAAGGCAGGGTCGGGATATCAGCGAACTCCAATTTCCTCTACCTGGCAGGCTCGACCGATTCCAGCGACTTCCCAGTCACGACCAACGCGTTCAAGGCGATCAGCTCCGATTGGAACGACGAGATCTTCGTCGCCAAGATTGACATCAACAGCGGGACGCTCGCCTACGCGACCTTCCTCGGTGGAGGAGGGTCGGAATCCCCGGCAGGTATCGCCCTGGACCCCGCCGGCAACGCCTGGATCACCGGCACCTCCGTGCACGCAAGGTTCCCCCCGTACTTCCCTATCACCCCAGGCGCCTTCCAGCCGATGTTTGGAGGCTTCTATGACGACGCTTTCCTCGCGAAGATCACCGAGACAACCGAAGGACCGGCGAACGACCTTTTCAGCGGTCGCGCCTTGCTCAGCGGGAAGCTCTGCTCCGTCATGACCGATAACTCCGCCGCCACTTCGGAGATAGGCGAACCGACCCATGTCGGCGACGCCGCCCGTCACTCCCTGTGTTGGACCTGGACCGCGCCTGCCAGCGGCTACCTGATCCTGAGCACCGCCGGAAGCGCTCAAGCAACCACGCCCGCGCTCTACACGGGTGACTCCCTCCCCGCCCTCACTCGCATTCCAAAAGCCAGTGAGTCTCCGGATGGGGTGAATGGTGTGCGCATCCGGTTCCCGGTCGAGAGCGGGACACTCTACCAGATCGCCGTGGATACCCGGGACGGCGGGACCGGTCTTCTGTTCCTCACTCTCGCTTTCTCCGGCCCTCCGAACGATGAGTTCGTCCACGCCAACCGCCTGTCCGGACTCCCCGCCTCGGCGAACGGGTCAAACGTGGACAGCACCACCGAACCCGAGGAGCCTTACCACGGACTCAATATCGGGAGCAAATCCGTTTGGTGGGATTGGACGGCGGATTCAAACGGCCCCGTCACCGCAACAGCCAAAGGAGAGGGCTTTCCCGCCCTCATGGCCATCTACAGCGGCACGGCACTTGCCAGTCTCCGGCCTGTGGCCTTCTACGACTGGGGCCGGGATCCAACGTACCGGCTAACCTTTTGGGCCGCCGCGGGAACGACCTATCATATTGCGGTGGATGGCACTCGTGGTGCCTCCGGGCCGATCACTCTCGATCTGGCGCGAGGCAACCCACCTCCCAATGATGATTTTGCTTCGGCGAGAATCCTCACCGGCCTGAGCAGTACAGACACCCTCGATAACCGCGACTCGACGTTTCAGCCCGGCGAGCCGGGCCTTGGCCTTTACAACGGCGCGGGCGTCACCCTCTGGTGGGCCTGGACAGCCCCCACCAACGGGAATGTCCTCGTGACCACCACGGGTAGCGAGTATGACACCAGACTGGCGGTCTTCACTGGTGACTCGTTGTCGAGTCTGACCTTGGTCACAAACAACGATGACTACACCAGCGAAACCACGACCAGCCGCGTCCTATTCAACGCGTTCTCGGGGATCACCTATCGCATCGTCGTGGACGGCTATCTTTATGGAGGCGTTGGCCTCACCACGCTCAACCTCAATGTGATCTATCCACCCAGCTTCTTGGCCGCCGAGGAGTTGCTTTCGAGCGGTGAATTCAACTTGAGGATCAAGGGGACTCCTGAGCAGCGCTACGGGGTGGAGTACTCTCCTGACCTGCGGGCTTGGCATCGGTTCTCGACGAATACCGCGACCAGTCAGCCCATGGTGATCACCGACCCAGGCCCCATGACCAGTCAACGCTACTACCGCGCTGTGGAGCTGCAGTAGATGACGCGGCCGCCCTACTTCTTGTCGTCCTTGCTTTCCTCTTTCTTTTCGCCTGGTTTCTCCTTGTTCTCGTCCGGCTTGTCGCCGGTGGTAAGAGCTCCGGTGGGCGCGGTGGCGTTGAGTTGAGTCAGCACTTCCTCGGTCAGATCGGGCAGGCCCGTGGTGAAGAGGACGATGGGCGTCTGGGCGATGCTCTCGGCGGCGGTGTCAAAGACCATCGCAAAACCGGCCGAGCGCGCGCGCTTGTCCAGGATTTCGCGGATCTCACGCAGGATCAGATCACGCATCCGCTTCTGTTGGTTGCGCAGGCTGTCCGCCATGTTCCGGTCGAAAGACCCGATGCTCTGCTGGATTTCCTTGATCTCCATGAGCTTGGTCTCAGCGGTTTTCTTGCGTTTGTCGCGCTCCTCGGTGGAGACCGCCTGATCATTTGCGCTATCGACCAGCTTGGCATAGTCGTCGTTCGCCTTTTGGTAATCCTCGAGCATGCCCTTGCGCGCCTTCTCGAAGTCGGATTGACGGTCCTTGAGCTGGATATCGGCCTGCTTGGTCTTCCAGTATCCGTCGAACACGGTCTTGAGGTTCAAGGTGGCGATCTTCGGCTGGGCCTGCGCCGCCACGGAGAGGATGCAAGAGGCCGCGATAGCGGCGAGGACCTTGCCGGGACGGATCATTTTTCGATACAGATAGTTCATTCTTTATTTGGCTTAAAACTCGCGCGTGTACCCGACACCAAACTGGAAGCGCCCTGCGCCACCGGTGAATTTGTCATGCGTTAGCGGGAACGCATAATCGAGCCGCAACGGCCCGATGGCCGGGATGTTCAACCGAATACCAATGCCCGCGTCGTCGCTGTACAAACCGTAATCAGGCCCCTGGGTGCTAAAGCTGTAGGCTTTAGGATAGACATTCCCAATGTCATAGAACGCCGCGAGCCGCAAACGTTCAATAATGGGGATGCTATACTCGGCCGAGGCTGACCAATAGGTGCCGCCGCCTATGGGTTCGTTGCCCGTGGAATCGCGCGGACCCACCTGCCGGTATTTGTAACCACGCAGGGAATAGAGTCCGCCGATGAACCATCGATCGAACAGCGGAACCCGCGTGGCATCCCCGTAGGTGTCCACGACACCGGAGCGGCCATTCAACTCAAGCACGTGACCCGGCGCAAAGCCTCTGAAGTAGTACGCGGTGCTCAACTCCAGCTTGTAGAATTGCGAGTCCCCTCCCAAAGGTCCGCCCGCCACCTCGGTCTGGAGGACCGTCCGCTGGCCGCGGTCGGGAAGCATCACGTTGTTGCGCGTGTCGTAGGCGATCGAAGTGCCCACCTTCGAGGACAACCGATATCCCTCCTCCTCGAGGATCACGGAGGGGGCAGTGGAGGCCACATTGACAATTCCGACATTCTCGATCGTATAGCTCACGGTTCCGAGCCAAAAGTCAGTCCACAACGCGCGGGTCAAACTGAGGCGGGCGCCGGTTTGCACGGTGTCGTAGATATCGCTGTAGTAGCTCAACTCGCGGTGATAGAGGTCCACCCCAAGGGCCAGCTTTCGATTCAGGAACCAAGGCTCAATGAACGTGAGTTGGTAATCCTGGCGCCTCGTGCCGTATTGCGCCCGCAACCGGATTTTCTGGCCGGCGCCGGTGCCCAGGAAATACGGCGGCTTGAACAGGTCGAAGTTCCCCTGCCCCACTTCCACGAAGCCGACCAGGGAGTCCACGGAGCTGAAGCCCGCGCCCACGCGGATATCGCCGGTGTTCTTCTCCTCGACTCCCAACACCAGATTCTTCCGGTTGGGCACGTCGGTGGGCTCGGGTTGGGCATCCACCTTCGAGAAATAGTTCAGGCCACCGAGGCGGTTCGTGCTAAGTTTGACGCGGACCATGTCAAACACCTCGCCGGGAGCCACCGCCAGCTCGCGCCGAATGACTTTGTCTTTGGTTTTGGTATTCCCCTTAATCTCGATCTTCTCGATGTAAGACTTATCGCCCTCGTCGATCTTATAGACGAGGTCCATCGTGCCGCGTTCGGTATTCGGAATGCGGATGGGGCTGACGAGGGCGTCAATGTAGCCGCGGGCGCCATAAAAATCCTCGATGGCTTCGCGATCTTTCGAGAGGCCCTTGGGGGTGAAAGGCTCGCCCACGCCCATCGAGAGTCCCCGTTTGTACTTCATCCCCTCGTGCGTGAAGACCCTGCTGAGGATGTCGTTGGTGGTGAAAAGCTTGTTGCCTTGGAACTCGATAGCCCCGACCCGGTATTTTGCCCCCTCGTAAATCTGAAAGCGAATCGCCATTCGCTTCGTGTTGATTTGCTCGAACTTGATGTCCTTGATCTCGAAATCAATGTAGCCCGCCTCGCGGTAGAAGTCCGCCAACTTCTCCTTGTCCTCATCGAACTGCTCATCCTTGAAAACACCGCTGCCGGTGAGCCAGGAAAACATCCAGTGGCGGCGCGTCTTGAGGGTGCGCCGGAGTTTGCGCTGGGTGAAGGCCTCGGCGCCAACGAACTGAACATCTGAGATTTTGACCTTCGGCGCCTCGGTGACCTCGAACGTCACAGTGCCTCGTCCGAGCTTCTCATCGATCACCGGGCTGTACTTGACCTGGGTTTTCTGATAACCGGACTTCTGGTAGAGCTTGAGGATCTCCTGGCTATCGGCGAAAAGCTTCCGTTCGTCGAGGGTGTCGCCGACCTTCGATGTGACCTTCTTTTGGAGCTTGGAGGTGCTGAACTTCTTGTTTCCGGAGAAGAGAATCTGGGTGAGCTTGGGCTTGCCGCGAACCAGGTAAACCAGATTCACCCCGTCATCGGTGGCTTCCTCCACAACGCGAATGCTGGCGAAGTACCCGGTGCGGTAGAGGGTCTGAACATCGTCATCCACACTGTTCCGGTTGTACGTCTCCCCTTCCTTGACCCGGATGTTCGCACGGATGAGAGAGTCACTGGTCGCGGGCGGGCCGACGTGGCGGATCTCGATCTTCTTGATGGTGGATGTCCGCTGGGCCACCAGCGTCGGGCAGCAAAGTGCCAGGAGCAGGCAGGTCATCCATCCGCGCCGGAGCAGGTAGTTCATGTCATTATTGGTCCACAGGCACGTCTTCCGCGCTAATCTTGGATGCGTTCTCGAACCGCGTAAAGGACTTGAGAAAGGTCAGATTCACATCACCGGTAGGCCCGTTTCGCTGCTTGGCGATCAATAGATTGACCGGCAGGGCATCGGCATCCGGCGCCGCATCTTCGTCTTCATCGCCGCTCGAGGCTTTCTTCGGATCGCGCGGGTCGGCCTTATACAACAAGCCGACCAAGTCAGCATCCTGTTCGATCGCCCCCGACTCGCGCAAGTCAGAAAGCCGCGGCTTGCGGCTTTTATCGCGCTCGAGTTCGCGGTTCAACTGGCTGAGCACGATCACCGGCACATTCAACTCTTTTGCCAGCGCCTTTACGCCGCTGGAGATGTCAGATATTTCCTGCTGCCGGTTCTGGTCGGCCCGACGCGTAGTAGAATTGAGCAACTGCAAGTAGTCAATCACAAAGAGCTTGATACCAAACTGTTGCCACATCCGCCGCGCGCGTGCCCGCAGTTGAAGAATGGACAGCCCGGGAGTGTCATCGATGAACAGCGGCGCGTTCGAGAGCGTCCCGGTGGCGGTGGCGAGCTTGGGAAAGTCCCGCTCCGACATGAAGCCGTCGCGAATGCTCCGCAGGTTCACGCGCGACAACGAGCAAAGCATGCGCATCACCAACGATTCCGCCGTCATTTCCAGGCTGAACACGCCCACCGGCTGTTTCAATTCCACCGCCACGTGCTCGGCAACGTTCATCGCCAGGCTGGTCTTGCCCATGCTCGGACGCGCCGCAATCACGATCATCTCCCCTCCGTGCAGCCCGCTGGTCATCTTGTCCAGGTCACTGAAGCCCGTCGCCAGCCCCGTGAGGCCCCCCTTCCGGTTGAAGAAGTCCTCGATCTGTGTAACCGCCGTTTTCACCAGCTCCTTGATGGTGCGCGTGGAACTCTCCTCCCTTTCCTCACTGATCCGCAGAACGTCCCGCTCCACTTCGTCCAGGAGTTTGTCCACCTGATCCTGTTCCTCGTAAACCCGGGCCACAACACGGGTGCACGTCTGGATCATCTTCCGAAGGATATGCTTCTCCCGGACGATATCCACGTAGTACTCCAGATTGGCCGCCGACGGGACCGCATCCATGAGCGAGGAAAGGTAGGCATATCCCCCCAACCCGTCCAACTGATGCTTGTCTTTGAGGCGCTGACCGAGGGTGACGAGGTCGATCGGCTCCTGGCCATCGTACATGTCCACCAGCATCTGAAAGAGAGTCTGATGCCGGGGGTCATAGAACACCTCCGCGCCACTCCGAAACCGCTCGATGCAGTGGCCGAGACCTTCCCGGGGCGAAAGCAGGACGCAGCCCAAAACCCCTTGCTCCGCCTCGATCGAATGCGGCGGAAGGCGGTCCACTCGGCCCGGCTCCCCCCCTCGGACGGGGGCTCTCCGGGGCTTCTTCAAGTCCGGCGGGGTGACGGCAGCATCGGTTACAGTCGCATCAATCATGGGTCAAGCAGACATCACTTCGGGTCCTCGAGCGAGACTAACTTACCACGCCTAATTCACCGGTTATGCACAGGTTGCTCGCCTCGCCGGGAAGGCAGAATGCAGAAT
>ORJL011153910.1_pt1 | contig 16838 bp, 13 predicted proteins | sample 1779941 | NCBI WGS metagenome assembly ORJL01 (sample SAMEA104232317, study PRJEB22302) | groundwater metagenome | biome: forest; feature: aquifer; material: groundwater | place: USA | collected 2011-08-07 | depth 5.8 m | reverse complement strand
ATTTGGTAATCCAAACAAGATGATATAGACAACTATAAGTGGTATGACTGGTGTGACGATATTGGCTTGCCATGTCCATATTTTACCATACTGAAAGTAGCGGACTAAAGTCCGGAGTTTTCCTCTCTAAAATGAAGAAAAACCTCCTTTTTATAGGAGGTTTTTGTTATCTTTGGCTTGCTGCTGTTTTATATAAACCACTAATATCAGGGCCTCTGTCTGCGACAGCGTGACTAATATTTCTTTCTCGAGAGCATCTAGTTTAGCAGATATTTTTCTAGATTCTTCTCGACATTTTTCTTTCAAATGACAATTATCGCAACCCGACTTCTCACTGCGAAATTCACAGCTTTTAACTCTGGCACAATCTTGCTCAAGTAATTTTCTGAGCTTCTTTTGTCTTAATTGAACTTCTGCCGTTAACATAAGCAGGAGTTTTTCAAGACCCCCTGAATTATCTGACATAATGCCCCCTTTTTATGATCTAATATCAGATTAGAATAGTTATTATTATAAATCAACCAGTCTTGCTAAAAAGTAAAATTTGTCATAAAATCAAAAAACATCAATAATTAATATTTTAACCAATATGCTTAGCTATAACGAATTAAAAGTTGGAATACTTTTCTCATTTGAAGGAACTCCCTATGAAGTATTAGATTACGAATTTTTAAGAATGCAGCAAAGAAAGCCGGTTGCTAAAACCAGAATCAAAAATCTTTTGACCGGACAAGTTATAGAAAAAAACTTCCATCAAAATGAAACTTTAAAAGAGATCGAAGTAGATAAAGTTAATATAATTTATCTCTATAACCATAATGATGAATATTGGTTTTGCGAAAAAGGCAATCCAAAAAATAGATTCAAATTACCACTTGCTAAATTTGGCGAAGGCATTAGATTCATTAAATCAAATACTGAGGTTCTAGCTATGAAACTTGGAGATATAATTCTTAGCGTAAAATTGCCGGTAAAAGTTGAGGTCAAGGTAAAAGAAGCCCCTATGGGCGAACGTGGCAATACAGCTCAGGGCGGTTCCAAAATGGCTGATCTTGAAACCGGGGCTCAGGTCGCTGTTCCCCTCTTCGTTAATACAGGCGATATTATCCGAGTAAATACCGATACAGGAGAGTATGTTGAGAGAGTAGAAAAAGCCAAGTAATCAACAAATAACGAATTAATACGAATTTACAAATATTAAAAAAATCCCTCACGTAATGTGAGGGATTTTTTATATTACTTTCAAGTTCAAGTTATAATTCCTTTTTATGAAGTTCTTGATAATATTTGCTTAGCTCATACAATTTTTCTCGATCAAGGTAGGCTTCTTTAACCTTCGGACGACTTGGATTATCAAAAACGACTCTTAAATTAGAGTGATTACCCTCAGCATCTGTTCCAATTTCAATATCAAATGCTTCAGACGGGTCAAAATCACCTCCAATTTCTTCAAGTTTTTTAAAGCCTAAAACTTTTTCACCATTTTCAAGTTGACGCACCAATGTTTGTTGTAAAAATGGCTCTATTAATCCGCCATGGGTTCCGCTAGGCATTAATACTTTTGAATCAGATTTAAGGCGATTTGTCATTTTTTCATAGTGTTCCACAAAATATGCAAAAGCGCCGGCAATCTCTTTTTTAAACATCTCTGCTTCTGGAGTGTGAAGAGAAATTAGATGATTGATGGTAGCCTCATTAGCTTTTTTTGCGGCTATAACCTTCTCTTGATCTGAAAGCTCTTTAAAATTATCTGGAAGGTTAGAATTATATATTGACAAATGATCATAGGGCGGCGAGGATTTTAAAGTTTCATAACTCAACATATCTTTAATACGTGTTTGGAATGCTTTTTCTCCCGCCAACTCTTTGGCATATATATTAGCCGTTTCTAGGGCACGCTCCATACCAGTCGGACCCTTTGGCCCAGCATTAGAACCCACGGCTTTAATAGCTCCAAATTCTTCTGACTTAATACCGCCTTCTCTAGCCCTCTCTTTTGTTATTTTACGTCCATAATCAGTAAGTAATCCTTCTTTGGTCCGCTCACCATGACGAATCATTTTAAGGACAATTTTTACATTTTTTCCCCGCTCTGGAGAAAACTCTTTTTCTATTTTTCCTTCCATAAATTTATTTATTATTACTATTAATTATTTTAACAACCCCATTATCTGCATCGACTTCAACCAAATCACCGTCTTTAATAATCTGCGTAGCTATCTTAGTACCAACAATACATGGTATTCCCAATTCTCTTGAAACTATAGCCGCGTGAGAAGTTACTCCACCAAGATCGGTTACTATTGCAGCTGCTTTTTTCATTACAACAATAAAATCAGGTGTTGTCATTGGAGTTATAATAATATCTCCTTCTTTGGCCTTGTGAAGTTCGGACCTGTCTTTCAAAATTATTGCCTTACCTTTTACTACACCCTTAAACGCCGTTATCCCTTTAATTTGACCCGAATCAACTTTTGGAATAAATTTATCTTCCCAATTCTTTAATTCTTTACCTACGATCAATAATCTTTCATTAACATTATCCGATATCAATGCATATCCATCTCTTCTTGTTGTAATTTGATTAAAAATAGATTTGTCTACCGGTTTACCAGAACTCAATATATTAATTATTTCTTCTGGTGTAAAATAGATAAAATCATCAATGGCCACATTCATTCTTTTGGCTGCTTCGGAAATGATTGGTTTTGCCAAAAAACATGCCTGATTCATCCATTCTAAACGGGCAGTTCTAAAATAAACGGCTATCTGCATAAACTTGGCCATTGCCTTGCCCTCTTTGGATTTAATTTTACTTATTACTTTTTTCGCAGATAATATATCATCCTTGCGAGCTAAAACTATTTTATTTAATTCCTTCTTTGAATTTAATACTATATTATTAATATCTTTGGTAATCTCCTCTTCGGTATAATCACTGCCTGCAAAAAGAGTTGCGTGAATCCACCCATACTTTACAAAATGATTATGAACCATTTTTTTAAATATTTTTGAATCTATCTTTATTTTTTCACTTTTTATCCCAACCGCAATTTTTAATAACTCCTTTCTTTCTTTCATCAACTCAACCTCTTCTGAGGGAATCGCTATTTTAGATAAAGCTGCATAGAAATCATTGATTGAACTTTCACGAAGTGCGTCCGTAACTTTAAGCTCAATGATTTGATCCACAAGAGCAGGTAACATTATAAGTCCTATTGTATTTTGGAACTCTTCAAAAAATTTACTTACTCTTTTTGAAAGTTCAGCGCTCGAAACAGAGGAAACATTACCCTTAGTTATTTCATTTGCAACTTTTTTAAGTTTAAAAGACTGTTTTTTTATTACTGAGTATGCTTTAGAACAAACTCTTAATGTGTTTTTGGAGAGAATATCGTTTAGTCTGTTTACTTCATTGAGATCAATATAAATCTTGTTTGAGATTATCATTCTATTTTTTATCTGCGAAAGAAATGGTAGAAGCTTAGGAAAACTTTTTCGATAACCTGCATGAATAAATGACTCCGCTAACAATTCTGTCTTAAAAGACGCATTGTTAAACCAATTTTCTTTTTCTACAGTGTTAGGGCTTGATTTAATAATTCTTATAATTCCATTATCTGCGTCAACCTCAACCACATCGCCGTCTTTTAGAACTTGAGTGGCAATTTTAGTACCAATAATACAAGGTGTGTGTAATTCTCTAGAGACAATAGCCGCATGACATGTAACACCTCCTTCATCAGTAACTATTGCTACAGCTTTCTTCATAGCCGGGACATGATCTGGAAAAGTTGTTTCAGCAACTAGGACTTCACCGTCTTTAAAATTCAATATATCGGACTTGTTGATAATTTTTCTAACAGTGCCTGTTACTTTACCACGATAGGCTGTAACACCTTTAAATTCAGATATGCTTTTAGCTTCTATTTTATTCAAGGAATAATTATATTCCGAAAATATTCGGTCCATATCCGATACAGGATAAACTTTGTTTTTATGTAATATGTAACCCTTTGTTCTAACCGCAACAGTTCCTAACTCCTTATTGGACAAAGATTCATTTTTCAATTTTATCGCCTCATCAATTAGTAAATATGGCACCAAACTAGTGTTGTTAGTTAAATTCTTTGTCCAAAAATTCATTATCAAAGTATCCATTTTGCCAGTAAACTTTTCAGAGTCTTCGCGATATTTCAAAAATATTTTGCTTGCCTCCTTAGAAATATCGTCGTTGTTTATAAGAGGATAAACCGTATTCATTGCTGACCACCACATGATTATTCCGTTATAATATTTTTCAAATTCCTTAACTGATTCTATATTTTTCTTCTCCGATAAATAAGGGAAAATTTCTTTCCAATATTTGTCTAATCTTGTTATTATTTGGTTTACAAATTTCTTATCTTTTTTTACTTTAGAAAATAATAATTCTGATATGTAATCGGATTCTTTTTTATCATACCAAACTGAGGTTTTATTTACAGACGATTCATAAATGAAAATACTATTATTGATATCGTAATCGATAAAATCAGTGTATCCTATACGCTCAGAAATATCCCACATCATCATATACATCAAAGACTTTTCTCGAGAAAACATTTTATCTAAAACTATCTGATCATTTTTAGCAGTTAAAATTTTTACAACACCGTTATTTGCATCTACTTCCACTAAATCACCGTCCTTTAAAATTTGTGTAGCAATTTTAGTTCCAATAATACATGGTTTTTTCATTTCTCGAGCAACTATAGCTGCATGACAAGTTATGCCGCCTTCATCTGTTATTATTCCAGCAATAGAAGACAGAATAGGCGCAAACGATGGCTGGGTCATAGGTGAAACTAAAATATCACCAGATATTATTTTGTTGAAATCTAGTGGAGAAAAAACAATTTTGACAACACCCTTAACTTTACCTAGAAAAACCGTCGAACCCTTGATTATATTTTCATTAGAAACAACTGCGTCTTCTTGATAAGAAAAATTATTTTTATTTAAAAAATCTTGCCACGAGACATCATAAAACTCTCCTTTTGAAAAAATATAGCCATTTTTTAACCAATCTAGTGGTTGCGTTTTATTATTTTTTAAAATACTAAAAAATGATAGATTTTTATTTTTTAAATAATTCTCAATAAATTTATCTAATTTATTAAAGGCTCCATCTGATAATTTACGGTATTCTACACATAGTTCTAATATTTCCTTTTTATTATTAGCCCTTAATTCATTCGGCCACAAATTTGATACACAAAAACCAACTGCAAGTAATGGATATATTTTCTCAAAACATTCTAAAGTTTTCTGTAGCGAACCCTTTTTAATTTGTTCCTCGTACTCATGAATTAATTCTTTATATTTTTTTAATCCATTTGAGAAGTTCTTTGTTTCAACATAGCTCAACATGGAATCCTTAACTTTTGTGCGCAATTCTTCTTTTATACGAAAAATCTCAGCTTTTTTTCCATTAAACTTTATTATAATATCACTGAATCCAACACCGATAACGTCTTCCAAGCATTTTGTCGCGCCGTTAAAATAGGCTTGAATTGTTATTGGATAATAAAAACGTGTCAGAAACTTTTCAAGTTCTTTGTTTTTAATTTTTTCAGGAGCAAGTGTTGTAATTGGCCTACTCTGAGTAATATAAAACTTTCCTTTTTCAAAAGCCCATTCAATATCACACGGGAAACCATAGTGATTTTCAATCCTCATTATAAGATTGGCGAATTCCAAAATTTGTTTTTCAGTAAGCACCTGTGATGAAGCTTTTGGTTCTGGTACATCTACCCATTCATTACCTCCGGTTATTACTCTATAAAGTGCTCTGTTCTGTGTACTTACATTTATATCAATAATTTTTCTTGGATTTTTTTCAATAACATAACTATTTGGAGTTACAGATCCCGAGACAATGGCCTCGCCCAGTCCAAAACCTGCTTCAATAATCATTTGATTTCTGTCTTCAGTTACTGGATGAACAGAGAAAGCAATACCAGAGACTTCAGAATTGACCATTTTTTGTATTACAACCGCAACAGATATTTTAGTTGTGTGTAATCCCTTTTCGAATCTATAAAAAATTGCTCTAGGTGTAAAAAGAGAAGCCCAGCAATGCTGAACCTTTTCTAATAGCTGCGATTCTTTTGTATTCAAATATGAATCGAGCTGTCCTGCCCAAGCATTTTCTGCTCCATCTTCGGCCGTAGCTGAAGAACGAACCGCAACATATTCAGTATCTAGTTTTTTAAATTGCTGTTTTATTTCTTTTGCAATATTTTCAGGCATCTTCGCATTTTTAATCAAAGCCTGAATCTTTTCCGAAGCAACTTCCACACTATTTATATCTTTGTGATTAACTTCATCTAAAATAGAATCAATTTCCTGAACTAAGTCGGTTTCCTTTATAAATTCATCAAAAGTCGTTGAAAGAATAACAAAGCCAGGCGGAACTGGAATTCCTACCTGCGTCATTTCACCAAGAGAGGCACCCTTCCCCCCAGCGATAAAAACATCATTTTTATTTAATTCCTTGAAATTCTTAGTTAATTCCATAATTATTTTTTATAGTATACTTTCGTCAGTTTTTTCTTTTACTTCTTCTTTGTCTCCAAAATCTTTTCCTAAACTTTTTTGTAAGGCCCTTTTTAAGTCGTCTATATCCACCTTTTTCTTACTTGTCCTGACTTGTCCTGCTTGCCCGTCGTAGCCTTGGCGAAGTCGGGAGCTTTGTCGAAGGGGCTTGTCGAAAGATTCTGGTTTATTATGTTTCAGCTCTCCCTCTTTTTTAGCGGAGCCAGCCACAATTTCGGACAAAGAAGGCTCACCCTCCACAGACTTACCATGTCTGTCAGATGGTTTGTGTAAAAGAGGGGCGCTGGCCGATGCAGGTTTCAAAATCTCCGATAAACGATGTTCGTCTTTTCTAAGAGATCTATCTTTGGCGAACTCACTACCGGTTACCGACCACTCTTCAGCGATTTTTTCTTCAACTGAAATTCTAGGAGTGCTATAAAGCCTTCTGCTATTTTCTATAAGTACATCCTTATAACTTTCTTCCGGTGGTAATGGTGGCGGAATAGTTTTTGCAGAAAAGGGCCTGGAAGCTACACCATCGATCATAAGTTTTATATAAAAATTATATTTTGGTAAATTAACTAAATCATTAAGCATAAAATCCGGCTGAAATTCTTTTTCTAAAAACTCGGCATCTTCAGCACCCACCCTAAAAGTTATCATTGTACCAACGTTACCAAAAATTGCATCTCTCATTTTGGTACTATCCCCGGTAATTAACTGACGAATGTATTGGTGCGCAATAATAAGACACAAATGATATTTTCTAGCCTCAGACAAGATTGTCGCAAAAGAGTCGGTAGCAAAGTTTTGAAATTCATCAACATAGAGATAATAATCTTTTCTGTCTTCTTCGGGTATATCCATACGGCTCATAGCAGCTAACTGAATTTTGCTGATGATCATGGCTCCTAAAAGATTTGAATTGTCCTCCCCTATTCCTCCCTTTGACAGATTCACTATTAAAATCTTACCCTCATCCATGATCTTTCTCATATCTATGGAAGAATGGGCTTGGCCTAAAATATTTCTAATAAGCGGATTAGTAACGAATTGTCCAACTTTATTTTGAATAGCGGCCGTAGCTTCTGTTTCAAATTTTTGGCTATATTTAGCAAATTCATTAACCCAAAAGCCCTTAACAACCGGGTCGTTTAGACTATCAACTACTTTCTTACGATAATCCTTGTCGGACAACATGCGCATAATTCCGAGAAGTGTTGAGCCTGGATATTCAAGGAGTGCTAAAAGTGTATTATTTAAAATATATTCCATTCTTGCAGACCACATATCAACCCAAATCTTCTTAAAAACCCCCATAATACCCGAGGCTACAAGATGCCTGTATTCCGAACCAATTTGTTCTAATGGATTAAAAGCGATTGGAAAATTAATATCTTGAGGATTGAAGTAAATAACATCATTTACTCTATGCTCCGGAATAAACTTTAAAATTTTCTCGGCAACATCTCCGTGCGGATCAATAAAACACACTCCTCTACCAGCCTTAATATCCTCGATGGCCATAGTTTCCATAACTGTAGTTTTGGCTGCTCCGGTTTTTCCAACCAAATACATATGACGACGTCTATCGTCCATTTTGATGCCAAATTTTTTCTCTCCGCTTCTAAAATTTGAAATTGCGAAAATTACTTTATCTTCCTGCATATTTTTATTCAATAGGTAAATTTGCCGGTGGCTCGCCCTTTCTAGTTTCTACTCTATGAAGCATAGGAGCTCCTACTGTAGCTAATGGGAAATGGAAAACTGTAGCCAATTCTTCAGTGCATAAAACAGAGAACTCTTTAGGAAATTTTCTGGATCTATACGCATCATAGATCGCTCTTTTTCTAGCATAGATCTTGCTCTTTCTAAACCAGCTTTTTGTTGTAAGCAGGGCCCCGGTCACGCTAGTCTTAGTCTCACTGACCATCTTAAAAGAATTCTTGTCTTGAGTTCCAAATTGCTTAAAAGCACCGGACACCGCAGCAACATTGAGCTGGGTGAACTCATCAATCTTATCGATATAAACAAACCTGATTGCTGTTTCAAATCCGAATTTAGAGATCTTATTTTCAATTGCCTCTAAAACATTTCTTTCTCCGGGAGACAAAGTGACTGTCTTGCCCTTATCCTCGCTTGGCTTTGCGCCATCAGACCAAGTTGGCGGCTCCAAAACACCCTTTAATAAGTTAAGTAAAAATTCCAAAAAACCATCAATAATTCCCATTAAAAAACTGGGAGGGGCGTCGGGTTTTTTTCTAGCATACATTTTATCCCTGATCTCTTCACCTTCTTTCTTCCAAGTATCACCAACTGGCCTCATAAGATATTGAAGCCAGATAGCCTCGCCTTCTTTTAACTTAGACATTACTTCAGTAATAGCCGAAATTGGATCAAGTCTTTGCTCCTCTACCGCAGATTCAAAATATGGATAGGTCTGTATCGGGTATGGGTTTTTATTAGCCAAGACATACTCATTTCCCCAAATATCATAAATATCGTTTGGCAAGACACTTGGCATAAAATTAATATAATCATCCGCCAAAACTATCTCTGCATCAGGATATTCTGAATACACCGAGGCCTCAATTAAATTCCTGGCTGATTCCGGGGCACGAACATAAAAACTTACACCACCCGCATATCCAACCATTTCAAAAGAATACCAAGACAAAATCTTACCGTGAAAATGAACGTCTTCCCAATCAGGATCAGATCCATAAATACTGTGGAGTGCGGTAAAGATATTTTCCATTGCCTTTGGGGTCTTTAAAACATTGCCCGGGATCTTTATTTCTAAAAACACCCACTTCATGGATTTGACATACGCCCCTCTTACGCTATTAAGCCAAAAATTAGAAAAAATTGAAAACAAAAAAACCGGTAAAATTATCCACCAGGCCAACTTAAAAACCTCTAAAAGAATATCCCTTATTCCAAATACTATTTCCCAAGGATCAACCATGTCAGGTTAATATAACTTCAATAATGTTTATTAGTGCTTACGAATCACTACCTATATTTTACTAAAAAAACTATAAATATAAAACCCCATACCTATTATGATACGGGGCCTTAAAGATTAAACTAAGTTAACAGTGTATCTACCATCATCTAAACGATTGAAATGCTTTTTATTTTGCAGGTTTATAAAGATAGTATTTTTCTTAAAAACTCTTTCCTTCAAGACAAACGCCATTAACTCTTTTGGTTTAAGCGGCCCATTTTCTTTAAGAATTCTCATCATGACTTCTTTGGCAGTGCCAGGAGTATAACCAAGCTCTTGAAGCCCATAAATACCACGGCCAACCAAAACGAATTTAACATCTTTAATAAGTTCATTATGAACAGTTTGAGGATTTATGCTTCTTACAGATTTTTTATAATTTTCAATATTCTTAGCTATTTGTGCAAAATGCAGGGGCTTCTTTTCTTTCTTAAGAACCATATAAGCCCAATCCCTAATAGTTTTAGGATTTACTTCGGACCAATCAGACAAACCAAAATCACCAAATGAATTGATGTGAAAATCTTTTGAAAGCGAAATAAAATTTAAGGCCACTAAATCTTTTAAATTGTGCGGCTTAATTGCTTCGCTAAAAACTTTATCGATACTGCCATGAGAAAGAACTTTCTCTTTCTTGGCCTTCATATATTTAACGAGTTTAGAAATAAAACTGACTATCTTTTTATCTTCGGATTCCTCCTGATACCAATAAGAATAAAATTTATTATTCTCACTATGATATTTTGGAGTGCCAGCCATCTCTAATAAAAACTTAACCTGGCTATCAAAAATAGGAGATGGTTTTTCTCCCAAAAGAAGCTGCAGGTCGGCTAAAAGCAAAGCCTCACGCCTAGCGCCTCCCATATTTTTAATATGTTCATTTACGGTTTTTAAAAATTCATTTAAAATACCGCTCTTAATGAATTCCCTAAGATCTTTGGTTGCTCCTGCTTCAATTTGTCTTACTCTTTCTCTGGTAATACCGTGACCCTTTCCTAATTCAGCTAAGGTAATGGCCTTGCCATCTTTAAGTCCATAACGACGCTCAATAACCTCCTTTTGTCTTGGAGTTAAAATACTTAGTATTTGATTTAACAATTTTTCAGTATTAGCGGCAGTCATGTTTTTGTAACTTCTTTAATTACAAATATAATACCATATCCTATTTATTTTGTAAATAGGTCAACAGGGGGCTGGCCATGAATATAGAAGAATAGGTTCCAATTATGGTACCTATCAAAATCAAGAGAACGAAATATGACAAAGTAGAAGCACCAAATAAATATAAGGCTACTAGAACTATTACCAATGTAAGAGTCGTATTTATTGATCTGGCAAATGTTTGATTGATACTGATGTTGATTATTTCATTGAGATTTTTACCCCTATGAACAATTAAGTTTTCTCTAATTCTGTCAAAAACTACAATGGTGTCGTGAACGGAAAAACCCATGATGGTTAAAATAGCTACGATAAAATTAGTGTCAATTTCCAGCCCCTTCACGCTACCCCACCATGCATATAGGCCAGCTGGAATTACAGCGTCATGAAAAAGACAAATTAAAGTAGCTATGCCATATTTCCAAGAACTTACAGGATAAGAAACTTTCCTAAAAGCAAAGGCTATATAAAGTGAAATTCCAAAGAGTACTAAAATAAAAGCCCAGATAGCCTTACTTCTAAGTTCTGCCCCTATCACCGGACCGATACTTTCAAAACGCAATTCTTCAATCTGTCCGAAATTTTCTTGTAATTGTGTAGCAAATTCTTGATGTTGATTTTCAGAAAGTTCATTGGTTCTAATCATCATTACTCCCTTATCGGATCCGGCTGTAACCAATAGATTTTCTATGCCGAAAGTTGTTTTAAAATAATTCTCTAATTCAGAAACAGAAACTTCTTTTTCAGAAAAACTGACTTGCCATAGAGTTCCTCCAGAAAAATCAATTCCCTCTTTAAAACCATATTTATATATGCTTCCAAAAGACAAAGCCAACAAAGCCAGCGAAATACCAATGAATAAATTTTTATATTTTATTAGATCGAACATATGGATAGTAATTAGTAGTTAATAAAATTAATGATTAGAAGTTGACGACTGATTTTTAGCATAAAAAATTCTTAGTAAATTTCTGGTTACGCTAATGGCTGTAAACATACTTACAAGAACACCAATAAGCAATGTAAGGGCAAATCCCTTAACAAAACCCGAAGTGAAATTGTAAAGAATGATCGTGGTTAGAATTGTGGTGAGATTCGAATCTCTAATAGAAGTCCAAGCGCGCCTAAATCCTTCGTCCAACGACGTGATCTTCTGCAAACCTTTTTTCATTTCTTCCCTGGTTCTTTCAAAGATAAGAACGTTGGCATCTACAGCCATACCAATTGATAGAATGAAGCCAGCAATACCAGCCAACGACATTGTTACAGAAAATACTTTAAATACAGCTAGTGTCAAAGCGACATATATAAATAGAGCGATGGAGGCAAAGAAGCCTAGGCCATGATAATAAAGCACCATAAACAACATAACCGCCAAGGTACCCCAAAGACCGGCCATAATAGTTTTTTGTAAAGAATCTTGTCCTAATGAAGCGCTAACTGTCTGCTGATTAATCAATTTAATTGGGGCTGGTAAGGCGCCGGCATTAAATCTTTCAACGAGCGTTTTGGCTTCTTTCGCATCATTAATACCGGTAATTTGAGCCCTGCCTCCGGAAATAACCTCACTAATCCTTGGGGCATAAAAATCGGTTTCGGTAATTTTTCCATCACCATCAGTATCAATAATTGATCTTCCATCTAAGAAAATCGCCAATGGCTTACCAACATTTCTCTTGGTAATCTCTTCAAAAATTTTGGCACCTTCATCGTTAAATTCTAGACTAACTTGAGGTTGACCCAAATCACTCAAGGTAAGTTGGGCTCCTTTGATATACCTACCATCAAGATCGGTTAAATTAAGCTTCGTGTTTTGAGTGGCTGTAGTAGAGGCGGTAGCAGGAACTTCAACTAACTCTACTTCGGCAAATTGCAAAAATGGAGTTTCACCGATTTGATTGATAGCTTCTTTTATATCTTTTATACCGGCCAACTCAACATTTAATCTATAATTTTCCCCGGACCTGGAAGTAGTAATTCTTGGTTCGGCTACGCCAAACAAATTTACTCTTTTTTCAATAACATCTCTTAAACCATTAATAACCGAATCTTTGTCGGTAGAGGAAACTGCAGACATATCTACCTCATAAACTAAATAACTTCCACCAACTAAGTCTAGTCCTAATTTCCATGGCATGTATTGGCTGATATATCCTCCAATTGGAGCCTTTGGATAAACAAAGAAAACTGCGAGAACGGTTAGCATTAATACTAATATAAAAAGGGATAAATTTTTTGACTTCATTTGATTTACCCCGCACCTTTTAAGGATTGGGATTTTTTTAATTTTAATTATTTATTAGTTCAGTAAGCCAAACTCCATTTTTCACTTTTTTATATAACCTCTAGAATGCTCTATGAGCTAGTTATCCTCAAAGGTGCGGGGTTTAATTTAATGATAATATATAGGCTCCAATTATACGAAGTTTTAAATAAAATGGCAAACCGAAAAATGAAAATTAGATAATTCTAAAATTGGTCCTGCTACGTGGAACCAATTTAATTTTCCCCACGTACAAGAGAGAAACTTCGCGACAAACTAGGTAGGAGAAATTTAATGCTGTGGGTATTACCAAATAAATTTAAAGTCTGAAAAATAATTCCCTTTAAACTTTCTTATTGTTTTTATTGTTTATTATTGAATTCTTTAAGTTTTCATACATACTCAAATCAAACGGAAGTTCTGCTGCCTTTTTAATACGTTGAACAGAAGAATAATAGTCATTTTCAAATAAATCTCCGTAAATTATTGCAAAGGGGTGAGTATTAAGAACCATCAATAATACATCTTCGGTAAATTTAGATTCATTATATTGACAAATCGCAGCAGACTTACTGTGCAAAAAAAAGTCGGTTAGTTTTGATTCGTATATCTTTAATTGATCAATGTCTGATTCATCAGCAAGCACCCATGTCATTTCTCCTGTGAGCCTCATACTCAAATAACCATGTTTTAAAGCATTTTCTTCGGTATCTTTAATTAGCCGTATCATCTTATCTGGATCAAAATAACCATCTTTAAGATAGGTCTCTTTTTTTGTTAATAGCTCAAATTGTTTTGATTTAATGTATTTATCAAGATCAATTCCGCGTTTTAAAAATTCAGAGAGTATCTCCTCCTCTGAATTTTCATCAATAATGTATACACATTTTTGGTTATTCTCTAATCCCGCCTTAAAAAAAGGGACAAGTAAAGAAAATTGTTGCTTTTTGTTTTGATAAATTGAACAAATATGATCTCCTAACTCTACATCGTCAATGGAATTTTCTGCCGCTGATTTATTTTTAATCATATAATAATTATACCCCCCCCCTAAAAATAAGCTAACCAGTATGTTAATAAAAAGACTCTGTAAAAATATTTTCTTCCGGAACACCAATTTCTTTAAGATCCTTCCAGATAGAATTCACAAACTGAATTGATCCGCAAAGATAATAATTTCTCCCGATTCCTTTTGGAATCGAGGATCCCCGACTTTCTGTCGGGATTTTTTCAAAATATCCCAAATGCTTTTTAAGAAATTCTTTATTGATCCTGGAGTGTTCTTGAATTTTAGAATTTTTAACTTGTTCTTGGGTTAAAAAATAGATTGTATTTACAGACTTATCTTCTGCTAGGTTATTCAATTCATCAAAAAAAGCCATCCCAGAAATTGTTTTATTGCTGTACAACAGGGTCATTTTAGGTTTTATTTTAAAACCAAGCCTATCTTTAATAACGCTAAAAAATGGGGTTACACCAATTCCTCCGGCGATAAATACTACATCTTCGCAATTTTCATCGGGATAAAAATTACCATATGGACCGCCAAAAATCAATTTATCGTTAATAGCCGTGTCTATCAGTGCGGAAGAGAAAACTCCCTGCCTTTTAACCGTAAGGCATATTAATTTTTCGCTTGGTGCGCTAGAAATTGTATAGCACTTCGAACGCCCAACAATTGACGGAACTTTAACGCTTACATATTGCCCTGCAATAAAATTAAAATCCGTTCCATCGGCCGGCTTAAAAAATAACGAAACTATATTTTCCGCTTCATCTTTTTTACTTACCAGTATAAATTCTCTGTTATTACTTTGCATTTTTATTCTTTAGATAATCCTCAACCGCTTCTCTCAAAGCTTCATGTCCCAAAACTGAACAATGAAATTTTCTATCCGGCAAACCACCGAGACGTTCCACGATCTGCTGAGGCTTTAGTGTTTGCGCTGTTTTCAGATCCATTCCACCCTTCTCGGTCGCCATCACAGACATCATTGAAGATGAGGCGATTGCCGAAGCACAGCCAAAAGTCCTCCACTTACATTCCTTGATGCGATCAGTTTTTTTATCAACTTTGATCCATACATTCATAACATCTCCACACTCCGGACTGCCCACAGTACCAACACCATCGGCTTTATAACCGGTTTCATCTAATAAAATATTCCGCGGAAAGAAAAAGTGTTCTTTCACGGTCTTGCTATAAATCCAATTTTCTCCATCAGGAGAACATGTATTATTATTTTTATTTGTCATTATTTTAATATTCCTCCGTCATTGCGAGAAGTCTGCGACGCGGCAATCTAGTATAAAAGATAGATTGCTTCGGCGGCACTCGCAATGACAAATACTTTTTTTTATTTTATCGAAGACATCCCTCGAATTTTCACAACTGATTTTACCAAAATTTTTATAGCATAATCTATATCTGATTTTTTTGTATATCTGCCGAGAGAAAAACGGACACTGCAATGAGCGAGTTCTAGGGGTAAGCCGATTGCCAACAATACATAGGACGGACTAAGATCCAAAGACGAACAAGCTGAGCCCGTAGAACAATAGACTCCATAACTATCCAGCAAAAGAAGCAGCGACTCCCCCTCAACTCCCTTTATAGATATATTTATATTGTTTGGCAGTCTTTGTTTTAAATCTCCATTTACCAAAACTCCGTCAATTTCTTTATTGATCTTAGATAAAAAATAATCGCGTAATTTTATTAATCGCTTACTTTCTGAAACTCTTTTCTTTTCTGAAATTGAAAAAGCCTCAGAAAAACCCACAATTTCCGCCACATTTTCTGTTCCAGACCTTAGTCCTTTTTCCTGACCGCCGCCATATATGATTGGTTCGATCTTATATTCTTTATTTATATAAAGGCATCCAATTCCTTTCGGTCCGTAAATTTTAGAAGAACTCATTGTTAGGGCATCCACCCCTAAATCTTTTATCTTAATCGACAACGCTCCAATGGCTTGGCAGGCATCCGTGTGAAATATTGGGAATAGCGAATTATTAATAGATCTGTCATTGCGAAGCGGCTGAAGCAATCTATCTTTTTTTTGTGATTGCCGCGTCGCGGACTCCTCGCAATAACGGACAGTTTTAAATTCCTCGATTACTCTAGCTATTTCCTTTATTGGTTGAATAGTTCCAATTTCATTATTGGCATGCATAATAGAAACCAAAATAGTGTCCGGCCTCAAACTTAAACTCAACTGCTCCAAGGAAACCAAACCATTCTTATCAACTTTTAAATAAGTAATTTCAAAACCTTCTTTTTCTAATTTTTTGCAAGAATCTAAAATTGCTTTGTGTTCAATGCTAGAGACGATTATATGTTTTCCTTTTTCTTTATAAGCACGGGCGATACCAAACATCGCTAAATTATCAGATTCTGTTCCCCCGCTAGTAAATGTAATTTCTTCCGCTTCTACACCAATATGCTTGGCAATATTCTTTCTTGCCATTTCAATTGCGATCTTACTTTCTCTACCAAGCGTATGCAAAGAAGACGGGTTGCCATACTTATTTTGAAAATAAGGCAACATTACCCTTAATACTTTTGGATCAACTGGCGTGGTTGAAGCGTTGTCTAAATAAACTTGTTTGCATTTCATATTAGTTATTTAAATTATACTACACGCTAATAATTAATTTTATTAAGAAATAAAATTTATAAAAGTAAACAACCACCGGACTGAGGTCCGGTGGCTTTGTTTTTGCCGGCTTGATCGCCGGCAGGGCAACCCTAGTTATTGATTACTTAGTTAATTAATTTATCGAACAATGACGGTTGATCGACTTCGTTGTGTTTGGATT
>ORJL010318672.1_pt1 | contig 16841 bp, 16 predicted proteins | sample 1779941 | NCBI WGS metagenome assembly ORJL01 (sample SAMEA104232317, study PRJEB22302) | groundwater metagenome | biome: forest; feature: aquifer; material: groundwater | place: USA | collected 2011-08-07 | depth 5.8 m | reverse complement strand
CGACGATCGCCGGGGTGCCGCGCTGCATGAAGACATTGATCCTGAATCGCCCTACTTCCGGCTCTTCGTGGATAAAGTCGATGTCGCAATTCTCCAGGAAATGTTTTTTACGGACTTCACTGGCCAGTAAAAGGTTCGTGATCCCCTGCATGTCGGGTTTGGACAACGGCTCTGCGATGATCGTTTCGACCCTGCCGTTAATGCGGGCGCGCGGTGTCGCCCCGGTCCGTAAATACAGGTCCGAGGCCTCCTTTTCGCACATGAGCTGAAACAGTTCTTTAAGAGTCATGATCGCTTTTCATTCTACTGCTCAAGGCGCGCCTATTCAACCCGAATTTTTACCATTTCGGCGGCGATCTTGCGCTCTTTGTTCAATAACTGCGCCTTGCGCTTGTCAAAACGCCCCGCGTACCCGCCCAGAGAACCATCCGCATGAATGACCCGATGGCACGGAATGATCACCGGATACGGGTTTCGCCGCAGAGCCTGCCCAACGGCGCGCACCGCTTCCGGGGACCCGATCTTTTCGGCGACCCACTGATACGACCTGGTCTCGCCCAGCGGGATCTCCGCCGCGGCGGAAAGCACCTTCCATTGGAACTTCGTTAACTTGTTCTTTGATTTATTGTTCATATTAACCTCCAGCGATTAGTCTTCAGTCATCAGTCGTCAGTCGTCAGTCTTCAGACAAAGTCTGACGACTGAAGTCTGATGTCTGATGACTCACCTTTCGAATACGTCTTTACGCCGCAGCTGGCGGTGATAACCAATCGCAAAACGATGCGCCTCATCGCGCATGCGCTGCACCAATTGCAAAGCCAGAGAATCTTGCGCTAATCTCACCGGATCCCTTTTTCCCGGCAAAAAGACTTCTTCTTCCCGCTTGGCGATGGCCATGACCGGGATCTGGACCTCCAGTTCGGACAAAGCGGCAACGGCCGCAGATAACTGTCCCTTGCCGCCGTCAACAATGATCAAATCAGGAAAAATAAGCCCTTCTCTTTTCAAACGGCTGTAGCGCCGGCGGATGATCTCGGCAAGCATCTGAAAATCATCGATACCCGCTACTTCGCGGATGCGAAATTTTCGATAATTCGATTTATCCGGTTTGCCGTTAAAAAACGACACCATCGACCCGACGGCCTGGTTGCCCATGATGTTCGAAATATCGAAGGTCTCCACGCGTTCCGGCAGCCGCGGTAAATGAAGCGCCCGCTGCAACTGCTCGGCTTCCTTGAAATAATTGATGTCCCTCGTGCCCGAATACAAAGCGCCAATGGCCCTGATCTGGTCGCGGACCTTGGCGGCCTGTTCGAACTCGTGCCTGCGGGACATGTCTTCCATTTCCACTTTAAGGTTCTTGTACAGAGTATCCTTCTCGCCTTCAAGAATAAACTTTACGTTCCTGATATTGCGGGCGTAGTCCTTCTTGCTGATATTGCCGATGCACGGCGCGTCGCACAGCCCGATATGATAATCCAAGCACGCCTCATTCGGGAAAGGGTCACACGTGCGAAAATGAAAGATCCGGCGGATGATCGTCAAGGCCTCGCGGATCAGCCCCGCGCTGACATAAGGGCCGTAATAGACCGCCTTTTTTTGGGGGGGCTCTTCCCCGCGCTCGAACCGGATGCGCCGGACGATCGAAACGCGCGGGAATTCCTCACCGGTAATTTCGATGTAAGGATAACTTTTGTCGTCTTTAAGTTCAACATTATATTTCGGCTGGTATTTCTTGATCAGGCTGGCTTCAAGCAATAAGGCCTCGGCCTCGCTGGCGGTTTCGATATGGTCGATAGCGCGGATCTCATTGACCAATACGTCCGTCTTGCTGGAAACTCCACGGGTAGGGCGAAAGTATGATCGCACGCGCTTGCGCAACGAAACGGCCTTGCCGACGTAAATGATGCAGTTGGAGGCATCTTTCATCAAATACACGCCGCTGCTAAGGGGCAACTCGCCGAGCTTATCTTGGATATTCATGTTTCACGCCCCTGATCCAGTCCCAGATCTTGCGTGCCTGCTCAACGCGAATGGCCAGACAGATCGCTTCATAAACGAAGATCCAAACAACACCAATGATAACAAACCTTAAGATCTCGTTGAGAAAAACAAGATTCTGCCAAAGCCAGAAAACGGCACCCCCACTGATGACCGCCGCCGCGAAAACCTTAAGAAAATAACGGAACAGGTCCACCTTGAATCCGCCCAACCGTTTATCCAAAACATAAAACAGGATGAGGAAGTCCGCCGTGCCGGCGATGGCGCTGGCAAGAGCGATGCCCCCGACCTTAAGCGGATACATAAGAATAAAATTCAAGGTGGCATTGATCGTCAGGCAGAACGCCGCGACCAGCGCGGGCGTCTTGGTGTCCTGCAGGGCGTAAAAGACCGACACCAGGATCTTGATCCCGCCGAAGCTCAGCAGGCCGATCGCGTAATAGGAAAGCGCCATAGAGGTGATCGTCGTCGAATACAGCCCGAATTCTCCTCTTTCAAAAAAGATCCGGATGATCGGTTCCGAGAACAGGACCAGCATGACCATGCTCGGGCACATCACGAAGAATATGTTTTCCAGCGAGAATATGATCGTCCGCTTGAGCGAGTCGACGTCATTGCGATGAAAGAACCCGGCAAGCGTGGGCAAGACCGCCGAGGCCATCGCCACGCCAAAAACACCCATCGGCCCCTGGATAATACGGTTGGCGTAATAAATGGCGGAGATCCCTCCCTGCCCGACGATCGAAGAAAGAGAAGCGCAGAAGGTATCGATCAAAATGGACAGCTGGTACACGCCGCCGCCCAGCATCCGCGGGACAAGGAGTTTTCCGATCTTGATGACCCCCGGATGACGCAAGGTCTTCGGCCTTCGGCAAGGCATGCCCATTTTAGTCAACGGTATCCACTGGGCCCCAAGCTGCAGGACACCGCCGATCAACACCCCGACCGCCAACCCCAGGACAGGATCTTGCATGTTGCGCGTATAGATCAACGCGGCCACGATCATGGCGATATTTAAAAGGCACGGGCTGAACGCCGGAACCAAGAAAGAACGGAACGCGAACAGGATCCCCATGCTGTAAGCGGTCAAACCGATGAAGATCAAGTACGGGAACATGAACCGGGTCAGGTTGATCGTAAGAACAAGCTTTTCCGGGTCGGCCATGAAACCCGGCGCGATCACCCGGACCACCACGGGCGCCGCCAGTATCCCCAGGACCGTAATAGCGCTTAAGGTGACCAGGGCCCAGACAAAAAGCGTGTTGGCAAATTCCCAAAAGGCTTTGCTGTTCTCTTTTTCCTTGTATTCGGACAAAACCGGCACCACGGCGGCGTTCATGGCCCCTTCGCCGACTAAGTCCCGGAAGAGGTTGGGGATCTTGGACGCCACAAAAAAAGCGTCAGCGCGGAATCCCGTTCCCAGCAGTTTGGCGACAATGATGTCACGAATAAACCCCAGGATGCGGGAACTCAATGTGCCCAGCGAAAGGATCGATGTCGATCTGATCAGGGACCGGTGGGAATCTTTGTGGGTCAATTTATTGGTTGACACAAGTACCCTTATTTGTTATATTTGTGCATAAATTTTTTGACCCACAAAAAGATCAAAAGGAGTTATCGCTTTGCCACAACGAAGAACAGCCATCAAAGACCTGCGCAGGAACCGTAAACGACACATGCACAACCTCGATATCAAGACGGACCTGAGAAAAACCATCAAGAAATTCCTGGACCTGGTGACCGCCAAGAACACCACAGAAGCGCAATCCGCGTTAAAATTGGTCTACAAAAAACTGGATAAGGCCGCCAAACACCATATCCTGCACGACAATACGGCATCGCGCCGCAAGGCCCGCTTTAGCAGGCTTGTCAAAAGCATCGCCGCGTAAGCTATCCTTTACCGTATAGACCAGCCAGCTTAACGACCACTAACTCCATGCTGTATTCGGGCTTTAAGCGGCTGCGTTTGATGTTCAGGTCCGCTTCCTGAAGCACCTCTAACCCTTTACGAAAATTATCGTCGGACAAACGGGGCCGCGATTTGCCCCAGAACCAGATCAGCCCCCCCATGATCTGCAGCGGATGATCCCCTTGCGCGAAGAGGTTGTTCAATACCGCGCAGGCCTCAACAGGGTCGCGCGCCGATAAAGCGTTGGTCACATCAAAGACATTCTGGCGTTTGCGCGTCGCGACATTGATGACCTTCGAGTGCGCCGCCAGACTTTTCATAAAAGCGTTGCCCGCCTCCGTATCCCCCGCCTCAAGGATCAACACCACATCATCCCGTTTCTGGGCGACACATTGCAGAAGCATCTCTTTAGCTTGCGCGTCGAGTTTGTGCGCGAAACGAAGGACGATCAGTCTGCGGCGGCCGATAACGGGCAGGGTCAAAAACGCTTTACGCAGCGCGCGCGCGTCCACTTCAGTGCCATCAAGGTTCTCATAATCGAACGCGAGGGCATCTGAAGAAGGAAGGATCTCTTCTTTTAATTCATTGATCTTTTGGTCTTTGGCGAGAGGATCTTCACCCAGCAAGAGATAGGTCATGTCTGTTCTGCGGAATTATGCTATTACCAGTTTTCGACGGTCCGCTCCACGATCCGACGGGCAAGGTCCGTGATGGCATCTTCAACGGCGGCTTCTTCGGACCTGGCCGACGCGCCGGTCACAAAATACGTCGCTTCCCCCACAAAAGAGGATTCCGTCCAGTCAGCCGCCACGATGTTGCTGGCGTTCCACATCTCCAGAGAAACCGTGATATGGATCCGGTATTCCTGCACATCATCGTTGTCCGTATACCGGAGCGCAGAACGGTCATAACTTAAAAGCTGGCCTTTCAAAACAAGGTCTGCCGTGTCCGCGTCCGCGATCTTCAGGTTCCCGTCAAATAAAAATCTGTTGATAACAGCGTTCCTGACCTTGATCTCCAGCATGGGCAAATAGAGGTTGCGTCTCCCCTCAGCGGCAAAATCGATGTTGTTCTTGAAAGTTTCGACATGGATCGTCTTGATGCTGGAAGGAAGCGTTGACTTGGTGGTGTAGCCGCAACCGGTGATCAAGACCATAGACCATAGACCATAGACCATAGACCTGAAAAATCGGGAGAACATAACTGGCGCCGGTCGATAGTCTATAGTCGATAGTCTATAGTCTCTTTTCATTGCACCTTCTGGTTCAATTCACGGATCTTGTTGAGCGCCTGGGCGGTCCAGCGGGAATTCTGAAAATCATCCACGATCATCTGGTAATAGATCTTGGCTGAATCATATTTTTTGTTCTTCTCGTAAAACTGGGCGATATGAAAGTTGCTTTCCGCTTCCTTGTCCCGCAGCCCCTGGATCTGGTCTTTGGCCTGCTGGGTCAATTCCGCGTCGGGATAATGTTCGACGAATTCCTTGAATTCCTTAACCGCGGACTGCGTGATCTTCTGGTCATACTGAGCCTCCGTGGAACGCTTGCTGTCGGAGACGGCGATCTGGTATTTGGCGGCCTTGGCCCATTCGCTCTCAGGATAATCGTTCATCACCTTCTCAAATTCATCTCGCGCTTCCTGATACAGACCATTTTCCAAAAGATATAATCCGATCTTGTAGCGTGATGGCGCCGCCAGGTTACCGTAAGGGGCGTTCTTGATGACCGCCCTGAAGATATCAATGGCCGTGTAATCCGTGTTGGAGAACGTTTTCGCCAAAACCCCGCGCTGGTCCCGGCCTTCCAACAACTTCACGGCGATATCATATTGTTTCTGGACGATCTCGGCGGAACGCTCGCTAAAGGGATATTTATCGATCACTTCCTGATAGCTTTTGAACGCTTCCTGAGGGTTGTCCATCTGTTCCCAACAGGCCCCGATGTAATATTGGGCGTCGGCGGCTTCCCGGGCGCGGGGATAGTGCTTGATCAGCTTGCGTAACTCCTGGATGGCTTCTTTATATTCCTTGGACTGGTAAAAGGTCAAAGCGAACTGGAGCTGTTCAGAGGGCGTGTCTTTAACGGAGTATTTGGGGTTGACCCATTGATTGGTTTCCGGCGTCCACACCCAGAAAGCGAACCCGCGGGAGGGCCCTAAGGCCATGCCGCTCAATAAGAAGAATAATATTAATACTATAACTCGACGCATATTGGCAAACTTTAGCATACTCTATTATGTTTGTCAACACTCCAGCCCCGAATCAATAAGAACAGGAGCTCACTAGTGGTTCGACAGGCTCACCACTTGCCCTGAGCAAGGCCCGCCTAAAGGCGGGCCGCGTCGAAGGGCTAGGAAAAAAGGATGGTTTTTTCGGCAAGATGCCGGTCAAGATGGCGTTTACGCCGCAGCAGCCAGAGGATGCCCAAAATGAACAAATAATACACTATCATGACCCATGCCGGGAAGCTGTTTACCCGGAAATACGCCCCCGGAATCTGCACGCATAAAAAAACTACCTTGACCATCAAAGCCAGCAGGATCCGGATACAATCGGCGAATAGGAACGCCACCCCCGGCAGCGCCAGGCCGGTCAGCAAAAGCCCTACACCTAAGATGACGATCAGGGAGGCCAAAGGAATAACGGCCAGGTTCGCGAGAATGGCGACCGGGGTAACAAGCTCAAAATAATAAGCGACCATGACCGCCACCCCGGTATAAGCGCAAAAAGAAAGAATAAAAGACTGGCCGATGTATTTTAAAATGGACATCCCGGCTGTGACCGCTTTGTTGCCCTGGACCTTTTTATCAAGGAATCGGGAAAATATGCCCGCGCATTTCGGATAAAAAACGATGATCGCCAGTACGCTGATAAATGACAGCTGGAACCCGACGTCAAAAAGGTTCACCGGGTTCACCAAAAGGATCAAGAGCGCCGCGCCGGAGAGCGTGTTGACGGATTCCGGCTCCCGCTCCAAAATAAAACCGGCCAGGAAGACCACGGCCATGATGGTCGCGCGCACGACCGGCGGCTGGCCGCCGGTCAAAACCGCGTACGCTATCAAGATCAGGATCGTCAGGATGTAATGCCATCGCCGGCCCAGCGGGAATATTTTGAGGAACAAAAATATCACGTACGCGACGATCCCCACGTTAAAACCCGATATGGCCAGAATATGCACGACCCCGGCCATTTGGAACAGCTCATTAATGTGCTGAGGAATATTGTACCGGTCCCCCAACAGGAACCCTTCCATGATCCCCTTCTCAGCGCCGGCGAAGTGATCTTCCAGAATTTCGCTAAGCCGGTGCTTGAACCGGATCACATGGCGGTGGAACGGATTCCCCCGGTTTTTAGCCAGAACCTCCACCCGCCCCTGCTTCTTGACGCTAAGGATGAACTTTATGCCCTTACGTTCCAGATAATCCCGATAAGTAAATTTGTTACCTGAAGAAAAATTGAACGGCTTATGCAGTTTTCCCTCAATGGCCAGATAGTCGCCGTAGAAGACATTTTCCTGCCGGAAAAGATTGACCAGCACCTCGCCCCGGCTTTTTTGCCAACCTCTTTTTCCCTTGATGCGTTTGACCTCCAGCCGGAAAGTCGTCTTGCGCATGTTCCCGCGCTGACGCCCTTCAACGTCGGAGACAACCACACCTTCCAGCAGAACCGGCGCGCCGTAATAAAATTTGGCTGTTTGAGAAATGTGCTGCGCGGGCAAGGTCTTGTACGTCCGAAAATGGATGACACCCAAAAGAATGAAAGAAATAAAAATAAAGACCAGGAAACCGCGGGTCTTGTGGAACAACAGGAAACACAAAATGACGCAGACCGCGGCCGATCCGTAAGCGGCCCAAAACGGAACCGGGACGTGCGACCCCAGCAAGATGCCGCCGCCAAAACATATCGTGATCCACAACAAGGGCCAATGTATTTTATTTTCGTTCTGGTTCATGGACGCCGGGTGATCTTTAAAAATCCACGGAACTTGGCAAAATTCTTTTCCTTGATCCCGCGCACCTGTTTGATCTCTTCGAGGGATCGAAACGGCCCTTTTTGCTGGCGATGGTCGATGATCTGTTGGGCGGTATATTCGCCGATATACGGGATGCGGACAAGTTCTTCCAGGGAAGCCGTATTAACATCGAGCTTGGGGTAAATTTCCGCGCTGTCGACAATACCGACTGCCTTGTGGAACGCGGGCCAGCGGTTCAAGACATAATGCGTCAGCGAGCCGGCGGTAAAGACCACGGCCACAAGAAGGAGCACCTGCTTTTCCTGTTTAGTAAAATGCAGCATAGACAACGGACTTTAGGGGGGAATCGGACGGAACAACCGGGGGATTTATTAAAAACCTTAAATAACGATATTCGCCACTTTATCCGGCACGTAGATGAATTTTCTGACCGGTTTTCCGGCGAGGAATTCCTGGATCTTGGCATCGGCCAAGACGACCTTGCGCACTTCCTCTTCGCTGCTGCCGGAAGCCACCTGGAACTTGCCGCGCAATTTGCCATTGATCTGGGCCACGACGAGGACCGAATCCTGTTTCAGGGCGGCTTCTTCATATTTCGGCCAGCCGGCGCACGTAACACTTCCTTTACCGCCGGTCCTCTCCCACAATTCCTCACAGATATGCGGGGTGAACGGCGCGAGTAAAACAATGACGCTGCGCATGGCCCGGTTTAAAAGCGCCTGCCTGGCCGGCAGGCAGGCCTGCTTGGTCGCGCTCCCGGCAACGACTTTATATTTATCGATGGCGTTCATCAGGATCATCAGAGTGCTGATGGCGGTATTGAATTTGTAGCCTTCAGAGATATCCTCGGTGACCTTTTTGATAGCGGCGTTACGTTCGCGTTCCAGGTCCTTATCGTCCTGGTCCATCTCCGCCGCGGAAACATTATCCGCGACCGGAGCGAATCTTTGCTCAGCCAGATTCCAGATGCGGTTTAAAAATTTCCAGGAACCGTCCACCGCGCCGTTGCTCCATTCCAACTGGTCTTCCGGCGGCGCGGCAAAAAGGATGCACAAGCGTAACGGATCCGCGCCGTAGCGTTCGATGATCACGTCGGGATCGACCGTGTTACCGCGGGATTTGGACATGACCTCGCCGTCTTTGAGGACCATCCCTTGCGTCAACAGCCGCGCGAACGGCTCATCAAAATTAACCAATCCCAGATCTTTGAGAAATTTCGTGAAAAAACGTGAATACAAAAGATGCAGGATCGCGTGCTCAATGCCGCCGATATACTGGTCGACCGGCATCCAGTACGCGGCTTCTTTCTTGTCGAAAACTTCTTTATCATTGCGCGGCGAGCAGAACCTCAAAAAATACCAGGAAGAATCAATAAACGTTGCCATCGTATCGGTTTCCCGCCGGGCCTTGCCCTTGCATTTCGGACACGTTGTGTTCGTGAATTCGCTAGAACGCGCCAGCGGACTGCCGCCCTCGCCGGTAATTTTGACGTTCTCCGGCAGAACAACCGGCAACTGATTTTCCGGTACAGGCACAACGCCGCATTTGTCGCAATAAATCATGGGGATCGGCGTCCCCCAATACCGTTGACGGGAGATCAACCAATCACGTAAACGCCAGTGCACGGTGGTTTCGCCCATTTTATTTTGCATCATCCACTGCGCGATCTTGGCTTTGGCGGATTCGTTGTCCGTTCCGTCAAATTGTTTGGAATTGACCAAAGTCCCCTGTCCTTCATAAGCTTGCTTCAGATCGGAGACTTTTACGGCGGGATCGGCCGGGTCTTGAATAACGATGCGCGTGGGCAAGTTATGTTCTTTGGCGAAAAGAAAATCTCTTTGATCGTGCGTGGGAACCGCCATGATGGCACCAGTGCCGTATTCCATCAGAACATAATCCGCGATCCAGATAGGGATCTCTTCGCCGTTGACGGGATTGACGGCGTATTGGCCGGTAAAAATACCTTCCTTCTTTTTATCGCCAGCCAGGCGCAGGCTTTTGCTTTCGTTAGCGACTTTTGCGATGAAGGCGCGGATCTTCTTCTCTTCCGGGCTGCCCGCGATCAATTTATCCACTAAAGGATGTTCCGGCGCGAGCACGACATAGGTGGCCCCGAAAATGGTGTCAGGGCGGGTCGTAAAGACGCTAATGCGCTCGCCGGTTTTCTTCCAGCTAAAAAAAATATTCGTGCCGTGGCTTTTGCCGATCCAGTTCTCTTGCATCGCGACAACGCGCGAAGGCCAATTTTCTAACTTTTTTAAATCTTCCAACAAGGACTCAGCATAATGCGTGATCTTTAAATACCATTGTTCCAGATTTTTTTGCGCGACCGGCGTCTTGCAGCGCCAGCAGGCGTCATTGACGACCTCTTCATTGGCCAAAGTCGTCTGGCAGCTCTCACACCAATTGACGGGAGAAGCTTTTTTGTAGGCGAGGCCCTTCTCGTACATCTTCAAAAAGATCCATTGGTTCCAGCGGTAATATTCCTTGTCGCACGTGGCAAACTCGCGGTCCCAATCGTAGGAAAAGCCCATGCGCTTGAGCTCGGTGCGCATCTGGTCGATGCAGCCATAAGTCCACTTGGCTGGGTCGGTCTTGTGTTTGATGGCGGCGTTCTCGGCGGGCTGGCCAAAGGCGTCGTAGCCCATCGGATGAAGGACGTTATAGCCCTGCATCATCCGAAAGCGCGCGATCACGTCCGCGATCGTGTAATTGCGCACGTGCCCCATATGGATCTTGCCCGATGGGTAAGGAAACATCTCCAGGACATAATATTTCTTTTTATGAGAGTCCATGGCGACGCTGAAGATCTTTTTTTCCTGCCAGATCTTCTGCCACTTCTCTTCAATCTTGTGGATTTCGTGGGTAGTGTACGGCATAATCAAAAAAATGGAGGGAATCTTCTCCAGTTTAAGGGAGAAACACGATTACCGGCTAAGAGCGACTGGGTCTTTTTTCCGGCTGACCGTGACCGCGGGGGATTGCGTATTGGTCTTGTTAACGACAACTGTGTGATAGCTGCTGTCCGACTTGTAATAATCCATGCCCCGCTCGATGAACTGCGCGTCGACGCGCTGGGGAGCGAAAAAGTCCTGGCAGATCTTCTTGGCCTTTTCAATGCTGAAACTGCGGCAGCAATAAATATCGATAGAAATAAAATTCTTCGGTGTGAGCGTGTGGATGACGATCGAGCTTTCGATCAAAGGCACCCATCCGGAAAGGCCGGCTTTATCGGGAAAACGCACTTCATCGCTGCGAAAGATGTTCGGCGGGGATTGTTTTTCCATGCCCAACGCGGTCACCGCATCGTCGAGGAATTTGTAGCAGAGCGTCAGATCGTCGCAAACGCCCGATTTACATCCGTAGAGATCCAGCAGAAGTTGATATCCAAAGGACATGTTGTTGGGGCTGTTCATTTTCTTTAATTACCTTATACTATAAATTTGGTTGGTTTGCTATTAAATTTATTCTTTTTTCATTTTATGAACAAAAATACAAATCCGCACAGGACAAGAAATATCAAAAAATACCATACGATCCTGTTGTTCGCGTAGCGAATCTTGCCTAAAAAACCTCCGCCGGCGCGCTGCAAACTTTCGCCGCAGAAATGGCATAGCAAAGCTTCTTCATCAAAGATCGAATTCCCGCAATGAGGACATGTGTATCCTGCCATAAATCTCGGTTATTATCGCATCAAAAAAAATATAATCAAGAAAAAATATTATGCCAGAGCGGCCGTAGAGATGCATTGCATTTTATTTAAAAATATCCTAGAATGATGCCATGTATATTACCCTCAACGGACAGAAAAAAGAGGTTTCACCGTCACAGAATCTACGGGATGTGATCGTACAGTTCTCCCAAAGCCCAGCTGTTCTGATCGCCGAGGTCAACGGGACGATCGTCAAAAAAAAGCAATGGGATGAAATCTGTGTCAATGACGGCGACACGATCGAACTCGTCAGTTTTGTCGGAGGAGGATAATTTTGGACACGCCAATGGAAATCGCCGGAAAGATGTTCACCAGCCGTTTTCTGCTGGGGACCGGCAAATTCAAAAATAAAACAGATCTGGCGCAAGCTATCGAGGCCTCGAAAACCGAAATTGTTACCGTGGCCCTGCGGCGCATCGACCTCGAACGCCACGAGGAAAATATCCTCGAATATATCCCCAAGAACGTGACCCTTCTGGTGAATACCTCCGGCGCGCGTAATGCCCGAGAGGCGGTGCGCATCGCGCGTCTCGCCAAAGAAGCCGGTTACGGCAACTGGATCAAGATCGAGGTCATCAACGACAGCAAATATTTATTGCCGGACAATCAGGAAACCGTCAAGGCGACCGAAATCCTCGCGGCCGAAGGATTCGTGGTCCTTCCTTATATGTATCCCGACCTCTACGCGGCGCGCGCGTTAGTCGCCGCCGGTGCCGCGACCGTGATGCCATTAGGGTCACTGATCGGCAGCAACCGCGGCATCAAAGTCAAAGATTTCATCCAGATCATCATCGATGAGATCGACATCCCGATCGTCGTTGATGCCGGGTTAGGAGCGCCCTCTCAGGCCGCGGAAGCCATGGAAATGGGCGCAGACGCGGTTCTGGTCAATACGGCTGTCGCCACAGCGGGAAATCCCGCGCTCATCGCTCAGGCTTTCGCGATGGCGGTACAGGCGGGCCGTTTGGCCTATTTAGGTAGGGACAGGTCTAGACCTGTCCCTACAATGACCGCCGACCCCTCCTCGCCTTTGACCGGATTCCTCTATGATCAGTCTCGTTGACATCAAGAACATCCTTCATGACCCTAATCCTGGATCGACGGAACAACTGGCGCAAAATGCCAGCCGCCTGACGCGACAATATTTTGGACGCACGATCACCTTATACGCTCCCTTATATTTATCGAACTTCTGCAGCAGTCACTGTACCTATTGTGGTTTTCACAGCCATAACCGGATCAAACGCTTCAAACTGACCGCCGATCAAATGCACCAAGAGATGTCTTTTTTGGCTAAACAAGGCATCGAAAATGTCCTTCTTTTGACCGGCGAGTCTTACCAGGCCACACCTTTAAGCTATCTGAAAGAAGCCGCCGGGGTCGCCAAAACGCATTTTTCGAACATCAGCATGGAAGTCCATCCGATGGATGAAGAAGAATACCGCGAACTTTTTGCAAGCGGCGTTGACGGGATCACCGTTTATCAGGAGACCTACAACCGCAAACGCTACAAAGAAGTGCACATCTCAGGTAAAAAGGCCGATTATGATTATCGCTTGGCGACACCGGAGCGCGCGGCCAAAGGCAGCATGCGCCATATTTCTCTGGGTATTCTTTTAGGGCTGGCTGATCCGGCCGAGGACTTACACTCGCTCTACCAGCATCTCTATTGGATGGAACGGCATTTCCCGGGGGTCGAATACAGCGTATCGTTTCCGCGCTTACGTGCTATCAAAGGAACGGATTTTGCATACTGCGACGTCGATGACATTACGCTGGTAAAGATCATTTGTCTGACGAGAATTCAGTTCCCCAGGATAGGGATCAATTTATCGACGCGGGAAGATGCCGGGCTGCGCGACCACGTGCTGGAGCTTGGCATAACACGCATGTCGGCAGGTTCCAATACTTCGGTGGGGGGCTACACGGTCACGGCCGCGGAAAAACAGGACCCGCAATTCGACATCAAAGACCACCGCGGCGTCAAAGACATCATCGCCATCCTTAAAAAACGCAACTTCGACCCGGTTTTTACCGACTGGCGTAGGATTGACAATTAAACTTTAATAAAACCATCATACTATGGGGAATAAAGATAAAAAGTTGGCGAGAATCTGGCGAGAAATATATAAAATTTTTATGAACGATTGGGATCCCGTAGGGGTGCTAGGAATTCCTGAAGCAAAAGATGAATATGATAGCTATATTGAAGGTCTTTATAAACTCTTATCTTCCGGGGCTTCAGAAAATATTCTATATGACTATCTATATAATATTGAAACTGAAACGATGGGCTTACCAGGTAATGGAGCTACAATTAAAAAGGTTGTAAAAAAACTAAAACAAATCGACTTTAAAAAAATGTGATCTAATATTAATGAGTTCAATAAAAAGAGCCGGAAAAATTTTCCGGCTCTTTTTTCTTTCCAATCCTTAATGTATTACGTTCTAAATTCCGCAAAAAGATCGGTACTTAAATACCGCTCGCCCGTATCGGGAAGGATAACAACGACCATCTTACCCTTGTTCTCTTTGCGGCGGGCGACCTGTAACGCAGCAGCTAATGCCGCTCCGGAGGAGATCCCGACCACAATGCCTTCTTCGCGCATCAGCCTTTTGGCATGCGCCATGGCCTCGTCGTTATCGACCTGAATGATCTCATCAATGATCTTGGTGTTCAAAATATCCGGAACGAATCCAGCACCGATCCCCTGGATCTTGTGCGGACCCGGAGCGCCGCCGGAGAGGACCGGAGAACCTTTCGGTTCAACGGCGATCGCCTTAAAGCTGGGTTTGCGTTTCTTGATGACTTCGGAAACACCGGTGATCGTTCCACCAGTTCCGATACCGGAGATCAAAAAATCCACCTTGCCGTCGGTATCGTTCCAGATCTCTTCGGCGGTTGTCTTGCGGTGGACTTCCGGGTTGGCCGGGTTTTGAAATTGCTGCGGGATAAAATAGTTGGAGTCGGACTCGGCGAGTTCGTTGGCTTTCTTGATGGCGCCTCTCATCCCTTCCGGGCCGGGCGTTAACACCAGATTGGCACCCAAAGCCTTTAAAAGGGCACGTCTTTCCAAACTCATGGTCTCCGGCATGGTCAGGGTGATCTTGTAACCTTTGACCGCCGCCACAAACGCGAGCGCGATCCCCGTGTTGCCCGAGGTGGGTTCCAGAATGATCGTCTTGCCTTTCTTGAGCTTGCCCGCTTTCTCGGCAGCTTCGATCATGGCCAGCCCGATACGGTCCTTGACGGAGCTCATCGGGTTATAAAATTCTAATTTCGCGACGACCTCAGCAGCACAGCCTTCGGTCACTTTATTGAGACGAACCAGCGGTGTATTGCCGATGAGTTCGGTGATGTCATTGGCGATCTTGATCTTTTCGGCGGTATTGGTCCCCATGGTCGATTCCTCCATTGATTGTTGTGCGGATATTGCAGAGATTATAGCACCGCCCGGAAAAAGAAGTCAACCAATTCCTAGGACGGGTCCGACGCCCTGGCCTTCTTGCGTTCTTCACTTTTTTTACGCAGATAGACCATCAAAACGGATATGGCGGCCGGGGTGACACCGGAGATCCGGTGCGCCTGGCCTAAATTGGCTGGTGAAAATGCTTTAAGCTTCTGGCGGATCTCGATGGAAAGCCCCTGGATCCCGGCATAATCGATATCCGCAGGGATCTTGATATTTTCCACATGGCGAAAACGCTCGACCTCTTTGAGCTGGCGCGCGATAAAGCCTTCATATTTGATCTCATATTCCACCTGGTCGATAACTTCTTTGGAGGCAAACTTCAATTGTCCATCATAGGGCGCGATCATCTCATAGGTGACCTCGGGGCGCTTTAAAAGGTCGCTTAAAGACGTGGGCTGGCGCAAAGCGCTGCTGTTATTGCGCTGCAGTTCTTTGTCCAGCTGCGTTCCCGGCATGATCCGCACCGTTTTTAAATGCTCGATCTCTTTGTTGATCCATTCATACTTTTCTTGGACCTTGCGATAGTCGTCTTCCCTTAATAAGCCCAGCTCATATCCGTACTTGGCCAGGCGGCGGTCGGCATTGTCCTCGCGCACGATCAATCTGTACTCAACGCGGGAGGTGAACATCCGGTACGGCTCTTCGGTGCCTTTGGTGGTCAGGTCATCGATCAAGACGCCGATGTAAGATTCATGGCGGCCCAAGATCAGCGGGTCCTTTCCTTTCACTTTCAACGCGGCGTTGATGCCGGCGATAAGCCCTTGCGCGCCGGCTTCCTCGTATCCGGTCGTGCCGTTGATCTGCCCAGCCAGAAAAAGATTTTCAACCTTTTTGGTTTCCAGGGAAAGCTTTAATTCCGTCGGCGGAACAACGCCGTGCTCGATGGAATATCCGGGGCGGTTGATCTTGACGTTTTCCAATCCAGGAATGGAACGGACAAATTGCTCCTGAACGTCCGCCGGCAAACCGGTCGAGATCCCGTTGGGATAATACTCATCCGTATCGAGGCCTTCGGGTTCCAAAAATATCTGGTGACGCTGTTTGTCGGCGAATTTTTTGAGCTTGTCTTCAATGGACGGGCAATAGCGCACACCGGTCGCCTGGATCTGGCCGGAATACATGGGAGACAGATGCATGTTGTTACGGATGATCTCGTGGGTCCGTTCGTTCGTGTAGGTGATATGACAGGGGATCAATTTCTGGGTCGGCGGAATGCACGGTGTGCGAAACGAGAACGGGACAGGACGTTTATCGGAATGCTGGGGTTCCAGCTGAGAGAAATCGATCGTTTTACCGTCGAGCCGCGGCGGCGTGCCGGTCTTGAATAACACAACCGGGAATCCGCATTCTTCAAGGCTTTGCGCGAGGCGCGTGGAATTGGGCTCTCCTACGCGTCCGCCAGGGGTGATCGTTTTTCCGACGTGGATGCGGCCTTTTAAGAACGTCCCAGTCGTGATAACGACCGTGCCGCAGGAGATCGTGCCATATTTTCTTGTCTTGATCCCGCAAAGCTTGCCGTTTTTTACGACCAACTCATCGACTTCATCTTCTAAAACTTCAAGATTCTGCTGAAAACGTACCACATTCTGCATGTACAATTTGTATTGCTTGCGGTCGGACTGGCAACGCGAGGAACGCACGGCCTGTCCTTTGGACGCGTTGAGCTGCCGGAATTGAATGCCGGTACGGTCCGCGGCCAACCCCATCTCGCCGCCCAAAGCGTCGATCTCTTTGACCAGCTGGCCCTTGCCCACCCCGCCGATGGCCGG
>ORJL011410768.1_pt1 | contig 16845 bp, 10 predicted proteins | sample 1779941 | NCBI WGS metagenome assembly ORJL01 (sample SAMEA104232317, study PRJEB22302) | groundwater metagenome | biome: forest; feature: aquifer; material: groundwater | place: USA | collected 2011-08-07 | depth 5.8 m | reverse complement strand
TCAGGCTATGGTAAACCAGTATTACGATTTTTATTACCAATACTGGTTTACCATAGCCTGACCCCAAACCGCTGTTTGATTTTTCTTGAGCTGGCGCCAAAGTTCTTGTAACAATCTTCCGCCTATGGACTACAACCCGAAACAGTTCGAACCGAAGTGGCAGAAAGAGTGGGAGAAGAAGGGCGTATTTAAGGTCACGGAGGACCCTTCAAGGCCCAAATACTATGTCCTTGAGATGCTTCCGTATCCTTCCGGCCGGCTCCGCATGGGGCACGTGCGCAAATTTTCCATCGGCGACTGCCCCGCGCGCTATAAAATGATGCAGGGGTTCAACGTCCTGCACCCGATCGGCTGGGACGCCTTTGGCATGCCGGCCGAGAACGCCGCCATCAAGAACAATGTCCATCCCGCGAAGTGGACGTTCGACAATATCGAGCACATGAAGGTGCAGTTCAAAAAACTTGGCATCTCCTATGACTGGGACCGGGAAGTCGCGACCTGCACGCCGGAGTATTACAGGTGGGAGCAGCTCGTCTTTTTGCGGATGCTGGAGAAGGGGATAGTCATCAGGAAAGAGGCGATGCTCAACTGGTGCGATACGTGCGAGACGGTCCTGGCGAACGAACAGGCAGAGGGGGGGCGCTGCTGGAGGTGCGACAGCGAGGTTGCTCTGAAGCCGATGACCCAGTGGTTCATTAGATCGCCTCTTTATGCCGAGGAACTTTTGCGCGATATCGATACCGAGCTGCAGGGCTGGCCCGAGCGCGTCCGCACGATGCAAAAGGCGTGGATAGGAAAGAGCGAAGGGGCGAGTATAAAGTTTTCTTTCCTCCCTTTGAAAAAGGGGGGCGAGGGGGGATTTATAGAAGTCTTTACCACCCGTCCGGACACGCTCTTTGGCGCGACGTTCATGAGCCTAGCCGCTGAGCATCCGCTGGCGGTCGAACTTTCAAAGGGGACGCCGCAGGAGGGAGAGGTCAAAGAGTTCGTTGAGAGGACAAAGAAGATAGGCCGGCTCGACCGCCTGGCGGGGAATTATGAAAAGGACGGCGTTTGGACCGGGGCTCATTGCATCAACCCTGTCACTGGATGGGAGATGCCCATCTATGCCGCCAACTTCGTCCTGATGGATTACGGCACCGGCGCCGTCATGGCCGTCCCCGCACATGACCAGAGGGATTTTGAGTTTGCGACAAAATATAAATTGCCGATAAAAGAGGTCATAATCCCCCCTTTGGAAAAGGGGGGTGGGGGGGATTTAGAATGTGCCTATGAAGGCCCCGGCACCCTCGTCAACTCCGGCGAGTTCACCGGAATGGACAGCGAGGTGGCAAAAACGACAATAGTAAATAACCTTAAAAAACAAGGCGTTGGAGATGCAACTATAAACTATAAGTTGAAGGACTGGTGTATCAGCAGACAGCGCTATTGGGGGGCCCCGATACCCATTATTTATTGCGAAAAATGCGGAACTGTGCCGGTCTCGGAAAAGGATCTGCCGGTCGAGCTCCCAAAAGAGGCGCCGCTCACGGGCGAGGGGGGTTCGCCGCTCGCGAAGGTCGAATCGTTCGTTAAATGCAAGTGCCCGAAGTGCAAGAGTCCGGCGCGTCGCGAGACAGACACGATGGATACGTTCGTCGAGTCGAGTTGGTATTTCCTGCGCTACTGCTCCCCTGATTACAAAAAGGGGCCGGTCGATCCGAAGGCGGCAAAATACTGGATGCCCGTTGATCAGTATATCGGCGGTATCGAGCACGCAGTGGGGCATCTGCTCTATTGCCGCTTTTACATGAAGGTCCTGCGCGACCTGGGGCTGGTTGAGTTCAGCAAGACCAACGAGCCGGTGAAGAACCTTTTGACGCAGGGGATGGTGACGCTTGGCGGGAGCGCCATGTCCAAGTCGAAGGGGAACATCGTCGAGCCCGACGCTATCATTGAAAAGTTCGGCGCCGACACTGCGCGGCTCTTCATCCTCTTCGCCTCGCCGCCGGAGAAGGACCTTGAGTGGAACGATCAGGGGGTGGAAGGGTGCTTCCGGTTTTTGTGTCGGATCTGGCGGTTGGTAGTGGCAGAGCTTGCTCTGCCAAAGAATGTAGCGCAGGACTTCAGTCCTGCCAATACTGGCAGGTCTAAAGACCTGCGCTACAAAGTTGAGCAAAACAGGCTTTGCAACTACAATGATGACGAACTCGAACGCTGGACACACAAGACCATCAAGCGCGTGACGCACGATATCGAACGCTTTCATTTCAATACGGCGATCTCGGCGATCATGGAGTTCGTGAATTTCTTATATTCGATAGAGTCACCCCCCTTTGAAAAAGGGGGGCAGGGGGGGATTTATAAGAACGCCCTCGAAATGCTCGTCCTCTTGCTTTCTCCCTTCGCGCCGCACATGGCAGAGGAGCTTTGGGAGATGCTGGGGCATAAAGAGGGCATCACGCGTGTCGCGTGGCCTGCGTTCGATCCGGCCAAGACGGCCGACGAAAAGATGACCATCGTCATTCAGGTGAACGGTAAGTTGCGTGATAAACTTGAGCTCGACCCAGAGACCGGCGAGGACGAGGTGAAGAGGCTCGCGCAGGCCTCGAATAAGGTCGCCCAGCACATTGAGGGAAAACAGATCCGCAAGGTCGTTTATGTCCCGAAGAAGCTGGTGAATATTGTGGTGTCATAGGGCCTGTCATTCTGACCCGCCAACGATTTAGTGGCGGGGAAGAATCCAGCGAAGCGCAATTGAATTCACTGGATCCTTCGACAAGCTCAGGATGACACGCTCTTAATTATGTCAAAACTGACCATATCAGAACTAGACAAGGAACTCCGGAACAAGAACATCGCCCCGGCCTATCTCATCTACGGGCCGGAGAACTATCTGGCGCAGACCGCACTTTCGCGCATCAAGGCATGCTTTGTGAAACTCTGCGGCGAGAATGCCGAACCGGACCGCTTCTCCGGCAAGTCGAACGACATCTCAGAGATCATCGCCTGTGCCGATACGCTTCCCATGTGGTCAAAGTTCAGGCTCGTTATTGTGAGCGAGGCCGAAGCGATAAAAGAAACCGACGCGCTCGAGGCATATCTGAAAAGACCCAGCAAGACATCTTCCGTTGTCTTCATGGCCGAAAAGGCCGACGGCCGCACAAAGTTCGTCCAGCTCTTCTCGCAAAAGGGGACAACCATTGAATGCAAGGCGCTCTATGAGGACAAGATCCCCGACTGGGTCAGAATGGAGGCGTCGTCTCTTGGCAAGAGCATATCGATCACCGCAGCGCAACTCATTGCCGAGCTCGTCGGCCCGAACTTGGGCGAGCTTAAGGGGGCACTGGACAGAATAATATTATATATAGGAAAGAAGGCCACGATCGACACGGCCGATGTCGAGGCCGTCCTGACCGACACCGGTCGCAAGAACGTCTTTGCGTTCACCGATGCCGTCGGCCGCAAGGACCTGCCGCGAGCGGGGAAACTTTTGAAACGACTGGTCGAGTTCAATGAGAACGAGGTGATGATCCTCACCATGCTCGCGCGCCACTGGAGGATATTACTAAAGATACGCGAGGCGATGGCGGCCGGTGGGGGTTCAGACAAGTTCACGCTCGGAAAGCTCGTCGGGGTCAATCCGTTTTTCATGGACAATTACATCTCGCAGGCGAGGGGGTTCAGCGGTCAGCAGCTGAAGAGCGGGTTCAAAAAGATATACCTTGCCGATAAGTCGCTCAAATCGAGCAAACATCCCAAAGTAGCGGTGTTGCAGAAGTGTATAAGGGAGCTGGTCAGATAAGCCTGTCATCCCCGAGGTAGTAATCGGGGATCTCAAGAATACAATTGAAAGCGGGAGATTCCCGCTGACTACCGCGGGAATGACATTAAAGTCCATTCACCGCGATCGTCAGCCTTGAGATATACCTTGATGCGGTCTTATAGTGGACGCCGCCCTTTGAAGAGGTCTTTGCAATGACCGATACGGCGGACTTCAGCGCCGTTTCTGCGGTCTGCTTGTTCTTTGCCACAATAGCGGTGCGGACCTTCTTTATGGCCGTCTTCATTGCCGAGATATTGTGCTGGTTACGCGCCTTTCTCTTAACAGCCTGCCGGGCGCGTTTCTGAGCGCTTGGGTGCCGCCCCTGCTTCATCTTCTTTTGAATTCTTGTGTCTGCCATTTTGACTCCTTGTTAATATCGTAGTTGCCCGATTTATAGGGTGATCTGGAGTAGCACCCTTTAGGGTGCGCCAATTGAATTCATCTAGTGCAGCCTAAAGGCTGCTACTCCCAATCAGTTATTTATTGCGGGCGTGACTATCATGAGGTATAAGGATTGTCAAATACTATGTCAGAACATCACAAAATATCGCGTAGGGCGGGGATATTCGGGTTTTATACACTTATCAGCCGCATTTTGGGGCTGGTCCGTGACTCCGTGGTCGCCTATTTCTTCGGGACAAGGGCGGCCGCCGACGCCTTTTACGTCGCCTTTCGCATCCCGAACCTCCTGCGGCGCCTTTTGGCGGAAGGCTCGCTCACCATGGCGTTCGTCCCCGTCTTTACCGAATACCTGAAGCAATCGCGGGCGGAGGGTAAAAAGGTCGCCGATATCGTCTTTACATATCTTTCGATGCTTCTGGCGCTGATCACCATCCTTGGCATACTTTTTGCCCCGTCTATTGTGAAGGTCATCGCCTATGGTTTTGAAGGGACGCCGGACAAATTAGCGCTGACCGTGTATCTCACGCGCCTCATGTTCCCGTATATCTTCCTGGTCAGCCTCATGGCGCTGGCGATGGGGATTCTCAACACGCTGAAGATATTCGGCGCTCCTGCGGCATCTCCGATATTTTTGAACCTTGGTATCATCGCAGGCGCGGCCTTTCTTTCGCGCTTCTTTGCCGAGCCGACGGTTGGCCTTGCCATCGGCGTCTTGATCGGTGGCGTGTTGCAACTTTTGCTGCAGATCCCGTGGCTCGCGTGCGAGGGGATGATACCAAGGTTCAACTTTGACTGGCGGCATCCGGCATTGAAGCGCATTGGGCTCATCATGCTGCCGTCGGTTTATGGCGGGGCGGTCTATCAGGTGAACGTGCTGGTCATAACGCTGCTTGCCTCGTTCCTGCCGACCGGCAGTGTTTCGTATCTCTGGTATGCCGACCGCGTGAACGAATTTCCACTTGGGCTCTTTGCGGTGGCGGTGGCGACGGCAACACTCCCGACACTTTCTGACCACGCGGCGGAAAATAGACTTCAGGACTTTAAAAATGTCCTGAACTATGGCCTGCGCATCGCGCTCACAGAATCCATCCCCGCGATGATCGGCATCTGGCTTCTGGCAGAGCCCATCGTTCGCATACTTTTTGAACGCGGGGAGTTTGGCGCGGCATCCACAGCGGGGACGGTCGGGGCGCTAAGATTTTTCGCGCTCGGGATACCTTTTATAACCGGTGTTCGCAACATCGTTCCGGCGTTCTATGCCCTGAAAGATGCGAAGACGCCCGTCTATGTCGCGACGGTTGCCTTGGCGGCCAACGCTATCTGTTCGTTGCTCCTCATGGGGCCGATGAAGCACATGGGGCTGGCCCTTTCAATGGCGATCGCGGCGGCGGTGAACTTTGTCCTTTTGATATACATCTTCAGGCGCAAGATGGGCCCAATTGGCGGGCGTGTCTTGGCAAAGAGCGTTGTGCGAACGACGATCGCGTGTATTGGTATCGTTGGCGTGATCTTTGGCGCGAAGTTCGGCCTGGGGTTCTTTGGCGGTAATATGAGCAAGTGGTGGGAGGCGGGGCAGCTCTTTAGCGTAATATTCGTTTCCGTTATTCTCTATCTTGTGATACTCAAATTCATCGCCCCCGAAGAATTTGGTCATTTTAAAAGCATTGTTGGGAGAAGAAAATGAAACCTTTTGAACCCAGACAATTTGGAAGATATCACCTCCTTGAAAGGTTTGCGATAGGGGGGATGGCCGAGATATATAAGGCAAAGACCTTCGGCGTGGACGGTTTCGAAAAGCTCGTCGCCGTCAAACGCATCCTTCCGCAATGCAGCGCCGACAAGGATTTCATCTCGATGCTGATCGACGAGGCAAAGCTCTGCGTTACCCTTTCGCACGCCAATATCGTTCAGGTCTTTGACCTCGACAAGGTGGAAGACGATTATTTCATCTCGATGGAGTTCGTCAACGGTGTTAACCTCAAGGAGATCATCTACCGCTGCCAGCAGAAGGGCGTCCATATCCCGGAAGAGATATCCATATTCATCATAAGCGAGGCCTGCAAGGGCCTTGACTACGCGCATAGGAAGGCAGACCCCTACGGAAAACCGCTTAATATCGTTCACAGGGACGTCAGTCCGCAGAACATTTTAATATCGTACGAAGGAGAGGTGAAGATCGTTGACTTCGGCATAGCCAAGGCGGCGATGAATATCTCCCAGACAATGACGGGCATCCTGAAGGGCAAGGTCGCCTATATGTCGCCGGAGCAGGCCGTGGGGAGCGGAATAGACCATCGTTCGGACATTTTTGCGACGGGCGTTGTCTTGTATGAGATGTTGACGGGCCACAAGCTCTTTGCGGGCGATTCGCAGATCGAGGTGCTGAACAAGATCCGGGTGACGCACATCGATACGGCCAAATTCCCAAGGTCGATATCATCCGACCTTAAAAAGATACTTACCAAGGCGCTCGCGCACGATGTCAAAGAAAGGTTCTCAACAGCCGGTGAGATGCAGGCGGCGCTCACAAAATATCTCTATTCGGCCCACTCTGACTTCACGCCGCAGCATCTGGCGGCCTTCGTTAAAAAGCTCTTTGCCGATGCGATACCGAAACAGGGCGATGATAAACTTGCTCCGCTTGCCCACCATGATATTCTGGGGACGAGCGTTCTGTTAAGCCCGGATAAAGAGGCCCCGGCAAAAAGGCCGTCCGGCATTCTCAAAAAGGCGGCAATGGCCGCGGCGGCATTGGTGGTCCTTGGCAGCGCCGTGCTTGCCTATTATAAGTTCGTCTATTTAAGGCCCGTGCTGACGACTCCCACGGCGATCGCCGTGAAGATCGAGCCGCCCAAACCAGTGCCGGCCCCGGTCCAGCAGCCGGTCGTTCCGCCAAAGCCGGCGGATGCAGTTCCGCAGGAACCTCAGCCGAATCCGGCAGATGTGAAACCGAAGGAGGTGCCGGAGATGGGTTCTGTGCGTGTTGTGTCAAATCCCGCCGGAGCAAGAATATTCCTCAACGGGCGTGACTTGGGCCTTGCGACGCCTGCCACGATAAAGGACCTTCCCGTGGGCAAGAAACAGGTGATAAAGCTGACCAAGGACAAGTTCGAGGCGGCAACAAGAGGCCTCACATTAAAAGATGCGTCTCTGGCCAGTCTCAGGGCCGATCTTAAACCGGTCCCGGAACCTGCCGAAGCGGCGACGCCAGTTCCGCCTCCTGTTGTGGAACCGGCCCCGACCGCGCCGGCGGTGGCAGAGCCAACACGCGCGGAGGAGCCGACGGTGACCGACGGCACAAAGCTTGCGACCCTAAGGCTTTCGTCTGAACCTTCGGGCGCCGAGGTCTTTATTGACGCAGAGTTCAAGGGGACCACGCCGGTGACGATAAACAATGTAAAGCCGGGGACGTTAAGCCTTGTCGTCAATAAAGAGGGGAAGATAAAATATACGCAGAAGGTCTCGCTGAAGGCCGGAGAGAAGAAGGACCTTGGCACGATCCAACTCGGCGACCTTTACGGCACTGTCTCTGTCACATCGACCCCACCAAGGGCGGCGATCATATTTGACGGAGAGAACATTGGGGTAACGACGCCGGTGACGATAAAGAACGTCCGCCGCGACAAACAGCACAATATCAAACTCGTCCTTGAAGGCTACAAACCGTGGGAAAAGGCCTTCACCATGCGCGACGTCGAAGACAAAAAGTTCAATATAATGATGGAAGAGTAACCTCTGGGGTCAGGCTGAACTATTTAACTATTGACGGCGCATTATATCATGTGTAGCAGATACAGGAGATATGGCTCGTAAACCAAGGATAGAGTTTCCAGGTGCTATTTATCACGTAATTACTCGAGGAAATAACCGACAGGATATCTTTACTGACGACGAGAGCTATAGGAGTTTTCTTGAGCTTTTAAGGCATTACAAAGAGAAATTTCAGTTTGTGCTATATGCCTACTCTTTGATGCCAAATCATGTTCACCTGCTTGTGGAGACCGCCGCAATCCCTTTGTCGCGGATAATGCAGGCGTTACAATTCAATTATACACAGAAGTTCAATCACCGACACAAACGGGTCGGTCATTTATTTCAGGGACGATATAAAGCGATATTATGCCAGAAGGAGACTTATCTTTTAGAGTTGATCCGTTATATCGTGCTGAACCCGGTTAGGTCTCATCTGGTTAAGTTGCCGGCGGGTTGGCGTTGGAGTTCGTATTATGACCTGCTTCGGTGCAGGGGCAGACATATTGTGTCGGCCGAGGTCGTGCTTGGATTGTTCGGCAAAAAGCCAAACACCGCGGCCAATGTTTTACAAAGATTTGTGAATGACGGTTTGAATGATGGACATAATGAGCTGTATTATAAACTGAAGGATCAGAGGATATTGGGAGAGACTGAATTTGCAGACGAAATTATAAAGACGAACGAAGCGGTGGCCGGCGATTTTGAATATTACAATATAAGCATAGATGACGCGGTGGCCTTAGTTGCAAAGCATTTGGGTTTAGGAGAGGAGCGAATCAAAACTATCACGCGTGAACGGCTTGCCGCGAAAGCTAGGGGGTTGGTGGCATATATTTGCAAAGCCTTTGGCGGTAAAAAATCCGGCGAGATCGCCAAATATTTTGGCCGAAGCGATGTGATCATATCTAAACTGATCCGGCAAATTGAGTTTGAGAAAAACGATGACGAAAAGTTTAAGAGGCTGCTTAAAAAAATCGAGCTGGAGATCAAAAGTAAATACCGACCCATGTTGGTGCGAGAGATAAAAGTTAAATAGTTCAGCCTGACCCCATCCCTTACCTCTCAATAATAAAGATCACTCGTCTATTCGCCTCGCGGCCGCCGGGGAATTCGCGTGACCTGCCAAGGGCTTCGATCTTCATGTTGGATGTGTCGGCGCCGTGCAGTTCCAGATAATTCCTGACCGCCTCGGCGCGCCGCTGTGACATGATCTTGTTCAGGACCTTTCCGCCGACATGATCGGAATAGCCCTCTATCCGAACCTTGCCATATTTCGGGTTGGTAATGATCTTATCCGCAAGCTCGCCCAGCGCCACTGCCGATTCGTCGGTGATTACAAAGCTGTTGAATTTGAACGTGATCGGTACCGATGTGATGACCTCACCACCCCTGATGCGCACCTTGCTCTTTATCGGTTTTACCGGCACCTCTTGCGCGGCCACAACTGCCGGCGCGGCAGAGGGTTCTGTAACCACGGTCGGTTTCGCCGCAACTGCAGGTTCCACCGGCGCCTTCTTGGTTATGGCCTCGACGAATGCCGACTTGCCATAGGTGAGTTCCTTGGCCGGAGCCACGGGGACGACAACTGTTTCAACCACAACGGCCTTCTCAGTTGCAGGTGCCGGCAGAAACGGTTCTGCAACAATTGCCTTCTCGGCCGCAGGGGCGGGGGGGGCGGGCGGAGGAGGAGCTTGCTCTGCCAGATTCGTAGGGGAGCCCCTCTGCGGGCTCCCTAATTTGGGGAGGGGGTGGAACCCCTCCCCTACAAATTCTGGCGAAGCAAGCTTCGCAACTACATGCTCTGGAACAGGGCATCCGCCCGTCTTCACAGGGCCAAATATCGCCGGGCACTGGTCGTCAACATCGGCCACGCCATCGTTATCGGTGTCTTTCTTGGCCAGCCGCGCGATGGTCATCCAGTTCTCTTCCTGATACGCGTCGTGCATCTCATAGACCTTCGGGCAGCCTTCGTCGTCAACTCCCGGCCTGAACTGCTTAACGCTGGTCGGACATGAGGCAATGAGGGGGACGACCTCTTTCAACTCGTAATATTTCGGGCAGCCGGGGTCGTCGAGCTTCGGGTTGAACTTGTCCGGGCTCACGGGGCATTTCTCCGACATGTCAACCGTGCTCATGATATATATCACCTCGGCATCCGTCTTTCCGAACTTGTCGGTCAACGTAAAGACCTTGTTGCACGATTCGCTGTGCCTTGACGGGTCGTAGTCTTCGGGCCTTGTGGGGCAGACCGATATCAAGTCCGCGACCTCTCTCATCTCGTAATATTTGGGGCAGCCTTCGTCGTCGGTCCCTTTTACGAAGTCTTCCGGGTCTTCCGGACAGGTATCTTTCAGCGTGACGATCTTTTCGAGCTCCCTTTGCTCGTCCTTCTTCAGCTCATAGTATTTATGCTCCACCTTCTCCTGGTCAAGTGTCACCACGCGTTCGTTGCTGCTTCTGTATGTCAGCCCCGCAAAGCCACGAACGGTGGGCGTCCCGGCGCCTCTGACCAGGCCCGCTCCCGCGCCGGCGTTTATCTGCAGGCCGGTCTTGCCGATGTTATATTTCACGCCGCCAAGCAGTTCTGTCGGCGATTCCTCGCGCTGCGTAAAGAAATGGTTCGTCGCGGTCGCTGTCTTGAGCTCGACCCCGGCGGAGAACGCGTCCGTTGCCCTGACAAAAGCGCCCAATCCGGCGAGTAGCGTGGTGGCGTTGCTGTCAACGTTGCGCCATGTGACATATTTATGGACAGAGAGCCCGACGTTCAGGGCAAACCACAGCCTGCGGTTGAATTCCGCGTCAAATGTCAATATACCGCCGCCCGTCACGCCGTCGTTGCCCAAGAAATAACTCTTCTTGCCGCCCGGGACCGTGATGAACGGGGTGATGGCGATGCCAATGGGGTAGCGCGCGCGGTCCAGGAGCCTTGCCTTCACCTGAAATCGGGGATCGCTCAGGCCCCACTCGTTCCTTTGCGGGGCGGTTGCGACATCGGGGTTGCTGAAATAATTATCCCACGCCATTGGCAGGTCAACGCCGACAGAGAGCCAGTCGGTAACGCCAAGGGCGCCGTAGAAATGTTCGATGAAGAGATATTCAATTATATTTCGGCCGCTTTCGACGAGCGGCTTATAGCCAAAGTCGAACATCGTCCCCGCGGTCCACTGAAGCTTATAAAGCGATGTGGAGCTTTCAATCGTGAAATATTCGCCGCCGTCGGGTGCTGGGTGAAAGGTCACGACCGAGAACCTTGTGGCGTCGGCATGGGCGGAACGAAAATGAAAAGGGGATAAGGCAAAAAAGGCCGCTAGCAGAACAAATATTGTCTTTTTCATCTCTCCCCCGGAATGATGGGAAAAGATATACGTTAATTTTTATGTGATGGCAAGGTGAAAAAAACCCGTTCGCATTATGCCGAACGGGTTTTTATGGATATTACAAGTTCCGCTATTCTTTCGTATGTGAGATTGTGCAATTTTGTATGCCAGCGGGAGGAAGATCGCAATTTGAGGCGGCCAGTACCGTCCCTGTTCCGCCGCTGCCGGTCACAGTACACGTACCACAATTTGTGCAGTTGTCGCATGCCTTTGCTGTGCAGGCCTGGCCCAGTCCGTTCCAATTGACCGTGAAGGCACTAAGGGCAAGAAATGAGAAATTGGGGCTGACGCCCTGAATTGTAAGATTATCCGCGTTGATCTGGGATGGACAGCCGGTTACGCTACTTGGACTAGCGGTCGTCCTGTCCCACGTTCCGGCAAGCGATGGCGGCGGTAACACGCAAGCTCCGCCCGTGCAAACAAATCCCGCGCCATAGACTGAACAACTTGCATTATTCGTGCAGGCGCCGCATGATCCGCTATTAGAACATATCTGTCCCGCGCCGCAGTCTACAGGAGTAAAACACTCCGTAGGTGATATGCAGGCCAGTTTTCCGATCCCGCCATTACCGCAACGGTATCCGGCCCCAAATGACGCTACACACTGTGCGTTACCGGGTGCGCCATCGGCACATTGCAGACATGAACTGTTCAAGCAAAGTTTATGGCCCACCACCGACGGGCTGGCGAGCGGGCATTGAGCGCCGGTTGAGCACTCCGAAGGAGGCGGAGGAGTAATACTTCCGGTGACCACGCAGGCTCCGTTGGAACATACGTACACACCCAACGAGTGAAGGACTTGATTGATATATGACTTGCATTGTCCATCGCTTGTACATGTTCCACAGGTGTTATTCGGATTACAGACTTGACCGGCCGGACAAAGTACACTGCATGTTCCAAGCAGGACGGCTCCCATTTGGAAACAGTTCTTCCATTCGGTGCTCGATGATTTTCCCGACATGCAATCCCCTACAGTATCAGCACTATATGATCCGTTTACCAGCTGGGCGGCAATTGTATAATCTTCAGTCGCTGCGTTAAATGTTGTCGCCGCGATCTGCGCGGAATAGTAAGAGCCCATAATCTTCCAGTCGTCTGCGTCAAGAAGGTTATCACCGACAGTTTTGATCGCCTGACACACTGCAGAACCCCATTCACCAACGCTATACCCTGTATCCCATGTCCCGGCCCCCGAACTGACCTTTTCGGCGGTGAATCCGCTAAAATTAAATCCATAACACTGTAAAAGCCACTGATAAGCAAGTGCCTTTTCCTTGAAACCTGAACAACTCCCCTGTGCGATACAGTCCTTCTTTAATGCGCACGTTGCTTTATAGAAATCATCATCCGCCGCCTCATTCACGACTTGAACGAGGCTCCCGTTCCCTTCAAGAAATGCCACTGCGGCCGCCTCATCTGCGGTGGAATCGCCACAGCTTGTATCACCGGCGGCCGCTTTTGAGAGGCTACCGCTGGCTCCCCCCGTACACGTGCTGTCGGCATACTCCTTTGTCAGTTTTGTGCCATACGAACTGGCGATCGTGGCCGCGTCACTATAGGCATCCTGGTAATCGGCCTTGCCGACCTTGGTCGCCATCTCCGAGAAAGCGGTTGCGCCTTCCCCTTTTATTACCGCCTTTAAAAGGTCCCCGTGCGTTGGGTAACCAAGGTCCAGTGGTGAATAGCCGCCTGCGAGATAATCTTTCATTACCGCCTGTAACTTCCCAGAAGTTGGGCTAAGACCATCGCCGTCCACATCGGCCGTCCTCCAGAATGCCTTCATTGAGTCGAGCCAACAGTTCAGGTCCACCCCTTCCGGGAGTTCGGCCAGATACGTTGCCGCAGCAAGGGTATCTTCCGTATCGGCGGTCCCGGCATCGAGCGCCGTTGTGGCATCTGTCACCGTTATTTCTAAGATCTTTTGAATTCCATTATCGGCGTAGACCTTCAGTATTGTCGTGAAGTTTAGGGGATCAGTGTCGTCCGCATCCATAAGGGTTGCAACAAGACATGTGAGCTGGAACGCGCCGCTACTGTCCGTTGTAAATTCGCCGCAGTCCTCGCCTTCTGACGTAGAAACATTGCCGGTAACTCCGGGGGCTCTCGCCTTGGAGATAGACTTGGATATGCTCGCCGAGGCCTCCGGCGCTTCTATCGCCCCGGTTATCGTGATGCTGGGTGCAACGACGGCGATATCTGTATAACAGGCGATCCCGTCACTGCCGCCCACACAGACACTTGCATCGCAACCGGCAAGCACTGCCAACGAAACGACGCTTGCTAATATGAGAAATGTTCTTAACATAACCCAACCCCCCATGTAGTTGCCTGATTTATCAGGCCAAGATCGTAGCGCAGGACTTTAGTCCTGCTAATCCTGGCAGGTCTAAAGACCTGCGCTACATATTCTGCCCGATAAATCGGGCAACTACATCGACCTCCAACCCTTTCCAATGCATAATGTATGCCATAGTTGGACTTTGTAACTAATTGATAATTAAGGTGTTATATTGCAACGAATCATTGTGATGGGTTAAATTTCACCCACCTTTTGTGGCAAAATTGGCCTATCCAATCGAAACAATTAATTATTTCTGAGTGTCAAAAATTTGACGACAGGTGTCAAAAACACCCACCATAAACGGCGATTTGTCTAATTGATTCGAGCGGTTGCTTTGCCAGATTTTGTAGCGCAGACCTTTAGGTCTGCCAATACTGGCAGGACTAAAGTCCTGCGCTACATATTTGCAAAGTAAGCTCTGCAACTACACCTTGACATTTTCTCATTATTTCCGCTACATGAGCAAGCCCGATAAATCGGGCAACTACGGCAATGCTCGATAAACTTCCATTTCTGGCGCTTTTTTATCCTGTTTTCCTCTTCTCGCTTTCATTTCATGAGGCGGCGCATGCGTGGATGGCCAATCGGTTCGGTGACCCAACCGCAAGGTTACTCGGGCGCATCACGATCAATCCGATCCCGCACATGGACATCATCGGCACGGCGATCCTTCCCATCGTTGCGATACTCACCGGCGCGCCATTGATCGGATGGGGCAAACCGGTGCCGGTCAATCCATATAATCTGAAGAGCCCCAGAAAAGACGAGCTCTGGATAGCCGCTCTGGGGCCAATAAGCAATATCGCTCTGGCACTCGCCTTTGCCGTGGCCGGCAGGGGGGAGCTCTTTTTGCTGGACTATGCGGGGGCGGAAAGCATCACCGGTTTTGCGGCGACCGCCGCGAGCGCGCTCTACACGATTTGTCACATGGGCGTGCAATTAAATCTTGCATTGGCGGTCTTTAATCTGATACCAATATTCCCGCTGGACGGGGGAGGGGTGTTAAGGGGGCTTCTGCCGGAGAGGCTTGTCTATAAATATGACATGATCGCAAGGCAGAGCATATTTTTGTTGCTCATTTTGTTCGCGACCGGGATATTGAATTACGTCTTCATTCCGGTCAGGATATTATCGCAGATATTGTTACCGATGTAGGGTTGCGTAGCGCAGGTCTTTAGACCTGCCAATATTAGCAGGACTAAAGTCCTGCGCTACATATCTATGAAAAAGAACGAACAGCGAGTTCTAAGCGGCATGCGCCCTAGCGGGCCATTGCACCTTGGTAATTATCACGGCGCGCTTCAGAACTGGGTAAAACTTCAGGACGAGTATGAGTGTTTCTATTTCATCGCTGACTGGCACACGCTCACAACGCATTACGCCGACTTGGCCGAGCTTAAGCCGTGGGTCGAAGGTATATTGATAGACTGGCTCGCCTGTGGGCTCGACCCCAAGAAGGCGACATTTTTCATCCAATCGTGGGTGCCGGAACATGCTGAACTTCATCTGCTCCTTTCAATGATGACGCCCATCTCCTGGCTCGAGCGCGTTCCGAGCTATAAAGAGCTCCGCGCCCAGTTCTCCGAAAAAGACCTCTCCACCTACGGCTTCCTTGGCTATCCCATGTTGCAGACCGCCGACATCGTGATCTATGACGCGAACAAGGTGCCGGTTGGCGAGGACCAGGTGGCGCACATCGAACTCTCGCGCGAAGTGGTAAGGCGATTCAACTTTTTATATAAAAAAGAAGTTCTGAAAGAGCCGCATCCGCTCTTGACGCACGCGCCAAAGGTGACCGGGCTTGACGGGCGCAAGATGAGCAAGAGCTATAACAACTACATCTACATCTCCGATACAAAAGAAACGGTCCAGAAAAAGATCATGCCGGCGGTGACCGATCCGCAGCGTAAACGCAGGAACGATCCCGGCAACCCGGACATCTGCCTGATATTCGACCTTCATAAATTATACACGCCCGAGGCCGAGAGAAGTGAACTCGCCCATGGTTGCAGGACGGCGGGTATCGGTTGCGTTGACTGCAAAAAATGTTTGCTGAAGCACATGGACGCCTTCTGGGACCCGATACGCGAGAAGCGCACCGAAATAGCAAAGCATCCCAAAAGAGTTTGGGATATCGCAAGAGAGGGGACGCTTCACGCGCAAAAGGTCGCAAAGGTGACGATGGAGAGGGTGAGAGAGGCGATGAAGATAAATTATTAGAGTGCTTGTCATTGCGAGCGTTAGCGCTTGCCCGCCGAGTTTTAGTGGCGGGAAGCAATCTCCTGCAAACAGTTAAGTTCAGGAGATCGCCACGCCCCACTATGTGGGGCTCGCGATGACAGAATACCATGAGCCAATACAGAATAAATCTTGAAATGTTCGAAGGCCCGATGGACCTGCTGCTCTATCTCATCAAGAAGAGCGATGTTGATATCTACGATATCCCGATAGCATTCATCACCGACGAATATCTAAAATACATCAACACGCTGAAAGAACTGAACATCGACTTCGCGAGCGAGTTCCTTGAAATGGCGGCCGAGCTGGCGCACATAAAATCAAAGATGCTCCTGCCGAGCGACGAAGGGGTGTCCGAAGAGGAAGAGGCTGATCCGCGCGCCGATCTTGTCAGACGGCTGCTCGAATACCAGCGCTATAAAGAGGCGGCAAACGCTTTGAACTCCGGCAAGGTCTTGTACCGCGATGTCTTCGCGGCATCTGTCCCTAAGGATGAGTCGAAAGAGCCGGTCGAGCAGGAGGTCTTGATAGAGGGGAACGCCTTCCTGCTCCTGGAAGCTTTCAACAAGATGCTCGAAAAGCTCCCCAAGGACATGATAAAGAAGGCGCCGACCGTTGACCGCATCAGCGTCAACGAGTGCATGTTGGAGCTGATCGATCGCATGAAGTTCGGCCAGACGCTGCCTTTGAGCGACCTGATGCCAAATCACGTGACGCGTCATTCTATTGTCGTGACATTCTTGGCGCTCCTTGAAATGGTGATATTAAAGATGATAAAAATATATCAGGCGGGGCGTTTCGAAACGTTATATGTAACGGGCGCCATTCATGCGGCGACCCTTGACGATACGCGGCGACTGTTAAAACAGCGTGAGTCGAAGATAATGGAAGAAGAACCTGTAGGTGCTGTCATCCCCGCGAAGGCG
>ORJL010846907.1_pt1 | contig 16847 bp, 16 predicted proteins | sample 1779941 | NCBI WGS metagenome assembly ORJL01 (sample SAMEA104232317, study PRJEB22302) | groundwater metagenome | biome: forest; feature: aquifer; material: groundwater | place: USA | collected 2011-08-07 | depth 5.8 m | reverse complement strand
GTTTCAACCCGCTCGGGGTGATGTTGCTGGCGATGCTGTCAGCCGGAAGCCCGCCCGTGCTGCCTGCCAGTTCGCTGGCACTGGCGGTGCCGACGTTAGCCCCTTCCCCGCCCATGACGTTGGTTTCGGGCATCCCAATCGACGCCCGGTTCGCCATCGTTCCTGTGTTGGTGGCCGCGTCCGATGCGGCGGTCTTCATCGCGTCCCCGGTAGCCAGCCAGCCCTTGCCTTGCGCGAAGGCCCCGACCCCGCCAGCCAGCGCCGCGATCCCGCCGATCTTCATCAGGTCGTCATTGCCGGTCAGGGCACCGACTGCCGAAGTGATAGCGCCCACGGCGGCGATGGTTTCGAACATTGACATCGCGGCAATGCCCACGGTGGCAATCTCACTAACAGCAAAAGCGCCTGCGGCAACGGCGGCAATGGGCATGATCTTTCCTTCACTCTCAAAGTTGCTGATTGGCCAGGGAACAGCGCCGGCCACGTTCGTATTCAATCGCTTCACCCATCCCGAAAATAGCCAGGGTTTCCGGGACGCCGGCACACAAGCGCCTCGCCAGTGCCATCTAGTTGCAGCGGCGGCGGTCTCAAAGACCGTGGGGCTCCGGTAACATGATTCAGGTTTACACTGCTGCGCATGCTTGAAGCGGCCTTCGATGTGCTGGCGGCCTTCCTGATCGCCAGGAACCTGGTGAAGTGGTGGGCTTGGGCGCCTGCCGCCTTCGCGGCTGGGGCACTCATCGCCATCACCTTCGCCCTCGCGATGGCGAGCCTGGACCTGATCAACGGGGCCGAAGCGCTGCGCCGTGCAATCGGCGGGGTGTTCGTGCACGGGGTCTTCTGCTTGATTTGCACTTGGGGCTTTTCCAGACGGCGCGCTAGGGTTTAGGCCCTTCATCGCCCTTGAGCCAGTCGGCCAGGGTGGGCTCAGACTTCTCCATCCGCTTAAGCAGCCGATTCAGCGTGCGCATCTCCTCGGCCCGCTGCGCGTCAATCTTCTTCATCTGGCCCGGGTTGCCGATGGTTTCCACAGCCAGCTTATTTAGCTCCCGAATGCTCTTCTGCGTAGCCTGCAGTTCGCTATGAGCCAGCACCTCCGGATGCGCCCTTAGGATCTTCCGGTACTCGACTCCATCGCCAGCCTTTTCGGCAGCCTTGAGCGAGCTTTGGATGCGCTCGATCTGGCGCTTGGACTCGAAATACTTGGACTGCTCGGCCGCGTTCTGGTCAACTTCGCCGACAAACCGCCCGGCAAGGGGGATTGCCGTTGCGCGCACGGGCTGGCCGGCAGCAGCGTCCACGGAGGAATTGACAGCCTTCTCCAACTCCCGCAGCGCACCGCCGCCGACTGTCTGCGCCAAGTAGCGCAAGCGTTCCGGGGTGGGGCTGGCTGCACCCGCTTCGTACTTGGTCCCGCCGGTCAAAGTGTTCACGGCCTTTGAGACGCCCAGGTAAACCTGCCCCGTGACAGTGCGCAAGGTGCGCTCGCGGGCGCGCTCGTAGCCTGGTCGGTTGTCGCCTTCCTCGTTGAAGGGGCGGCGCTCGATCTGGTTGCCAGCGAAGTTCTTGTTGAAGCCCAACTCGATCAGCGGGTCCAGCACGGTCGGGGCAATCGTGCGCAGTGCGCCGTCAGGAGTCAGCATGTTGCCGCCCCCCAAGGGATTAATGGCCCCAGCGATCTCGCCTACCGCCTCGGCCAATCGCGCGCCAACGTCTTTGGTCCCGTACAGCGCCAACTCGGCGAGCACGCGCCCGGTGTTCGGCAGCGCGTTGTAAACCAAACCCATGGGGATGGCGATGTAGCGCTTTTCCTTGGAGCGCCAGCCGGTCGGAATGATCAGGTTCCGCGCTTTCACCCACTCGGGGATGTCCTTGTCATCGAAGCCGGCGGCGGCAAGCATGACGGCCTGCAGCATGCCCAGGCCGAGGCCTCCGGCGATGATCTTTGCACCAGCAGGCCCGCGCAGCGTTTCGACAACGCGACTCGTTCCCTGCACCGAGGCATTAAGGAAGGCGAAAAGCGGGCTGAGTTCGCGGGTAGTCCTGCCCTTGCGGTTGAAGTCAACTGTCAGCTCGCGGGCCAAACGGGCGGCAGCCGGGCGGCTCATGCCGTCATCCAGCGCAGCTTTGTACGCAGAGAGCCGCACGGCGTTTTCCAGTACATCGGAGAAATCGCTCAGCAGGTCGAGTACCGCGTGCGCCACCTTGCCCGGCGTCAACTTGCCGGCGCTTTCCAAGGACGCAAGCTCCTTCTCTATGGCCTTGCTGCGCTCCCCAGCATCTCCGAACATCTCACGGTAGCCGGTCTGTCCACCATCCTCCTGGAACTGCTGGAACAGGTCGCTCCATTCCGTACGCTTCGAGTCGCCCCGGATTTCCCGAGCGATGCCAACCACCGCCGCCGGCACGTTGCCAAAGACCTTCCCCTTGCGGTTCTGGAGCGGCGTGTTTGTTAGGTTCAGGATGCCGGCCTGGACGTCGCGGATCACGTTGACGAACCCGAACGCCACGTTGAATCTTGTGTTGACGCTCGCAAGCCAACGCGTTGTGTGGCCGACGAAGCTATTGGCTAGGTCCAGCGTGGTCAAGCCGTCCAGGTTCTTCAGGCTGTCAGCCAAGCGTGCTGCACGCTCGTTGTCCACGTTCAGCATGACAACCCGGTCCTCGCCAGCAACCTTAAGCGTGATCGCGCCGCGCATGTTGCGATACATGGGGTTCGGGCGCTCAGCTACCTGGTTGTCGGCACCCACTGTCCTGATCGTCGGAGCCAGCGCCATCCCCTCGCGGGCTTCGGGCGGCACGCCCATAGCGCTCAGCTCCGCTGCGATTTCGCCATCAGACATGCTGGGGCGAAGGGCGCTCCAGAACTCCGGGTTAGGATTGGTCAGGACCAACCCATACAAGGACAGTCCTACTCGGTTCTTTTCGGCCCGGGTGATTGCCGCCTCACGCTGCATTAGCACATGCGCTAGAACGTCTACCACCTTCTTGCTGGAACCGGTTGAACGCTTGCTGGCTGGCCCTTTCACGTTAAAGCCGGTGCCAATCGGGTGGGGCTTGCCGGTCTCCGCCTCGTCCTTGAACAGGGGCACATAGAACTGGTACGCCAGCTCCCATGCCTGCACAACTTCCGGCTTCTCCAACCCCTCGTCCACCAGAATGCGTCGCGTCCCGGCCGTGATCGCATCCACCTTGGCGGCTACTCGTTCCAACCGTAAACGGCGGCTCGCTGGAATCAGAGCAAGATAGTTCTTGGCGGCCTGATTCGTCATCAGCTCGCCTTTACTGTTCGCGCCCGCTCCGCCGTCCTGCATCTCGGGGTTCACTTCGGCAACGTGCGCATTGCGCTCCGGTGCGTGGCGAGCTAGGAGGTAGTCGGACAGCTCGTCTAGCTTGACCTTGTACACGGCGAGCGCCTCAAGCAAAGGTCCAACTTCCGCCTTGAGGAATTGCTGACTGCGGTAGGCGATCCGGCCCGGGTAAAGCGTTTCGGCTAGCCGCGCGTCAAACTTCTCCTCGATATCGCGCCCAGCATCCCTGATTGCCTCCTGCGCCCGCTTTAAATCGACTCGCCCGTCTTGGGTCTCATAGATGAACCGATCAAGCTTGGTCGGCTCCGGGGTGTTCCAAACACTCCACGGGGACTGGCGCGGGCTTTCTGGCTCAGGCTCCGTCACATCGGCGGCGCGGTCGCTCAGCGTGTCCGCCTTGGATAGCATGTTCTTGGACTGGAACGTACCGTCTCCGTCGAGGACCGCTTTTAGGCCAGCGATGATCGGTGCGTCGGACTTCAGACCGAATGCGCCCTTTGCCTTCTCGATCATCTCGGAAAGCCACTGTTTCGCCTTGCCAATCCACGACCCGGCCTCGAATCGACCGCTCATGATGCGGGTGGCGTTGACGGCCCAAAACTCGCTTGGGTTGGTCAGTTGGTAGTGCTTGTCATAGTCAAGCACCTTGTCCTTGAACGCCTTAATGACCGCGTCGTGCGCAGACTTGCCGCCAGCGACACCCTCGGCCATCTTGTCCATCGCCTCACGCTGCTCCGGCGTGGCTTCCTTGTACGCCTTGGCGAAGGCTTTGGCCCACTCGCCAGTGATGCCCTTCTGCACGTCTTCCGGCATCATGCGTTCGCTGTGGTGCAGGATTTCGTGTACGGCGGTGCCGTCGTTCGCCTTGTCCTTGAAGAGCGTCATCACGCGCGACGCCGGGTTGTACCGGCCTGCGGAACTGCCCTCTTTCGCGGTGCGGATGGACGCGCCAAGCCCTTCGGCCAGATACGGGTTCTGGTCAAGCAACCACAGCCCAAACTCGACGGTTCCGTTGTCAAGTTCGCCCTGACGACGGGCGCGAATCAGCTTCTCGCGCACAAGGTCTGCGCCGCGCTCACGCTCGCTGGAGATTCGATTGGCTTGCTTGGCTTCGCTAGCCGCCGTCATCTGGTTGGCGAGCATCTTCAGTTCCAGTTGGAACATGCCCTCGCCAATCTTGTTGTTGTCGTATCGGGTGAGGATGTTCGTCAGGCGGCGAGCGGCTTGGACGCGGGGGACTTCGGCCTTTTCGTAGCCTTGGTATGCAAGGCGCTCAAGGACCGGGCTAGCCGAGAAGTCGTCTTTCGGAATGTCGTAGAGCGCCGTACCGGTTTCCGTCTCCTTCGTCTCAACCGTTTCAAAGAATTTGTCGAACGCTTCCCGAATCGGCCCCATCTCGGCCTCAGTGGGGTACGGATAGGTCTTCTCGTTCTCGTGACCCATCAGCGCGTCTTGCGCCGTCCAGAATTCCTCGCTGACCACGTTGGCGAGGTAATCGTTCGCCGCGTTCTGGTCCTGCAACTTGGCGATTGCATAGGCTTCAAAAGCCCGCGCCGCCATCTCGTGAGGGGTTGACCAATACGCCTTGCTGCGACGGGCGTCGAGCTTGAGGGAACGCTTGAACATCCCGCTCGTGTTGATCGCCTTGCGCAGCGCAAGGAAGGCGGCTTGCATCTCAGGACGCACGGCGGGATTCGTCGCCCCCTGCGTCATGTTCCCGCCCTTGCCGCCGTCCAGCTTGGCGAAGTAGTTGTCTACGGCGTGGAACCACTCATGCGCGAGACTGCCCGCGCCGCTGTTCTTCGTCAGATTGATGACGACCTTATCCGGCTCGTAGTGCGCCGCCGCAGCTCCAATGCCACCCTTGCCGCGTGCCCCGAAAGCGAGGCCGAGCTTCCCGTTGAGAGACAGCGCCTTGGGCGGAACGCCCAGCACCGCCGCAAGGTCCATCAGCGAGTCATACCCGTCGTTCAAGTCCTGCTGTCGCCTGCTGTTCTCGACGTAGTTTCCGAACTGCACCCCACGGAAGGCGAATGTCTCATCGAACACTTCCGGCGTCATGCGAGCACCGCCCCGATGGTCTTCCCCGACTCGCGGCGCGTTCTCTGACTTGCGCTCAAACGGCGTGGTCTTGTATCGCTCCAGAGCCGCCGTCAGTTCGTCTATGTTCGCATCGCGGAACGCGCGGGCTTCCTTCACGTCGGCAAAGGTGTAGAGCGTGATGTACTCGCGCCCGATCTTCTTGCCGAGATGAATCCTGCCGTTCTCGCGCCACAGGTCGAAGCTGGGCGCCTTCTTCTCGGCGGTGGTGGGCGTGGCCTTCATCTTGTCAACGAACGCCTGGATCGCCTGCTCGCGGGTGTCGCCGATGGCCAACTCGTTGGGCCAGTTGGAGAACGCGGACGCCTTGGCGGCCTTCTCCACGGTCCACATGGTCTTGGCCGGGTTGAAGTTCTGGCCCCGATAGACGCTGTAGCTGCCGACGCTGATCTTGATCCCCTTCAGCGACTGCTCGTGCCCGACGCGCTGGTACAACTCGACCCGCCCGCTCAGGGCGTCGCGCAGGTGACGGAAGTCGTCACGGGCAAGGGTTTCGGTGAGCTTGTCCTTGCTGATTTCGCCAGACAGCAACTTGGTGGCCATGTCGCGCAGGCTGGTGACGGAGGCGGTCCAGCGCTTGACCTTCCAGGCGCTTTGCGGCTTGGTCGGAACCTCGTCGCGCGCGGCGTGGATGAACGCAACCGTGTACGGGTCGGCGCCGCTGGCCAGCAGCTTGACGTAGTCCGGCTCGGGCCACGACTTGGACAGCGGCACGGCAGCCACGTCCAGTTCCTGCGCGTCTTTCATCAGAGCGGCGTAGTCCTTGCGGGCGCCCTCCAGCTTTTCGCCAAAGTCCTCGATCTTCTCGACAGCCGCAGGCTTGGCACGTTCTGGTGCAGCGGACAGCAGATCGCCCTGATCGGGGTCAGCATCAACCGCCTTCCCGGCGTTGCGCTTGGCGATTTCAGCTTCCGCCTTCTCGCGGGCGAACATATCCCCGCTGTCAGCATTGCGCTGGTCCGGCACGTCTTGCGCCGTCAGGGTCTGCCCTGCGGCTTCGCGGTCGATCTGCTCGCGCTCGTCCAGCGCTTCGGCGTTGGCTGCGCGCCGCTGCTTGGCGAGGATATCGGCCTCGGTGGGGGCGGTCAGGCCGTCGAGCAGTGCCAGCGCCTCTTGGGACCGGCTGACCGCCACAACAACGCCACCCGGTGCGCGCGTCAACGCCGAAGTTGGCAGCGCGCTCAGCCTCTCACGGATAGTGTCCGGGTCGCCCTTGATCGCCAAATTGCCAGAGGCGCGCAGTTCCCAAGCCAGCTCAGAACGCTGGGGAGCTACTTCGTCTTGGCCTCTCGCTTGGCGCGGTTCGCCAGAATTCGGGCCTCGATCTCGATTGCTTCCGGGCTCGGCTTCTTGTCGCCCTGGCTGCGCACTTGGCGCTACAGCAGCCTGGTCCGCACGCCGCTGGGCCGGACTTGAGGTGTAATCCGATTCCATCAGGACTGCGCTCTTGCCTCCCGGAATAACATCTCCGTAGCCCTGTACCAACTCCAGCGCCATGTCGGCCTGGCTGCGACCAACTACGACGCCGCCCTTGCGCGGGACAACTGCCGTGATGCCGTTTTCCTGCAAGAACGCTTCCAATTGCTTTGACTTGCCGTGGATCGTCAGCGGCCCTCCAATCTCCGGCCGGGCGATTGAGGTGAGCGACTGCGCAGGCGCCGCCTGAATTGGCGCGGCAGCGACGACGTTGGCAGCAGGCGAGGGGGCCTGCCCGCGATCTGTGCCCGGCAGCGGGCGTTCTACTGCGGCAGCGCCGGCCCGTGGCGGTGGCTGGACAGCTCGAAGCGCAGGAGCGGCCGAAGTGGACTCAAGAAACTCCGGATTAGCCGTCGCGCTCCGAGCGGGGGCGGGCCGCTTTGTCAAGGCGCCAATGACCTCGGCAGCTCTTTGCCCCTGGCTCGCGCCGACAAGCACGGCACCATCTTCCCGCCGCACAAAGGATGTGATGCCGGCATCACGTAGTGCCGCGCTAATGGACTGCGAGTCGCCTTGGATCAGCGCCGTCCCGGACGGATTCAGCGTAACGACTGGAGCGGAGGAGGTGCGCTGGGCCGCAACTTCGCTGGCGATATTTGGCGGGGCGCCTCGGGTCTGGCTTTCTGCTTTAGGTGGCGCCGGGAGGGTGCCATCCTGGCGGGCCTCAAGCTCGCTGATGCGGCGCGCTAGTGCAGCAACGTCTTGATTGGCTGCTGTCCCTCGGCTATCGCGTGGAAGTTGTTCACCAAGTTCCAGAGGTGCTGCATCTCCGGCGGCAACTCCTCGAACTTCTGATTCGGGTGAGTCTGAAAGTACGTCTCGATCTCGACTCCATGCTGAAGGGAGATCACCCCGTGACGAACCGGCTCCGCGATCATCTCCGTAAGCACTATCAATTCGGCCGACATTGTTTGCCTCCGGAATGTCTGCAATTGAAGTCGATGGCGCCGCCGCAACGGGTGTGGCCGGCAGGCTGATAGGGGCGCCAGCAAACGGGGCTTCCGCCGCAGATTCGGCAGCCCTAATCGCGGCGTCTACCGTAGGCGCTTCGAGGATGGCGCGAGTCGGGTCGGGTCTGGGTTCAGAGATTGCAGCCCGCCTGGCCTCGGCCGAGAAGGCGACCACCTCACCAGGGGCGCCGGCCAGCTCACCAAACGCCTCCCCCAGCACTTGCGCAGGCTCGTCTATGCGGCCCCTGGTCGCCAACTGAGCGCCCGCTTCCCCGCCAGCGCCAACGGCGCCTTGCGCCGCCATCTGCGCGGGCACGTTAACGCCTTGTCGCGCGAGTTTGCTGGCGAACGCCGGGGCGAGCGTTTTGCTGGCCAAGCCGGCCGAGAGCGCGTCCAGCGAGCCGATGATGCCTGCGCGCTTGCCGGCGTAGGCCATCGCCGCCGCAAGGTTTTCGCGGTTCGTAAAGAAGGCTTGCACCGCCTTGGGGTCTGTCATGTTGACCCCGGCTTCTCGCGCGTAGTCCGCTAGCGAGCTGCCCGCCTCAGTGATGCCACTCGCACCGCCCATCACAACTGCGCCCGGGCCAGAGCCAAACAGCAGACCAGTGATCAGCGCAGGAAGAGCGGTTGCGAACGAGGGCGCGGCAACGCTAGCCACCACGTCGTAAGGTGCTGCCTTGAACGCTGACCATGCGTCCTTGAAGGTCTTAGCGCTGTTGAAGGCCTTGACGCTATCGCGGGTGGTCATGTTCAAACCGCGCTCTACGTCGGCCTGCGCCTCCGTCACGTCCGAGATCATCGAGGGCAGCCGCTTGGCGTAGTGCTCTATCGTTTTGCGCAGGCCAAACGCCTCCGGCGTGTTGCCCTCCCCTCTATCCTCTAAGGCCTTCAGATTGTCCTGAGCGCGCAGAAGCTGATTGGCTTGAGCCCCCATGCCTACGCTCTTGACGGCAGCCCGCGTCCTGTCCACGCCGGAGAAAAACTGGTCCCGCAGATTGCCTAACTCAGCTCCGATGCCGCCGGCACTACCGGAATCCGAGTCGCCGCCGGCAACTACCGCGGTGCTCCGAGCGCCTGCGGGGGTCGATGTGCTGGGCGTGAAGGCCAGGCCCGGCTGCGTGTCCTGATCCAGCTCGCCCTCGAACGCAATCAGATCAGACGGAGCATCCAACTGTCCCTCGAATGGGAGAAGCGCACCGGCCGGCGCCGGATCTAGTTCGCCGCTGAATTCAACGAGCATCATTTGGCGATGTAGCGCTTACCGTTAATTTCGTAGACGGGCTTCCCGCCTGAGGTCCCTATCTGTCGAGCGCCGGGCGGCAAATTCACGCCAGCAGCACTCACCGATGACGACTTGGGCGATCCAGCGCGCTGCTGCGCCAAGGCAGAACGTGCGTTCGCCCTTTCCTGCTGGTCTTTGATGTCATTTATGGCCGCCTCAACCGCGGGGTCGCTCAAGTCGTAGTCCCCATGAACGCCAGGCTCCGGTCGAGCCTCTCGTGGGGCGGAACGAGTCTCCGCCTGGGAGCCGCGCTCGCCGATCTGTGATCCAGCCAGCAGTTCGCCGTACTTCTGCCGGTCCTCGGTGTGCTGCTTAATGTCTGCGCGCAGATCGTCCAGCTCGCGCGCTTGCGGGCTGCCTGGCTCCGCCATGCTGTAAGTAGGGCTTTTCTGTAGGGCCGTAAGCGCCTTGCGGGTTTCTGCCAGTCGGCGGCCGGCATCACTGAACAGCGTCGTCCACTGCTTTCGCGTTTCCGCCTGCACCCGCACATCCTCGCCATTGCGCATCCGCATCAACAGCGCCTCGTTGCGCTCGTTGGCCATTCTTTCCTGCGCACTGAGTCGAGCATCGGATCGGCGGTCCCGGCCATCTTCCCGCTCACGCTCATACGCCAGCTTGTACGTTAGCGCCTCATCTTTCTGCCCGAGGGTCGCCATGGTCTTCGGGTCGATGTCGCCCGTGGCAATTGCCGCCTGCGTACGCGTCTTCGTGTCAGCAACAAGCGCCTTCTTGTCCCGCGCCAAGGACTGATCCACCGTCGCCTGCTGTTCCGCCGTCCACAGCGAACGGTCGGCAATGCCGGATTCGATCATCCCGCGCTTTTCGGAAACGGCTTGACCGGCCAGTTCGCCAGCTTTCGCATCAACACGGGACACTTGCGCCTGCCGCGCATCGTCGGCCAGCTTCACCTTGCGCTCGTCGCCGCGTGCGTCCAGAGCGTCCTTGAACTCCGCCAGGCGCAGCGCCTTTTGCAGTTCCTGCTCGGACTGCGCCTCCGTCAGCGCTCCTTTTGCGTACATCTCGCCTGCGGCATAGCCGGCCGCTGACAATCCTCTTCCAACGGCATTGAATAGTCCGCCCATTACTTATCTCCGTGAATCATGGTGCTGGTGGTGGCTCTGGTTGCACTAGGCATCCTCGTATTCAAGCGAAGAATCAATCCCGGTAATAGACTGGTTTTCGGGATGCGCTCTCATGAGCCTCCGCGCATCAGCCAGTTCGTTCAGGGCCGTTTTCATGGAGCCTTGCAGCCTCGGCTCCTGGGCGCGGCTTTCGCGCTGTCCGCGAGTCCTGAACGTGTGAGCGAAGTATTTGGTGTATAGCTCCCGGTCTGAGCGGGGCGCAGTCCCGAACTCCTCCATGAACCAGCGCTCGACCTCGCGGTGTTTCTTGATGACAGAGCGCAGATACTCCGGCGTGCGTTTGAGCGGCCTTCCAGCCTTGCGTTTCGGAGCTGCAACGCTGCCTTCGTAGCGCGCCAACACCCCGGCCAGTTGCGCGCCAACTGGCGGCAGCGCCACAGATGCTCTGTCGGCAGGGCGCTCGTTCATGACGCGGCACTTAGCGGCGCCTGCGCTACGGCCCCGGATTTGGGGGGATTAACCGCCGCAACGGCCCCGCTTTGGGGGCTGTTTCCAGCGCTGATCCCGTCCGGCAACTCTTCGAGGAATTCCGTTGCCAGCTCCCATGTGGCAAAGCTGTAGATCGTCTCCGCCTCTAGATCCTCGTGGCCCCGCTGTGCCGCCGCGTTGAGCCGGTCGTCAAGCTGATCGATTCGCGCATGCAGGATTCGCATTTGCCGACACAGCCGCGCAATGGCGCGATCCGCCTCAATGTCGGAACTTGGCGCGAGGATGCCGACTCGTTCCGCAAGCAGGCGAACGTGGATCGGGTGCAGCTCGATCCGCGACACCTCACCGAATCCGGCATCCTGCTCTAGCTGCACGTTGCCAGCAGCGTCCACCTCGTAGGCTATGTCATAGATTTTCGTCAGCATGGGTCAAGCCCTTTCCCTGCGGGCCTTCCGGGGCCGCTGTTCGTTCAGGAGGTTCTTCAGTTGCCGGGCGAGCCGGTCGCAGGCGGCTCCGTTGCCCTGCATCGTGCGCAGGGACAGGAGCGCCTGTAGGTATTCAAACCGGGCACGCTGCATGTCTTCGCGCAGGACTCGGACGCGCGTGCGCAGCGCGTGCGCTTCCCTGTGCGCGGCTGACTTGCAAAACCCGTGGGTTCTGGTTGGGGTGCCCGTGGGTTTCATGAGTCACCCTTCGCCAGCACCACCGGGCGCCCAGCCGCAGCCGTTCGGCAGCAGGAGGCCCGCGCCAAGACAGCCGAAGAAAAGGCGCCCGCGTGTAATCCGATTACACCCAGGCCAGCCGCCTCACCAGCAAACGGGGTCCTTCGAAGAGGCGGAAATGGTTTCCGGGTTTCCCAGATCGCCAGGGAACGGTTGGGTAACGGTTGTGCAACGGTGCCCGCGTTACCGCCGCGAAGGGGCTTGCATGAGGCGTGCGCGGTGCCAGCACGCAGCGAGCACTGCAGGAAGTGGGGAACTGGTTCCCCACTTATCGGACGCTGGCGCAGACGGTGCGCCGCCGCTGGCGTGACCCGGCGTGACGTGGAATCGGATTCCAGCCAGTCCCGTTTTCTTTCTTCGTCGGCCGCTCGCGTTTTCCGGACCGATGAGCCCAGAGATCGCGGCCCCGATGCCCTCGACCGCCGCCTAAACCGCGCTCTATCCCTGGCAATACTACATAGGACAGACAAAATTGGAGTGTGGCCAGCGAGCGAAGAGAAAACGGCCGAAACTCGCAAACCCGCGCCAGCATTAGCTTTCCGCTCGATTCGCCACAGTGACCACACTCCAGAATTGAGAGTGAGGCAAGAGGCCACACTCCAGTTTTGAGAGTGCTTTTGGGGGGGGCACACTCCAGTTTTGTAAGTGGTGACCCCCAAAATTGAGAGTAGGCTTTTTATTTTTTCGCCACCTCCCGAGCCGCTGCGCGTTGCGCCCACTCCAACCTCTTGGCCTGCCACTCCAGCGCCGCCGCCTCGTGTGCCTTTCGGATCAGCGCCTTCCCAATTGCTATTGAGCCGACCGCCTTCCACTCGTTGGTAGCCGTGGACCCGTCGATGAACTTCCCCGGCATTGGGTTGACGTGGAAGTCGGTGAAGCGATACAGGTTCGGCAGCCTTGAGCCGTCCCGCCTGTGCGCCGTCCTCCGGGTGACGGCAATCAACCCGACCGCAGTCAATGCCCGAAGGCTCTTTGCCAGAGTTGACTCGTTGGTGATCCCGCGATGCCGAGCCGTTGTAATCGGCAGCGAGATATCGCCGTTGTTGAAGCTGAATAGCTGGCGGTGCAGTGCGAGGTAGGCTCGTTGATCGGTAGCGGTCAGGCTTCGCCAGGCCGGGGAGTCCATGATTTCCCAGTACAGGCGGACATGCCCGCCTCGTGGGTCGCCTTTGGGTTTGGGCCTGCTCATTCATCGCTCCCTCCCGCGTCAGCAAAGGCCGGCTCGGGGCGGCTGATGATGGAATACCGGGCCACGCCTTTGTGAGTAAACCCGAAGTCGTCCACCGTGGTAACTCGGTCGGAGCCGATCACGTAGCCGCGCGCCTCCAAGTCCTGAACGCGTCCCGCCGGGTGGCTGATGCCCAAGCGGCGCAGTTCGTGGGTGTGGCGCGGCGCGATCTCCAGCAGCTCGGCGAGCTTGTCGTTCTGGGCCTCTGTCGCCGTGGAGCGCGAGGTGAGAATCTTGCTTCTGTCCCTGGCGCGAGGGGGATCTTCGCGTTGCAGGCGAGGCGCGCCCGGGTTAAGATCGTGCTGCTTTGTTAGTGCTTTCCTGAGGGCCTCGTCCGCTGCAACGGGTGAGGCCTTCGCATTTGTTGGGCAAGGCATTCGCAGCCCCAGTTCAGCCGGGGCGCTCACGCCACGTCCTTGCTGGCTTGGGCGTCACGCCAAGCAGCGAGCTTTTCTAGGGGCCAAACAGTCGTGCGGGGGCCTAGCTTGATCGGCCGAGGAAAATCGTCACGCTCCTTCAGCCATCGCCAAAGTGTGGGTAGGGCAATGCCCAGATACGCGGCCGCCTGTTTCGGTCGCACAGAACGCGAATGCGCTGCTTCCATCTCAACTCCTTGGGTCTGCGGGACAACATGTAGTCCTGCATTGCCTTGGGTTGTATTCGTGCCTACAAAATAAAGGAAGGCGCGCCGGGAAAGAGGGAAGTTAGGCGGGAAGGAGGGAAATTAGCCGGGAAGCCTTGCCAGTCTGCGCGCGTCGGAAATGGCGTTTGAGATCCTCTTCTTCTGGACAATCTGCCTGTCGCGAAGGTCGTCTAGCCACACAATCGCCTCGCGGCCGCCGTCAGCCAAGATGCGCTCACCACCATGGTCTTTCAGCCAGCGAATTACTTCCAACACGCTCGCTTTCCCGCCGAACTCGGCATCGATGGCACGGATGTTCTCCTGCAGGATCTTGATCCACGCGACACGTCCCGGCGCAACGGCGCCTGACGCCGGGAGATCGCTCGGGCGCTCGGCGGCATCAGCTCGCCGCTGCTCAGCGGTTTCGCCAGTGGCGCCCTTTGTACCTGGTCGAGCCTGTTGTTGACATTGGGGGCTCCCCTCCGGCAAGAGAGATGCTGGTCTCGGAAAGTTTCTCGCGTCAAGCCAAGCGAGTAAGGCGTCTCGCTCGACCAGCGTCTGATCCGCGTCAATCAGCCCCTCTGGGTCTGGGACGAGCGCGGCGCAGTTCCAGTCGTACCGGTCGTGGCGAACGAGAAGTACTGGCACCAACTCATTGAGCGCTACACCCTCCTGAAGCAGCGAAAGCACGTGCTTTCGCCCCGCCGTGGCGCCGTCCAGAATGAGTTCCGCTGCCTCTCTTAGTGAGAGCCGTCGCTTGAATGCCAACGCCAAAACGTGCATCGTCGCACCCCTTCCGGTGCCCTTCATCGGGAGCCCCAGCAGGCGGGTGAAGGTGTCCCGCTGTTCGGTAGCGAGCCTAGCTGGGGCAAAGATGTCTTCTCAAGTTTGCCGAGACGCCCGTTACCGCCTCGCGCGGCGCTGGGGCGGCTCTTCCTGCAGCGCTTCGTCAATGCGGTCCCTCAGTTGCGTAAGGGCACTTTTGTCCTCGTCCGTCAAGTCCGGCGCGGAAGGGAGTTCGGACGCCAAATATCGGGCATGCGAAATCAGTCTGTCACGCCGCTGGAATTCGTGCAGCTTCTTGAGTGTTGTGGCGCGTGCAGTGCCGGGCTTGGGTGGGCGTGCCTGTGGGCGCGACTTCGCCCTCATCGGCATGGAATACGACAGGCTGTCGCATTTGGCGTGTTCGGGCCTCGGCGCCGCTGCGTTCATATAACGCTGTGCGGTGCGCGGCGCGAATGACACGTTTGCCTCAAGCCACTGGAGAAACCCGCCGTGGGGCAGTTCAGCCTTTACCCTCAACAAGAGCGCTCCCGCCCTACAGGCATGCTCAATGGCTTTCGCGGCGGATGTCTGCGCCAGTCGGTGCTGTTCGCCGATGTCGGCTGCGATAGCCGCCAGCGCATTTGTTTCGATTGCCTGTATTTCCCGACTGAGCTTCATGTGGGGGCCTCTTCAGGTTCAAGTCTATTCGGCTGACCCGCCCTGGGTGACAAACTCGATAGCCGTCCTGTCGCTCTTGGCCAGGTTGCACCGTACACAAGCGGCAACCAAGTTCAAGGCGTCGTCACCACCGCCGAGCGCGCGCGGGAATTGATGCTCGATGTGCCATTTGCCGGTGAGGTCGAGAGGTGTCCCGCAGTAGTGACACCGCCCCCCCGACCGCTCGAAGATTTCCCGGCGTCTGCGCGACACGTAGACCGTGGGCGCTGGGCTGGGGTGGAGTAGGGGCTCGTCCGTCCAGAGTTCGCCCTGTATTGCCGTGGACGCTTCGGCTGGGGCGTGGCCGTCGTTCGCTGCGTGCAGGCGATGGCGGGCGATGGCGAGGGCTTCCACCTTGTCCTCTGCGATGCTGAGCACGACGCCTGCCTGTGGCTGCACCACCATGTAGCGCGTGGCGTACAGCCCCCGAGAGACGCACGGCATGCTGGCGAGAGCGTAGTGACCGTCGCCGAACACGCCGCCGTAGATGGGCCGCTGGAGCAGGCGTTCTGCGCTCATTTGAACTCCAAATGTTGTGTTCCTGCCAATGGCGTCCGATTGAGAAGAGGCGCCAGAGCGCGAGCCCTGGCTGTCCTTGGCCTACTCACGACCAGGCCATTCGCTGAGGAGCGTTGCCACAGCCTCAGCCACGTCAATAGCGTCTTCGGGATTGACCTGGTAGTGCCCCATACAGACGCATTTCTCGCCGCCATCCTGCTCGCGATAGATCACCACGAGACCAGACAACTCCCGGCTGTCAACTCGGGCGAGAAGTTCGCGAAGGACCGCCTTGGTGTCCGCGACGTTCTTAGCGTCACGCTCTGTCGCGGCGATCTCGTCGTGTTCGCGCTTCATGCGCTGCCTAGATATCGGAGTGATTCCCTTTGGATAGCAGCCGTGCCAGCGCCTTCTCGGCAGCGGCTGTGCCGCGGCTGTCGGCAGTGCAACGACATCAGCCATGATCGGGCGAGCCATTCAGCATGATCCGAAAGCTCTCCGGCTTCATGCCATCGTCGTACAGAGCCCCCATGACGACGTGGCTCAGAGTCTTGAGCCGGAAAAGCAGTGCCCTCATCGCTGCGCGCTGACTGAAGTCATCCTCGTCGGCCGCGGGACCGCACAGCATGTTGAGAGCGGCGTCGGCGCACGCTTCCGCCTCCCAGCTCGCTTTGAGAGCCGCGTCGAAGCGCTCCGCGGAGAAGAACTTCGGCACGCCCTCTGCCTCGACTGTCTCGGCCAGTTTAGTCATGGCTCGCCTCCATCGCGCCAGCCGCACGCCTCTCCAGCCCGAGCTTCAGCCTGATTGTCTCGGCCTCCTGCGTGGTGACTTCGTCGTCTTCGTCTCCGAAAACAAGACCAAAGATGTCGTCCGACAAGTCGTTAATCGTTGCGAGCATGCCGAGCACGGCGTGGTGCTTGCACGCGTCAGAGTCAATCCGTTGCTCTCGAACCATTCGCATCAGCTCGTCCGAGAGGCCCTGAATCAGGGTATTCGCTGAACGCGCCAAATCCAGCCGCTCAGCGCGCGTCACGTGGTTGGTAGACTGTTTGGTAGCCATGGTGCACGGTCCTTTCGGGTATGTGCGTTGTGGTTAGAGAGCCGCTTGGTGTTTGCCCACCATGTGGCTCTCGCCTTTTGCAGCAGATCACGCCCTGCTGCCGGCGTCACTCACGGCTCCACGTACTTCGTGTGCAGCCGCTGAATCTCCAGCATGGCCCCGAGGTACGCCTTTACCCAAGGGGGGATTGCCGTCTTTCCTGAGAGCCAACGTCCCGGCGTGTCCTTGTTCAAACCCGTCTTGCGGCACAGGTCTGCCTGGCGCCACTTCAGCGCAATGAGCGCTTCACGCAATTCGTCAGGCGTCATCGCGCTGTCGCGCTTTTCGGATTGCTTCATCGTCTCACGTAGACCCATATTATATCAAAGGGGATTGTTTATGCAATAACCATCCTGTTTGGTAGAAGTCTGGTCGGCTCAACTATGTGCCAGGATCGGACTCCGCCAGCCCAGAGGCGGTTTGCCTATTGTGCGCACCAGGAATGCTTCGGAGAATGAGGCTCAGTTGCTGGGCGCGACCAGCACCACTGACAAACAAGGGTCTG
>ORJL010686946.1_pt1 | contig 16855 bp, 16 predicted proteins | sample 1779941 | NCBI WGS metagenome assembly ORJL01 (sample SAMEA104232317, study PRJEB22302) | groundwater metagenome | biome: forest; feature: aquifer; material: groundwater | place: USA | collected 2011-08-07 | depth 5.8 m | reverse complement strand
GCTGATCAACACGAGGCAGTTCGATAGTTTTTGGTTTGCGTCTTCTCATACATCAACTCCTTAAAGAATTTGTATGGGAAGTATACGGTTTATTAATGTGCAACGACTATGTTAAATTACTTATCAAACACGCCACTAGCCCTCACAGGATTGATCTTTCCCCTTGCCTTCGCCGTTGCCATTCTGCGTTACCGCCTCTTCGATATTGACGTCCTCCTCAATCGCACGTTGGTCTATGGCACGCTCACCGCTAGCACGATTGGAATTTACGTTTTCAGTGTGGGTTACATCGGGACTCTTTTCCAAGATCAAGATCGATCCATTCTGGCATTTCTTGCCACCGGACTTGTTGCCGTGATTTTTCAGCCTTTGCGCGAGCGACTGCAACGCGGCGTCAACCGCCTGATGTATGGCGAGCGTGATGATCCTTACGCCGTGTTATCTCGGTTGGGACAGCGGCTTGAAGCGACTCTTGCGCCTGAGGCAGTGCTGCCAACCATTGTGGAGACGGTGGCGCAGGCGCTCAAACTATCGTGCGCGGCGATTGCGTTGAAGGATGGGGACGGGTTCAAAATTGTTGCCGTCTCTCCAATTAATTCCTTTGCCCCGCTGGCGCCGACTCTGGCGAAAGCGGAAGCGGGCGAAGTGATCCCGCTCACCTATCAAGGCGAAGTCGTCGGGCAATTTATTTTCTCACCCCGCGGCCCGGGCGAGTCGTTCACCGATGCCGAGCGGCGACTGCTCGAAGACATCGCTCATCAAGCCGGTGTTGCCGTCCACGCCGTGCGCCTTACCGCTGACCTGCAAAAATCACGCGAGCGGCTTGTCACCGCGCGCGAAGAAGAACGCCGCCGCTTGCGCCGCGATCTGCACGATGGACTCGGTCCCCACCTGGCGAGTCAATCGTTTAAACTCGAAGCCGCCCGCGACTCGATTCGCAACAATCCTGACAAAGCCGAAATGTTGTTAAACGATCTGATCGGCAAATCGCAAAACACCATTGGCGATGTTCGCCGTTTGGTGTATGCCTTGCGCCCTCCGGCGTTGGACGAATTGGGATTGATCGCCGCTGTGCGCGAACACGCCGCCCAATGTGAACTAAACGGAGTCCGCATCACCGTTGCCGCGCCCGATCATCTGCCCGCGCTCCCCGCCGCCGTGGAGGTGGCGACCTATCGCATCGTCCAAGAGGCGTTGACGAATGTAATGCGTCACGCGCAGGCGCAGACGTGCGCCGTCTCAATCGAATTAAAAAATGGAGCGTTAAGTTTGGAAATCAGCGATGACGGCGTGGGGCTGAACCGCGATTATCGTTGTGGCGTGGGGTTGAACTCGATGCGCGAGCGAGCCGAAGAATTGGGCGGGCAGTGTGTGATCGAACCCGCACCCAGCGGTGGCACGCGCGTGAAAGCAGAACTGCCTTTTAATTTGTAACCGCTCAACCGTCGTTGCGAGGAGCATCCTGAGCGGAGCGCGAAGCGCGTAGTCGAAGGGTGCGACGAAGCAATCTCAAGGCGCAATCAAGATTGCTTCGCAAAGTGCGCTCGCAATGACGGAATGGCTGAGTAACTATTTTAATCTGTGACATGGAAAAAATTTCTATCCTTATTGCCGATGACAATGCCGAATTTCGTGAGGGCTTGCGTGCGTTGTGCGAGTCGGTGGATGAGTTTGCGGTGATCGGCGAAGCGGCAACAGGCGAAGAGGCGGTGGCAATGGCGGCGCGGCTTCAGCCCGACGTGATCCTGATGGACATCAATATGCCGCAGGCAAACGGCATTGAAGCCACGCGCCGGATTTTACACACCAGCCCACACATCGGCATTCTTATGCTCACTATGTTTGACGATGACGATTCGGTGTTTGCCGCTGTGCGCACCGGTGCGCGTGGTTATGTTTTAAAAGGGGCGTTGAAGACAGAAGTGATGCGCGCCGTGCGATCCATCAGCAGTGGTGATGCGATCTTCGGCGCGACGATTGCTCGCAAGATGATGAATTATTTTTCCAGCCCGCGCCCGCCTGCGCCGCCGCAAACTTTCCCCGAACTGACGGAGCGCGAAAGTGAGATTCTTCTGCTCATGGCGCAGCATCTCGCCAACCCCGAGATCGCTCAGCGCCTCTCGATCAGCGAGAAGACCGTTCGCAATCAAGTCTCCAACATCCTCAATAAACTCCAAGTCGTAGATCGGGCGCAAGCGATCATCCGCGCGCGCGAGGCGGGATACGGGACAACTTAATGTGTAGATTTTATTTGAAACATTCTACCGCTTGAGCCCGCACTCCAACCATTCAAACGATTCGCGGTGTAGTGTTTCCAACATATCAGCCGGTGTGTCGAGGTTGCGGCGGGTTTCGATGAGTTGCACTAATCCCATTTGGAGCGACCGCGGTGGTCAAACTTGGCGAGCGTCCCACGCCTGCACGCATCAGCCGAGGACTCATCGGACTTCCGGATTGGGTGACACGCCTGCGCGATGTGGCTATTTCCATAATGGATCGAATTCGCGCGTTAGATTGGGTGCGGCGTGTGCGCCGTCCTCACAAACACGAGCGACACGATCTGTGACTCTTATCCGTGCGCGGCTTTGACTGCCTCACGGTCAATCTCGCCGTTTTCCTTTCGCGGCAGTCGGTCAACGAAATCCACAAATTGCGGTTTCTTGTAAGCGGCAATGCGATCGGCAACAGCGGCGGCGACCTGTTCAGCCGTCAAAGTTTTTCCGGGGATTAATTCCACCACGGCTTTCACCGCTTCGCCCCATTTTGGATTCGGCACACCGATCACGCAGGCGGCTGCCACTCCCGGTAGTTCACCGATCGCTCGCTCCACTTCCGCCGGATAAACATTTTCGCCGCCCGACTTGATCAATTCTTTTTCCGGCTTGCGCCCCACGTAATAGAGATAACCTTCAGCGTCGAACTTGCCGATGTCGCCAGTGTGATGCCAGCCGTTGCGAAAGGCGTAATCGGTAGCGTCGGGGTCGCGCCAGTAACCGGCGAAGACGAACGGTCCTCGCACGGCGATCTCTCCTGCCTCACCTGTTGGCACATCATCACCCTTCTCGTTCACACAGCGCACGTGCGCCAATGCGATTGGGCGTCCCGCCGAACCGGGTTTCACGTCTATGCGCGTCAGTGTCACCACGCCAGAAGTTTCCGACTGACCAAAGCCTGTCCAAAATTTTGCGCCTGTCTCGGCGTACAAGCGTTTGATGGTGTCGGGCGCGTCCAGACCCACGACGTATTTTAGACTCTGCCACTGCGCGCCCGTTTTGGCGCGAGCCTCCAGCAACATCGTCAGCACCGGCGGAAAATCAGCCAGCAACGTGACTTGATGTTCGTCAATCAATTGAGAGGCACGAGCGGGATCAAAAGACTCCATCACTACATTGACGCCGCCGACCAGCGTCATGCACAACGACAAACCAAGTCCGCTGATGTGAAAGAGCGGCAGGGCAACGAGGTGACGGTCGTGCGCTGTCAATCCCAGCGCCATGATTAAAGAGTATCCATTCAACATAAGATTACGGTAAGTCAGCACTGCGCCGCGAGGCAGACCAGCCACTGCCGCCGTCGGCACGATAATGAAAGGATCGTCGTCCCGCACATCGGCTGGATCATCGATGGGTGTGCGATAAAGATCGGCAAAGGGTGTGAAGCCGTCTGCGCCACCGCCGATGACGGCACGCGCGCGCAGATTGCTCAGGTCAACAGATTCCAATTGTGGGAGATGTGCCGCGCCCACTACGAGCATTTGAGGATCCGCCAATGCCACATGGTTTCCGTCCGATCCGCGGTTTGGAGTTTATTGAAGATATTCGAGAGAGGGTTGCACACAGTCTCACTGCTCAAGACAAGCCGCTCGGCGATCTCGGCGTTGTTGTTGCCCGGCGCGATCAGGCTGAGGATTTCGCGCTCGGTGAGTTCGGGGAAAAGTTCAGAGGGTGATGTCGGGCGGATTCCGGCAAAGCAGCGAGCCATACGTTGAGCAATCGCCGCGCCTTTGAACAAAACATTTAAACATCAAGAGGTTTTGTTGAGCGAGTCAATTCATGAAGTGTTGGGGGAGCAAAAGATAAATTCGAGCTCGTGGATTTAGGCGCGTGATGAAATGCGCGCGCAGCTAACGCAGACCATTGAACCACGTCACCAAACCGTAACTGGCGAGTGAGGCGTCGAGCGCGGCTAAAGCGGCTAACGATGCAACTGGATGGATCAAGTGAATTTGTCATGGATAGTAATGAGCTATTGAAGACTCAATCCTAGTCCTGTTCCAGTCGCGTCAATCCGACACGCATGATCCGCCATAGATCGATCAGGATCGGGATCATCGAGATCAGCCACAAGGCGTAGGCTGTGCCGTGCAAGAGCGCTTGATAATCTTTGACGAAGATGCTCGCCCACAAAAACGCGCCGCCGAGATGAGCGGCGATCAAGCTAAACCAATTGCCGCCCAACTTCGATTCTTCTTTGGGCAAAAAGAATCGCGCAAACAAATACGGGATGAGGGCGTAACTGAATTGCAAAACCCAACCGTAGATCAATGCTTGTGGCGCGTTTGCCTCAATGCCCGCGCCGGGGAAGCCGGAGACTTTCAACAGAATCAACGGCGCAACCAGAACGGGCAAAGCAATCCACACGTACGATGAAGCGATGTGCGCGATGCCCACCGGAATTTTTTCGCCGAAGTAAGGTTTGATCACGTTGAGGACTAACCACAACGTCGCCGGCAGATGCAGCAAAATGCCCGGCACCGAGAACAGTTCGCTCTTGAACCAAGGTCCCAACACAAGAAGCAACGCGCCCATGGTCATCATCCAAAAGATCGGCGTGAGTGATCGTTCCCAAGCGAGAGAGCGTTTGGCAAAACTCGGATAGAGATCGATCAGCAATCCTGCGAACATGAGCGACATGAAGCCCCAGTTGTTGGCGTGGATGTGAACTTCAATCGGCACGGCGATCTGTAGAACGCTGCTCCAACCGATCCACAAACCTGTGCCGACGATGATGCCAAGCAGCAAGAAGATCAGACCGGCGATGTAAAACTTGAGACTCGGTTTCGCCGTCTCTGCCGCGCCACGTAGATCGTTAAGTTGCATGATCAGCAACGATGCAGCGATGAAGACCAACGTGCCGCCGACGAAGATCAACACGCCGTTCACCAACGGGATGCCGATCAACAAGATCAGCAATCCGGCGTTGAGCGCGAGCCAAATATCCCAACGCACTTTGGGCTGTGGTTGTTTGGTGCGAGTGGCAATTAAAATCGGCAACAAACCGAAAATCATTTCGGTCAGCATCCCCAACGTGATGAAATGCACGCGCAGCCAGCGCAAACCGTTGAACCACGTCACCAAGCCATAACTGGCGAGCGAGGCGTCGAGCGCAGCGAAAGCAGCTAACGATGCAAACAAGATGGTCATCAAGAAAAATGGATTTAACATAATCAGACTCCTTTTGTAGTTTGCATCATCGTAAGATGAAATTGTTTGTTTGTCTCCGACTTATATCGGTTAACGATTCTTCCACCACGCTGCCGACGCAAGCAATACGCGCCACGCCAGCATAAACAATCCGCCGAAGCCCATACCCGCAACGATGAACGTCATCGGTATCACGGCGCGACCTAACGCAAAAGTGCGAATCAAAATCCCTAACGGCGCGGCGACAAGCCAAGCGTTAAGCCATCTCCCAAAATAGATCGCATAAGCTTTGCGGTCTTCCATCTCTATCGGCGAAAATGCTCGCAATAAAATCCCGGCAATGAGATATGGCACAGCGAAATACAACGTGCTTAACAACACGCCGAAGATCGGATTCTGTTCGTTGACCAATTCGTGATCGCGCTGCCCAACGACGACAAAAAGAATCAGGGCAACGAGATCGCCCGCGAACAAAATGTAAGGGATGAAACGCTTGTGATTAGCCCACATTTATTTTGTCTCCGCAGTGGTTTGTGGTTTTGAGGCAATCGCCTTTCGCAAAATTTCCAAAAACTCATCAAGTGGCACGCGATGCGCGCGCGCCGCCCATTCTACGGTGAGCGCCTTTGCCAAAAACATTCGCAGCGAATATCGCCCGACGCGCTTCACGCCAAACACTTCCATCACGTCGGCGATGTCGCCGTAGCGCTCCAGAATTTCCGAGATGTGGGTGTCTTTAGTAATTTCCATTTTAGGGTGTCGCCTTTTCTTGATCGAACTTCATCACGATCTGCCACAATTGAAATGCTATCGGCAGCATGGAGATCGCCCAGAGGATATACGCCACTGCTTGCAGCTGCGGCTGATCGCTGAACAAGCCCGGCACGAAAAACGCGATCCCCAGATGCGTGGCGATTAAACTGATCCAGTTGCCGCCGAGTGACGCCGCCTCATCGCGCAGCAGGATGCGCCTAAACAAATACGGCGCGAGCGCGAAGACGATCGGCATCAGCCAGCCATACACCAGAAGTTGCGGCGCGCTGGCTTCGATAAAAGTCATCGGCAATTCTGCGCCGGAGGTGAACACGAACGGTCCCGCCAACAGCGGCGCGAGAATTAAACCGTAACCAGCAAGGATGTGGATCATGCCCGCGCTCCAGCCGCCGCGCTGCTTGATCAAAGGTAGAAGGATGTTGAGAAGCAGCAAGGCAGTGGCGGCATGATGCGGGATCAATGCTGGCACGGTGAAGGCGGTTAATCCGAGCCACGGCACGATCACCAAACTAATGTCACCGATCAAGAATAGCGCAAAGATGATCGGGATCGATCTCTCCCAAGCAAAAGATCGTTTAGCGATTGAGGGATAAAGATCAACGAGTAGACCGGCGAAGACAAATGAGGTGAAGCCCCACAAGTTTGAGTGCAGATGCACTTCTTTGGGCGCGACGGCTTGCAAGGCAACGCCCCACCCCAGCCACAAGCCGGTGCCAAAGATGATGCCGACGAGCAGAAAACTTAATCCGGCGACGTAAAACGGAAAGCCGCGCGTGAGATTAAATGTTGGAGTGGGTGGACGAAGGTTGATGAGTTGAGGCAGCAGCAAGGCGGCAGCCCCAAAGATCAATGTGCCGCCGGCGAAAATGATCACGCCGTTCACCAAGGGGATGCCGATCAATAAGGCAAGTAATCCCGCGTTCAACATGATCCAAATATCCCAACGCATTTTTGGGCGCGGCTTGTTCGCGTATTGCGCGATCAAAATTGGCAGTAAACCAAAAACAGATTCGACCAACACGCCGAGCGTGATGAAGTGGACACGCAGCCAACGCAAGCCATTGAACCACTGCACCACGCCAAGATTCGCCAACGATGAATCGAGCGAACCCAACATGGCGAGTAACAAAAATAAAATTGAGATGAGGAAGTAAGGGGACAACATTTTTCGCGCCCGCACCTGACAGGTCTGCTTACAATTCGGCAAGACCTGTCAGGTGTTAGAAGTTACTTGATCAAACCGATCCCATAGCGATACACCAACTCGCCGCCGAAGTAACCCAGCACGATCAACAACAACGAGCCAATCACTTGCAAGGCAATGAGCGTGACGCGCACGCCCTTGCTCATCTCGGCTTTACTGCGCCAGACGATCACCGCTTGCAAGGCGAAGACTACAAACGTGGCGATGCCCAACACACGATGCGGGTTGACGGCGACCATCGCCGCGCTATCGGCGGGGATGGCGCTCGCCGAAGCCAGACCGGTTGGAATGGCAACAAGAGTCGCCACAAGTCCGAGCAACAATGAATACCATGAGGCTTTATCAAGGCCTTTGTCTTTCCAGATCAGGCTCGCCCAGCTCAAAGCAACACTGACAAGCAGCAAAGCAATCGGGAAGTGAACGATCATTGGATGTAGAGGGGGCATAGAAATTCTCCTTATAAAATTTAATTGCCGCGCACGCCGATGAAGGCTAATCGCGTTTCGGCTTCGATACCGCGTTTAGCATTTTCGGGAGCGATCGCCGTCGCGCCCGCCGTGACTGCCACACGTTCATCGTTTACCGTCATCCACCCCTTGCCATCAAGGAAGTGATAGGCGCCCGCAGGCGCGGGATGGGGCGGAAGTTTTTGTCCCGGCTCAAGTCCGACCAAGATCACTTTAAACTTCTCGTTCTCGATCAACACTTGCGGCTGCGGACCTTCTTTTGAATACACGATTTTTTGTTTCCAGTCTGCGTAGAGTTCCATGCTGGTCTCCTCTGTAAAAATAATTTGCAACGGTCTGCTGATCGCTTGCTCAGGACAGATGCGTTCACAGTCGCCAGTGTATTGGCAGGCGTCGGGTCGCGCAATGACGGCGATCATGCCGCTCATCGCCAACGTCCCCGTCGGGCAAGCTTCCACGCATAACTTACAACCATTGCAGCGCGCCGCATCTATGATCGGCAGAGGTTCAGTCATAAAACAAAACGCTCAAGTGACACCAACACAGTATCACTTGAGCACAATGTTGTCTCCGACTTATGTCGGATCAAGCGATCAACTTCTCTAACGCCGCCCGATCTCGAATCTTGATCTGATGCCGTTCAACCGCAATAACGCCGTCAGCCTCTAACCCGCGCATGGCACGCTGCACCACGTCCGGCACCGTCCCCAAACGTGAAGCCAGTTCGGCTTGCGTATACCATCGTGGGCGATGAAGCACATCGCCTTCAGCATCGTCGAGTAGCAACCGCGCCAGTCGTCCGGTGACAGTTCGCAGAGAAAGATCAGCTACCAGCGTCACCAACTCAACAACTCGATCCGACATATTCTCGATCACCCGCTCGACAAACTCAGGGCGCTCACGCATCAAGCGTCGAATCGAGTCGCGCCGCAGCAACCACACGCCCGCCGCTTCCAACGCAATCGCCGTCGCCGGGTTCGGGCGGCTCGCCAACGCACCGATCTCGTTGAACGTCTCGCCCGCACTTAAGAATCTCAACACTTGCTCACGTCCTTCGGGCGACGACTTTACTACTTTGAGCCAGCCCGTTTGCAAATAATACAGACCTTGCGATGGATCGCCCTCAAAAAAGATGACCTCGCCTGCCGCATAATCTTTCCACACGGCATCCCGGGCAAGGTCTCGCAAAGTCGAGTCGTCCAACTCTTTGAAATACGGGATCAGACGAAGATGATCTATCAGTTGATTGACATCCGCACGGCTGGGCATCAACAAAATTATACGGGTTTTTGCTTACACAACGCTTCTGCTAGACGAGTTCCACACTAACTTTAAGCGGCACGGCGCGGCTGATGGAATCGCCAACAGGTGAGTGTCTTTCGGTCCAGGCAACCAGTTCATGCAACTGTTCTTTGGACACACCCTCTCCGCCAAGTTTGACATGCACTCGGACATTAAGGGGTCCAGCATGAATCGAATCGTCCATTTGTAATAAGCCGCGGTCGTCAGAGGTGCTGCTTACAGTGACTTCGAGGGTCGTCAGAGTTATTCCAAGTTCGGCGGCGCGCATGGCAATCATGGTAGCATCACAGTTAGCCAATGCCGCCCGAAGTAACCAGCCTGGAGTTGGCGCAGTCGCACCGCCACCAATTCCCTTTGGCATATCACTGACCAGTTCGACTCCGTTGTCACCAATTGCTCGGCAACGCAAACCATCTTCAACTTTTGCCGTGGCAGGCTTGTCTTCTGAAATGGCGTTCTCCGGATTTTCAGTGTAGTACTGAATAACACCTTTCACGGACTCTTGAATTTGCTGAATGGACATTTTTATCTCCTTTATTATTGATGAATGGGAACGCCCAATTTCGGTTTCTCTTATCCGACGACGTAAAGAGATTAACCGATAGTATTTGTCTCAGCAATAACCACCCGATCTCTTCCCGCGCGTTTGGCTTGATACAATGCGGCATCGGCAGCGTGCAGCAGTGACTCACTAGTCACGCCATGCAGAGGAAATAATGCCACCCCAACTGAGAGCGTCACCGCCCCCAGCGATTTACCGGAATGAAGAGAGCGAACTTGTTTGATCTCGTTACGCAACATTTCGGCGCGCTGCTGAATAACTTCCAATGAAGTGTCTGGCAAGATCAGTGTGAACTCTTCACCCCCATAACGGCAGGCAACATCGCTGGCGCGAACTTGCCTTCCCAAAAAGTTGCCCAGGTCTTGCAACAGCGCGTCGCCTGCGGCATGACCAAACATGTCGTTGAAATGCTTGAAGCGGTCAATGTCAAGCATCATCACGCCCAGAGAAGAATTCACGCGCTCTGCGCGGTGTATCTCGCGCTCGAGCGTCTCCTCTAAATAACGCCGGTTGAATAGACCTGTCAACGAGTCACGAACGGATTGGCGGCGCAAGGTCTCACGCAATTTTAGATTCGCCAGTGCGAGCCCAAAATGCTCGGCGGCTGTCGCCGCCAACTGTTTCTCCGCATCGGTGAAGCCGCCCACAGTTCCCGCCGTCTGCCCCAAGCCAGCCGCGCTACTACATTTGCACAAAGTCAGAATCCCTAACGCATCCCCTTGCGCCATCATTGGCACACACAGACACGCGGTAAAAGACACTTCCCGCAGATGCTCACACAGCATGGATAAGTTGGCTTGCTCTATTAAGTGAGGCTTGCCGCGCCGCAAAGCCCAGCAATCGTCCGGTTTAAAGACTTGCTCGCCGATTGTAGTCTTGCCCCACGAGACAACCGATTCGACTAAGTTACGGGAAGGGTTAAGAACGTATAACGCTCCGGCGGCAGGGAAGAGCTGTTGGGTGTAGTGGGCGGCTATCCCGTAAGATTCGTCGGCAGTGCGGCAGGCTTGAAACAGGTTGAGCATTTCGCTCAACAAAGTGATCTCGCGATTGCGTTGTTCCAATTGACTTATCCAATCGGCGAGTTTGGCGTTTGCCTGCTGGAGCGCCGTCTCGGTTTGCCTGTAGTCGGTGATGTCACGAAAGATATTGTGGAGTGAGCCCGCCCCGACAAGGAAACCGCCTTCGTTGTGACGTGAACATTTCGAATCCCGCCCTGTTTTGTGCGATGACGCGTTTCAAAATCATCCTCGCCATCGCGAAGAACAACGTGTACGTGGCGCTCCGTCTCAGCTGGTTCCTCGGATGACTCGTAATCGCTGATCCTCATCCGGCTAAACTCGTCGCGCGAATACCCCAACTGCCGATGTGCTGTCTCGTTGAATTCTACCGGCAAGGTTGTTTCTGGATCAAGAAGAACAACGCCAAAAGGTGATTGTTCGAAGAGGGTCCGATAGCGCACTTCGGCTTCGCGCAACCTGTTCTCGGATTCTTTGTGTTCGACGATCTTTGTATGCAGTTCTTTGTTGATCTGTTCCAATTCAACAGTGCGCTCTCGAATGCGCGTTTCTAACTGCTCGTGCGCCTTTCGTAGTTCTGCTTCCATTCGTTCGCGCTCGGCAATGTGCAGCGCCAAGGGGCGGAACACGAAGAAGTAGAGGGTCGGGAAGATCAGCACCACTAACAAAACAGAATCGGCTAGTGCTCCGACCCACATCGAAAGTGGGGGCAGAAGAAAGACGAGCAACATGATTGATAGTTCGATGGTAAAGATCGAAGAGCCCAAAATCAACAACAGGCGTATGGGGGATTGATAAGGAGTCACTCGCTTGACATCGTTCATCATTGCACCTCGCCCACCGCACTGATCCGCCGCAAAAATATCTCGACCACTTTCGGATCAAAGTGCTGACCGCTCTGCTCGCGAATGTATGCCTGCGCTTTCTCTTCCGTCCAACCTTTGCGGTAAGGACGATCTGATCGCAACGCATCCCACACATCTATCACGGCAAAGATGCGCGCTGCCAGAGGAATCCCTTCGCCCTTGAGTCCGCGCGGATAGCCCGTGCCGTCCCATTTTTCGTGATGACAATATGGAATGTCAAGCGCGTGGCGCAAGTAAGCAATACCCTTGAGCATGTGGTAAGCATGATCAGGGTGTTGGCGCATAATCGCCCACTCTTCGTCCGTCAGGGGACCGTTCTTGAGTAAGATGCTATCGGGGATTCCCATCTTGCCAATATCATGCAAAAGCGCGCCACGACGTATCTGTAATAGAGCATCTCCCTCCAAGCCCATCGCTTGCGCCAAAGACAACGTGGCTTCGGTCACGCGCTGCGAATGCCCCTCCGTTTCTTTGTCGCGCAAATCCATCGCTTGCGACCAGCCTTCAATGGTGGCGTCGTAAGCCAGAGCCAGTTCGGCGTTAGATCGCTGCATCCCTTCAAAGAGTTCGGCGTTGTCTATAGCGATGGCAACCTGCGCCGCCAGACTCTCCAAAAAGTTCAGCCACTCCTCACCGGATTCGAGCGGAGCGCGGTGGAAAATTTCCAGCACGCCCTTGACTTGCCCTTTGGCAATGAGCGGTATGCAAAACGTGGAAACGAATCTCTCCGCGCCAAACAGCGGAGAGCGCAACAAGTTCGTCTGGCGCACGCGGAGATCAGGGACGTGGATAATCCGGCGTTCCAGAGCAGCCTGTCCGGCATAGCCTTCCCCTAACCGCAAATGAGAGCGCTCAATGGCTTTAGATTGGAATCCGCGTCCGTTAGCGTATTCGAGTGTCTGCATACGTGGGTTGAGCAACAAAATGTCAGCCGCATCCACATGCAGTTGAGTCGTGATCTGCTCAAGCAAGACGTTGAGCGTCAGGCGTAGATCGAAGCTGGCGCTGATCGCCGTGTCAATTACGTGCAGCGCGGTGAGCCGTTGCAGTTGCTGTTTCGTCTGCTCGTGCAGCGTTGCGCGGTGCAGGGCATTGCCAGCCATCTCGGCAATGGACGTAAGCAAACGGACTTCGCTCTCGGTAGGCACTCGCTTCGAGCGGCAAGCAAGATGCAGCAACCCAATGGTGGTCACGGCGGTTTTCAACGGCACACAGGCGCACGCTTTCAACCCCGTCATCATCGCCTGAGAAATCTCCCACCGGAAAAATTCGCGGCGTTCACCCACGTCAGAAATGAAAATCGGCTGCCCGCTGTTCACCACTTGCCACAAAGGATCGTCATCGCGCGGATGCCGCTGCCCTAACAACACTTCTGCCGGACCGCGCGCGGCGGCAAAGACCAACGACTCGCCTTCAAGAAGAATCAGCGCTCCGGCGTCGGCGCTCACCGCTTCCATTGCCTTCTCAACTAACAATGGCAGCATAGACTGGTGCGTCTGTGCCTGCCGCAGCGACGACGAGACTTCCGTCAGAATTTTAAGTTCTGCTGCCCGGCGTTGAGTCTCATCAAACAGTTTTGCGTTTTGCAAAGCCATCGCCACCGGCGTCGCGATGGCGGTTAACAGTGATAAATCGGTTTTGAGAAACAGCCCCACGCGGTCGCCCAACAAGTTCAACACACCTACCAGCGCGTCGCCAGCCAGCAAAGGGATGGCGGCGGCGGAACGCACGTCGTCGTCCAACCCTGTCACCGTCTCCCAGTATTCATCGCACGCGGTATCCGCCACCACCACCACCGAGCGCGTGCGGGCGGCGTATCCCATCAGCCCCTGACCGATATGCAAATCAAGCCGTTGATCCAGCGCGTCTACCGACTCGGCGGCGTAACCCGACACAGCAATAAGGCGCAGGCGGATGCCGTCCTTCTCCAGCACAAACAGCTCTCCTTTAAATGCTCCTAGCGCGCGACTCGTGAGGTTAAGCGATTGCTCGGCGACCTCGCGTGGGTCAAGGCTCGCCGCAAGATTCTGACTGAGGTGATAAAGGAGTTCAATGCGGCGTTTTTCATTGACCAGCGACTTGAAGAGCTGCGCGTTTTGCAGAGCCAGTGCCGCTTGCCCGGCAAACGCCGCCAACCGTTCAATGTGTTTAGGTTGATAGAAGTTTGGTTCGATCTTATCCAGCGAGAAAAAAGCAATGACCTGCCCCTGCGCGGTGATGGGCACCCCAGCCCACGAGCGGACGTGCGCCGAGGCGGCAACCCTCACCCAATCGGGATACGTCGTCGTGTCAGGAACAACAAACGGCTGACCGGTCTCAACCATCCGCCGCAAATTGGGTGTGGTAGCAATCTCAAACGATAGGTCGGCAATGTCGTGAACGACTTGATCTCCGAACTGCTCGTAGCCGCGTTGGCGAGTGACACGAATGTGACCTTGCGCGTCGAGCAGCATAATGTTGGCAGTGTCGTACGGCACTACGCGCCCAACATGCTCAAGCAAACGATCCAGCACCGAGTCGAAGTCCAGAGTCGCGCTCAACGATGTTCCCGCATCACGCAACACGTCAGCCAGTTCACGCTGTTCACGCTCGGATTCAAACAGTCGGGCGTTCTCAATAGCAATCGCGGCTTGATTGGCAAAAGCCATCACCGTTACACCGATAGCTGCGTCATATGCGTTGCGCGTGCGGTTGTCCACGTTCAAAGTGCCGATCAAGCGATCCCCGATCAGCAGCGGCGCCCCCACCCACGAGCGGATGTATTCAACCCCCGGCGCGATAATCCAACGATCATCGGTATGCGTATCTGAGATGACGAGGGCTTTTCGCTCCGCCCATTTCCGCTCCAGCGAGTGGCTGCTCATTTCTCTAGCCGCCAGAGCTGCTTGCTCAATGTCCGGGAAACCGCGTCCGGCAGTCAGGTTCAAGCGACTTTCTTCATCTATTAGCTGGATGGAAACGCTGTCGTACTTCACCACCCGCGCCAGAAGATCAAGGATAGTCTCCAACACTTCGTTCAAACTCAATTGCGAAGTCAACAACGCGCCCATCTCTTCCAGAGCGCGAGACAACTTTAGCTGCGCGCGTTCGGATTCGAACAGCCGGGCGTTCAACATCGCCACCGCCACGATGTAAGCTAACGTCTGCCCGGCATCTAAATCGTCTTTCGTGAAAGGCGCACCGTGATTGCGATACGCAACCAACGCGCCGAGCGGAGATTCGGGCGCGGTCAGAGGAAAAACAGCGTAAGAGCGAAACCCCTCGCGGATCATCGAATCGCGGATGGGTGCAGTTGCCGGGTCGGTCTGCGTGTCGGCAATCGCAATGGGGCGCGGGTCGGCAAGCAGCCGCCCGCCCGGCACTTCGCGGAAACGGCGGATGAGTTCGCCAATATAGTCAGTGGAGAGTCCGTCAGAGTATGGGCAAGCGATGGAGTCAGACGAAGAGTCATAAAGGAAAATGGCGACACGATCAGCCAACAACGTCCCCCTCGCGGAAGCCGCCACTGCCGGCCAAAGCGACTCCTCATCCAGCCGCGACAACATCGCCCCGGCGCTCTCAGCCAACGCGCCCCGTTGCGCCGCGCGCTGCCGGGCTTCTTCAAATAACCGCGCGTTCTCCAACGCAATGGCGGCTTGCCCGGCGAGCGTGATGAAGAAGTCCACTTCCTCTTGAGGAAAGAGATGTGGCTCACGCGTTGCCATCTCCAGCACGCCTATCGTTTCGCCCCGCGCCCGCAACGGCACGGCGATGTAAGAAACGATCCCGAACCGTTCGGCGGCAGCCTGCTGCACGAAACGGGGCTCGGCGCGCACATCCGAAATCACCATCGGTTGATCAGATTGAGCCACCTGCCCGACGATGCCCTCTCCCACTTTGATCGATCCGTCCTGAAAAAAATCTCCATTGAGCCCGCGCCGGGCGACGTAGACCAATTCGCGCGTTCTCGAATCAATAAGCGCAACGGCAACCGCGTCCACGCGCAGCCGTTCCACAACCTTCTCCAACAAAATGTCGAGCCTTTCCTGCAAGCTCAAGCGTGAGGTGATCGCCACGTCAATATCGTGCAGACTCGAAATGCGTTCCAATCGTTCCGCCGATTGCTCTCGAGATGCGCACAGCTTCTGCCGCATGTCATCGAAACTGTGCGCTAACCAGCTGAGTTCCCCCGGTCCTATGATGGCGATGGGTGTAGTGAGATCGCCTTCGCCCATTCGTCGCGCGGCGCTCCCCAGCCGCGTAATGGGCGCAAGAACCCAACGCTCGCTGAGGATGAAAGCAACGAGCAGCAAAGCGCTCGCCGTCGCCAGAAAGCCGAACTGGATGAATTGAACCCACGCCACGTTGCCCGCCGACTCGGACTCGTACAGTTGCACCGCCTCATCCATCTGCCGCAGCATCAACGGCGAGAGCCGCTCTATCTTGTTCACTGCCTCCATGAAAGCGGGACTCTGTGGGTCATTATCCAGCACGGCATGAATCGCGGCGTGCATCTCTTCCCAGTTGACGCGGACGGATTCAAGTTGAGCAAGAATTTGGGGGCTGCGAGTCGAGGGGAGGGTGACGGTGACACCGTCGGTGTAGATCGCCGGTCCGCCATTGATGAGGGCGGTGAGCGTGGCTTCAAAATAGGCGTGAGCCGTATTATGCAAATCTTCGCGGTAGACACGGTTGGCGCCGATCTGCGTGCCGAGCACTTCCAACGTCATGCGCTGGATCAACATCCGCTGACGGCCCGCCAGATTGATAACCAGCGCATCTGTGTGTTGTGTTTGCAAAGCAACAAAAGTTACGGCGACCGAACCACTGACGAGCAGAAAAATCCCGAGGAAAGCGATGAGGCGGAGGAGGCGGATGGTCATGGGTAGTTTTTGTGACTACTCACCCAAGAGGATGAGAAAGACTCACTTGAATCCGCAGTCAACTTTTTTCTCGCCCCAAACATTTTTCCACCACGCCTCGTGAGTAGTTCGGGAATTTGTTTTGGCACGAGCTTTTAGCGGTAGCTACTCTCTGCAACCCAAGCAGAGCAACTAAAATTTCGGAAGAAAAAAATTTGGTTAAGGGGCGAGGATGGAAAGTAGATTGGGGTAGCGCAGACAATTGCCTGCCTGCTTGCCTGCTTGCTTGCTTGCTTGCTTGCTTGCTTGCTTGCTTGCTTGCTTGCTTGCTTGCTTGCTTGCTTGCTTGCTTGCTTGCTTGCTTGCTTGCTTGCTTGCTTGCTTGCTTGCTTGCTTG
>ORJL011241014.1_pt1 | contig 16856 bp, 11 predicted proteins | sample 1779941 | NCBI WGS metagenome assembly ORJL01 (sample SAMEA104232317, study PRJEB22302) | groundwater metagenome | biome: forest; feature: aquifer; material: groundwater | place: USA | collected 2011-08-07 | depth 5.8 m | reverse complement strand
TGGAACAAGCCTTTTCTGATGTGAAGGTACTGGACCTGACCCACCACATCGCTGGGCCTTATTGCACCAAGCTATTGGCGGACTACGGGGCGGATGTCGTCAAGGTCGAGAAGCCGGGAGAAGGCGACCCTGCCCGGCGACTGGGACCCTTCCCTCAGGACATCCCCCACCCGGAGAAGAGCGGCCTCTTTCTCCACCTCAACACCAACAAGCGTTCCGTCACCCTGGACCTGAAGTCGGCGACAGGGCAGAAGGTCTTCAGGGAGCTTGTCACAGACGCCGACATACTCGTAGAGAGCTTCCGGCCCGGAGTCATGGCCTCTTTCGGTCTGGACTACGCGGCGCTGGAGAAGGTCAACCCCAGGCTGGTCATGGCCTCCATCTCCAACTTCGGTCAGACCGGCCCCTACCGTGACTTCAAGGCCTCCGACCTGGTGTTGTCAGGGATGGGAGGCTCGCAGTCCGGGAGCGGCGTGGCCGAGAGGGAGCCTCTTAAGAACGCCAGCAATGTCACCCTGTACCTGGGCGGGTTGTACGCTCTCAGCGGCATCCTGGCCGCCTTCTTCGTAAGCCAACTCCAGGGTGAGGGCCAGTACCTGGACCTATCCCTGTTCGAGCTGCTGGTGAGCTTCGGCGACAGCCGGACGCCGGCTCTCATGCGGTACCAGATCGCCGGCGGCACGGATGCCCGGCGGCCCCAGGGCGCCCTCGCCGCCCCCTGGCCCCCTCATGCCACTTACCCTTGCAAGGATGGCTTCGTTGCATGGCATGCCCTGGGGCGGTGGAAGCAGGTGTGCGCCATGCTGCGCCGCCCTGACCTGCTCACCGACCCCCGCTACGCGACCCCCGAGGCCCGGGTGAAGAACAACCAGGAGGTGAACTCCATTCTTCTGGACTGGATGATGGCGCGGACCAAGCAGCAGATCTGGGACGACCCTCTGGCGGATGACGTCATTTGCGGCCCGTGCAATACCGTTGAGGAGTCCTTCTATGATCCTCACTTCAGAGAGAGGGGATTCTGGACGGAGGTAGAGCATCCGGCCGTGGGCAAGGCCACCATCCCCGGCCATCCATTCATCTTGCACGAGGCCCCCTGGCTTCTACGCAGGCCGGCGCCTCTCCTGGGGGAGCATAACGCCGAGGTGCTTGGCAAGCTGGGCTATACGAAAGAAGACCTGGTCAAGATGAGCGAGTCCGGTGTCATATAGCGAATCTCTGTCATACGGAGGTCCTGAGCTCTCACAGGGAGGAACGTTGTGCCTGGGTTACCCCCTATGGTCCCCCTTATGAAGCTGGACGCCGACATGTTCGCTGTCGGCGTACCTCCAACGTCCCCCTTGTCTAAGGGGGACTTCAGGGGGTCGTTCCCTCGTTGCCTTGGCGCAAACACCTTGCGGGTTCATTGCTTTCCATTGGGTCGTCTCCCGGCCTAGATAGACTCACAAGGAGGAACGTTGTGGCTGGCTTTCCTCTCGAAGGGGTACGTGTCCTGGACATATGCCCCATGCACTCTGGCAACTTCGGCACGGGCATCCTGGCAGACCTGGGCGCCGAGGTCATCAAGGTCGAGTCCATCCAGCACTGGCAATACGGCGCTCGTGGCACCACCGCCCGCCCCACCAGGGAACAGCTCCGGCAGGGAGGTGAGGTCTTCAGCTATCCCGACTCAGACCCCGGCCCCAGGCCCTGGAACGTGTTCGTCCGCTTCCTCCTGTTCGGACGCAGCAAGCTCAGCTTCACTGTGGACCTGCGGAAGCCTGAGGGCGTCGAGGTCTTCAAGCGGCTCATTGCGGTCAGCGACGTCCTCATCGAGAGCAATAGCCCTCCCCTCATGCCCAGGCTCGGCCTCGACTACCCCCAGCTCAAAGTCGTAAACCCGGCCCTCATCATGCTGCGGGTGCCGGGCTACGGCCTCTCCGGCCCGTACCGGGACCGCCTCGCCATGGCCCCGACCCTGGAGGCCTTCACCGGTCACGTCCTTCTCAAGGGATACGCCGGCACAGACCCCTCGACCACCCCTACTGCCGGCATAACCTGCGATGGCGCCGCCGGCGCTGCCCTTGCCGTCGCTGCCCTCGCCGCTCTCTACTTCCGCAAGAGGACGGGCAAGGGCCAGCTTGTGGAGGTGGCTCAGGTGGAGAACTTCATGCCTATGTTGGGCGAGTTCTACATGGACTACGCCTTCAACAAGAGGCTGCCCAAGGCCATCGGAAACCGCCACCCGACGGCAGCTCCCTGCGGCTGCTATCCTTGCGCTGGCCAAGACCAGTGGGTGGACATCACTGTCCATGACGACGAGGAGTGGCAGGGCTTCTGTCGGGCCTTGGGAGACCCGGCATGGACCAGGGACCCGGAGCTGGCCACGGTGGTGGGCCGCTACGGGAAGCAGGATGAGATGGACAGAGAGCTCTCCGAGTGGACGCGTGCCAGGGATAGGTACGACATCATGCACCTCCTGCAGCGTCAAGGGGTGCCCTGCGGCCCGGTTCTCAGCTGCAAGGATGTCTATAGCGATCCCCATCTCCTGGCCCGAGGACACTTCCAGGCGGTGGCCCATCCCGAGGCGGGCACCCACCTCCATCCCGTTCCTCCCTGGAAGATGTCTCGCACTCCTGTCCCCATCCGGTCTGCGTCCCCACTACTGGGTCAGCACAACGAGTATGTCTACAAGGAGGTTCTGGGGTACTCGGATGACGCCTATGCGCGCCTTGAGGCCGACGGCCACATCGGTGACGAGCCGGCTGCCCATCTTCCTTGACGAGAGTGTTGATGAATGGGGGGCCAGGAGGAGTCTGCTTCAAGAATGCCCTTGATGACATTGTTGGTATGCCTATACCCCACACTTAAGTGTGGGGTATACCTGGCTTCCTGCAAGTTTCCTCAGCTTCCCCCTCTCCGTGCACGGAGAGGGGGACCGAGGGGTGAGGTCGCTCTCCGCATTGCGAAGCCGTTTCACAGAGGGGCAAGCCAAATACGCAGCAAATCTGAGATAGGAGGCACAATGGGAACATACCGCATGTACACAGGTGAGGATGGTCAGTCTCGTTATGAGGAGATCGATCTCCGAAAGACCCCGTCATGGACCAAGGGCCTGGACGCCACGAACATCGTTTTCCGGGAGCAGAAGGTGGGCAACTATCAGGACTGGCACCCGGCCCCTCGCCGGCAGTTCGTGATAATCCTTTCCGGGCGGCTGGAGATCGGATTTGGGGACGGCACCAAGCGGGTCTTCGGGCCCGGAGACGCACGCCTTGTGGAGGACACCACGGGGCGGGGCCACACCACGGCAGTCTACGGCGACCAGCCGTGCGTTACCGCGACGGTCCCTTTGCGGGAACAATAGCATGGATGTGGAAGGTATTCCAGCCGTCCTGGAAGGGGTGGTCGATTCAAAGGCCAATAGAGGAAGACCAAACCCTGCCCTCGTGATAGGGTGCGCCCTTGAAGATAACGTGAAAGGAGTGTGCTGCACATGGTGAACATGCCGCCAGACATGGTCGACAGGACTCCCTATCAGAGCATCCTCTACGAGAAGGATGCTCAGGAAAGCAGACTCGTCAGGATCACACTTAATCAACCGGAGAAGATGAATGCGCTCAGCTACGATATGTGCATGGACCTCAAACATGCTCTGATCACTGCGGAGCGCGACCCGGAAGTAAAGGCGATAATCATAAGAGGAGCAGGGCGCACCTTCGGCGCCGGCTATGACATTGGGACCAGCCCACACTATACGGAAGGACTGTCCCCGATGATAGCCAAGCAGGACCACCACACGTACTACCATCAGGATGTCTGGTTCACTATCTGGAACCTGCAGAAGCCCGTCATAGCCCAGGTCCACGGCTACGCCCTTGCCGGGGCCAGCGAGCTGGCTGCCATGTGTGACATCACCATTATCGCCGATGACGCAGTGTTCGGCTATCCGCCGTCCAGAGCGATGTCTTCTCCTGATACATTCTACTGGCCGTGGCTCATCGGGCTGAAGAAGGCCAAGTACCTCTGTATGTCTGGCGATCCAATCACAGGCAAGGAGGCGGCAGACATCGGACTGGCCACCATGTCAGTCCCTGGGGACAAGCTGGAAGAAACGGCGACGCTGGTAGCCAAGAGACTGTGCATGATCCCCAGTGAGCTCCTCTTCTTTTACAAGCTTGGCTGCAATCGGTCCGCCGAGATCATGGGCATGAGGGTGGCCACGGAGCTGTTCACGCAGTTCCACGACTATTCACACACCTTCGATTCGGTAGGTGAATTCAACCGCGTCAGCCGGGAAAAGGGACTGCAGGCTGCCTTGGCATGGCGCGATGGCAAATTCGGCGACGACTTCCGGGCGCTGAAGGCGGCGGCTGCGAAGAAGGGAACGGACTACCCCTTCCCGCAGGTGCTCTCCATGCCGGAAACCAGAGCAGCCGTTGAGAAGGCTATGGAGGACTATCAAGAGGAGAGGAAGAAGCGAAGCTGACCCAAGTCATTCCACAGTTTGACAAGAGTGTGAGCCAGGATTTACTATGGCTCCGTATTCGGCGTCGCCGCCCTGCGGAGGACCCGCCGGCGACATAGAGGAGGATTTGCTCGTGCAAGCCTATCGCAGACGCCTGCTCCCGCTCCTGGTCCTGGCAGCCTTGCTGGCCGTTCTGGCCGCGTGTGGGGCAGAGGCTACCCCCACACCTACGCCCCGGCCGGCAACGCCAACGCCGATCCCCGCGACTCCCACTCCCCTACCACCCACGGCCACGCCCACGCGTGTGCCGCCAACGCCCACCCCGATTCCGACGGGGCCCACGGCTACTCCCAGGCCCGGCACGACTCCGGTTCCGGCCACGGCCACACCTACGCCGGCGGCTGCGGTCCCCACAGCAACCTCCGTTCCTGCAACAGCGACACCCAAGCCAAAGTCGCTTCTCCCCGGTCTTCCTCCTACCAACACCATCTCCGATGCTGACTGGGCCAAGATCGTGGAGGCGGCCAAGAAGGAAGGGTCTGTGACCTGCTATTGCTGGCTATTCGCTACGTGGCAGGACAAGTGGGTGAGGGACAGCTTCAAGGCCGCCACCGGCATCGAGGTTGAACTGATGCGCTTCTCTGGCACCATCACCGTAGAGCGCATAAAGACCGAGGCCAGGGCGGGCAAGTACATAGCGGATATTTACAACGCCATGGCCTCGTACCACACTGACCCCATCTGGCAAGGGACAGGCCTTCTCAAGCGCATCGACAACCTGCCTGCTCTGAAGGAGGCCAGGGACCCGGATAAGTGGTACTTTAACCCTCTCCTGACGACCACTACCCTCGTGACCCCCACTGGCCTCAAGATAGGTGGGAGCAACTACAACTACCACGTAGACCTCCTGCCTCCGGAGAGGCTGCCCAAGAAGCACCAGGACCTGTTGGACCCCTGGTTCAAGGGCAAGATTTGCCAGACTGACCCCATCACCTCGGCCGGACCTGACTATCACGTGTGGCGGTTCTTCCGCGAGTGGGGTTACCCCGAATGGTGGCCCGAGTTCGTCTGGCAGTACTTCAACAAGAGTGACCGTTTCTATGGGTACATCATGGGCAGCGCCAACCCATTGTACGCGGGCAACTGCGTCCTGAACATAAGCTGGACCGCGGGCAGCGCCGGCCTTCTAAAGGGCATACATCTGGAGGACAAGGCCACCTGGATCAAGAGCGGGAACTTCGATCCTCCCAAACCGGTGGGCATCGCCAACGACCAGGGCCTGAGCCTGACCGCGAAGTCGCCCCATCCCAACGCCGCCCTGGTGTTCCTGAACTGGATGATGAGCAAGGAAGGGCAGGAAGCCTGGGCTAAGGCAGGATATGGCAGTGTGGCTCGTCGGGACGTAGCATCCCTGGTGGAGCCAAAATACTACCCCGACAAGCCGGTGACGACCTTCTGGCTGACTGACCTCGAGTGGTACACCTTCGAGCAGTACTCCTACGCCAGCAAGGGTGTCTTCAACCTGATGAAGCAAGGGATGACCAAGGATGCCTGGGTCAAGTGGACCAAGGACACCTCCATGAACTTCTGGGGGCAGTACCCACCCCCGCTGGCGGAGTTTTTCAAAGTGGAGTAGCGCTTGGGCGCATAGCATTGATTGCAGGACAAGACTGATCAAGGAGGTAGGATGATCCCGATAACTCACATCCCGATTACGCAGGTGGCCAAGGGCATCGCCAGGCTGGGCCCGCTGGAGACCGGCCACAGAAGTGGGCCGACCAGCCCTTACATCGTCTTCGGCAAAGAGTTGGCCATGATAGCGGAGCCCGGCCAGGATGGGCAGGCCCCGCAGATCATAGAAGCGCTCAAGCAATGTGACATAAGCCTGGACAAGGTGGCCTATGTCTGGGCCTCTCACATCCACATGTACCACGTGCAGGGCCTCTCCGTCCTCATGGCAGGTCTGCCCAAGGCCAAGTTCCTTGTGCACCCCAGGGGCGCACCCCACCTGGTGGATGTTGTTCGGCTGATGGAGACGACGAAGCCCATTTGGAGCATCGAGACTACTCCCCAGGAAAAGGGCACCAAGTGCTACGGAGCCATGCAGCCTATTCCAGCCGACAGGGTGCAGCCGGTCGAGGACAACCAGGTCTTCGATCTGGGAGAGAAGAAGGTCCAGATTATCTGGGCGCCAGGCCACGCACCGCATCACATGGGCCTGTTTGACCTGGAGACCAGGGCGCTGTTCACCGGAGACACCGCCATGATGGGCATTCCGGGCCGACCGCGGGGCCATCACGACATCCGGCCCCCTCTGTTCCACGTGGACAACTTCGTGCAGACGTTACAGCGCTATCGGGCACTCAGGCCTTCCGTGCTCCTCACCCATGGCATGTACGGGCAGAGCTACACGGCGGAAGATACTCTGCGGTACTGTGAAGAGGACATCCGCGCCATCGAGCGGATCTGCCGCGAAGGCATGAAGCAGAAGCGGAGCTTCAAGCAGATAGTGGCTGACGTGGATGAGTATGTAAGCAAAGTGGGAGGGCGGCCCACCAACGTGGAGCAACGCCCGGAGTTCACCTCCGGCGGGCTGTTCGGCCTGATAAACTATCTCCACCGGGCGGACCCCGACCTGGCACTCCCATCCGGCGCAACGCAGAATATGCAAACCGCCCTCTGATCGCCAGAACGCCCCTTTGCCTTCGATGCGGGGGCGACCCATCACGGGGTCGCCCCCGTCTGGCTTCTTGGCCCCAGGGATGCTGACATGAACGGTCTTGCCTCAAGCACTCACGGAACCGGCAGCCTCTAGTCCCACGAGAAGGAGGCCTTTGTTGGAACAAGCCCTTTCGACAAGCTCAAGGCAGGCTCTTTCGGACATGAAGGTCCTGGACCTGACCCATCACATCGCCGGGCCTTACTGTACCAAGCTCCTGGCGGACTACGGGGCCGACGTTGTCAAGATAGAAAAGCCGGGAGAGGGGGACTCGGCGCGTCGCATGGGTCCGTTCCCTGGGGATGTGCCACATCGCGAAAAGAGTGGCCTGTTCCTGCATCTCAACACCAATAAGCGCTCTGTGACTCTGGACTTGAAGACCCGGACCGCCCAGACCGTCGTCAAAGAGCTTGCCAAGAGCGTTGACGTAGTGGTGGAGAGCTTCCAGCCCGGCGTCATGGCGTCTTTCGGCCTGGACTACACCATTCTGAAGGGGATCAACCCGGCCCTGGTCGTGGTTTCCATCTCCAACTTCGGACAGAGCGGCCCCTATCGAGGATACAAAGCATCCGACCTGGTGCTTTCCGCCATGGGAGGCCCCATGGGGGGTCTGCCAGGGCGCGAACCGCTTAAATACGCAGCTACGGTGACCCAGTTCATGGTCGGCCTCCTGGCGGCCAGCGGAGTGCTGTCGGCTTTCTATCTCGCCAAGTGGGAGGGGTTAGGGCAGTACCTGGACCTCTCGATGATGGACCTGCTCATCAGCAACGTGGACCGCGGACCGGCTATTGTGGGCCATCAGTTCATGGGGGGCACACAACGCACCGCAACTGGATCATCCAGGAATGCCTTTCCTCCTGCCGGGCTGTACCCCTGCAAGGATGGCTACATGCACTGGTTCCCCGTGCCCAACTGGCCCAGAGCAGCTCGAATGTTGGGCAGGAATGACCTGCTGACTGACCCCAGGTTCGCCACTCCTGAGGCCCGGCTGGACAACTTTCAGGAGGTTGACCGGATCATATCGGAGTGGATGCTAGAACGCACCAAGAAGGAATGTTGGGAGGCGGGCGTGGCCGCCGACCTCATCTGCGGACCGTGCTACACGGTGGAAGACCTGTGGAAGGATGCTCACATGGCGCAGCGCGGCTTTTGGACGCAAGTCGAGCATGCCGCTGTAGGCCGCACCTCTGTTCCAGGGGCGCCCTTCATCCTCACCAGGGCGCCGCGCGGACAGCCACGGCCCGCTCCTCTGTTGGGACAGGATAACCGCGAGGTGCTGGGTGCCCTGGGCTTTTCCGGGGAGGACCTGGTCAGAATGAAGGGCGCGGGAGTAATCTAGGAGTTTCCATGTCTATGTACCCCCTACACAACGTGAGAGTGCTCGACCTGTGTCCCATGTTCGCCGGCAACTTTGCCACTCAGATCCTGAGCGACCTCGGCGCGGAGGTCATCAAGATCGAGTCTACCCAGCACTGGCAGTTCGGCCCCCGTGGCCAGACGGCCCGGCCTACGAAACAGATGACGCAAAGCGCCGGCGGCAAGTGGGGCTACTTCCAAAAGTTACCGGGGAAGAGGCCCTGGGAGCGCTACGCCGGTTTCCACACGCACAGCCGCAACAAACTGAGCGTGACCGTGGACCTCAGGAGACCCGAAGGCGTGAGCATCTTCAAGAGCCTCGTCAAAGTGGCCGACATCTTCGTAGACAGCAACAACGCGGCAACAGTGGAAAAGCTGGGCATAGACTACCCCGTGTTGGAGGCCGTGAACCCGTCGATTATCATGGTGCGCATGCCCGGATACGGACTTAGCGGCCCCTACCGGGGCAACTCGGCTATGGCCCAGACCCTGGAGGCGTTCTGCGGGCATACCATGATTCGGGGGTATCGTGGCATGCCGCCTACCGGCGCCTCGTCCAGCGTCAGTTCCGATGCCGCTGCCGGAGCTGGAGGGGCGCTCGCTGCTATCATGGCGCTCCACTTCCGCCGGCGGACAGGTCTTGGCCAACTCGTTGAGATGGCGCAGGTCGAGAACTTCATGCCACTGCTGGGCCCGGCCTTCATGGACTTCATCTTCAACGGGAGGATTCAGGAGCCTATGGGCAATCGCCATTCATCGTCTGCTCCGTGCGAATGCTATCCCTGCGCCGGGGAGGACCAGTGGGTGGCCATCACTGTTCACAACGACGCCGAATGGCTAGGCCTGCGCCGCGCTCTGGGCGATCCTGAATGGGCTCAGGACCCGGGATTCGGCACTGTCATTGAACGCCACCGTCGACAAGATGAGATAGATGGACATCTCGCCTCGTGGACGAAGACCCGGGAAAAGTACGATGTCATGGCTCTCTTGCAGACAGAGGGCGTTCCCTGCGGCCCTGTCATAGAAGATGGGCAGGCTCTGGATGATCCCCATCTTCAGGCGCGGCGTCATTTTCAGGAGATAACACACCCTGAGACCGGACCGTACCTGCTGCCGGGCATACCGTGGAGAATGTCGGAAATCGAGCTTCGAGTGCGGAGTCCGGCGCCGCTCCTGGGCCAGCACAACGGCTACGTCTACAAAGAGCTTCTCGGTTACAGCGACGCGGAATGCGCCCGCCTGGAGGCCGAGGGACACATCGGCACCGAGCCGGCGCCACACATACCCTGATGACTTCCTTTCAAAGAAAGATGAGGGTGCGACTTCCCCGGCCTGGAGCTGACGGCTGACGCGGGCATGAAGAGGCGTTCGGACCTCCGAGTTCCTCAGCGTGCTCCGAACTTACCGCTTGTGGTGAGGGACCTCGTAGTCCGTGGAAAGGAGCATTCAGGCGATGCTGGAAACTCCAACTCGTCGGCCTGCTGACATGAAGGAACTCAAGCTCCTCTTCTCCCCCAAGAAGATAGGCAGCATGGAGCTGAAAAACCGCCTGGTGATGTCCCCCATGGGAGCGCTCGTTTCGGACTTCCAACGCTACCTGGGATTCCTGGAGGCGCGCGCTCGGGGCGGCCCGGGGCTGATCATGACGGGCGGGTCTGCGGTACCGCTTGGCCACCGAGAGGCCCCGTTAAGGTTCTACAGCGATGACCTTCCGCCGACGGTCAAGCAGGCATTGGACATCGTCCATGCCGGTGGGGCCAAGTTGGGCATACAGTTTGGTCTAGCGGGAAGGCAGCCACGCTCGCAACTCACCGCTGCTGCTTCCATAGCCCCCTCTCCTACTCCTGACTCCGTGGTCCGCGAGATGCCCACGCCCCTGGCGCTGGAGAGGGACGAGGTCAAGGCCTATGTGGAGAAGTTCGCCCAGGCCATGCGCCGCGCCAAGATGGCCGGCTTCGACCTGGTCGGCATCCACTCGGCCCACGGATACCTCCTCTCTCAGTTCCTCTCGGCCCGAACCAACATGCGCACCGACGAGTACGGCGGCAATGTGCCTAACCGCGCCCGCTTCCTCTGTGAGATCGTGGCTCGCGCTAGGGAGCTGGTGGGTCCGGACTACCCCATCAGCGTCCGCTACAACGGCAGCGACCACATTCGCGATGGCATGGACGTAAACGAAGCCGCTGAGGTGGGTAGACTCCTGGAGAAGGCCGGCGCCAGCATCCTTGACATCTCAGCCGGAGTCTATCGAGGCCTCCCGCTGACCATCGCGCCGTCCTATGAGCCTCAGGGCTGCTACGTGCACTTGGCGGAGACCATAAAGCGAGCGGTCAACATCCCCGTCATCGCTGTGGGCCGCATCACAGACCCCCGTATGGCCGAGGATGTCCTGCAAAAGGGCAAGGCCGATCTGGTGGCCGTGGCTCGGGGCATGATCGCCGACCCCGAGTTCCCTCGCAAGGCCAGGGAGGGCAGCTTCGAGGACATCAGGAAGTGCATTGGCTGCAATCAGGGCTGTATGCAGATGCAGGAGAGGAGGGCGCCCGAGAGCACGTGCACTGTTAACCCCGAGATGGGCCGGGAGAAGGAGATGGCCCTGGTGCCAGCCGCCAGACCCAAGAAGGTGGTGGTCATCGGAGGCGGCGCGGCCGGCATGGAAGCAGCGCGGGTGGCAGCTCTGAGGGGCCACAAGGTAGTCCTCTATGAAGCGGAGGACCGTCTGGGCGGGCAATGGCACCTGGCAGCCGCGCCTCCCTGCAAAGAGGAGTACCTGTCCTTCGTAGCCTTCGAGGAGACCCAGCTCAAGAAGCTAGGCGTGCAAGTCAAACTGGGCCAGAGAGCTGACCAGAACACGGTTAGGGCGGAGAATCCGGATGCCGTCATCGTCGCCACGGGCGCCCTCCCCATCATTCCTCGGTCCGTGCCGGGCGTGGACAAGCGTCACGTCTGCACATCCTGGGACATCCTGTCCGAGAAGGTGAGACCGGGGCACAACGTCCTCATCATTGGCGGCAACTCCGTTGGCCTGGAGACAGCTCATTTCCTGGCAGACAGGGGCCACGAGGTAACCGTGATCGAAATGGCTCCCAGGTTCGGCGTTGACCTGGCGCCAACGGTGCGCTGGCACCTGGTGCACAAGCTGATGGAGAAGAACGTAAGGATAGAGACATCCACCAGGCTCATGGCCATCGAAGAAGAGGCGATTGTGGTGGAGAGGAAGGATGGCCGGACTTCCTGGAAAGGGTACCAGGCCGTGGTCCTGGCCGTGGGCGCCCGGTCCAGAAACGAGCTCGAACCGTTGCTCCAGGGCCTGGTTTCCGAGGTTCACGTCATTGGGGATGCTGCCAAGGCGCGCAACGGGCTGGAGGCCATCAGAGAAGGCGCCGAGATAGGCCGCAGTATCTAGTGCGCTTGTCATGGTTGATACGGGAAATCCCAGATAGAATTCTCGGGAGCACGGAGGTGGGGGCTTCGATGGTGGCGATGGGGAGTACGCCCGCCTGGAGGCCGAGGGTCACATCGGCACCGAGCCGGCGCCGCACATGCCGTAACACTGTTGCGGCGTAGCCGATCTTCTCCTTGATTCAACATCAAGGCTCGTATTGACAAGGTGCGCCAAAGGTAGGGTGGGTGAAGCGCAGATGGGCGGGCGGGAGGTTTGGGTGGCTGCGCGTAACCCACCGGATTGGTGTCATCTTCTCACGTTACATCTGCAATCCCAGCGCTAGGTTGGTGGTGGATCTTGGTTCCCTACCTTCTTGGCCGATGGCGGGAAGGCGGGAGCCACTGGCGCTTACAGCCCTCCGGCGACGTCGTTGGACGTGCGCATCGTTTCTCCGTCACACGCTTGGGCCGTCGGCGAAAGAATCGTGAAAGAAGGGGCGAGCCTGGAGTGTCTGAATCTGACTTCGACAGGAGAGTTGACATCCTTGTGTGCCCAGGTGCTATAGTGTTGGCATTGTTTCGGTGGTTCTGGTTAATGTGAAGGAGGGGCCAATGGCAGCACGGAGGACAACCCGGTCGCAGCCGAACACACTGTATCTATCGCGGGTCCTCGTAGTCCTGGTGCTCATCGGTGTGACCGCCCTGCTGCTGGCTCTGGCAGCGTGCGGCGCTGAAGCCACGCCGACTCCCACGCCCAGACCGCCCACGCCTACCCCTATTTCAGCAACACCCACCCCTACAGCCAGGCCGGCCACACCTACCCCTACCCCCGTCCCGGCGACGCCCACCCCCGTTCCTCCCACGGCGACTACCCGGCCTGGGACAACCCCTGTCCCGGCCACGGCCACACCGACGTTGGCTCCACCGACGGCCACCCCAACCAGGGCGCCCACGGCTACGCCGGCGCCTCGCCTTCCCTTGCCCGGACTCGCTCCTTCCGGGACTATGTCGGATGCCGACTGGGCCAAGGTGGTGGAGGCGGCCAAGAAAGAGGGCAAGGTCATGGCCTATGCCTACTCCTTCACTAGCTGGCAGGAGCCGGTGGTAAAGAAGGGGTTCAAGGAAGCCTATGGCATTGACGTTGAGATCGTCAGCGGCACTGTCCCCGTCCTCGTGGAGCGGGCCAAGACCGAGACCAGGGCGGGGGCCTACATCGTAGACGTGATGCAAGGTCCTTCCACCGTCATTGTAGGTCAGCTTGACCGCACGGACTTCTTCCGGCCCATTCTGGACCTGCCGGAGCTGCGCAGGGCCAACGATCCCGGAGTGTGGTATTCCAACCCTATCTTCTCCAAGAACCTGGTCCTGGCCTGGCCTACCTTCGATTGGCCGGCAGGCAACTACACCACGAATACCAAGATCGTGCCGCCGGAGCGCGAGCCGAAGAAATGGCCGGACCTCACAGACCCCTGGTGGAAAGGGAAGGTATGCCTCATTGACCCTTTCAGCAGCTCATGGGGGACCATGCTCTTCTTGAGGAGTTGGCGCGGCACGAACTACTCCGACTCGTTCTTGGGGGACTTCTATGATGTGACCAACAAGGGCGCCGGACGCATCTTCTTCTACTTGTTAGGCTCGCCGGACCCGTTGCCCACCGGGGAGTGCGGCATAAGGCCCATATGGAACGTCGGAGCGGGTACGACCAAGAACTTCATCGTTTACGATAAGGTCACCTGGGCAAAGATAGGGGCCTTCGATCCGGCGGTGCCCGTCCAGCCGGCCACCATGAGCGCAGCCGGCGTGGCTGCCAAGGCTCCCCACCCCAACGCCGCACTCCTATTCACTAACTGGCTGCTCAAAGACGGACTGGTCCGCTATCTGAATGAGCGAGGGGTCGCCAGCCCCCTGCGCAAGGATGTGCCTGACCCCGTGGAGAAGACCTACTGGCCGGAGAAGCCGGTGGATGCCTTCTGGGCGTACGACCCGTCCTGGTTCTACTATGAGGACTACATCTTTGGACGGAAGTCAATCTTCAAGCTGCAGAGGGAGGGGATCACCAAGGAGGCCTGGGTCAAGGAGGTCAAGGATTCCGCCGGTATGTTCTGGGGGCAGTACCCGCCGCCCGCTCCCAAGCTTCTCTCCGTCAGTGAGCTGATGAAATGACCCGGCGGCATGGCCTGTCAGGAGCAGAAAGTATGCCTTGGAAACCAATGCTCGAGAGGTGACAAATGGTCAACCCCAGTGCTAGGACAGCAAGGGTGGAAGTCACGCCGTCAGAGGATATCCGTCCAGTCGCCGAAGGCGCTGAAGCCTTCGTTGAGTTGCTCATGGCTCACGAGGTAAGCCACATTTTCCTGAATCCGGGCACCGACACGGCTCCGGTGGAGGAAGCGGTGGTCAAGTTCCGCTCCCTGGGCCGCCCTGCGCCGCGGATGGTGGTCTGCCCCTACGAGGGAGTGGCGGTGAACGCGGCCTATGGGCACTGGATGGTCTCGGGAGTGCCCCAGATGGTGCTAGTGCACGTGGATTGCGGCACGGCCAACATGGGAGGCGCCCTGCACAGCGCTCAACGAGGCAGGGCTGCCATGCTCCTGTGCGCCGGTCGAGCCCCCATTACGGAACACAAAGGACTACGGGGCGCCCGGGACGGCTACATCCACTGGCTTCAGGAGCAGTACGACCAGCATGGCCTGGTCCGTCCCTACGTCAAGTGGGACTACGAGCTGCGGCGCAACGAGAACATCGCCGACGTGGTGCATCGAGCGTTTCAAATCTCCACGACTGAGCCGTGCGGGCCTGTCTATCTCACCCTCCCCCGGGAGGTGCTCATGGAGGCCATGACCGAGGTCAGGGTGCCGCCTGTGTCTCAGCATCGAGCGCCCCTGTCGCCGCAAGCGGACCCCGCCGGCCTGGCCGAGGCGGCTGGCTGGCTGGCGCAGGCCCGCTCACCCGTCATCATGACCGGTTATTCCGGCAGACACCCGGCCTCCATAGCCCCTCTGGTGGAGCTGGCCGAGCTTCTGGTCGCTCCCGTCATAGACGGTCGGACCCGGGTGAACTTCCCCACGGACCATCCGCTAAACCTGGGCACTCAAGCGCCAGGGGCGCTCAAGCAGGCCGATGTCCTCCTCATTGTAGACACCGATATCCCCTACATGCTGTCGTCCGAGGCCCTGGCGCCGGGGGCGCGCACCATCTACCTGGACATAGACCCGGTGAAGCAAGATATCCCCATATGGAGCTTTCCAGCCGACCTCTCCCTACAAGCGGACTCGTCCAAGGCCATTCCGGCACTGGTGGAAGCGGTGCGCAGGGTTCTGAAGGCCAGCCCCGAAAGGGAGAAGCGTCGCCAGACCCTGGAGGCGGAGCATAGAGCCAGACGGCAAGCAGCGGAGAAGCAAGCGAGAGATAGCGCGGGGAAGAAGCCTATTGCATCGGAGTGGGTCTGCTTCTGCCTGAATGAAGCTATGGGCGACGACAGCCTGGTGCTGGAAGAAGGCATCAGCAGCTCGGGCGCCATCTTTCGCTACATCGGGGCTTCGGCGCCGGGGACATTCTTCCGCAGCGGAGGCTCCAGTTTGGGCTGGGCCATGGGAGCGGCCATAGGGGCAAAGCTGGCCGCCCCCGACCGCATCCCTATCGCCCTGGTAGGCGACGGCTCCTTCCTGTTCAGCCCGCCGGTGCCCACCCTGTGGACTGCGGATAAGCACCGCGCCCCCTTCCTGACGGTCATTTTCAACAACCACGTGTACAACGCGCCCAGGCGCACCGTGCGCACCTTCTATCCCGAGGGCTACTCTGCCATGTCCCGGGATTTCTCCAGCTCCGACCTGGACCCGTCGCCCGACTTCGCTCTTATCGCCAAGGCCTGCCGGGCCTATGGGGAGACGGTGACGGAGCCGGACCAGGTGCCTGCGGCAGTACGTCGGGGCCTGGATGCAGTTCGCGCCGGACAGGCTGCCGTGCTGGACGTCTATCTGGAGAAGCCGTAGCCGCCCCTGACTCTCTGATAGCATCGCCTCCTCACCCTTCTGGGCGTCAGCGCCCAGGCGGATGGGGGATTTCCCCCAGTACGTTATGGGAGTTAACACCCTGGTGTGGCCACCCATACCGTGGCAAAATTGGCCCTGGAGCTTGAGAGTAATGGCGCGGCCAAAGGCAGGCCGCCCGGCCTGCGAGAGCTCTAATACTCGCCGAGGAGGCCTCCCATGTTGAGGCGCAAGATGGTCCGTCCCATGATTGTCCTGGTGCTGGTGATTGCCCTCGTGTCCGCCCTGCTGGCCAGTTCGGCGACCGCGATGGCCAAAGGTGGTGGCGGCGGCGGCGGAAAGCCCCATGAAGCCGGCAGCCCTGGCGTTTTCTGGGACTAGGGGTCCGGCTCCCAACAGTACGTAGCTGAAGCCCCCGGCGACAGCACGCCGGAGGAGTGAGGGGGGGTCAATGGACAAGCGGAGGGTCTCCCGATCGGTTGCCATTCTTGTGCTGGTGGTCGTCATCGTAGTGGCGCTCCTGTCGAGTACCACTGCCGCGCTTGCCGCGTCGCCGAAGGGAAGCAAAGCTCCTCCACGTGCCACTCCTCCTGTCAAGGTTAAGCTACCCGAAGTCCAACTCAACGGCGTATTCTGGGACTAGGCGCGGTGTACGTCCGGGCCGTCGGTGGTCCTTGACGATCGAGGATGTCTGGGCTGGATGTACACCGTTGGACGGAAGCGTTTTCATCCTTTCGGATGATGGAGTAACCGGGCGAGACGGTTACACTACCGAGATGGGTGGGTTTGTGGAGGTGACGGAGGGGCTCGAGCGCAGTCCAGGACTGCGCTCGTCCATAATGATTGGTGACACTATACTGGAGTCATGCGAATCTTTACGGCGACAGCTCCTGGGGCAGAGCGCCTGGCCAAGGTCCCGGAGCTGTCCAAAGAGGCCAGGCGACGGTTGAAATGGATGGACTAC
>ORJL010184707.1_pt1 | contig 16857 bp, 9 predicted proteins | sample 1779941 | NCBI WGS metagenome assembly ORJL01 (sample SAMEA104232317, study PRJEB22302) | groundwater metagenome | biome: forest; feature: aquifer; material: groundwater | place: USA | collected 2011-08-07 | depth 5.8 m | reverse complement strand
CTTCCAGGAGCCGATGCCCTCGCTCAACCCGGTCTACACGGTGGGCGAACAGATCGCCGAGGTGATCGCGCTGCACCAGAAGCTGAACGCCAAGCAGGCGATGGCCGGTGCCGCCGAGATGCTGAAGCTGGTCAACATCCCCAACCCGGAACGCCGGGGGCACGACTACCCGCATCAGTTCTCCGGCGGCATGCGCCAGCTCGTGATCATCGCCATGGCCCTTCCCTGCCAGCCCAAGCCCCTGATCGCCGACGAGCCGACGACGGCGCTCGACGTCACCATCCAGGCGCAGATCCTCGAGCTGATGCAGGAGATGAAGGAACGCTTCGGCATGGCGATCATGCTGATCACCCATGCCATGGGCGTGGTCGCCGAGACGACACAGCGGGTGGTGGTGATGTACGCCGGCAAGGTGGTCGAGGAGGCGCCGGTCGGTGCGCTGTTCGGCAATCCGCGCCATCCCTACACGCAGGGGCTGATCCGCTCGATCCCGCGCGTCGACCGCAGCGCCGGCCGCCAGGCGCGGCTCGAATCGATCCCCGGCACGGTGCCGAGCCTGCTCGATCCGCCGCCGGGCTGCCGCTTTGCCGCCCGTTGCAAGTACGTCATGCCGGCCTGCACCCAGGCGATACCGCCGCTCAAGGAAGTGGCACCCGGTCACAAGGTGGCGTGCATCCTATGAGCAAGACCGACGCGCTCCTGTCCGTCCGCGATCTCCGCAAGCACTTCGCCGTGAAGGGCGGATTGCTGTCGCGCGAGGTCGATCGCGTGCATGCCGTCGACGGCGTGAGCTTCGACATCGGCGCCGGCGAGACGCTGGGTGTGGTGGGCGAATCGGGTTGCGGCAAGTCGACGACCGGCCGCTGCATCCTGCGGCTGATCGAGCCCAGCTCGGGCGAAATCCTGTTCAAGGGCGTCGACGTCAGGAAGATGGACGGCAATGCATTGCGTGCGCTGCGCCGCGACATGCAGATCATCTTCCAGGATCCCTACGCCTCGCTCAATCCGCGCCTCACCGTAGGCGCCATCGTCGGCGAGGCGCTCACCATCCACAATCTCGCCAAGTCGCGGCGCGAGCACGAGGAGCGGGTGGTCCAGCTCCTCGAGACGGTGGGCCTGCAGCCCGACCACATGCGCCGGTTCCCCCACGAATTCTCCGGCGGCCAGCGCCAGCGTATCGGCATCGCCCGAGCGCTCGCCGTCGAGCCCAAGCTGATCGTGTGCGACGAGCCGGTCTCCGCCCTCGACGTCTCGATCCAGGCGCAGGTCATCAATCTCCTCGAGGACCTGCAGGAGCAGTTCGGCCTCACCTACCTGTTCATCGCCCACGATCTCAGCGTGGTCGAGCACATCTCGACCCGCATTGCGGTGATGTATCTCGGCCGCGTGGTCGAGATCGCGCCGTCGCGCGAACTCTACGACACGCCGCTGCATCCCTACACCGAGGCGCTTCTTTCGGCGGTGCCGATTCCCGACCCGACGGTGAAGCGCCAGCGCATCATGCTGCAGGGCGACGTGCCCAATCCGATCCGGCCGCCGCCGGGCTGCCACTTCCATACCCGCTGCCCGATCGCCAGGCCCGACTGCGCGACGCGCGTGCCCGAGCTGCGCGAAAGCGCGCCGGGACACTGGGTGTCGTGCCACTACAGAGGGTAGGGGCGGCCCAGCGGCCCGGGAAACCGCCTTCGGCAGCGGTCGTGCCGAGCGCGTTCCGGCGCTCGCCCTCGTCGGGATCCGCCGGCGGGGCGGCGATATATACTTTCGCACGAGTGCAATTTACTCTCTGATCGGTGTTGCCGGCTTCGGAGAACCGATCTCGGAACGGATGGCCGTCGCGGAACCCATTGCAGGAGCAAGCCAATGCGCGCCAAACAGGTGATGAGTGAGTTCGTCCATGTGGTGCCTGCCGACGCGTCGATTTTCGACGCGGCCGAGTTGCTTGTTTCCTGCGGCGTCAGCGCTGTTCCGGTTGTCGATGGATCGGGGAAGATGGTCGGGATCGTGAGCGAAGCCGACCTGATGTCCCGTGCCGAGATCGGCACGACGCCACAGAAATCCTGGCTGGCCCGGCTTTTCGCCGACGACGACTCGGCTGCCGCCGAGTATGTCCGGTCGCATTCTCATCGAGTGGCCGATGTCATGACGAGGGACGTGGTGACGGCCGGCGAGGAGACCAAGCTCGGAGAACTTGCCGCTCTGATGGACAAGCATGCGATCAAGCGGATTCCCATCCTTCGCGACGGCAGGATCGTCGGCATCGTAAGCCGGGCGAACCTGCTGCAGGCCCTGCTTTCCCGGGAGCCCGCCGCCGATGCACCGCTTGTCTCCGACGAGGAAACCCGTCGCGCCGTCGTTGCGGCGCTCGAAAAACACGGCTGGTCGTCGGTTTGGCCGGTCAACGTCGTTGTAAACGCCGGCGTCGTGCACCTTTGGGGATTTGTCATCTCCGACGCGGCTCGCGACGCATGCCGCGTGGCGGCGGAGAACGTGCCGGGCGTGATGCGCGTCAAGAACCACCTGCGCGAAGTACCTGCCAGCGTAAACATGGGTGTTTAGCTTTGCCGACATTCGGTCAAGCTTGTTCATGACGTTCTGCCGCTGACCTTCAGCGACCCTGATGCTCCCGGCGGGGTGCCGTTTGCCTCCAGCCTTGGACCACCTGGGCTGGGAAGGCCCGGCTTCATCGGACAGTCGCCGGCCGCGATGAGCGAGGTGGACAGCGTCTCGTTCAAGCGCTCATTGCGCAGCCGGCTAGGGGCTATCGCCGGGGGGTGTCGCCGGCTGCCGAAGCGGTAGGCCAGTCGCGACAGGCGGGGACCGTCGCGGGGTCGACGAGAAGATGGATCCCGCCGCCATCGACGGCCTTGCAGGCACGTATTGGGACCAAGTCTGGTGCCCGCTGCTGGACTCGAACCAGCATGGCCTCGCGGCCTTCGGATTTTAAGTCTGCCCTTGTCCCTTATCCTAATTCTATCCGGCAGTGCGACTTCTTTCGCTAAGCACCTGGGATAGATGGACTTTGCGTCGAGTGCGATCGACCTTGCATAGCCGGAACTACGAAGCGGTTCGCTTTCTGGTGGCTCCTAGTTGGCCCCTGAAAGTCGGCAAGGAACGGAGCGCCGGGAATGGCCAAGATCAAACTCACGAAGACTACAGTCGACGCGGCAACTTTTGGCGCAAAAGAGTACGAGCTGCGCGACACCGTCGTGCCCGGGTTTCTTCTGAAGGTAACGCCGGCTGGCCGAAAGGTCTTCATGGTCCAGTATCGGACCAATGCAGGCGAGCGCCGGAAGCCCGCGATCGGGCGGTTCGGCGAGCTCACAGTCGAGCAGGCACGCTCGATCGCTCAAGATTGGCTTGCTGACGTACGCAAGGGCAAAGATCCAAGCGCAGAGAAGGCGGCCGCCCGCAACGCCTCGAGCGTAAAGGACCTTTGCGCGAAGTTCATAGAAGACTACTCGAAGCCGAAGAACCGACCACGAACTGTTGAAAGCAATCAAGGCTATATCGACCGCCACATAATTCCCAGACTCGGCATCCTGAAGGTTCGTGAGGTTAAGCGGTCGGATGTATCGAGCCTCGTTACCCGAATGAAGAAGACGCCGGTGACCGCCAATCGCGTTCTGTCCTGTCTGCGCAAGATGTTCAACATGGCCGAGATCTGGGGTTTCCGGGACGACGGGACCAATCCATGCCGCCACATCCCGAAGTACCCCGAAAACGGCAAGACGCGGTTGATCACCGACGACGAGATGGTCCGACTGTTTAGCTATCTCGAACGCGCAGATGTGGAGGGGTTGGAGCACCCGTTCCTCACCCTCGGGATCCGTCTGCAATTCGCCTTTGCGGCGCGCATGTCGGAGATCACCAGCATGGAATGGGGCTGGGTCGACTTCGCAAAGCGTCGTGTCGTCTGGCCGGACAGCAAGACCGGAGAAATCTCGAAGCCCATGAGTGAGGACGTCGTCGCGCTTCTTATGAACGCACCCCGCCTGCAAGGTTCGCCCTACGTCGTGCCCTCCATCTTCAAAGCAGATCGACCGATGTCCGCGATCACTTACTCCAGAGGCTGGAAGCGCGTCCTCGAGCGAGCGGACGTCCCACACGTGGGAACGCATGGAATCCGCCACCGCGCCACCACCGAGATCGCGAATTCCGGCGTTCCGGTAAAAGTCGGAATGCAGCTTACGGCGCACAAGACGGTCACCCAGTTCATGCGATACGTCCACACTGAGGACGATCCGGTTCGAGCCGCCGCCGAGACTGTCGCGTCGCGCCGGCTCGTCGTACTTTCCGGCCCACGAACCGGTCCACAACCTGCTCCCAACGTGGTGATGGTACAGCCCGCCAAGCTGTTGAAAGCGCCTGATGCCAAGCCTGCAGGCTTCGACGACGGACAATACAGCTCCACTACAAAGCTCGGAAATTACCGCCCTTTCCGACATCGCTCGGGTGCAAATCGGGCATCTCCGCCCGGAACAAAACGCACCGGGAAAGCTCGATTGGTTGCCGCCGAGTAGCAATGACCGCAACTCCCGACTAACACCGCTCTAGGCGTCACCATGCTCGTCCTTGAAGTCGAAATACGGCGCCCACCAGGAGAGCCTCTCGGGCAAGTTCAGCGACCGCCTGCGTAAAGACTGCGGCGGGCCTCGTCTTCAGCCTCCTGTTGCCGGCGGACGTAACTTCCTCGGCTATCGGGTTGCAGATGCAACCGACTAGCCTCGCTGCAATGAGCGGGGGTCGGGCCGTCAAGGTCGAAATGCGTGGAGTGGTGCGGGCCGGAGACGAAGCGCAGCGAAGGCGACAACACGGTCCGCGCATTTCGCCCGAAGGGTTGCCTTGACGGTCGGGGGGCCGCAGGCCCTAACTTTCCCTTTCAGGGAACTGAGTCGTGAAGGCAGAAGGTACAGAGAGCGAAGCGAGCCATGCATTTCAGCAAGCCACTCTTAAAGGCCATCGCCGCATCGGCAGATCGAACCGACGAACCGCTTGGCCTGTTCTGGCCGATGCCTGGCAATCCGGCGACGTGGCTTTCGTTCCCAACTTTCGACCAATGGCAAACGTTCGTAGCTGACTATCGGCTACGCCATGACGCGCCACAGGTCGTTAATGAAAAATTCGAGCGCGTGCTGAAACTCTTCCTGCTCGCATGGCTCGATTACTCGCTCATGAAGGTCGCCGAACTACAGGCGCTCACGACGCTCGAATTCGTTTTGACGGAACGCTTTGGCGACAAGGTCAGAGATAAAAGCGGAATAATCAAATTTGATAGGCTTCTTCGCCATCTTCCAGCGAAGGCCGGTTTAACCGACGATCAGCTTCCGATGTCCAAACGTTGCGGCAGGATAATTGTCGAACGCTTAAAGGGGAACCACAAACCTACGCTGGCTCAGATCAGGAACGACCTCGCGCATGGCGCGCCGTTTACGGACAATCCGTATGCTGGTCTGCTCGAAACGGTTCGCGATCTGATCGACTATGCCTATCGCAATTGGCCCGAATAAATGAAGTGGCGACTCCGACGCCTGCGCGAGGGATCGTGACCAAAAGCGGAGACGCTCTGCCCGAATTATCCAAAGGGCGGCTCCGTGAGGCCGCGCCCAGGCGGCCGAGTAGAGCCTGACCGGCACAGCCGGGCGCGACAATGATTAGACCACCTTGAAATGATGCAAGAAAGGTAGGCTAGCCGCTGAGATCAATATGTCTGAGTTTTCGTGCGAATCAAGCGACGGTCAATCTCGGATTTGTGCCAAATTCGGCTGCGTCGGCTTCGCCGCTGGTAACGATCCTTCTCGCGAGGTGAATTGACGAAACGAATCTTGCGCCGAGAACACCCGTAACGATCTAAGCTTAGGCGCCAGCCGCTCGGCGCGCCGGCAACACATTCTCGGCGCGAGCGCAAGTGTAATCCTCCGTCGCGCTGCGCAGTTGGCGTTCGTCCTTTCGCGAGAATCGAATGTGGTCGACAGCCCACGCGACGACATCGGGTGCGCTGTTTTGCAAAGAGGGGTCGTTTGCGCTTGCACGCAGCAGGCGTAGCCAGTCGGTGAAGGGCGACGAATGGGACATCGACTGCCGGCTGCGCAAGCTCGGCTTCCGGCCAGACCGGAAGGGAACATTCAGCGACAGAAAAGCCGCACGTTCGCGATTGCCGGACGGCAAAGACGCGAGCTCTTCCAGCGGCCACTTGCAGATGCCCTTCCAGAGCTTCTTGTTCTTCACGAGCTCCCGTACGTTGTCGATGACGATTTCCGTCCCGTCATTCCTCGCGAGCTTCTCAAGGAAGAGCCGGCAGCATCGGCGCACATTCCAGACGTGCTGGTCGACCTTGAAGAGGTCGTCTTCGCACAGATAATAGCCGTAGGTGGCGTAACGGTTGTCGGCCGCTCCGAACCGATCGAGGCGCGCGAGCCAGGCATCCATCGTCTCGTCGATCCAGCGTAGATGCCCGATTTGAGGGTCTATGAGCTCGCCAATGGGAAGGCGCGGATCGAGGTCGAGAACCGCTTGGTGGAGGGGTGCGAGGTGGTGCTTGTATTGAAGCACCGGACGGCCATTCATCAGCAGGATCGCTTTGTAATACTTCTCGAGCGCATGAAGGCTGAGCCAGTAGAAATCGAACGGTAGCTGATGAAAGAAGGCCAAGCGCGCGACGATGTAGTTGCCATCTGCGGTCGCCACGAACATGCGGCGCACGATTTCATTTGTATGGATCTTCAGCTTCTCGCTGCGTGAGTCGAGTGGCGGTTTGACGGCAGTCATTGTCGTTCCTTGGTTTCGCTCGCTTGACGATAACAAAGCGGGCGAGGCGCGGCAGATTCGCCGACCGGGCTCTAATCTCGCCTCGGTGTGGGCCTGGGCTCGACGTGCCCTGGGCGCGACCAATTGGTTTGACTTCGCGCCTTACGCAAATGTCAGCCCCTGGATCGAGCGCTGCCTGTCCCATCCAGCTTTCAAAGCATCGCGTAGTGAGAAGTCACCAAGAACTGGCTCTTAGTTCCCCAGTCCACCTACAGGCGCGCTTTTTCTTAGATGTCCCATTTCGCTCTTTGTTCCTCATCGTCACTACGGGCTTCTTTAACGTGGTGTTCGATATCTGCCTGCATCTTCTTGGCCCACCGCCGGACTTCGCCTTTGGGGTGATTCTCTAGAGACTTCAGGGGAGCTTGATAACGCGCGAAATAAGTCGCAAGTGAACCCATCCAGCCGAAGGTGTGCATGTTTTGCTCGATCTTCCGAAGGACGTCTTCACGATCACCGAACTCGTTCAGGAGGCGGTGCGTCAAGGGATGAAATTCTTGTGGACCCTCGGTCGGATTGTCGCGAGCGAGTACAGGAGCCACACTCGCCAAAAAGGCAGGGCCGATGTCGGGATGCGCGTGGCACCAGGCAAAGAGTACGTCCTCCGGCAAACTAAGAATTGGCGGCACTTTCTTATCCCCGGAGGAATACGGGTCGCCGAGGGCACTCTCCATGCGCCAGGACTTTAGCTTGTCTTCTGAGCCAATCGCTTCGCTCAACACCGGCCAAACTACGCCCGAGAATTCGGACAAGAGCTTGGGCAAGAGCGGCTTTATCAGTTCCTTCATGTTGCGATCCGGGTCGGCCGCCAGATGCTTGGCAAGCGTTAGGGCGACCGCCCGGGCGTCGGAATCTTCCCATCCCTTCTTGAGCAGCCAACCGATCAGCACCTTGAAGTGATGGGCGTCCATCTGGGAGTCGCCCCTCTTTTCACGGCGATCGAGATTGACCGCGGCCAGCTTGAGCTGTGGGCGGAGCCCCTCGATCTTGTCCCGCGCGCCGTGGACGTACATGCCCACCAGGTCGAGAGCAACAGAGTAGGCTTCACCATCCATGGACAGCATTTGATCGAATAGCGGGCTAACTGAATTGGTGGGCAATTTCGCGAGAACGCCGCCCGTGGTCCAATTTGCGAGCGTGCTGGGCGGCAGGACGCCGTCGCGCAACCCCGCTCTTACAAGCTGCACGTCGTGGTCGGTAATCCCAATGCTTGCGGTCGCCATAACGAGCACCGGCGCGAATACCTTGGACGCCATCGCTTCCTTTTTGAACTGCTCGACCACGTCCGGATGCTTTGCGGCAAGGCCCGTCAGATAGCCGACAAGCACACCATAGTTTCTCTGGCCATCTGGAGCAGCGACCACGGCGGATTTGATCGGTGTCAGCCAATCGAGCGGCGTCGACGAATGAGCTGCAAGAAAGTTGCCGAATTCATAGACCGTCCGATGGTTGCCCGTGCTCAATTGAGGAAGCAGGCGAAGGATGAGCTCCGGCTCCTTGAGCAGATCACGCGTCAGCTGTTCGACGGCGTCGATTTGATCTTTTCTGGCCTTCTCGAAGTTGTGTTCTTCGTCGAGCAGGTAGTCCCACGGCATATCGGTCAGCAGGAACTTGGCCCGCGTGGGCAGATCGTTGGGCATGAGTTTGTCGATAAGCTTCTGCACGCGCTCTGGCACACCATCGCCAAGATCCTTCTTGTCGAATTGCAGTACGTCGGCGAGGCTATCCAGCGCTTCGGGCCAATAGCGATGAACGGCCGAAATGGCTTCGATCCATTGTTCAGCATTGTCAATGAGGCCATAGGAGACCAGCGAGCGCAGCCTTTGCCCGATGCCCTTTCGCGCCCGCGTTCCCACATCGTCGTCCCGTTTGGCGAGGGCGACGAGCCGCTCGGCACACGCGATAATGTAGTCGGAAACATCTTTCCAGGTTCTAGGCTGCCAAGGCTGCAGGGCGGGACGGCTACCTTGGATTTCGGGGCCGACGCCTCTCGAAAAGCTATGTGTCCTTGCTCCTTCCAAGAGCGCGTCCACCACTAGAGGCATTTCCGCGCTGTCATTCCTGCGGATCAGATCATCGAGCAGGCGCAACCGGGCGCCGCCGTCGGCCTCTGTATTTCCGAGAAAGACCGGAAAGATCGCTTTGAATTCGCCAGTGGCGTTGTTGGACCAGTCTTCGTTCTCCGCCAAGGCAAGCTTGAGCAGGAGCAGTCCGCCTTGTTCGAACATCTCTTTTGTAAAGGCGATTTTTTCCAGCGCCCAAACAAGATTGCGCCGCAGATCGCCGCCTATTTGCCTTGTCTCCTCGTGTGACAACTGGCCCAGGGCCCGTTCGATCAGCATGACGACGGATTCCGCGTCGATCTCGGCAAGGGATGAGAGAATTTCCGCACTTCCATCCACGCGTAGCGCATCAAGTGAAGCGAATGGTCCATTTAAACGGCAAACGAATTTTGCGACGTTCTTTGCGATCTGCCTATCATTCAGCACGGCCAACTGCTCGGCGAGCCTCGTCCGCAAATGCTTCGGTAGCTTACCGGCAAGAATGTCGTCCCATCGTACGTCGCACCATTGCCGCCATTGCCGTTCGGCCAACCTCAGAGCGATGGGCCGAGGTTGCAGGACCAGAAGACGGCCGTGCGTCTGGGCGACGCCGCGCCCCGACAGATCTTCGAGCGCCGCGTGAATCTCCGGCGCCGTTCTATTTCGCGCCAAATGGGTTACATCTTCGACGTCGGTAGTGGGCGACTTCGTTCCGAGTAGTCCGAAGGCGCCAAGGAGCATGCCGGCGTCCAGCAATATTTGGCGATCGAAGAGACTTCTCCCCACAAGGACCCGCTCGACGAGGTCATCGTCGCTGACGGTCGCGATCGAGCCGTCCTTTAGCCAAGCCTGACCGATGAGGACCGCCATTTTCGGGTAACCGGACGCAAACTTAAGCAAGCGACTTTGATCGTCGCTCGGAAGATCCGGAGCCACTTGCTTGAGGAGTCCTTCGACGACTTCGGGAGGCGCTAGATCGACCTGCAATGTGCCGGACGGCAGCGTGCCCGCCGGCAATTCCGGATCGATAGTTACCAGGGACAAGCGACTGCTCGTTCGTTTGACCATGGCCGCAAGGTCCTGATGAGTCTCCGTGGTGCACTGGTCGACGACGACGATAGCTCGAACCGAGCTGTCGGCCAGGCTCTGAACGACCGACTTGATATTGACCGTGCCCGCTTCGGGTTCCGAGCTGTAAAGGACGAGGTCGCTCAAAAAGAGGCCAGAACTTTCTTCGTCATCGGTCGGCCGAAGAGCCTCAAGCGCCAAGCGGGATTTTCCGGTCCCTGAAAGGCCAACGATCCTGGCGACGCCGCGCGCCGGTTCGATCAGCTTGCGAAGCTCGGTACGGAAGGGCTCGAGGCGACTATCGGGCACGAAGGTAAATCCGTCGTGTTCGGAGCGACCAGCCCAATGCGACCAGTCGCGCATGGGTCCTGCCAATCCGGGCTGAGTTTGTGCAAGAACCCAAGTCGCGACGGCCGGATTGGAGTTGACCCATTGTGCTATTTGCGAAGCGTCGCGAAATTGGACGCGGCTGCCATCGATGGTCAGCCCCTTGACTGAGAGAGCTTTGAGGATTGCATCGGTGCGTTTTTTTATTTGTTGGCGTGTGTAGGAACGCGAGCACAGCACGACATATGCGCCACCTGTCTCTAAGGCGGAGCGCACCATGGGCTTGAGATCGCCGTTCTTGGTAACTATTTCTTTGGCCGCTTCCGCCGGGCCGATCTCGGTCGCCTTCAATTGAAATTGGGTCAAACGCGTCGGGAGAAAAGGCGTGCGTTCCGGTCCGCCTTTCCATTCTATGCGGGCGTCTTCGCCGCCGTCCGGTGCGTTGATGTTTGCGGCGACATGGATGCCATCCATCGGCAGGTCGTGCGTCTTTGCCTCGGCAGTAAGCAAACGGCGTGTGAGGATGGTGAGCTTGCGGTCGCTAAGCGCTGAGATATGGTCGCTGGTGACTTCGAACGGCTTGGCGTTGTCACTCTCGATTGCCACAACATCAGGTCCAGCGAGGGTCTTCAGCGCCGACGGATTGGCCTCTAGCAATCGCAGAAGATTGGCGACGGACGCCGCCGGTTTGATGGTACCGCTCTCGTATTTGGTAAAGGCGCGGGGGCCTCCGCCGAGGAGCTCACCGGCCTCGACTTGTGATAAGCCCAGGCGCTGCCGGATGCGCCGAATGTCATCCGGTGTGAGTTCAGGAGGAGTTATCTCGATCTGGGGCTGTTTTTTAACCATCTTGGCCATCTTGAATTCAAATGTACCACAATGGTCACATGGTGTCTCTATATCCTTTTTCAACTCCCTATCAGCGGCACCACTGATTCTTCAAGAAAGAGCCTGTATTTATTGATCTTCACAGAATTTACGCACGATGCCACAACATCTTATACGCCTATTGCCACAGCATAATATACGCTTACACCCACAGCACAAAATACGCTTACTTCAGAGAAGTCAGATCACAAGCAAATGCCAACTCCTAACGAGAAGCTCGCCGAAGCGCTGACCGCCCTCCAAGAGCTGCAAAAGGAGGGGCGACGCGTATTCCGCACAAGCGAGTTCAGCCGTACTCATCGAGAACGGCTGACGAGAAATGCCTTTGTCCAAGAGGTCATCAAAGGATGGTTGATCTCCTCAAGTCCGACCGCGCGCGATGGCGACAGCACGCCCTGGTATGCGTCTTTTTGGGAGTTTTGCGCTCGTTATTGCGACGACCGTTTTGGCGACCAATGGCATCTCTCTCCGGAGCAGTCGTTGCTGCTGCACGCCGAGAACACGATCATCCCGCCGCAAGTCGTCGTCTACAGCCCCAAGGGTGCTCGCAACAAAACGAAGCTTCTCTTCGACACGTCGATTTATGACGTTGTCCAACAGATGCCCCCGCGGGCCGATCTTATGGTCCGCCACGGATTGCGCCTGTTCACCCCGGAAGCGGCATTGGTGAAGGTTACGGAGGCATTCTTCCAGCAGCATCCGATCGAAGCCCAGGTCGTCCTCTCCTCGATCAGAGACCCTTCCGGTATTTTGCGGCGCGTGCTCGACGGGGGGAATTCCTATGTCGCGGGTAGGCTCGCAGGCGCTTTCCGGCGCATGGGTCGCGCCGAGATCGCAGATGAAATAGCGACGACGATGAAGGCGGCTGAGTATCCCGTCCGAGAGTCCGATCCTTTCGCGGCTCAACAAGTATTCGGGACCTATCGCGGCGCAAAGGCTCCAATCGTGTCGCGGCTCGAAGCGCTTTGGAGAACGACGCGCGACACGGTTATTGCGGTCTTTCCAAAGGCGCCCGGTCTCCCGAAGAACAAAGACGAGTACATGCGCTTCGTTGAGGAGATCTACCAAAGCGACGCGTATCACTCCCTATCCATCGAAGGCTATAGCGTGACACCGGAATTGATCGAGCGTGTCCGCTCCGGCAATTGGGACCCTGAGATACACGACAGTGACCGAAAGAACCGCGATGCATTGGCGGCGCGAGGCTACTGGCAGGCCTTCCAAGCCGTAAAGGCAAACGTCGCTCAAATCGTGAATGGCACGGAATCAGGCGCGCTGGTTCGCACCAGCCATCGTGAGTGGTATCGAGAGTTATTTACACCCTGTGTCACCGCTGGTTTGATTTCCGCGAGTGCGCTCGCTGGCTACCGAAACGATGCTGTCTATCTTCGAACCTCCCGCTATGTGCCGCCGAGATGGGAAGCCGTACGCGATGCTATGCCAGCGCTGTTCGATCTCATTGAAGGCGAGAAGGAGGCAAGTGTTCGCGCAGTGCTGGGTCACTGGCTCATCGGCTACATCCACCCTTACCCGGATGGCAACGGCCGCATGGCCCGCTTTCTCATGAATGCAATGCTCGCATCCGGCGGATATCCTTGGACGGTTGTCCGGGTCGAAGATCGAATTGCTTATCTGCAAGCGCTCGATCGGGCGAGTATCGACGCGGATATCGAACCTTTTGCGACGTTTCTAGCTGAGCGTGTGCAATGGTCGATGGACGCCAGAGCACAGGGTGAGATAGCGGATCGGCGCTTCGAGGTCGGCGATCTCGTGAGGCTCCGGCCGAATTCCCGAGTGGGATTTGGCTATCAACCCAACATTCGCCCCGATGAAATTGGCGAAGTTTATGCTGTCGAGCCCCATCCGCCGCAGACGGGGCCAACCTATCGGATTTGGGTCAGATTTCTGGGCGAACGCGTCGTCCAAGGTACGTTCGCCTTTGAATATGTGCTCGTGAAGGCAGCAGAAAAAACTCGAAGCGATTCTTCTTTAAGATCTTAGGGTCTAGAGTGCCGCTGATTTGGTGATTGCGAACGTCAAATCGCGCCGTGGGCTCTGATCTCAAAGTCGCATGCCACCATGTCTTGATTGGCGCACTTGCCGAGGAGGCGATGGGTAGCATCGGTCTATAGTTCTGCAAGGGTTGTTGCCAAAGAGCGCGATGTGACGTGAAATATGCCCGGGGGATAGGGGGCATTGGAGTTGGCAAAGGCCGGCGGCGTCGGGTGGTATACCTCCGACAAGCATCAGCATTGGCGCTATTGGCAGCGGCGGCTTGCCCTGCTCGCGGGCATCTTTGTCCTTGGATTTGCTCCTGCCTACGGCCAGGCGCCACAAGATGAACTACGCGCGGCGCAGCAAGCGCTTCAGGCTCGAGGATACGAAGTTGGGCCGATAGACGGCATTATGGGGCCTCTGACACGGGCCGCACTGGAAGCATATCAGCGCAAAAATGCGGTTCCTGTGACGGGGACTGCCGATGAGCTCACCCTTAGAGCTTTAGGGCTGCTGAAGGTGCCGGCGCAGACGGCGGCTCCCCCTGTTTCTGTTCCTGCTTCTCCTCCCGCCCCACCGGCTTCCAGCCAGCCGTCACGAGCACCGGTCAGATCGGCGCCGCCGGCGTCCGCGCCTCAAACGCCGGCAAGGCCTCCCGCCGCTCCTGCCACAACCGGCCAGTCGCAGGGCGGGAGCAATGGCGGCCTGATCGTTTTCTTGATCGTTGCCGGTATTGTCTTTCTCGTATGGAGGCGGGGGCGTGCGGCACGTCTGGCTGAGGAGAAGGTCGCCGCTGCAGCGAGTAAAGTTGCCAGCTTTCAGACAACTGTAACTGTCAGCAGCAGGTCGAGTGTCCCGAGCTATGCGCCGAGTCGTTACTATTCGTCTACTCCCCCGACTCTTGAAGCGCTGCAAAAGCAGAGTAGTCAGACATGGATCAAGGCCGGTAAGGCGGTATCGGCCGCGGGCTTCACGGTGCCGGATGGCTTGGTCTACGTCGGAGCGGAGCTCATTCGTCAGGATGGCCGAGGACCTGACAATTGTCTGATTAACCCAAAGCTCTCGGTCGCCGATCCACGGGGCAGCGTGCCAGAGATGCCCTACTATCCGCACTACAGCGAGGTGTCGCCTGAGGCTCGCGGCTACTATCTCAGGTGGTTGTCGAGCGGTAAGCGGGATCCTTCCGTAGGTATCGGCTACGTCTTTCTATATTTCTACGGTCTCGAAAGACGTTTGATGCTCGATCGCGTTAGTGACGAGTACGATGCCCTCGTTGGCGAGGTAAAGCGCCTTCACGAGCTGTACGGAAAGAACTACTCGGTAAACCGATACGCTCGGCAGTTATTGGAAGCAGCGAGGTTGGTACACTCGAATCGCAAGTTCTATGACGACGAGACGCCAGTAAACCAGCGTGACTACGAGCTGCCGCTCTCAGTCAGGCTTGGGGTTGGCCAGCTTCTCGGCGAAGGTAAGACAATTCCTTGGAACTGGATGTTTGCCTGGGCCGTCAACGATCCTGAGACCAATCTCAGGACAGCGGCAAGCCGTGCCGCGACCGAATTCCAGGACCTATTTCATATTCGGTTCGACAAAGCATACCCGAGCGGGTTCAAACTCAACCCGCCCAAGAAACGGTTAGCCTGGAGCTATCGAGCAGCTTCCGCGTCGTTTCAGGTCGACCTTGCGCAAGCCATCGGCGATTTGCCAGACATCGTCGGCTTGAGTGGCCCAATGAACAAGATGCGGCCGATCGTCGATGCCTGCATGACTGATCTTGATGCCTACAGCCGCTTTCTCGGACGCCGTCCAGACGGACGCGGTAGCATTCAGGCGATGGCGTTGTTGCCGCCGGATCTCGTGCACAAGGTAGATGGCGAAGACGTACGTAAACTTCGCGCCTGGCTCGGTTCGGTCCTTGAGAAGGGGCCGGCACTGGTCGATTCAGGCGAGCTCCTCTCAAGGATCAATGGGAGTGGTAACGTCGCTTACGGGCGGACGGCAATTAGGGCCTGCGCGGAAGTGCTGGCTGGATTTGACGTGGCGTTGATGCCGAACCCGCGTGTCTCATTGCAGTTGCCAAAAGCGGGCCAGCCCTTTGTTCTATACCGCTACAAGGGCGGCGAAATGCCCGACGCTGAACTCGCGACTTACCGGCTGGCAAGCCTTTCTCTACTTTTTGCCGTCTTCGTCGCGCATGCGGACAGGAATCTGTCGGCCAACGAACAGCAGCGGTTGTTTCAACTGGCTCAGGCAGCCGCAAAATTGAGCGACCGAGGGCGGATCGACCTGCAAGCCCATCTACAGTGGCTACTGGCCGTACCGCCGGAGCTCAACGCCCTGAAATCGAGACTAAGTGCTCTCTCGCCGGACGATCGGCAACAGCTTGGACAGATCGCCTTGTCGGTGGCTTCTGTCGATGCCGATGTTCGCCCGGCTGAGGTCGATGCGCTACAGCGCATCTATAAGGTGCTTGGGCTGAACCAAGACGGCGTTCTTAGTGATCTTCACGCAAAGATGGCCGAAGCAGCCCAGAATGGCCTAGTGCCGATCCAACTGGGAGATCAGTCTGCGCCCGGCTTCTCGATCCCGAAGAAGCCGCAGGTGGCCGGGGCAACAACTGAGATTCGCCTCGACCCAGATCGGCTCAAGGCTATCAGCGAGAGCACGCAGCGAGTGAATCAGCTTCTTTCAAAGGTCTTTGCAGAGGATGCCGATCCATCTGAGCTGGCCGTTGAAAAAGTCGTAGTGCCAGACAAGGATGCCAGCGAGGCGCCATCGGCCGAGCCGGCGAATGAATTCGAGGGTCTGGCGCCGCAGTACCGAGGCTTTCTGATGGAAGCACTTTCGCGCCTCGAATGGCAGCGCCAGGAACTCGATACGCTGGCAAAGTCGCATGACCTTATGACCGACGGTGCGGTAGAGACAATTAACGAGTGGTCATTCGATCGGTTCGGAGATGCTCTTTTGGAAGACGGTGACCCGATCAAGGTTCACAGTCAGCTCGTTGGCAATATGACTAGGATGGCACATGCCTGATTCGACCCCCATAAAGCCGCGCGAGCGCGATGTGATCGTGCAGGCACTGAGAGCTGGTGTTGTCCCCAAACTTGGCCTGCAGCACATTCAAGTCGGCCGCGCTCCCGAAGTCGAAGAGCTGATCAAGGACATCGGGCGCATCGCCGACGGAGGCGCGGGGATTCGGTTCGTTATCGGCGACTATGGGGCCGGTAAGACATTCTTTATGAATCTGATTCGATTGGTGGCGTTGGAACGCAAGGTCGTCGTGATGAGTGCCGACTTGGCCCCCTCTCGTCGCTTGCACGCCACCGACGGGCAAGCGCGCTCCCTATTTAACGAGCTGACGCGGAATCTTTCGACCAGAACCAGGCCCGACGGTGGTGCGCTGTCGAGTATCGTAGAGCGTTTTGTCGGCGACGCGTTGCAAGAAGCAAAGAAGAGCAACGTCAAAGTCGAAGATGAAATTCAGAAGCGGTTGGCACCGCTACAGGATCTGGTTTCGGGCTTTGATTTTGCCACTGTGCTGCAGCACTACTGTCGGGCGTACGACGAGGGAAGCGAAGAGGGCAAAACTGCGGCGCTGCGATGGTTGCGGGCCGAATATGGAACACGCACCGAGGCAAAAGCGGCCTTGGGTGTTCGTGAAATCATCGACGACGGTCGCTTCTATGACTATCTCAAGCTCTACGCTGCCTTCATGCGGCTTGCTGGTTAT
>ORJL010872909.1_pt1 | contig 16858 bp, 17 predicted proteins | sample 1779941 | NCBI WGS metagenome assembly ORJL01 (sample SAMEA104232317, study PRJEB22302) | groundwater metagenome | biome: forest; feature: aquifer; material: groundwater | place: USA | collected 2011-08-07 | depth 5.8 m | reverse complement strand
TAGCATGGCTGCTTTTACCTCGGGTAATTGTTGCAATTCGCTTTGTCCTTCCGGATGTAAAACCAAGTAAGTGTCTGGGAATTGCGAAGCGAAGTCTATGCATCGCTTAATTAGTGCAATAGACGCCTCTCTAATAGCGAATAACTTATATATTGGAACTTTCTAATTTAGTGGATGACTTGGAATTTAGCTCGCAGCGAAGAATTTCTGCCCCATACTTCGCTTACCGAGCTTAAACAATTAATGCGGACAGAAACCAACGCCAAACCACGCTTGCGATTACTCATAGCAGTACATCGCAAACAAGGCAAATCCATCGACGAAATTGCTGAAGCATGCAGCGTACCACGCCGAACCGCCCACGGCACAATCCAACGTTTTCAAGAACGTGGCGTAACTGCATCAAACGCCGCAAAAAAAGAAGGTCGCACGCCACGACTTTCCAAAAAACAACGCACTCATCTTCTTGCACTTTTAGAAAAAGGCAACCCACGTACTCCCTCACGTTTGTGGACTTCGAAAGAAGTGCTTAACCTAATCAAAAGAAAATTCAACGTGACGTACACACCACAACACGTCTGGCGTTTGCTTATCGCATGTGGTTTTTCCCTTCTGGTTCCTAGACCTAGACATTACAAATCGCCGGGCAAAGAAGTGCATGACGCGTTTAAAAAAAAGCGCGGCGCATCGCGCGCTACTACAGAAAGAAAGGTTTTGTCGTGGGCTGCGAAGATGAAGCTACCTTTGGATTACTCCCAAACATCACGCGCGGCTGGGCGCGCCGCGGCAGTCGTCCAATAGCGCCAGTAAACTTTCAACGAAAATATACTAATGTGTTCGGGACTCGAACGGCTCGGTCGTTTCACGTTACTTTTTCAAAGCGTAAACGGCAAAAGCAATTCATAAAACATTGTAAACAGTTGCTCGAAAAATTCAAAAAAATAATTTTATTCGTCGATGGAGGTCCTTGTCACAAGGGAAAAATGGTTGAAGAATTTTTGCGGGTGAAACGCAAACGTTTTCGTTTGTTTCGTTTTCCGAAGTATTCGCCGGAATTAAATCCAACTGAACAATGTTGGAAGCCTGCTCGTAAAGACGTGGCGAATCGTGCTTTGCGTACGGTTGAGGGTGTGAAATACCGTTTGCGGAATATTTTTGACGACCCTAAAAATATGCCTAAAATGTTCCATTACTTAAGAGATTAGCTATTAGATAGAAATCCAAGCCAAAACGTCCTAAATGCATAGAGGTCTTTAACCCACACTACAAAACCAAGGTTCCAATCTCCTTGTATTTCACCAAGCCACCAAATCTGTTTGTTATTAAGAAGAAAATTAATTATTTCAGTTTCTTTTCGTGGACTAGATTTGTAAAATTTAAGATAAACGCGGAGGCTCAAGTAGCCTAATCTTGAAGAGTCAATAACTGCGTAGTACCCTTGGATAAATCCCTCTTTTTCAAGCCGCGTAATCCGTTGGGAAACCGCACTCTTGCCTAGCCTAGTGGCTTTAGCCATTTCTTGCAAACCAACCCGAGCATTGCGATCCAACATACTCAAGATAACAAAATCCCTAGAATCAAGCACCATAACAAACAAAGTGATAAACTAACTTAAAATATTATCTATTTGTTCTGTTTTTGAGGCATAATTTATATTATAATGAATAATTCAAATCGAAGTTTATGAAAAAAGCCTATGAAGAAAACCAAAATTCCCCAGTGATGGTAGACATATGGGGCGACTACATTGACTGGAAGAAACGCCGCAAGGGAGAGAATAGGTTCTTAGTTAGAACCCTAGAAAAATACAAGTGTAAGAAAATTCTTGACGCTGCGCTCGGCGACGGTTGCGACTCAATTCACTTATTAAAACAAGGATTTGACGTAACAAGTAACGAAGTAGATCAATTATTTTTAGAAAGAGCTTTGATCAACGCTCAAAAAGCGGGCGTTGAGCTAAAAATTACAAATTTCGACTGGCGCGACTTGGATCAGAAACTTGAAAGAGAGAGTTTTGACGCTGTACTTTTACAAGGAAATTCGCTTACATTACTCTTCAATCAAATAGATCAACTACGTGCAGTTTCAGCGTTTCGGAATTTGCTTAAACCAGGCGGAATTTTGCTAATAGACGAAAGAAACTACAGATACATGCTACTAAAAAGAGAAGAGATTCTCAAAGGAAACTTTCACTACTCTCGCAAATTTGTTTACTGTGGAGAAAAAGTCACAGCGAAACCAATTGAAATTAAGCCAACTAAAATAGTGCTAAAAATAGAACATCAAAACGGCAAGGCGGTGTTTCTAACAGTCTACCCGTTCAAAAAAGGCGAACTACGCTCAATACTCCGAAAAGCCGGCTTTGTAAAGATAAAAACTTTCTCAGACTATAAGGCAGGCTACAACTCCAAAGCAGATTTTCACCAATACTTAATTAAAAAATAATTTCTTGATGAAAATTAATTTCACTTAATGAAATTTAGTGCCGCGCCTGGCAGTGGCATCGAATTACCTCCGTTCAGCATTTACACATTTTACAACGGCAAATTATTTATTGCTTTTTTGAGGTCGTTTTCTATTGTCTCGAACGGCGGCAGGTTTGCCAATTGGTTTCCCAACTGACTTTCGTAATACGCTTTTGCTTGTTCCATTTTGGTTGCGTCTAATAGTTGCGCTTTGTTTTCGTAATTAACTTTTTTGTAACTCGCTTTTCGCTTGAAAATCTCACAAGCGCTATCTAGGTTTAGATTTGCTTTACAATATTTTAGCAAGTACCAAACATCGTAGTAGTCCCTAACGCGCGTTCTTTGCAATAAAGCCCTCAATTTTTCGCCGAACATTTCCTCGAGCGAATAGCAGCTAACGAAAAAATCTTTTGCATAGTACGGGTTGAAAATCAGTTTTTCTTTTATACTTCCAAGAAGAACTTCGTCGCCCGACAAGTCAAGCGCAATTGTATTTTTGTTTCCTTTGAACCCGACAAATTGGACTTTAACATCGGTAAAGTAGTGCTTGCTATTAAAACCCTTGATGCGAAAGTCTGCATTATACTCAGTTTTTAAAAAGTCTAGCGCGTTTTCAATTGAGCCCTTAATTTCTTCAGTGGTCAGCTTTTTTCTCAACGTAAAGTCAAGGTCCTCCGAATAGCGATAATGTTCAAAAAAAGCTTTTCTCAGGCAAGTTCCGCCCTTGAAAACAAAATTATCCCACAAAAGCGGCTCATGAGTAATTGCGTCTAATAGGAGTGTTATGAAATAGTCTTTTTCAACAGTGCCCCAGCTAACGTTCTCTTTTTTTGAAATTTCAGCGATTATATTTGGAGAGATCATAGTTCCACCGCTAAATCTTGAACATTTATATTTTCTATTACGCGCCACTTTTTGTTTTTCGCACCTGCCTTAGACCCTGACGGGTCAAGCAAACAAAAACCGCCTGAAACTCTTTTCAACAACTTTTCGCTTATTCCTGATTTGACTTTCAACTTATCTAACAGATAACCAAGCCGCTTTACGATGGCTAAGTCGTCCATTTTCAACGCATATTCTAATAGCAGGGAATAGTTTAGTTTAGTCTTGAAGGCTTTCACCACTTCGCTTAACCCGCCACTATACTTCGGAATATAGAGACAATCAATTACAGTTTTTTCCACGCTGGAAATGTTGAACTTAAGGTTACCAATCCATTCTTCTCTCATTCCAAAAAAGCGTTTTTTATCAAGGCAAATAAACCGAAAATTCTCCGAGTGGAAATGTATACTTTTTTTAGGCGCGGTTATTACCACATACGTAATCCGGCTTACCTGTTCGGTTATTCCATAGTAATTCAAAGCCGAACTAAACCCAATATAATACGGAACCGCAAGTTTCCTAGCTATAATGAACGGATGAGTGCCATATTCTGCTTTTGGTCCAGTTTCAAGTGGAAGGAGGATATACTTGCCGCGCTCTATTCTTTCAATCCAGCGGTTTTTAGCTAAATCATGAAGCAACTTCCTCAACCTAGTTCCCTTAAATCCAGAGACTCTTTTAGCATCAGCAACAGTGAATATCTCTTCCCCTGCTGCGCTAAGCGAAGAAAGAACCCTCGCACCAACTGCTCCAATTCCACGCCTAACGCTTAGTTTTTTCATTAGTACATAATTACTTTTTAAGTAATTATAATCAAATGCATATTTATATACTTTTCTGCCACAAAATCCACAAATAAGGGATTATGAATACACAAACTATCAAAGAGCGGAAACTACTTCGTTTATTTAATCAAATTCAGTGCCGCACCTGCTTTGAACCAGTTGATTTGCTGTTCGTTGTAAGTGTGGTTCGCTGTGATTTCATCAGTTGAATCGTCGCTGTGTCGTAATGTGAGTTTCAGCGGCACACCAGGCGCAAACGTCGTTAAGCCGATTACGTCGATTGCATCGTTTTCCTGAATTTTGTCATAATCCGCCTTGTTGGCAAATGTCAATGCTAGCATACCTTGCTTCTTGAGATTAGTCTCGTGAATACGCGCGAAACTCTTAACTAAAATGACACGGACGCCAAGGAATCGCGGTTCCATTGCAGCGTGTTCACGCGAAGACCCTTCGCCATAATTTTCTTCTCCAACTACTATTGAGCCAATTCTATTTGCTTTGTAAGCACGTTGCACTTTTGGAACGCTATCGTAAACATTTGTTAGCTGGTTTTTGACGCTATCCGCTTTTTCATTAAAAACATTGATTGCACCAGTTAACATGTTGTTTGAAATGTTATCTAAATGGCCGCGGTATTTTAGCCACGGACCAGCCATTGAAATGTGGTCAGTTGTACACTTGCCTTTTACTTTGATAAGTAGCTTCAACCCTTGCAAATCAATCCCTTCCCATTTGGAAAACGGCGCAAGGAGTTGCAATCGGTCAGACGTTGGAGAAACAATTACAGCTACATCGCTTCCGTTTTCAGCTGGTTCGACATAACCAGCATCTTCAACGCCGAACCCGTTAGGCGGGAGTTCGATTCCCTGCGGTTCTGTGAGTTTTATTTTTTCGCCTTTTTCGTTTTCCAAAAAGTCAGTAAGTGGATTAAAAGTTAATTTACCCGCTAGTGCAAACGCGGTTACTATTTCAGGCGACGCTACAAACGCATGGGTATTTGGGTTCCCGTCGTTTCGTTTTGCAAAGTTACGGTTAAAAGAAGTCATAATGGAATTTTTTCTATTCGGATCATTGGAGTGCCGCGCCCATTGGCCAATGCATGGTCCACAAGCGTTTGCAAGCACTACTCCGCCAATTCCTTCAAAAATTTGCAATAACCCATCACGTTGTACTGTGTAGCGTATTTGTTCTGAACCAGGAGTAATTACGAATTCTGATTTTGTTTTAATGCCTGCATCAACTGCTTGCTTGGCAATTGAAGCTGCACGGGTGATATCTTCATAAGAAGAATTTGTACACGAACCTATTAAGCCAACTTCGAGTGTTACTGGCCAGTTGTTTTCTTTTGCAGCTTGTGCAAATTTTGAAATTGGCCACGCCAAGTCAGGAGTAAATGGGCCATTGACATGCGGCTCTAGCTCGGAAAGGTTGATTTCAATCACTTGATCAAAATATTTAGCGGGGTTTTCGTAAACCTCTGCATCGCCAGTTAAGTGTTCTTTAACCGCGTCAGCTGCAAGTGCAACTTCTTCACGTTGCGTTGCAGTTAAGTAGCGGTGCATTGACTCGTCGTAGCCAAAAATAGAAGTGGTTGCGCCGATTTCTGCACCCATGTTGCAAATTGTGCCTTTGCCAGTTGCTGAAATGTTTTTCGCACCTGGTCCGAAGTATTCCAAAATTGCATCTGTGCCGCCTTTAACTGTAAGCACACCTGCAACTTTGAGTATAACGTCTTTGGCAGAAGTCCAGCCGCTTAATTTGCCGGTTAATTTTACGCCGATGAGTTTGGGAAATTTCAACTCCCACGGCAAGCCAGCCATTACATCACATGCATCTGCACCGCCAACTCCAATTGCAACCATTCCCAACCCGCCTGCATTTACAGTGTGGGAATCTGTTCCAATCATCATACCACCCGGAAAAGCGTACTGCTCTAACACAACTTGGTGAATTATGCCAGCTCCAGGTTTCCAAAACCCAATCCCATACTTATTGGAAACCGAAGATAAGAAATCATAGACTTCCTTATTTTTTTCCAAGGCGGTTTGCAAGTCTTTTGAACTACCCGCCTGCGCTACAATAAGGTGGTCACAATGCACAGTTGTTGGAACAGCAACTTTTTGCCTGCCAGCTTGCATGAACTGAAGTAGCGCCATTTGTGCAGTTGCATCTTGCATTGCAACACGATCAGGAGAAAAGTCAACGTAGTCCTTTCCACGCGAATAGCTTTGCATCTCCCCTCCTGCTAAGTGCGAGTAGAGAATTTTTTCAGTTAAAGTAAGCGGGTGCCGTAATTTTTGCCGCGTTGCAGCTATTCGCTTCGGTAATTCCGCATACATTTTTTTTATAACGTCAAGATCAAAAACCATAAACTAATTCACAGATTAAATTTTGACTAGCATGAAAATATGAACGTTGCGGTTGACTTTGTTTTCTTGTCCAATTTTGCAAAGCCAACTCTTTCAAATTGTACTACCGTGCCTTCTTGCAGTTCAAGCACGCTTGGCGCACAGTAGCCGGTTATTTCTTTTAAACTATCTTCTTTGAACTCGCCATTTTCGTTTAATAATTCGCCTGGCATTAGAAGGTTGGTTTTAACCGCATTTTCAACAAAAACCCACTGTACTTTTTTCTCCGGGATCTTTTCAATTACATTTCCAGTTTTACCATTTATTTCAACGCTGGCAAACCCCTTTAAGCGGACAGCTTCACCTTCTAAAATTTCTTTTCCTGGAACATAAACTGCGCTCGCATCTTCAACACCGACTAAATTGTGACTTGCAGCTTTATCGCGCATTTCCACTTGTGCTTTTCCATTTATTTTTAACTTAACGGCATCTGGAACAAAAAAGAAATGCTCTGCAACTGGCTCAAGGAGTTTTTTATTCTCCACAAGTAACCGTTCCCAAGAAGGGTTGCTTTCAACTTTACTCAACCCAAATGACAACACAAAATTCTTAATCGCTTGCGGTAAAATTCCCCTACGGCGTAAACCTGCAAGCGTTGGCAACCGCGGGTCATCCCAGCCCATTAACTTCCCACTTTCAACAAGGGGCTTTAACAACCTCTTAGAGATAGGTGAATTTTGAAGTGAAAGCCGCGAAATAGTGACAAGCGTAGGTTCGCGTAGTTTTAATTTTCGCAGTAAGTAAAAGTAAAGCTCGTCGCGCAATTCATATTCCTTGCTACGCAGTGGATGCGTTATTCCTAGAAGTGAATCCATAACCGGCCCTTGAAAGTCATAAGTTGGCCAAACACGATATTTATTCCCCTGCTTGTAATGAGAAGCTTCAATAATTCTCCAAAGAGTTGGGTCACGCATAACCGTATTAAGTGAAATCATATCTGCTTTCAAACGTACAGTTGCACCGCCTTTTGCTACACTTCCGTCGAGCATTTTTTTCCACATTATAAACTGTTGTGAAACAGAAACATCGGCGCATTTGCAACGCTGCATTTTTTCCCTACCCTCAGCTACTTTTTCCTGTGAACACTGGCAAACATAAGCATCGCCTTGGGTTAGCAACTGTTCGTTTAACGAATATAGTTTCGTCATATAGTCAGAACAGTAAACTTCTTCATCCCAGTCCATTCCAAGCCATTTTATTCCATCGCGAATTGCTTCGAGAAACTCTTTTTTCTCAGCTTCGGGATTCGTGTCATCCCAGCGTAGTATAACTTTTCCGCCACATTCCCTTGCAACTGTCCATTCAAGAAAAAACGCTTTTGCGTGGCCAATGTGAGGGTAGCCATTTGGCTCTGGTGGAAAACGCACAACTACCTTGCCGTGCTCAGCATTTGGAAAAACTATTTTTTTTTCTTCTACTTTCTTTTCAACATAAGTAAAATTTTTGATTTGTTTTTCGATTTCGGATTTTGAAAGCTTATTCACTTCCACAACTATTTTATTTATCTCCAACATCGTGACTTTCATGTCGATTTTAGCTTCTGGAGATTCTGCAATTACTTTTCCCACAACTCCGCCAGAAGTAGCTTTGCCGTAGTCAAAAGCGTTTTTCAAAACATGTTTGCGGATAACTTCTTTTAACATAATTTTTTAAATCTCTCTTTCAATTAAATAATCTGCAAACAATTTAAGTGAATCCTTCGCGTTTGAAGGGCGTAATAATGGATCCAAATCCTTCCAAGCATTTGAAACTATTTCGCGTGCTTTTTTCTTAGCATATTCAATTGACTCGTACTTTTTGATTATATCAATTGCCTCTCTAATTAGTTTGCGGTCACTGGTATGCATTAGCAAGATTTCCCTTAACCGTTCAGCATCTTTTTTATCAGCTTTTTCTAGAGCGTGAATAGCCATTAAAGTACGCTTACCCTCATGAATATCTTCACCAACTCCTTTTGACTCGCCAAATTTTTCTCCAATTAAATTTAAAATATCGTCTTGAATTTGAAAAGCGACTCCAATACTTTCTGCACATTTACCGATCGCTTCAACTTGCTTTTCACTTGCACCCGCAAATAACGCACCGAGCTTAGCACTCATCCTAGCAAGGGTTCCAGTTTTGTAAGCGCACATTTGAAGGTATTCTTGTTCCGCTACATTGAACTTTTTACCTTTATGCCACCAGATGTCCATACCTTGGCCGTAAGAGATGTTAATCATTTCCTGAGTGTAAATCTCATATGCTTTTAACATAGTTTCAGGTGGAAAACTGTTTCTATTTTTCTTTAAAGCAAGTAAGGGTAAATAGTACATCGCATTACCTGCATTAATGGCAACATCTACGCCATAAATTTTATGAATACATGGCTTACCTCTTCGCAGGTCAGAATCGTCTTCAATATCGTCAACAAGAAGTGTTCCAGAGTGAACTATTTCCGGAATAACTACAAAGTCCATAACATCTTTTGCGTTTCCGCCAAATGCTTCGTATGAAAGAAGTAATAAAACTGGCCGCCACCGTTTTCCCCCGCGCGAAATAAGCTCCCATATTGGTTCGTTAACCGATTTTGTCATCGTATCTAAATCATAGGCGTAACGTGGCTTACCGCAACACTGCTCAACAGTAATTGCACTTAACTGTCGAGGAATAAACTCTTCGATTTTTTTATCTATCTCTTCTTTTCTGCTTTCAAGTAGTTTCTTAATATCCATAGACTATATCCACCCGTATAACTAAAAGTTAAGAAAACGGCATTACTTTAACCGCTTCTATTGCTGCACTAATGCGTTCGTAAGCCCTAGCAGCATCACGCTGGCTAAAAAGAAATGTGATTTTTCCCCTTGTCGAAAATAAATCGTGAATGTTTATTCCCGCCATTTCAAATTGCTGTACGAAAAACTGGAGTACACCAGGAACATCAAAATCAGTATGTTGAATATTTATAGTTATCAAAGCCAGGTCTGTTTCTTTTTCAGTTAGCTTAGCTGGCAATTTGACTCTAGATTCTATTGTTGTCATAAAGCGAGAATTGCATATTATTATCAGATCATTTGACCGCGTTATCATGTACAGCTTCTCACCCGCACGAAAATCTACTTCCGGAATAATATAGGTCATATCAGTTAAGAAATTTACATCAAGCCACTGGCGTACATTAAGCATACATAGATCAGTTCGCAGTATAATCTTACAACCTCGCACAACGTCAAGCAATTTAAGCGGCTTCTTTTTTTTGCTATTTAACTCAATATATCTACGCACAGCAACTGCCACTGCTTCCAAACTAGGTTTGGCACCTCCACCTAATTTAGTTGAAACAACCGGGTGAATAAACCTAGCAATAGCAGAGTAGTTCAACAGATCATAATCCATTGACGCGTGAAGAAAGGTTAATTCTTCAAGCACTTCTTTAACTGCATCTGAAACCGAGTAAACCATAAAAACACCTTAAAAAAAGTAGCTAAGAGTATAGCAACCCTCCCTTTAAAAGCATTTCGAAAAATGGCTAAAGTGACTTACGAACGTAAAGTTTGTCGTTTTTACAACAAAAATGCTATTTTTTGTAACTACTTTGTTTTAAAAACGGAAGATATATAAACTGCACTTGAGTCAGTGGTATTGAGGTGTGAAGACAACACATTATCAGAAATACAAGTGTAGGAAAAATTGAGACAGTGTGTTGGTGTGCTGGAAACAGCAAATGTTTGTGAACGATCCAAGCCAACCCGATCAGGGAGGTTTTTCCCGTTAAGTATCATGGTGTTTTTGGCTCTTGGTTTAAAATCGTTCGGAGCGGCGATCCCCTTTCAAGCAAAGAAAAGCGGCTTCAAAAAAACAAACAAGCTGCGAAAAGCACACAACTCCCTCATCTAATTATTTTAGTTTTATAGCTGAATAGCAATACTTCTAACTTAGAAAAATATTGACTATGAAATGAAAGCATTAAGCTTCAAATTCTTCTATTGTTGCGGTGTATTGTTCGTCGCCTGTGATTTTACCCTGTGCTTTGAGTACTTCCCTAGTTAATACCCAGAATAAAAGAGCTATTGATTTTCTTCCCTTGTTATTCGATGGAATAACTAAATCAGTGCATTTAAGTGAATTGTTTGTATCGCAAACCGCTATTACTGGAACGTTGATTTCAAAAGCTTCTTTTACTGATTGCTTGTCAACAGCTGGATCAACTACCATTACTAGTTCAGGTTCAACGAAGTCATTTCTAGCTGGGTTAGTGAACCTACCAGGAGTAAACCTTGAAGAAAGTGCTTTTGCTCCAGTTAATTCAGCGAATTTTTCAATTGCTTTTTTAGCGTTTTCCTTGTTTCCAACCAAATAGAACTTATCAATTGGATATTTTGAAATAAAGGAAGCTGCGTTGTAAATACGTTCATTGGTTTTTTTCAAATCTAATACGTGTAAGCCATCTTCACGTGCTTTGTAAATAAATTGACGCATTGAACCGTTCTTTGTACGGGTTCCGATATGCATACCTGCCTCCAGGTACTTTTCTTGTGGAACTAAAAAATCTACCATTAACTAAATACACCTTTAATTTTGTCTCCCGCAGTGAGGTATGGATATGAAACTGCAAAGCAGTTTCTAACCCCGCTTAACCTGCCGTTGGGATATTAGTACATCTTCAATTATAGAGCGAAGATGCCTAGCAATATTGAGGATAGATTGAGTATAAAAACCACGCTGGTGAAATTATCAAGTATATGCAAACACATTTTGAAAGCGAGGAAAACCAGTATAAAATTGAACGAATAGCGGAAGCTTCGCTTTTCATGGCTAACAAAACTCTTTCTTTTGCGCAGCTATGTGAACTGACAAAGACAAATGAAGAAACTTTACTAAAAGCACTGGAAACGCTGAAAGCAAAATATGAAATGGATGAAAGGGCGATCGAAGTGCTTGTAAACAACGAAGCTAAAACCGCTGCTATGCAAGTTAGGGTAAAATGGCTGCCCGCGGTAGCAGCGTTAACTGAAAAAATTGAACTAGCGAAGAAATCCACAAAGTTCTTAGCGTTAATTGCAAAGAAAGGCGAGCTTCTTCAAAGCGACTTACGAAAGTACTTCAAAGGCGACATCTATGAATATGTCGGCGAACTACGCAACAAGGGCTACCTGGATAGAGTAAAGAAGGGGCACAGCTGGATACTAAAGCCAACTAAGAAATTCCACGAAGAGTTCCAAATCACAGTTGGAGAAATGCCAGAACTGCCATTATCCGAACAAAAACAAGAAGGTGGAAAAGAAGAAACCAGCGAAGAAAAGGGAGAGTAGCAAATACCTATTTTTGCTTCAGCTCGTTCTTGTACTTCGTCTCTAATACGTTTCTGATTTCCTTTGCTTTTTCTTTTCCAATGAGTGCAACTTCTTGCAAGGATTTTTCATCAGCTGTAAAAACTTTTTCAACGCTTTGAAAATGTTCCAATAATTTCTTCGCCGCATTTGGTCCAATCATTGGCAAACCCTCAACGATAAACTGCTGACGTTGGTCTAACGTCAATCCTTTTCTTCCAAATCTAAGCTTCTGTTCCTTGTGTTCCTTTAGCTGTTCGCGCTCAGCGACATGATGCAAGAAAACCGCGAGTTCCTTTTCGTCGTCAAAGAACATAACTGGCAAGTCATAATCTATAATTAAAGAAATTATAACGCCTCGCATTGGCTTTTCTCCCAACCGCGGAAAATCTTTTCCAATTACTCCAAGGAAGGGGCGTTCGACGCTTTCAAGGAGATTTTTCACTTGATCGAAAAGCCGACCGTCCATTACGCTGCTTTCAAAATCGGAGCAAGTTTTCCGCTCAACAGCTACTCTTGGCGAAAGGACGAAATCGGAAACATCAAGTCGAAGTGGCTTTAGCTGGCAACCCATTGCGAATAGCGTTTTGGCAGTTTCGCTTTTTAACTCGCGGTCGTCAACGTAGATAAGCGGCTTGCCCGAAGCGCGGATTTCTTCTAAGTTGAACTCGAGGTTATTCATCTTTTTCAAAGTCTCCCATGGTTAACTGCGGCAAATTTTTCAAGGTATGTATCATTTTCTTTTCCTTCCGCCGCGAAATCCAGTGAAACGCCTCGTCCTTGGTTCCCTTTGCTACCAAAACAACCACTTTGCCGCTTTTTGTTCTGCCTGCGCGGCCTCGGCGCTGAATTAAGCGAATTTCTGACGGTACAGCTTCAAAAAACACAACTAGGTCAACAGTTGTTAAGTCCAGCCCTTCTTCACCTACGCTCGTGCACACTAGAACTTTGAATTCGCGTTCTTTGAACTTTTCTATAACCGCAAGCTGTTTCTTTTGAGTCATTCCGCGGCCATTCTTAAGCGCCCTTCCAACAAGTGCAGCTGCGGCGATGTTTTTTTCAGTTAACATTTTTACAATTTTTTCAACTGTGTCACGGTAATGTGCGAATATAATGACGCTTTGATCATTTTGAACAGCATGTTGTGTCATTGCCTCTAATACGCTGAACTTCGGGTGGTCAACTCCTTGCTTCAAGAGATTTTCAGTTTTGACAATCGTTTTTTGCAAGCGGAAGTCAGCGGCTAACTCGCGTGACGCTTTTGTTGGCTTTTCGCGGTTTAGAATCGACATAAGAAAAGAATGCAGTGCGGATAACCCTTGTGAGTCAAGAACATCTAGTGCGTGCATTACTGAAAGCGCTTTAGCTTGTAAGCTTAGTGCACGAAAACCTGACGGGTCTTTGGAAAGATTTTGAACAATTGCTCCGCGCATTGCAAGTAAGTCTCGCTTATTTACGTTTGCAACATCTGCGGATTGCAAGAAGCCAAGCTGCTTTATCTCTCGCAGTGTCTCTCGCAAGATGTCTTCTAAATCGTGACGCATTTCTTTTATTTCAGTTGGAAGGTCGATGAATTCCCACTCTACGCGAACTGGCTGGATGTATTTCTGCACGTCCGCGTCGGTTTCGCTTCGTATAAAAATATTTTTTGCAGCGATGTTGTTACAAATCTCTTTTATTTTTTCCCGCTCGCTAGAAGGAGACGCAGTTAAGCCAAGTAAAAGCGGCGACGGCGACGCTTTAACCGCTTGCTGTGCAATAAAAGAATACGAATAATCTCCAACTGCCCGGTGTACTTCGTCAAAAACAATTAAGGAAAAGACGTTGAGATTAACTCGGCTTGAAAGTATGTCGTTTTCTATGGCTTGTGGAGTAGCGCAAATTACTCGCGTACTTTCAAGTAACGGGATCCTTTCCTGAGGGGATAATTCGCCAGTTAAAAGGCATAACTCGCCGCTAGCTAATTCTAGAGTTTCACGTATTTTGTTAAACTGCTGTGAAGCTAAGGGTTTAGTTGGCGCTAGGAACAAAGCACGAGTTTTAGGATCATCGGCCAACTTCTTTGCCAATACTAAAAGTGCAACGTAAGTTTTCCCAAGGGCAGTTGGCATCACAACCAACGTATTACCTTTTTCAATTACAGACGCCGCTGCATCTAACTGGTATTGCCGCGGTTCAAAACCTTTAAGCGAAAATGAAGAAAAATCAATAATCATATAAGTTATACATAAAGAAGAGGTAAAAAGAAAAAGCAACTGGTCTACTCTTCTTTAACTGTTTCAAAACAAGTTGTTGTGAGTGTTTTGTGAACGCCTGGAACTTGCCTCACTTTGTCAACTATCAGCCTTCCGACGTCTTCAATTGTCCTACCACGGATTTTAAGCAAAAGATCCCACTCGCCAGAAATTATATGAACGCCGTAAACACCTGGCAAAGCGCCTATACTACGAGCAGTTTCGTGCTGGTTCATTTTACTAGATGGCTCATAAGAAACAAACACAAACGCAACTATTGGCAAATCCAGTTTTGCGTAGTCAAGCGAAACTGTAAATCGCTTAATCACACAACACAAGCAGTAGTAAGAGGCAAGGATATTGTGAGGTTGTTTGAGCACATGCAGAGAGATGGGCGAGGAAATTTTGGACACTTCATACACGAACATAAAATTACATTCCCTTCGGGAGAGTGAATACCAACTACACGTCAAATAAGCTTAGAAAAACTGACAAGGAAATATCTTGAGACGACTTTGGCTTATTGCATATTGTAAAGAAACTTTTCAACTGTACCGGAACTTTGTAAGCTGACTGACCCTGCCCAGACTTTACTTCAAAACCGTGAAGGGCATTTTTATCCAGCACAACTGCATCCACTTCTGAACCATTCTTCCAAAAGAATACCCTCTCCGGAAACAAACGGGAAAGGTGTTCAACAACTAAAAATTCTGCCACAGCAGCTCTTTTATCACGTGCCTTTACTAAACACCAGTCTTCAAAAATATCAAGCAACAAGGGATCCCTAAAGTGAATCTTCTTATTTTTGCCAAACATTATACGTTTCCCCGAAAGGTCTACGTTATACAGCACATTAACCACAAAAATAGATTTAAGCAAATCAACATAAGCGGCAACTGTTTTTGGCGATTTTAATTCTATTTTTTTTGAAACTCCTTCCCAGCTTATGTCAGTTTGGAGGCACTCAACAAGCACCTTAATAACTTGCCGCGCTATCAAGTCGCTCCTATCGCTTTTTAGAACTGCGTTTTTTATCCACGCTAAGTAAATACGCTTTGCCTCTTCTTTTCCAATCTCTGCACTTATGCTCAGTGGAAAACCACCACAGCCCACATACGTTTCAAGGTGGGCGTTGAGCTCCGTTTCAAACATCGCCGCATTCATAGCGCGTGGCTTGATTTGATCTATACTAGAAATTGGTTTTATTTTTTCAACTAATTGCTTATCGACGATATTTAGATATCCTCTAAAAGAAAGCGGCAAAAGTAAATGGTCGTTGCCTTTTCCACGCCGCCCTGGAAATAGTTCAACTTCCCGCTTTATCGCAATAGATGTAGAACCGCTAAAAATCAGTACGTCGTTTCTAAACATTCCAGTGTCAATACGCGATTTAACCGCGCGGTACCATTCCTTTGGAAAAGTAACCTCGTCAAACAAAATAACTGAACTACCAATCCCATTGGCTTGCCTGAATTCAAAATAAGAATCTAATATAATTCCAAGCTCTTTGTAGTCCGCTACATTTTCGCAGTTAAAGAAAAAAATTGACTTCGGATCCCTTTTTTCAAGCAGTTCCTTTACCAGTAGCTTCAACACAGTAGTTTTACCAACTTGCCTTGGACCAAGCACAAAGTGCAACGCAAATGGATCAAGAGAAATCTTCCTAACCAATTCCGGCATCCAGTGAAACTTCTTCTCATTCCACTTTATAATGTCAAAGTCATTCTCTATCAGACTTTTTTCTTTCCACCAGGGATTTTGATTAAATAATTCAACAAGCTCCATATCAGTATTCTAAATACCGATATTATTATACTTTTCGGTATTTCAAATACCGATAAATTAAGAACGCCAAATGCACCGCAACGCTTTTATTCTGCCATTCTAAGGAACTATACTGCTCTTTTAGAGCAATCCAAGCTATTAGGGGGTTTATTTCATGGAAACAAAATCGGGCCTACCAGTTGCGCCAGTTGAAAGACTCATACGTAAAGCCGGAGCTGAACGGGTTTCGCCAGAAGCAGCTGAAGCGCTTAGCGACGTGCTTGAAAACTACGCGTTAGATTTAGCACAGAAAGCTAGCCAACTTGCACGGCACGCTGGACGCAAAACCGTCACTGCACAAGATATAAAATTAGCGTCGAGGCAGTAAGAAATGCAATCAATGGGCAACTGGGACTATTCCGTAATCGTGAAGGAACTGCAGCAGTATAGCGGCGCTTACTTTGACAAGTTCTACATTTGTATTGACGGAAGTTCACTGTTACGTTTACGTAAGGGAAAGGCAATTGCAATTGTTTCCAACCCAACTGCGCTTTACGTAACTGAAAAGCCACCTGAAACGCTGGAAACGCCACCGCAATTCGCCATGATTGTGCGTAAGTGGCTTGAGAACAGCACGTTGAAAAGCATTGAACAAATCAACGGCGACCGAATCGTAAGTTTCAAGTTCAGCGGCAAACCAGGTGAATTTACGCTGGTGTTTGAACAATTCGCAAAAGGAAACTGCCTCCTCCTTAACAAAGAAGGTATAATTGTAGAGGCGTTAAAACGTGAAGAATACGGCGCAAGGAAATTAAAGCCGCGCGAGAAATACGATACGCCTCCAGCAAGGAAAAACGCCGACGAAATGACTAGCGCTGATTTTAAGGAAAAAGGAAAAACGATTGCCGCTCTTGCAAGCAGCGTAAACATTCCCCCATTTTACATTGAAGAAGCAGTTAACCGATTGAAAACGCCACTAGATATAACAGCTGCAAGTGAAATGGAAAAAGAAAC
>ORJL010843291.1_pt1 | contig 16858 bp, 14 predicted proteins | sample 1779941 | NCBI WGS metagenome assembly ORJL01 (sample SAMEA104232317, study PRJEB22302) | groundwater metagenome | biome: forest; feature: aquifer; material: groundwater | place: USA | collected 2011-08-07 | depth 5.8 m | reverse complement strand
GCACCCAAGCAGCGCTCGGGCGGCGGAACGGCTTTCCTTCCGGCACCCAAGCGGCGCTCGGGCGGCGGAACGGCTTTCCTTCCGGCACCCAAGCGGCGCTCGGGCGGCGGAACGGCTTTCCTTCCGGCACCCAAGCGGCGCTCGGGCATCCGGGGGGGCGACCGCCGCCAACCGGTTCACTTGACCGGCGGCTTTTCCTCCGGCGTCTTGGTCACCTTGGCGTCGGTCGGCTGGGCCAGATCGTTGAAAACGGAGGACATCAGGTCCAGCTTGCCCGCGAACCGGAACAGCGCCCTCACCTGGTCCTTTGCCGCGGTGTAGCTTTGCAACCAGGCGTGGCGTGCGGCCTCGAGCGCGGGGGTGTTCTCGCGCAGGTCGGTCTTGGCGCTGTCCGCGTGCTCGGCGATGGGGGTGAGCGAGGAGATCGTCTCCTTGACTTCGGCGGCCCAAGCGTCCTTGTCCGTCACCGGGATCGGGGATACCTTCTCGGTCAATTGGGTCGAGAGGTTGGCGAGGGCGATCAGGACGTCGGCCGTCCCCTGCCCCACGCCGCCGACCGTGCCGTCGAGGGTGAAGAAGGTTTTGCGGTCGATCACGCCCTTCTTGTGGCTGTCGAGGTGATTCGAGAAGCGGGCGAGGAGTTCTCGCGCGAGCTCCAGCGCGGGCTTCCGCCCGGTCGCGCCTTTGCGCACGCCCGCGCCCGCGCTGCGGCCGGTGTCGATGGCCGCCTTGACGGCGGCGGTGGCCTTGTCGATGGAGTCGGCCGCGTACTTCACGGCGGAATCCAGTTCCTTGATGATCCCCACGCATTCCGAGCGGATCTTCTTCGCCGCGTACTCGCCGTAAATCTGGGTCTCGTCCTTATCGATGAATCGGTCGGTCACGGGCGGGGGACTCCTGCGCGGGATGACTCGCGAAGCGGTCAGAGGACGGGCCGCATTGTATCTTCGTGAAAGCGGTTCATGAAAGGGAAATTTCGAAATTTCCGTCGCCGCTCGGATTGCCGATCGGGGGACTGCCCGTGCTCGTGGCGGGGATCGTCCTGACCTGGCGCAGGAAGCCGACGGCAAAGCCGGGCGCCGGGGGCTCGCCCGCCGCCTGCCCCCCGGCTCGTCGGGCCGGAGTCGATCGAAATGAAAGGCGTCGTCGCGACGGTGGACGCCCCGATCAAGGCGCAGGTCGACCTACTTGTTCGCAGCGTCGGCTTCGTCGACGAGGCGTCGGGCGGCTTCCACGGTCTCTTGTTCCACATCGTCCAGTTCCGGGGCGAGCGAGTCGATTTCGCCGACCATCCAGCGGCAGTCCTCCACCCGTCTTGCCTCGAGGGCTTCGCTCAGGGACTTGACCTGTCCATGGCAATAGACGGCGGTCTGGTCCCGGATCCAGATCGCCACGTCGGGAGCGACGAGACTTTCGTCGCGGAGGCGCTTGCCCGCCGAGTAGTCGATGTGGTACGCGAACGTCAGCAGGAGTGCGACATCCTCGGGAACCGCGTCCTCGGAGCCAAGCTGCCGGCGCGCCAGGTTGGTCACGCACAGTGCGGACAGCTCGTTGAACGGTCGCGAGGGGGCGCCCTCGAAGCGCACCGCCATGGCGTCCTCGTCCAGGCCCAGGACCTTCAGGGTCTGCCACTTCGGGCCGTCGGTCTCGTCGAACTCCAGCTCGAGCGCTTCCTTCGGCGCAGACCTCAAGAGGGCGACGGCCGCGGCCTGCACCTTCGACATCTTGTTGAAGACGTCTTCGAGGGCCGCGAGGCGTCCGCGCTGGGTCGGCCAGGAACCCGTCGCCAACGCTTCCGCCACGCGCCTCTGCGCTTCTTCGATCCAGCGGTATCCGATCACCTCGTCGGCCGAGGCGATCACCCGAGCGAGGCGAGCGCCCTCGTCTTCCTCGGGTGTCCCGGCCGCCGGGGAGGTGGTGGTGGCCGCCTCCCGCTCCTCCCGCTCCAGGACCTTCAGGCGTTCGAGCGTGCGGGCCTTGAGATCCGCGGGCAGGCGCGCGATGGCCCGCTCCAGCTCCTGCCGGCGTTCCCCGACTCTCCCCTCCGCGGCGACCTGGTCCAGCTCCTGGTCCAGTGCGGCCGCCGCGCGATCGCCGAGTTCCCTCGCGGCGCGTCGCGCTGCGACCAAGGCAGGATCGTCCGCCAGGCGAGGGTACTCGTCGAGAAACCGGTCGAGGCGGTCGAGCGCCCTCCAGGCGTCCCCGTCCGCCGTGAGCGCGCCGGCTTCCTTCACGGCCAGGTCCCTCAACGGGGCCTGCCGGCCGTCCAGCTCGGCACGCGCCCGGCGGAGCAGGTCGTCCAAAGCCGATCGCAACTCCACCCCCTGAGCGCGGGGGGCGCCCTCTTGCAGGCGCGTGATCCATTTCCGCAGATCCTTCGGCGGCAGCGACGCAAGATCCTCGAGGTGGCGCTGCAGGCTGCGCAGCCGCGCCTCCCCGCCGGGGCTCCCCTCCTGCACCACGACTTCCAGCGGCGCGTCGGGGTCAGGCTCGCTCGGAACGAGGGCCGTCGGCTCGGAGCCGGGGCCGATCGCCGGCGCGCGGTTCTCCGGTCGCAAGTTTGCGCTCGCGGCCCGGTCGCGAGGATAGGCCGCCCAGGCGACCACCCCGACGACCGCGACCAGGAAGGCGGCCGCCAGGGCGAAGCGCCGGCGCTTCAACGATCCCCCAAGCCGCTGGAGCGGCGACGGGGGCTGCGCCTGCATCGGCTTCCCCGCGACGAAGCGGCCCAGGTCGTCCGCGAACGCCTCCGCGCTCGCGTAGCGGGCTCCCGGCTCGTGCGCCATGGCCTTGAGCACGGCCGCTTCGAGCGCCGCAGGGACCCCCGGGACGATCGCGCTCGGCGGCGGAGGCTCCTCGCGCACGATGCGGACCAGGACCTCGGAGACGTTCTCTCCCTCGTGGGGTGGCCGACCGGTGACGGCATAGTACATCAGGGCGCCGAGCGCGTACACGTCGGTCGGCACGCCGATGAGGCCGGTGAATCCACCCGCCTGCTCCGGAGCCATGTAGTGCGGAGTGCCGAAGCCCGAGCCGGCCTGCGTAAGCCCGCCACCCTGCGCCGCGCCGGTGAGCTGCTTGGCCAGCCCGAAGTCCAGCACCACCGGACTCAGGCATTCGTCCACCATCACGTTGGCCGGTTTCAGGTCGCGGTGGAGCACCCCCTTCGAGTGCGCGTACTGCACGGCGCGGCAGACCCGTTCCACCACGGTCACTTTGTCGGCCAGCGGGGGAGCTTCGCCGAGCCATTCCTCGAGCGTGCGCCCGTGGAGGAGATCCATGGCGAACCAGTGGGCGTCGCCTTCGACGCCGTAGTCGTGGACGGCGACGATGCCCGGGTGACGGAGGGACGCGACCATTCGCGCCTCGCGTTGGAAGCGCTCGAGGGATTCCTGGGGGGTTCCGGGCCCGACACGGATGACCTTCAGGGCGACCGGCTTGTCGAGCGCGACGTGCCGGGCGCGGTAGACCACGCCCATGCCGCCGGCGCCAAGTTCGCCCAGGATCTCGTAGGGTCCGCAGCGTTCCGCGACCGCGGGCTCGCCGCGCACCACGGTCACGCCCGAATCCGTGCCCGAGGTCCCGGGCACGGGAGGTGGTCGGGTCGGCGGGTGGGGAGCGGCGGAGGGCGACGAGGCGGGTGCGGATGCCTCCGTTTGCGCGACGGGCGAGCGGCCGTCGACCGGGCCTTTGCCCCGGGCCGGTCGCGGCGGCGGCGGTGTCTCCGCGGATCGTCCCTCGTTCACGGCCATGAATGCTCTCGCTCCGCGGAACGAATCCCCGCTCGGCGGCGGTCTGGAACTGGGGTCGTGGCCTCACGGCTCCCGCCACGACCGGCGACAGCGGTCGAGTATGCCATCCCATTCCGGATTCGGCCAGCAGGAATCCGGCGATCCGGCGATTTCCGGCGGGGCGAATCCAGCCGGGCTTCTTCCTCCGATGGGCTCCTCCCGCCGTGCGCGTCGATGCCCCCGGGCGGCGGAAGTTGCTATTTCCTATGCCGAATCCGAGTTCCCGTGCCGGGTGATCGTTTCCCGACGCGCAGGCCTGGAGGTGGGCGACCGGCCGGCCGTCCCCATGCCGAGCGCCTGGGCCGGCGCCACCGTGGTGCCCGCGCGGTCTACTGCACCACGCGCCAACCGCTCGCCGTCGGATTCATCCCCGGCCAGCTCTCGGCATTGCCCGGTAGGGAATCGCCGAAGTCCATCCCGTAGATCACTCCGGCCTCGCTGACGATGAACGTAGTCACCCCCCCCCCGGCTTGATCGTACTTTTCGGTCCGGGCCTGGAAGCCGAATTCCGAGTCGTGGGTCCAGGCGTTGCCGTCCCCGTCCGCGTCGGCCGCGTAGGGTTCGCCGTCCGCGTTCAGCTTCATCGCGCGGAAGAAGTAGCCGGAGCGCGGCGCGGTCCGCGACAGAGCGAGAAGGCCCGCACCCACGCTCTTTGGGTCCTTGCCCGGGCGGCCGGCGACGGGTCCGCCGTCCGCGAACTTGTCGTCGTCGGCCTGGGCGAGCGCGATGTCCACACTGGAGACCGGGCCCTGGCCGGGAGCGCGCTCGATACGGTAGAAGCCCGAGACGTCCGCGGTCCAGTAGTCGCTCACCCCGTTCCGGTCCGCGTCGGTCTGCCGCCAGTGCGACTGGGTGGTGACCAGGGATCGCATCGTGCCCACGGCGGAGGACTCGTTCGCCGCGATGCGGCTGCGCAGCAGGCTCGGGATCGCGATCGCGGCCACGATGCTGAGCAGCGGGCAGCCCACCACGACGACTCCCAGCACGACCAGAAGCGCGATGGCCCAGGTGGGAAAGCCCTTCTTCTTGTTCTCATCCATGCGACGACCCTCCGCCTGCGAAGAACTCATGGGACGCGAATCCCGACGCGGGGGCGCCGCGACCCGAGAGCGCGATCGCCCGCCGCAGGATTCCCGACGCGGCCGATTCTGTCATCCGGAGGCTGCGGCGGCACGGATTTTCCGCGTCGTCGGGCGCGCGCCGGGGCCCGGCGCTCCCGACCCGCGGACCCGGGAAACTCGGGAAAACCCGGGAAACCCGGGAAGGAGTCCCTTGCTCCGGCCTCGCCCAGGTGGTAGCGTCTCGGATCCTCCCGCAAGTGAGCCGCTCATGACGCCAGCGACCGAACCCGCAGACGAAGCCGTCCGCCTCGCCACCCTGTGCGAGCTGCGGCTGCTCGACACCCCCCGCGAAGAGCGGTTCGACCGGATCACGCGGCTGGCCGCGCACACGCTGGGCGTGCCGATCGCGCTGCTCACCCTGGTCGATTCGCGCCGGCAGTGGTTCAAGTCCGCCATCGGTATCGCGCTCGCGGAGATGCCGCGCGAAGTCTCCATTTGCAGCCACGCCCTGCTCGGGTCCGGGACGCTGGTGGTACCGGACGCGAGCGCCGACCCGCGTTTCGCGGACTACCCGGGCGTGTGCGGGGAGCCGGGCGTGCGCTTCTACGCCGGGCGGCCGCTGCGCGCGCCGAACGGCGCCACGGTCGGCGTGCTGTGCGTGATCGACCTGCGCCCGCGCGAGTTCTCCGCGGCCGACGCCGCGGCGCTCGAGGACCTCGCGGCGATCGCCGAAGCCGAGCTGTCGGGGCTCGAGCGGAAGGCCGCGGAGGCCGCGCTCCGCGAGAGCGAGACGCGCCTGCGACGGCTGGCCGAGGAGCAGAGCATACTGCTGTCGCAGACGCGCGACTTCGTCTACCGGCACGACGCGGCAGGGGTCTTCACCTACCTCTCCCCCGCGGTCGAGCAGATCACCGGGCGCACGACGGAGGACTGGCTGCGGCACTACTCGAGCTACCTGACCGACCACCCGACCAACGCGAACGTGGTGGCCTACACCGAGGAGACGATGCGCACGGGGAAGCAGAGCCCGCCCTACCTGGTGGAGGTCTTCCACCGCGACGGCCACCGGGTGATGCTCGAGGTGCATGAACGCGCCTACCTCGAGAAGGGCACGATCGCGGGGATCATCGGGGTGGCGCGCGACATCACCGAGCGCCACCGCGCGCAGGAGGCGCTGCGCGAGAGCGAAGAGCGCTACGCCGACCTGGTGCGCGAGTCGCCCGACCCGATCCTGCGGCTGGATCCAGGCGGACGAATCACCGCGTTCAATCCCGCGGCCGAGCGGCTGAGCGGCCTGGGAGCCGCGGAGGTGCACGGCTTCGCCTTCGCCTCGATCGTGCTCGACGCCGAATCGGCGGCGCAGGCACAGGCGGAGCTGGCGCGCGTCCTCGCGGGCGAGGACCGCCCGCTCTTCGAGGTCGACTGGCTCACCCGGGGTCAAGGACGGCGCATGCTCGAGGCCAACGCCCACGCGATCCGCCACGGCAGCGAGACCGTGGGCCTGCAGGTCACCCTGCGCGACGTCACCGAACGCAAGCGCACCGAGCAGCGCAAGGACGAATTCATTTCGACCGTGAGCCACGAGCTGCGCACGCCGCTGACCTCGATCCTGGGGTCGCTCGGCCTGCTCGCGGGAGGGGCCGCGGGCGGGCTGCCGGAGGCCTCGCTCAAGCTCGTGAGCATCGCGCGGAGGAACGGCGAGCGCCTGCTGCGCCTGATCAACGACATCCTCGACCTCGACCGGCTCAAGTCGGGCAAGATCGATCTGCGCCCGCGGACCCTGGAGATCGCGCAAGTCATCGAGCAGGCGGTGGAGAGCGACCGCGCCTTCGCCGAGCGCTACGGCGTGGCGTTCGAGGTGGACCGGCCTTTACCCGCGGCGCGCGTGCAAGCGGCCCCGGATCGCCTGGCGAAGGTCTTTTCCAACCTGCTGTCCCACGCGGTGAAGTTCTCCCCCGCCCTCCAGCCGGTGCGGATCTCGGCGACCTGCGACGACGGCTGGGTCCGGATCGCGATCCGCGACCACGGCCCGGGGATCGCGGAGGACTTCCGCCCGCGCGTCTTCGAGCGTTTCGCCCAGGCCGACACCAGCGACATGCGCCCGCGCGGCGGCACCGGCCTGGGGCTCAGCATCGCCAAGGGCATGGTCGACCGCATGGGCGGCCGCCTCGCCTTCGAATCGCGCCCGGGAGAAGGCACGACCTTCCTGGTCGAGCTCCCGGAGTTCCGGGACGATAGGGCCGAAGGGCCGGGTTGACGCCCGGTTCGGGCTGCGGTACGAACGGTCGCCAATCCCCCGACCCCGTGGAGATCGACGCCGCGGGATCCGGCTGCGGCCACGACGAAAAGACCGCGGCCACCACCCCGCCGTCTGGGCCAAGAACGGTTTCACGCCGCGCTTGCAATGCTGCGGCGCCTTCCTATAATGAGGCCCGCTTGCCCGGGAGGAAGCCGCGCCCGCATGAACATCGCCAAGCTCGCGCTCGAAGACGGGACCGTGTTCACCGGCCGCTCCTGCGGCGCCGACGGCGAACGCACCGGCGAGGGGGGCTTCAACACCGCCATGCCCGGCTACCAGGAAGTCCTCACCGACCCCTCCTACTGCGGCCAGATCGTCGCGATGACGTACCCGCTCATCGGCAACACCGGCGTCAATCGCGAGGACGGCGAGTCGGCCCGGCCGTGGGTGGAGGGCTTCGTGGTGCGCGAGATGAGCCGCCGCCGGAGCAACTTCCGCTCGTCCGAAGACCTGCCCGCCTGGCTGGTGCGTCACGGCATCCCCGCGATCGAGGGGATCGACACCCGCGCGCTGACCCGCCGCCTGCGCGACCGCGGGGCGATGATGGGGATCCTCAGCACGCGCGACCTGGACGACGCCGGCCTGGTGGCGCGCGCACAGGCCGCCCCCAAGCTCGGGGACCGCGACTGCGTGAGCGAGGTGACCTCGAAAGAAACCCACGCGTTCCTCGAAGGCAAGGCCGCGCCCTTCACCCCCGCGCTCGCCGGGTCCGACCCGCGGCGATTCCGCGTCGCCGCGCTCGATTCCGGGATCAAGACCGCGATCCTGCGCTACCTCGACCGGATCGGCTGCGACGTGACCGTGTTCCCCGCGGACGCCACCGCCGGCCGGATCCTGGCGATCAAGCCCGACGGCGTGTTCCTCTCCAACGGACCGGGCGACCCGGCGGTGCTCGACCACCACGTCGCCTGCATCCGCGCGCTGGCGGATCAGCACGTGCCGGTCTTCGGCATCTGCCTCGGCCACCAGCTCGTCGCCCTCGCCCTGGGCGCGCGCACCTACAAAATGAAATTCGGCCACCACGGCGGCAATCACCCCGTGCGCGACCTCACCACCGGCAAGATCGAAATCACCACCCAGAATCACGGCTATGCGGTCGACCCGGAGTCGCTCCCGGGGACCGGCCTTTCCGTCACCCACCGGAACCTGTACGACGGCACGATCGAGGGGCTGAAACACGAGAGCCTGCCGGTCTTCAGCGTGCAGTACCATCCGGAGGGCGGGCCCGGGCCGCATGACTCGCTCTACCTGTTCCAGCGGTTCCATGACCTGCTCTGCGCGCGCGACCGGGGCCGGTGACCCGCGCAGGGCCCGCCGCCGCCCGGCCCTCGCCCCCATCTGAGGAGACCCCAAACCCGTGACCGTGCGCTGCGTCATCGGCGCCCAATGGGGCGACGAAGGGAAAGGCAAGATCGTCGACCTGCTCGCCCGCGAGAGCGACTACGTGGTGCGCTTTCAGGGCGGCGGCAACGCGGGCCATACCGTGGTGGTCGGAGACCAGCGCAAGCTGGTGCTGCACCTCGTCCCCTCGGGGATCCTCCAGCCCGAGACCGCGTGCGTGATCGGCAACGGGGTGGTGGTGGACGCGGAGCAATTGTTCGAAGAGATCGCCGCGGTCGAGGAACGCGGCTACCGGGTCGGCGGCCGGCTCTTCCTCAGCGAGCGGGCGCACCTCGTCATGCCCTGGCACAAGCAGGCGGACGAGGCCTCCGAGTCGAGCAAGGGGGCGGGCAAGATCGGCACCACCAGGCGCGGCATCGGCCCGTGCTACGCCGACAAGGTGGCGCGCAACGGCATCCGGCTGGTCGACCTGCTCGACGCGGATTACTTCCCGGGCCGGCTGAAGGCGCTGCTCGAGGAAAAGAACCAGGTGCTGCACGCGCTCTACGGCCTGGCGCCGATCTCCTACGATCGGGTGCTGGCGCAGTTCACCGGGTTCCGGGAGCGGCTGCGCCCGTGGGTCGCCGACACCACCGCACTGGTGAACCAGGCGATCAAGGCGGGCAAGCGGGTGATGTTCGAAGGCGCGCAGGGAACGCTGCTCGACGTGGACTTCGGCACCTACCCGTTCGTGACCTCCTCCAACTCGGACGCGTGCGGGATCGCGGCGGGGACGGGGGTCTCGCCGCGTCGTCTCGAGCACGTGCTCGGAGTGGTGAAAGCCTACACCACCCGGGTCGGCAGCGGCCCGTTCCCCACCGAGCTGGACGACCCGATGGGCGCCTTCCTGCGCGAGCGCGGCGAGGAGTTCGGCGCGACCACCGGCCGCCCGCGCCGCTGCGGCTGGTTCGACCTGGTCGCGTGCCGTTTCGCGGTGGAGATCAACGGCATCGACGCCCTCGCGGTGACCAAGCTCGACGTGCTCGACACGGTCGACCCGATCCGCGTCTGCACCGCCTACGAGGTGCGCGGCCGGCGCATCGAGCGCTTCCCGGCATCGCTCGCCGACCTCGAGTCGCTCACGCCGGTCTACGAGGACCTGCCGGGCTGGAAGGCCCCCACCACCGGCGCGCGCACCTGGGAAGCGCTCCCCGCCCGCGCCCGGGAGTACCTCTCGTACCTGAGCGCGCGCCTCGAGACGCCCATCGAGATGGTCTCGGTGGGCCAGGAGCGGAACGCCACCATCCGGCTGCGCGGGGGAAAATGATGGATCCCGCCCGCGGGCCCAAGCGCATCCCGCCGCCGGTGCCGCCGGAGAAGATGCCGCGCCACATCGCCATCATCATGGACGGAAACGGCCGCTGGGCGCGCTCCCAGAGCATGCTTCGCGTCATGGGCCACGAAGAGGGCGCCCGTTCGGTCCGCGAGGTCACCACCTCCTGCGCCGAGATCGGCGTCGAACGCCTGACGCTCTACGCCTTCTCCGCCGAGAACTGGAAGCGGCCGCAGCGCGAGATCAACTTTCTGATGAAGCTCCTGCGCCAGTACCTGGTGAACGAGCGGCCGACGATCGCGGACAACGACATCCGCTTCACCGCGATCGGCCGCCTGCACGAGCTTCCGCCCGACGTCCAGGCCGAGCTGAACGAGACCATCTGCATGAGCCAGGGAAACCGCGGCATGGTCCTCTGCCTCGCCCTCAGCTACGGCGGCCGCGCCGAGATCCTCGACGCCACCCGCCGCCTCGCCGAGGACGTCCGCGCCGGCCGCGTCGACCCCGCCGCGGTCGACGAACCGCTCTTCCGCCGCTACCTCTACGACCCCCAGATGCCCGACCCCGACCTCCTCATCCGCACCGCGGGCGAGATGCGCGTGAGCAACTTCCTCCTCTGGCAGATCTCGTACGCCGAGTTCTGGGTCACCCCGGTCTTCTGGCCGGAATTCCGCCGCGAGCACCTCTACGAGGGCATCCGCGACTTCGCCAACCGGGAGCGGCGGTTCGGCGCGGTCATGGCCGCGGAACCGCAATCATGAAGACGCGGATCGGCATCGGTCTCGCCCTCCTCGTCGGCCTCCTCTCGATCCTCTGGGCGGACCACCGCGTCGGCTCGGACCTCGGCTTCACCTTCCTGCTCTGCCTCGCGGTCGGACTCGGACTGCACGAGTTCTACACCATGTACGAGAAGCAGGCCGGCCCCATGCCCAAGCGGCTGGCGGTGTTTCTCGGCCTCGGACTCACGGTCTCGAGCTGGATCCTGCGCCACTCCGGCGGGGCGGAGTGGGTCCCGGCGATGCTCTGCCTCGCCCTCTTCGTCCTCGCGACGGTCTATACCGTCCAGGCGCATCCGGAGAACGCCTTGCAGGTGATCGTGCTCGGCTTCGGCCTGGTGTATGTATGGCTTCCCATGGATTTCCTCGCCCGCCTGCGCGACGTCGAGACGCACGGCGAGGCGCTCGTCCTCTACCTCGTGGTCACGAGCAAGCTCAACGACGCCGGGGCCTACTTCACCGGCAAGGCGATCGGGAAGCGCAAGCTCTCCCCCAACGTCAGCCCGGGGAAGACCGTCGAGGGCTCGGTGGGCGGGCTGATCACCGGCACGGCGCTCGGCATGGGCGTGTGGTGGGCCGGGCTGGGCGAGTTCATCTCCTGGCCCGGGGCGCTCTTCACCACGCTGGCGATCGGCGTGGCGTCGCAGCTCGGCGACCTGTTCGAGTCGTACTTCAAGCGCCACACGGGGCACAAGGACTCGGGATCGCTCCTGCCCACGTTCGGCGGGATGCTCGACATGATCGACTCGTTTCTGCTGTGCGGACCGTTGGCATACATTCTCATGATGGCGTTGGGAGGCCGGGCATGAAGTCGGAAAAGACCCTGGAGCTCAAGGACCATGACGAGGCCCTCCTGGTCTTCGGGACCTTCGACCGGTACCTCAAGCTGGTGCGCAAGGCGTTCCACGTCGAGATCTTCGAGCGGCGCGGCACGATCCACGTACAGGGCGCGGCGCCGGAGGTGGAGCGCGCGCTGCACGTGCTGCAGCAGATGGTGCACCAGGCGCGGTCGGGGGGCCGGCTCGACCTGGCGGACGTCGAGCATATGCTGCCGGAGCGCGAGCGCGAGCCCGGGCACGACGACGGGCGCCGCCCGCAACATGGCGGGCCCGAGGGCAAGACCCAGGCGCGCGCCCCGGTACAGGCCAAGACCGAGGGCCAGCAGAAGTACGTCGACGCGATGGACGCGCACGAGATCGTGTTCTCCATCGGTCCCGCGGGCACCGGGAAGACCTTCCTGGCCGTGGCCCAGGCGGTACGCTGCCTGCGCGACGACATGGTGCGCAAGATCGTCCTCACCCGCCCGGCCGTCGAGGCGGGCGAGAAGCTCGGCTTCCTCCCGGGCGACTACCAGGCCAAGGTGAACCCCTACCTCCGCCCGCTCTACGATGCGCTCGAGGCGATGATGGACTTCGCCCACCTCACGCGCCTGACCGAGAGCGAGGTGATCGAGGTGGTGCCGCTCGCCTACATGCGTGGGCGCACCCTGGAGAACGCGTTCATCATTCTCGACGAGGCGCAGAACACCACCCACGAACAGATGAAGATGTTCCTCACGCGCATGGGAGTGGGCTCGCGCATCGTGGTGACGGGGGACATCACCCAGGTCGACCTGCCGCCGGAGGTGGCGTCCGGGCTGATCGAGGTGCAGGATCTGCTCAAGGCGGTCAAGGGGCTCGCCTTCAGTTACCTCACCCAGAAGGACATCGTGCGCCACCCGCTGGTGCAGCGGATCGTGGACGCGTACGAGGAACACGCCAAGACCCGGGGCGAGCCGCACCGGAAGCATTGACGGCGGGGCCCGACGGGGCCGAACTCTACACTTCCTGGATGGGCGTCCGCGGCGCCGGGGTACTCGGAGTGCTCATCGTCTGGTTCCGCAGATTGTACGCCAAGGAGCCGGACTCGGAGGCGCAGCACGACCCCCCCGGCTGCGACACCGAGTGGCGGCTCGCGGGCCTGGCCAAGGCGGTGCGCCGCCGTCGCCTGCCGCCCACGTTGCAGGAGCGGCTGGAGCGAGTCGCCGATATGGTGGGCGGCACGGTGGTCCTCGACCGGTCGAGCGTGGTCGGGCACGTCCTCTGGTACCGCGGGAGCCGCCGCTTCTACTACTATGAAACCTCGATGGAGAACGGGTGGTGGAGCTTCGTCGCGGTCCGGTTGCACACCGCGCGGCTGCCCACGTTCCAGGTCATGCACCGGAAGGGCTCCACCCCCTTCCCCGCGCTTTCGGTTGCCTTCGATCGCCCGGTGGGGAACGAGCGCTTCGACCGGCGCTTCGAGGCCCGGTTGCCGACGGTCGACCTGCGGCGGTTGACGCATCCGCTTTCGGAGACGACCGCGGCGCAGTTCGTACTGCTCGATCGGATGCTGGCGCTGCCGCCGTTCCTTTCGGTGGAGTCGATCCGTTGCCGTGTCGCGCTGCCGGGCTTTCTCTTGCAGGCGCCGGACCCGGAGCGGGCGATCGAGGAGGCGTGCCGGCTGATCGAGTGCGTGCTGGCGCAGCACTTCGCGGAGGAGGCGCCGGCGGGCGACTCCGCGGTGGACGTGATGACGGTGACGGTGGACGAGGCCGCGACCTGCCGGGTGTGCGGCGAGGGGATCGCGGCCGAGCGCGTGCAGTGCCTGCGCTGCGGCACGCCGCACCACCCGGAGTGCTGGGAGTACACGGGCGGCTGCTCGATCTTCGCCTGCCAGTCGAAGGAACGCCGATGAGCCACGCCGCGATGTACCGGCTGTCCGCGGTGTTCTACGCGCTGCTCGCGCTGGCCGGCGGCGGGTGGATCCTGTGGCGCGACGGCCTGGCCGGGCTGACGCCGGCGCCGTGGCCGCGGCTCGCGCTCGGCGCGCTGGAGGGGACGGCGGGCGGACTCGCGGTGGTCCTGGTCTGGGCGTACCTGGCGCGCGTGACCTCGTACCTGCGCGAATTCGAGGAATCGCTCGCGGCGCACTTCCGCGGGATGGCGCTCGCCGGCACGGCCTGGCTGGCGCTGGCGAGCGCGGTGGGCGAGGAGCTGCTGTTCCGGGGCGGCGTGCAAGGGTCGTTCGGGCTGTGGCTCGCGAGCGCGGCGTTCGCGCTGGTCCACGTGCCCCTGCGGCGCGAGATCGCCCTGTGGCCGGTGTTCGCCTTCAGCGTGGGCCTGCTGCTCGGCTGGATCTATGATCGAAACGGATCGCTGGCGGCGCCGATCGCCGGACATTTCACGGTGAATTTCATCAACCTTACGCGGATGGCCCGCGGCACGCACGGAGGAGCGCCCTGATGCTGGTGAGGACCAAGGAACAGTTGGCCGAAGTATGCGCGGGGCTGCGCGCGGCGGGTTCGTTCGGCTTCGACACCGAGTTCGTCCAGGAGCGGAATTACGTGCCGCGGCTCGGCATCGTGCAGGTGGCGGCGCCGGGGATCGAGGCGATCTTCGATCCGGGGGCGATCGGGACCCTCGACCCGTTCCACGAGCTGCTGGTCGACCCGGCGGTGGAGAAGGTGGTGCACTCGGGCCAGGGGGACTTCGGGATTTTCTACTGGCGCACGGGGAAGGCGCCGACGAACGTGTTCGACGTGCAGGTGGCGGCGGCGCTCGTGGGATACGGGGAGCGGCTGGGGTTCGGCCGGCTGGTCGAGCTGGTCACCGGCAAGCGCCTCGCCAAGAGCGAGACGCTCACCGACTGGACCCGACGGCCGCTGACGCCGGAGCAGATCGAGTACGCGCTCGACGACGTGCGGCCGCTGGCCGCCCTGCGGGCGCATCTGGGAGAGAAGCTGCGCGCGCTCGGCCGGGAGGAGTGGGCGCGGGAGGAGCTGCGGACGCTCGAGGACCCCGCGAGCTACGAGCGGCCGGATCCGCACGATCTCTGGCAACGGATCCGCGCGCCTGGCTTGGACGGCCGGGCGCTCGCGATCCTGCGCGAGCTGGCGGCCTGGCGGGAAGAGGAGGCGATGGCGCGCGATGTGCCGCGCGGGATGCTGGCGAAGGACGACGTGCTGGTCGAGCTCGCGCGCCATCCGCCGACCAAGCAGGGGGCGCTACGCGGCATCCGCTTCCTCGACTCGCGCACCGCGGACCGCTGTGGCGCCGACATCGTCGCCGCGACCAAGCGCGGCCTGGAGGCTCCGCCGGTCGAGGTCACCGCCTTCGTCAAGGATGACTCGCCCGCCCTCGCGGGGGTGGTCGCGCTCCTGGACGCGCTGCTGCGGGCCCGCGCGCAGGACGCGCAGGTGGCGCCGGGGGTGATCGCCACGCGCGCCCAGCTCGAATCGCTCGCGGCGGCGAGAGGGACCGCGCCGCCCGCCGACCTGCCGGTGCTCGCCGGTTGGCGCCGCACGCTCGCCGGGAACGACCTGCTCGCCCTGCTCGAAGGCCGGCTGCGCCTGTCGTTGGACCCGGCCACCGGGGCGGTCCGGGTGGAAGAAGCGGGGTAGCACGAGCACGAGCACGCCCGCGTCAGGGAGCGGGGACCGGTACTCAGCACCAGGGAACGACGATGCACACGGTCCTGTTCGACATCGACGGCACGCTGATCCGCACCGGCCGGTCCGTCCGCGAGGCGTTTCACCGCGCGCTCCGCGAGACCTTCGGGTTCGTTCCCCAGATCGACGGCTACTCGTTCGGAGGCAAGACCGACCCGCAGATCGTGCGCGAACTCATGACCTCCTCCGGTCTCACCGAAGCCGAGGTGCGCCCGGCGGTGCCACGCTGCCTGGAACTGTACCTCGACCATCTCGCAGCGATGCTCCCCGGGGTCGTGCACGGAAGCCTGCTCCCCGGTGTCCGCGCGCTGGTTGACCGGCTGGCCGCGCGGGGCGACGTCGCCCTCGGCCTCCTGACGGGAAACATGGCCCGCGGGGCGCGGCTCAAGCTGGAACCGCTCGGGCTGTGGGAGTGCTTCGCGTTCGGCGCCTATGCCGACGTGAGCGAGGTGCGCGTGGAAGTGGCCCGCCACGCGGTCGACCTGGCTCGGGGGCGGCTCGGCGCAGCCTTTTCCCTCGCGCGCGTGACGGTGGTGGGCGACACCGAGCACGACGTCGCGTGCGCCCAAGCCCTGGGGGTGCGCGCGGTGGCCGTGGCTACCGGGACGCGCACCTCCGAGGTCCTCGCGGCGGAGAAGCCGGACGTCCTCTTGCCGGATCTCGCGGACGCGGAGCGGGCCGAACACGCGATCCTGGTCGGCTGAACGAGGGCTCACACCGCCTGGGAACACGAGGCTTGGTTCCAGGAGTGGCTCGCGCGCGTGCGCCGGAAGCCGTCGGCGGGCTAGGGAATCGGTTCGCGCGACATGGAATTGCCTCCGTCGCCGGCGCTGGGACGGTCCTGGCTATTTCTTCGGCTCGCGCAGGCCGAGAACGAACTCGACCAGGGCCCAGGCCTGCTCGTCCTTCAGCGCCGGAAACGCCACCGGCGGGACCATGGACGAGCCGGGCAGGCCGAGCTTGATGCGGCAGTAGACCTGCTCGGGCTCCGACCCGCCGCGCAGAGGATCGTCGACCAGGTTGCGCGGGCGCACCGGACGGCCGTCGTCGTCCTTGAGCGAGCCCGCGGCGGCGCCGTCCCCCTTGCCGCCGGCGCCGTGGCACTTCGCGCAGTTGGCGAGGAACAGGCGCGAGCCTTTGCGGCGCAGGTCCGGATCCTCCGGACGGGGCGCCACGGCCAGAGGCTTCGGCTCGGGCTCGGTGCCGGCCAGTTCCTGGACCCGATAGGCCAGCGCCCACACGTCCGCTTCGGCGAGGTCGGCAACCCCGGCCATGGCCGTGCCGGGAAGCCCACGTCGGATGACGCGGGCGAGGTCCTCGGGAGAAGGAGCACGGTTCTCGGTGGTTACGTACCGGAACTGCTTGCGGGTGAAATCGCGGGGCGCCGGCAGAGTCTCGCCGCGCTCGGGGCCGTCGCCTTTTCCCTCGGGCCCGTGACACTTGCGGCAGTGTGCGTCATAGAGCTCCCGTCCCCGGGCCAGCGACTCGGGAGAGCGCTCGAACCGCGCGCGCGGAGGCTCCTGCGCGGCGACCCAGGCGGCGAGAGCGGCCAGGGAGAGCGCGACGAGGTGGGGTCGGCGCATGCTCGATGGCTCCGCAGACGATCCCAGACGAGCCCGGAAAGTACCGCGGAGCGCGGGGTGCGTCAAGCTATATCACTCGGGGACTCGGCCGCCGTGCATCGGCCGGGCGACCATCGAGGGCGGGAAGCCCAGCTCGGTCATCCGCCGCATCCCCGTCTCCGCCCCTTCGCGCCAGCGGGAGATCGGGCCGTAGGTGCCGACCCAGGAAAGACCCCCGCCGGGATGGT
>ORJL010182103.1_pt1 | contig 16863 bp, 18 predicted proteins | sample 1779941 | NCBI WGS metagenome assembly ORJL01 (sample SAMEA104232317, study PRJEB22302) | groundwater metagenome | biome: forest; feature: aquifer; material: groundwater | place: USA | collected 2011-08-07 | depth 5.8 m | reverse complement strand
GCCCTGGCGGCCGTTCTGGCCGTGTTGTCGATTCACGCCATCGCGGCGCCGGAAACCAGCATCGATGGTCGGGCGATCTACAACTTCCGCTGTTACTTCTGTCACGGTTACTCAGGCAATGCGAAGACGGTCGCGGCAAGTTTTCTGACGCCACCGCCGGCCGATTTCACGCGTTTTTCAGAGGCCAGCCTTCCGCACGCCAAAATCCTGGCGACGCTGCGCGACGGCAGGCCGGGCACTGCCATGAAACCTTTCGCTTCGATACTGTCCGAGGCGGAGATGCAAGCCTTGGCACGCTTCGTCTTTGACGAGTTCGTCATCCGGAAAGCGGCCAACACCCGCTACCACACCGAGGAAAACGGCTGGCCCGACCACGACCGCTATCGCGTTGCCTTTCCCTTCGCCACCGGCGAAATCTCCTTGTCGCAAGCCTGGGAAACGCTCACCCCGGAACAAACCCGAGGCAAACGGCTGTTTCTCGAAACCTGCATCACCTGCCACGACAAGGGCTCGCTGGACAGCAGTGACATAACCTGGGAGGCGCGCCCGCTATCCTATCCGCGCAACAACTTTTCCTTCTCGGCACCACCGAAAATCGATGCCGCCACCAGCGCCAGCCCCTATGCTCTGCACGATATCCGGCCAAGGCTGAAACGCCTGACGCATCTGGAAAAAAAGGGCGAAAGCCTGTTCCAGTCGAATTGCGCCTTCTGCCATGCAGCCGACGGAACCGGCAAGAACTGGATCGGCAGCTTTCTTGAACCGCATCCGCGCAATCTGCGCGACGCCGAATCGATGCGTGAGATGACGCGCGAGCGTTTCGCCCGCGTCGTTCGCGAAGGCCTGCCGAACACTTCGATGCCGGCTTGGAAGAGCGTGCTTTCCTCGGCAGAAATCGAGGCCATCGCCGACTATGTCAATCGCGTCTTCCACCCGCTGCCCAACGAAGCGACGAAGGCGTCAGGACGCAAACAATAATCGCCGTTCCGCCGACGCCGACTTTCCGCACAGGGGCCGCGGGCTCGATGACGCGTCAGTTTTTCGGTCGCGGCATACCGGCGCCACCCCTGCGTCAGTTGCCAGCTACCACCGGAGCGCCGCCCAGAATCCATTTCGCGTACTCGCGGTCCGAACCGAGGATGTGATGCTTCAGCCAGTCGCGCAGAAACTCGATCATCTCTCCTTCCGCTTCCCGCTGCAGGGAGTGCTGCTCAATGTCCTGCAGCATGACGAAGAACTGGCGATGCTCGCCACCATGCCTTTCCGCCGTCGGCACTGCAAAAAGGCGCATCAGGGCTTCTTCGAATTCAAAATGGAATCGGGCGAAGTCGATCAGGTCGACGATCAGGTAGTGGGTATCGGTCCAGCTCGCGCATTGCCGAAAGGCTTCCTCGATGCGGGTAAACTGCACCAGCAGGCGCTTGTGCTGGTTGTCGATCTCGATGATGCCCAGCGAGTATTCGGGTTTCCAGTCCATGCATGCCCCTTGCTGTTTCACATAGTCAGCGCGGCCGTCGCGCGCAAACAGGCAGGTGCCGATTACGGCCACGAACAACCCGCCACTGCAAATAGTGTTCCAGATTGGTGCCGGGCACAATAGCGTTATTGATACTTGCGGGCCACGATCGAAACTTCATGACAAAGTCTGGCGCACCTCATTGCAACCAACGCATCGCCCTCGCCATCGCCGGCATGCTGCTGCTGGCAGGCTGCGCCGCGCCAGGACTGTCGCGGGAACAGCCTCCGGCACGGCCAAATGCGGACAGTTCGCCACCCGCGCACGACTCGGTCGCGCTGTGGCGTGTCACCGAGCTGGCTCAAACTCGGCAACCGATGGTACTACTACACAGTCCGCAGGGAAGCTACGGCGCGATCGAAACAGCAATGCTGAGGCGCATCCTGACGGCGGGCGAGAAGATAGTGACGGCCGCCGGCGACGGCCAGAGCCCGGAACTGGTCCTGATTGGTTCTCGCGGAATCAACGCCTATGCCTTTGTCGACGGCGGGCGACCGACCATTGCGATCACCCTGGGGATGGTTCGGCTGCTAGCCGCGGATGACGATGCTTGGGCGGCATTGATCGGTCATGAACTCGCCCACTTGCGCCTGGACCATCTTCGCGGCATGAAGGATCGCCGCGGAAAAGCCGAGCTCACCAGTTCCCTCGCAGCCGTCATTCTGTCAGCAGTCGGCCTGCCGTTTGCCAGCCTGGCTACCGACGCGAGCACCGCACTCGCCGATCGTGCCTACAGTCGCGACGATGAACGCGAGGCCGACCGGATAGGCCTCGAATACATGCGCAAGGCAGGCGTTGCCGGCGCAGGCGCGATCCGCCTGCAGCAGTTGCTGCTGAACACCGGCAATCCAGCCGCAATTCCCTTTCTGGGTACTCATCCCGGCGGCGAAGAGCGCATCGAGAATCTTCGGAATTTGATGCGCAGCGGCGACTAAACTGCTGCAATCGGGTATTTCTGATTCAGAATTGCAGCAGTCCGAAATGGAGAATGGAAAATGCGCAGGCCGTTCGCGAGACAGTTGATGGTGTTATTGGCATTGACCGCCACGATAGACGTCGCTGGCGCGGCGCAGAACGGCAATGCACGCATCGACGACATTCTCTCCCGGCGCTGCGAGACCTGCCATGGCCCGGGTGGACAGGGAAACAACTCGACGTTTCCCAAGCTGAGCGGGCAAAACGCCGATTATCTGGTGCAGCAGATGTTCAATTTCAAGAGTGGTGTGCGCCGCAGCACGATCATGGAACCCCAGTTGGCCGATCTGTCCGGTGACGATGTCGTGCAATTGGCACGCCACTTCAGCAATCGTCGGCTACTGCCGAATCCGGCTTCGGATACCGCGCGCCTTGAAGCCGGACGCAAGCTCTACCTCGAGGGGAATCCGACTAGCGGAGTCGCGGCCTGCACCGTCTGCCACGGTCCCAATGGCCGCGGCGCACTGATGCTGCCGCGACTCGCCGGACAGCACGCCGACTACCTTGAATTGCAGTTGCGCCGCTTCATTGAACGCTCACGCACCACCAGCCAGACGCTGATGCACTCGGTAGCCACCAAGATGACCGACGAGGAGATTCGCTCCGTCAGTTACTTCCTTTCCGGCCTGGAATGAGTTCCACCGACTGAATAGACAAGCTCGGCATGAAGAACCTGCTGATCGTATATCACTCGATGACCGGCGGTACTGAGCAGATGGTAAAGGCCCTGGCGGCGGGTGCCGCCACCGGGCACGGCGTTGCCGTCCGCCTGCTGCGGGCGCCGCAGGCGCAACCGGCCGATGTGATCGATGCCGCCGGCTACGTATTCGCCACGCCGGAAAATCTGTCCGCGATCTCGGGACTGATGAAGGACTTTTTCGACCGTTGCTACTATCCGGCGCTGGACCGGATCAACGGCCGGCCTTATGCCAGCCTGATATGCGCCGGCAGCGATGGTGAGAATGCCGTGCGACAAATCGACCGCATTGCCACCGGATGGCGCCTGCGACCCATCGCCGAACCCCTGATTGTCTGCACCCACGCCCAGAGTGCGGAGGAAATTCTCGCGCCGAAGACCATAGCGGCAGCGGACCTGCGGCGCTGCGAAGAACTGGGGGCAACGCTGGCAGCGGGGCTCGCCCTTGGCGTTTTCTGAGCCCCCGACGCCAACCCTCAGGCCGGCTGATCGAGTTCGAAAGCCTTGTGCAGCACGCGTACGGCCAGTTCCAGGTACTTCTCGTCCACCACCACCGAAATCTTGATTTCGGAAGTCGAAATCATCTGGATGTTGATGCCCTCTTCCGCCAGGGTGCGGAACATCTTGCTGGCGACGCCGGGATGGGAGCGCATGCCGACGCCGACGGCGGAAACCTTGCAGATCTTGTTGTCGCCTTCGATGGCGCGGGCCCCGACGTGCGGGCGAATCTGCTCCTCCAGCATCTTGCGGGCACGGGCATATTCACTGCGATTCACGGTAAACGAGAAATCCGTGCTGCCATCATGGCCGACGTTCTGGATGATCATGTCGACGTCGATGTTGTTCTCGGCGATCGGGCCGAGTATCTGGTAGGCAATGCCGGGACGGTCGGGCACGCCGAGCACGGTAAGCTTGGCCTCGTCGCGATTGAAGGCGATGCCGGAGATGATCGGTTGTTCCATTTTGTTGTCTTCCTCGAAAGTGATCAGCGTGCCGGAGGTTTCCTGCCCTTCTTCTTCCAGGCTGGACAGCACGCGCAGCTTGACCTTGTACTTGCCGGCGAATTCGACGGAGCGGATTTGCAGCACCTTGGAGCCGAGACTCGCCATCTCCAGCATCTCCTCGAAGGTGACGCTGTCGAGCTTGCGCGCCTCCGGCACGATGCGCGGGTCGGTGGTGTAGACGCCATCGACGTCGGTATAGATCTGGCACTCCTCGGCCTTCAGTGCCGCCGCCAGCGCCACGCCCGAAGTGTCCGAACCGCCACGGCCAAGCGTGGTGATGTTGCCGTGCTGGTCGACACCCTGGAAGCCGGCGACGATGACCACTGTGCCCTGGTCAAGGTCGCGGCGCATGTTGGCGTCCTCGATGTCGAGGATGCGCGCCTTGGTGAAGGTCGAGTCGGTCAATACCTTGACCTGGCCGCCAGTGTAGCTGCGGGCCACGACGCCGATGTCCTTGAGCGCCATCGCCAGCAGCGCGATGGTGACCTGCTCGCCGGTGGAAAGCATGACGTCGAGCTCGCGCGCGTCGGGCTGCGGCGATACGTCCTTCGCCAGCGCGACCAGGCGATTGGTTTCCCCGCTCATCGCCGAGACGACGATGACCAGTTGGTGGCCCTGCGCCTTCCAGCGTGCCACGCGCCGGGCAACGTTGCGGATACGCTCCGGGGAACCCATCGAGGTACCGCCGTATTTCTGAACTATCAAAGCCATTGCCGTGGTTCGCCTGATTGAAAGCGCGGAATTTTACCTGATAGTCTCGTCCCTCAAACAAGCCATGAGCCGATGCTCCGCTTTGCATCACCAACACTGCGCCGGACTAATGCCATCACAATTTTCTTGTATGGCCAACGGATTTGTCCTATAGTCGTCGATATATTACTAAGGTAATAGATATCGAGCGTCGGCAAGCCCTTGCAACCGGCGGCTCCCTACCCACACTATCAATGGTTCCTGGAGACAACAGATGAAAGCCAGCAACAAGATCGACGTCCGCGAGATCCGTCGCAAGCGGGGCATGAACCAGCAGCAGTTCTGGTCGCAACTGGGCGTGACCCAGAGCGGGGGCTCGCGCTACGAAAGCGGCCGCAACATCCCGCGACCGGTGCAACACCTGCTGCGTCTGGTGCATATCGAGGGCATCGACATCCAGAAAGTTCGCGGCGAAGACTATGAAGTCATCGAATACCTGCGCACGAAGAAGTCCAGCCTGCTCAAGGACTTGAAGAAGGAAGCCCGAGCCGCCGCCAAAGGCAAGTAGCACACCGGAACCATGCCTAGATCAGGGACTGACGTGGACTGTCAGTCCCAGGCGACGGATGCGCCGCGCCACGGCATCCATCTGATCCATATCGAGGCGCCCCAGCCGGGGCGCCTCTTTTTGCAGCGACGGTCGCGCCAGGCTGTAAAGGTGAACGCCGGCCAATCCAGACGCAAGCGGTGCCAGCACGCCGAGATAGGCTTCCAGTTCCGCCGCGGCGAGCAGTGCGCCGTCCAGCCGGAACAGGCAGGTCTGCACCCAGGTCGGCGCCAGCGCGGCGCAGCACGCCAGACGCCGGGCAACGCGCTCGGGCGGCACCCGGGTGCCGTTGATCCGGGCCAGCCCCGTGGTGGTCGCGGCGTCCAGCTTGAACCAGACCTCGCCGCCGGCGCGACCGATGCGCGCAATCCCGGCCTGTACCTGTTTGCGGTCGAGCAGGCTGCCATTGGTGATCAGGCGCATCACCACCTTCCCGTCCAAGCCATGCTTGGCGAGCAGGCGCTCGACGATGGCCACGGTAGCCGGAAACTCAGTGGCACTGGTCGGTTCGCCGTTGCCCGAAAACGCTACGTCGACCAGCCGGCGCGAGCCTACGGGGACCCGGGTCGCCATGAAGTCGCCGTCAATGGCCCACCCCAGAAAACCGTCGAGTTCGCGCTCCAGCAGCACCAGGTTGATCGGCGGCGGCCCGCCACGCGTGAGATCGGGTACCTGGCAGTAGATGCAGCGCCAGTTGCAGGCGTTGTTGGGATTAAGGTTGATGCCGACCGAAACGCCACCAGCGCGGCGCGAAACCACCGGATACACATAGTGCATGCCGGCGCTATCGCGGGAATGGTCTTCGGGCTGGAGCAGGACGCGCGGCATGGGCAGTGAATGATGGGTGGCGCTGAATCAAGGAGCCGCCGCCGACGGTACGGCGCCGCGGCAAAGCTATAATGCGCGCCGGATCGCCAGCGGGCAGCGGCGACCACTTTGCCACAAACCGGGCGACCCTGACGATGCGCATCACACGCCGCCTCGAATTCGACGCGGGCCACCGAATTCCCAATCACCAGAGCCAGTGCCGCCATTTGCATGGCCATCGCTATGCGCTGGAAATCACCCTTGGCGGCGGCGTGATCAACGCCGCCGGGCGGCCCGACGACGGCATGGTGATGGACTTTTCCGAGGTCAAGGCCATCGCCAAGCAGCACGTGGTGGATGCCTGGGACCACGCCTTCCTGGTCTGGCGCGGCGACACCGCGGTGATGGCCTTTCTCGCCAGCCTGCCGCAGCACAAGACGGTGGTGCTCGACACCGTTCCCACTGCGGAAAACCTCGCGCGGGCGGCCTTCGCCATTCTCGACCCGCTGTATCGCGACAGCTATGGCAACCAGTTGCACCTCGAACGCATCCGGCTCTACGAAACCCCCAACTGCTGGGCCGACGCCACTCGCTCCGACCTCGACTGACGTGTCCGCAGCCGACACCGGCGGGATGTGAGTTCCATCAAGCGGAACGCTCCTGCAATCGCCTCAAAGGCAATTGTCTCCCGGGTATTCCGATGCTAAGGTTGCCGTCCAAACTGGCACACGACCAGAACAACAGAGAGGAGAAGTCCCCATGCTTGGCTTGATGATGGACCGGCCGTTGATGATTTCCGCGCTGCTGCAGCACGCGGCGGCAAATCACGGCGACACGGAAATCGTATCCCGCCTGCCGGTCGGCGGCACCCATCGCTACACCTATGCCGACGCCCTGCGCCGTTCGCGCCAGTTGGCACGCGCCCTGCTGGCCCTCGGTGTCAAGGCGGAGGACAGGATCGGCACCCTGGCCTGGAACACCCACCGCCATTTTGAAATCTATTACGCCGTCTCCGGCATGGCAGCGATATGTCATACGATCAACCCGCGCCTGTTTCCCGAGCAGATAGCCTATATTGCCAACCACGCCGACGACCGCTACGTCTTTTTCGACGTCACGTTCGCCGGTCTGGTCGAGGCACTGGTGCCCCACTGCCCGGGCGTCAAGGGCTGGATCGCGCTCTGCGCCCGCGAGGAAATGCCAGCCAATCCGATTCCCAATCTGCATTGCTACGAAGACATGCTGGCGGCCCGGGGCGACGACTACGAATGGCCGCAGTTCGACGAGAACACGGCCTCCTCGCTGTGCTACACATCGGGCACCACGGGCAATCCCAAGGGCGTGCTCTATTCGCATCGCTCCACCGTCCTGCACGCCTACGGTGCCAGCCTGCCCGATGCCCTGGGCGCCTCCGCACGCGACTGCATCTTGCCGGTGGTACCGATGTTCCACGTCAATGCGTGGGGCCTGCCCTACGCCTGCGCCCTGACCGGAGCCAAGCTGGTGATGCCGGGACCGCACCTGGACGGCGCCAGCCTGTATGCGCTTTTTGAAAAGGAAGGCGTCACCATGTCCGCCGGGGTGCCGACCATCTGGCTCGGCCTGCTGCAATACCTGCAGGGCAACAAGCTCAAGCTGTCTACCGTCAAGCGCCTGGTCATCGGCGGCTCGGCCGCGCCACCGGCCATGATCCGCGCCTTCGACGAACAGTTCGACGTCACCGTGCTGCACGCCTGGGGCATGACCGAGATGAGTCCGCTGGGCACGGTCAACACCTACAAGCAAAAGCATCTCGCCCTGTCGGCCGAGGAGCGCGACCGTATCCGCCTCAAACAGGGCCGCGGCATTTTCGGCGTCGAACTCAAGATCGTGGACGGCGAGGGAAATACCTTGCCCAACGACGGCAAGGCCTTTGGCGACCTGCTGGTGCGCGGGCCCTGGATCACCAGCGGCTACTTCAAGAGCGAAGGCGGCAACGCCCTGAGCAATGGCTGGTTTCCCACCGGCGATGTCGCCACCATCGATCCGGACGGCTATATGCAGATCACTGACCGCTCGAAGGACGTGATCAAGTCGGGCGGGGAATGGATCTCCTCGATCGACCTGGAGAACATCGCCGTCGCCCACCCTGCGGTGGCGGAGGCCGCGGTGATCGGCGCCGCACATCCGAAGTGGGACGAGCGGCCGCTGCTGGTCGTCGTAAAGAAGGCCGGACAGGACGTGAGCCGTGAGGAGCTGATTGCGTTCTACGATGGCAAGGTGGCCAAATGGTGGATACCCGACGACGTGATCTTCGTCGATGATCTGCCGCACACCGCCACCGGCAAGCTTTCGAAGTTGCAGTTGCGCGAGCGGCTGCGTGATTATCGTTTTGCAGGAGCATGAATTGACTACACCGATCACCCTGTGCGGCTTTGCCGTCAGCAACTACTACAACAAGGTCAAGCTTTCCCTGCTGGAGAAAGGCATTCCTTTCACCGAGGCACTGGTCTTCACCTCGCAGAGCGAGGAAATGCTGCGCGAGTCGCCGATGGGCAAGGTTCCGTTCATGCGCACGGTCAAGGGCGTGCTGAGCGAATCGCAGGTGCTCACTGAGTTCATTGAGGACAGTTGGCCCGAGCCACCGCTCTATCCGCGCGAGCCCTATGCCCGCGCCCGCTGCCGCGAACTCATCGAGCACATCGAACTGCACCTCGAACTGCCGGCACGTCGCCTCTATGGCGAAGCATTTTTCGGTGGCACGGTTTCCGAGGAAACCAAGCAGGAGGTCGCGCCGCTGCTGGAAAAAGGCCTGCGCAGCCTGACGCGACTGGCCCGCTTTGCGCCCTTCATCGCCGGTGCCGAGTTCACCCACGCTGACTGTGCGGCCTGGGTGCACCTGCCGCTGGTCAGCCAATCGACCCGCAAGATCTATGGCCGAGGCTTCATCGAAGAAATGCTGCCGCAAGCCAAGGCCTATCTCAAGCTGATCGGGGAACGGCCCCATGCACAGAAGGTTAACGACGACCGCAAGACGGCCATGGAAGCCTTCATGTCGCGCTCCAAGAAATGAGCGAGGCGGTTCGCACCGGGCTGGTCGATGGCGTGTTCCGCATCGAGATGGCGCGTCCGGAGAAAAAGAACGCGCTGACCGCAGCCATGTACCAGTCGATGGCGGACGCGCTGGCCGCCGCCGACGCCGACCCGGCGGTGCGCGTGATCCTGATCCACGGCAGCGGCGGCAGCTTTACGGCCGGCAACGACCTGGCCGATTTCCTGGCGACGCCGCCGCTGGACGAGAGCGCGCCGGTGTTCCGCTTCATCAAGGGCTTTGCCGCGCTCGAAAAGCCTTTCGTCGCCGCCGTCGAAGGCGTAGCGGTCGGCGTCGGCACCACGCTGCTGCTGCATTGCGACCTTGCGTATGCCGGGGCTTCGGCACGCTTCGCGCTGCCTTTCGCCAATCTAGGGCTGACCCCGGAAGCGGCCTCCAGCCTGCTGCTGCCCCTGCGTGCCGGCTATGCGCGTGCCGCCGAACTGCTGATGCTGGGCGAGGTGTTTTCTGCGCAGACCGCGCTGGAACTCGGCATCGTCAACACCGTGCTGCCTGACGGACAGGTGCTGGATCATGCGCTCGAACGCTGTCGCAAGCTGACCACGCAACCCGCTGCCTCCTTGCGCCTGACCAAGCAGTTGATGAAGCGCAGCCAGCAGGCGTTGATCGACGAGACCATGCGCATCGAGGCCGACGTGTTCCGCCAGCGGCTGGTTTCACCCGAGGCGAAAGAAGCCTTCGCCGCCTTCTTCGAGAAGCGCCAGCCGGACTTCTCGCGCTTCGGCTAAGCCTGGCCAGGGAGGCCGAAAGCCACGATGCTAGAATCCGCAGCCCGACGGATGGGTGGCAGAGCGGTTGAATGCACCGGTCTTGAAAACCGGCGAAGGTGCAAGCCTTCCGTGGGTTCGAATCCCACCCCATCCGCCAGTACGCCGCCGACTGCCGATTGGATGGCTATCATCCGGAGGCGAAACTGCACCCCCGCACATGCTTTGTTCATCACTGCAAGGCTGCGGCACCGGGCGTGTCGGCCGCTTGCACAGCGTCTTCAGGAGTCTTTCTGTCGCTTTCGAGGAAGATCGAACCATCTCGAATTTCCAACCGACCGGCGCGAACAACCCCGTCGCGATTGAGTTCGCCGCCAGGCAGAGTCGGCTTTGCCGGTGCGCCGGCCGCGGGAATGTTCACCATCAGGCTTCTTTGCAGCCTGAGGGCCGGCGTCTCGTCGGCGACGCCTTCCTTCCGCTCGGCCGGAGCCGATTCGACCAAGGGTCGCCGGCGCATCGCCGTCCCGGGCTCTGCCAAGACCGCAGCCGGCCGAAGTTCCGTGCGCTTGGCGGCAGCGACGCTGTTCGCAAATGTCCCATCACCGCGCGCAAACCCATCGGACATCGCAAGCAGCCCGACAACCATGCACCAGAAGCTGGAGTTTGACCGTGCATGCATCTTCGCACCCACCCCCTGCCTAATGAATCGCTAGCTGAGCATCCACTCACCACCGCATTTACGGCATTTTGCCCGCAACCAAACGCCACCGCCATGGTTTTCCAGTGCGGGATCGCCGCCGTCGGGAAGCGGTGCCGGGCCGGAGGACTCGACCGTAAACTTGGCGTAGGCTTGGCAGACGGGGCACGCAGCCTGCTCGCCGAGTCGCTCCGCGATCTCAAGCAGCAGCCGGTAGCGTTTCCAGCTGTAGAGCGTCAGGGCCAGCCCGCCCAGCAGCAAGCCCGCACCCGACAGGCGCGTGGCGGCGCCCGCTCCGGCCAGTTCGAGACCGCTCACCAAGACGATGACGCCCAGAAACCAGCTCACCAGCCAGGCGTGGCACTCGATCAGTTGCCGCTCATACCAGCGCCGAAACCCCTCTGTCCGAATGCGATCGAGCGAAGCCACGGCCCCTCCCCGGATTGGATCGGATTCAGCTTAAACGCGATTCCTCCGGGCGACAACCGGCTCGCGCAAAAGATCTTCCCCGTGCCCTGTCCTGGTAATGGCAGGAGCCACCACCGGCAGCGCTTGCCGCTATAATCCGCAGCGCATCCGTGCGCCCGCGATGGTCCGGAACTCCCGCCTGGGCCGGCTGTCGAAAGCACTGGATTCCTCTTCAAAGGAGAACTTGGAAAGCCATGGAAAACATCCAGACCCATCCGCAAACCGCAACGCAGGATATCGCTGTACAACAGCATCGCGTCCTGCGCAACACCTATGCCCTGCTGGCCCTTTCGATGGCGCCGACGATTGCCGGGGCCTTGATCGGCATCCAACTGAAGTTTGCCTTTCTGGCCGGAAGTCCGTTCATCGCCTTCATGCTCTTCCTCGGCGTGGCGTGGGGCTTCATGTGGGGGATCGAGCGCACCAAGAACAGCGGCATGGGCGTGGCCCTGTTGCTCGGCTTTACCTTCTTCATGGGCCTGATGCTCTCGCGCATCCTGCAGGTCGCGCTAGGGTTTGCCAACGGCGGAACGCTGATCGCCATGGCCGCCGGCGGCACTGGCGCCATCTTCGTTGCGCTGGCGGCGGTCGCCTCGACCACCAAGCGGGATTTTTCCAAGCTCGGCAACTTCCTCTTTGCCGGCGTGATCCTGCTGCTGGTAGCGATCGTGGCCAACATCTTCTTCCAGATCCCGGCGCTGGCACTGGCCATTTCCGCCATCGCGGTGGTTCTGTTCTCCGCCTACATCCTCTACGACATCAATCGCATCGTGCAGGGTGGCGAGACCAACTACATCACGGCGACCCTGGCGGTGTACCTGGACATATACAACGTATTTGTCAGTCTGCTGCATTTGCTGATGGCCTTCACCGGCGACCGCGACTGACACCTGCAACTTGACGCAACAACGAAATACGGCGACCTAGGTCGCCGTATTTCGTTGTGTGAGCTTACACGTCCCGTTCGAAGAGGGCGATCGATTCGAGATGTGAGGTATGCGGGAACATGCCGGCGATGCCGGCGCCGCGCAGACGGTAGCCCTTTTCATGTACCAGCATTGCGGCATCGCGCGCCAGCGTCGCCGGACTGCAGGAAACATAAACGATGCGGTACGGCCTGCCGGCAGACGGTAGCGCCTTGACAAGTGCAATCGCACCCTCCCGCGGCGGATCGATCAGTAACTTGTCCACGCTGCCCAGCGCGGCGAAACTTTCCTCGCTTGCCTCGAACAGATTGGCGACGACGAATTCACACTGCGCCGCCAGATCATTGTGCGCCGCGTTTTTCCTTGCCCGCCCAACCAGCGCGGCGCTGCCCTCGACGCCTACAGCCCGCGCGCCCAGCCGCGCGATAGGTAAAGTGAAGTTGCCCAGACCACAAAACAGGTCTGCGATCCGCTCGTCCGGCTGCGGCTGCAACAGGGCCATTGCGCGCCGCACCAGCATACGATTGACGCCGTGATTGACTTGGGTGAATTCGGTCGGATGGAAGAACATTTCGAGACCGAAGTCGGGTAACTCGTAGCTCGGCATTCGCGCCTCGGCAGGATGAAACAGGCAGACCGTATCCAGACCGCCGGACTGCAGATACCAGACAACCCCGTGTGCGTCGGCAAACTGCCGCAGGCGGTCGAGGTCTTCGGCCGCAAGCGGCAACAGGTGTCGCAACAAGAGCACAACCTGGGCGCCACCCACCGCGACCTCGATCTGCGGCATGCGATCTGGCTGCGACATGCCGTCGATCAACATCCTGAGCCCGGGCAACAAGGCCGAGACATGCGGTGGCAAGACCGCGCAGGAATCCATCTCCGCGACATAGCTGCTGTGCTTTTCGCGGAAGCCGACCAATGCGCCGCCCTTGCTCGCCACGTGGCGCACCGAAAGGCGCGCGCGCAGCCGATAGCCCCATCCGGTACCGGCAATCGGCGGAAAGATCTGTTCCGGCTTGAGGCGCGCAATGTGCCACAGCGCATCCTCCAGCACGCGCTGCTTGGCCGCCGTCTGGCCAGCAAGATTGAGATGCTGCATCGAGCAACCACCGCAGGTGCCGAAATGCCGGCAGGGGGGAGCAACCCGCTGGCTCGATGCGCGCAACACGCTTATGGCATGGGCCTTTTCGTATTTCGGTTTGCGCCGATAGCTCGCATACTCGACCCGCTCTCCCGGCAGGGCGCCCTCGATGAAGACCGCTTTGCCGTCGACATGGGCCACGCCGCGTCCTTCGTGGTCCAGTGACTCTATGTCTGCTAGCGGCATGGCGTTTCTCTGGCTTTTTTCGGCAAAGGGGGGCGATTATAATCGGCCGGCGATCACCGTTGCCGTGCGATGCCCAGGCGTCGGACGCCCTGCAAATCCGACCCGGCGCTCTGCCCGTGCGGCAGCGCAGGAGAAGCGAGCACCACACCCATGCCCCCCCACTACCAACTCCTGACCAGCGAAGCCGACTACCGTCAGGCCTGCGATACGATTCTTGGCAGGGCGCAGAGCGAGTTGCTGTTCTTCGACCGCGATCTGGCCGCGCTGCGGCTTGAGGAAAAAACCCGAATCGACATGCTGGCCCGCTTCCTCGGTAGCGACGGTCTGCGCAAGATCCGTATCGTGCTGCATGACCCTGCACCGCTGGAATGCAATGCCCCCCGGCTGCTGCAATTGCTGGTGCGCTTTTCCCATGTCGTCGAGGCGCGGCAGACTCCAGACAACCTGCGCCATCTGGCGGACACCCATGTTTTGGCCGACGATGGCGACGGCGTGCGGCGCTTTCATGTCGATCAGCCGCGTTCGGCGCTGATTCTCGACGACCCAGCCTATATCAGTCCCTGGCGACAGCGCTTCGAGGAACTCTGGGAACTCTCCCGCGCCTGCCTGAACACAACGACCACTGGCCTCTAGTACCTGCACATGTCCCCAATATTGGTGCTGCAACGCACCACACAAAATGCCAAGAGTGGTAAAATTGCCAGTTGACCGTGGTGGTAACACCGCGATCAACCAATTGGCCAAGCAATTTCTTAACGTTAAGGAACTCACCAAAATGAAATCTTCTCTCCTCGTAGCATCCCTGCTCGCCCTCACGCTGGCTGCCTGTGGCAAGACCGAAGCCCCGAAGCCCGCCGAGGCGCCCAAGGTCGAAGCGCCGAAGCCCGCCGCTGAAGCTCCCAAGCCTGCCGAAGCCGCTGCTCCCGCTGCCGCCGCTCCTGCTGCCGCCGCCGCTCCTGCTGCTGCCCCCGCTGCTGCTGCCCCCGCTGCTGCTGCCCCCGCTGCTGCTGCTCCGGCGGCTGCCGCTCCGGCCGCTCCGGCTGCCCCGGCGAAGAAGTAATTCTTCTCCAGCCTTCGGGCAAGAAAAAGCCAGCCTCCGGGCTGGCTTTTTTGTTGTCCTTTTCAAGTCACAGATCACGCCAGTCAAAACCCGCATCCTGGGATGCGATGCCGATCCAGTCCGGCGCACAGCCGAGCACCGCCGCCAAGGCAGTCCGGGCAAGCATGGGCGAATTGTTTTGTTCGGAGAGATGCGCCGCCACCACGTGACGCAAGTGCGACCTTTCCAGCCGTGCCAGCAAATCTGCTGCCGCCGCATTTTCGAGGTGCCCCCAGGGGCCGCCGATTCGCCGTTTCAGAGCCGGCGGATAGTTGCCACGCTCCAGCATGACCGCATCGTGGTTGCATTCCAGCACCAGCGCGTCACAGCCATCGAGTATGGCCACCATGTGCGCCGTGACATGACCGGCATCGGTCAGCACGCCGAGGCGAGCAGCTCCGTCGGTCAGCACGAACTGCACCGGTTCTCTCGCATCATGCGGAACCGGAAATGGTTGGATACCCAGATCGCCGATCGGGAATGAGGCGTGGCTGTCGATGATTGTGGTGCGCACGCCAGTGCCATCGGCACCAGAGGCCACGAGCGTGCCATGGGTCAATGCCACCGCCCAGTCGAAACGCCGCGCACACGCGAAAGCTCCGCCGATGTGGTCGGAGTGCTCATGGGTGACGAGGACCGCTGTAATGTCGCTGGGCCCCAGGCCCAGCCGCTGCAAGCGACGCGACATTTCGCGTGGACCGAAGCCGGCATCGATCAAGAGCAGCGTGTTGCCGGCCTCGACCAGCAGGGCGTTGCCGCGACTGCCGCTGCCCAGCGACGCGAAGCGCACGCCGCCCGGGCCTACTTCAATTGCTCGTGCAACAGACCGAGAATGCGCTTGGAAGTGTCCGACCTATCGACGCCGCCCTCGCGTGTCAGCACCTGGACGCTGGTCGTTTCGCCGGCGGTCTTGAGGTGAATGCGGTACTGGGCCTGGCTGGGCTTGTCGCTTTCGCTGCCGCGCCAAAACATCAGCTTCGAAAGGATGCCCTTGTCGCCGTCCTTTTTCTTGACATCGATATCGGGATCGACATAGCGCACGAAATACAGGCCCTGCGCACGGTCGCGATCCTCGACGGTGAAGCCGACGCGATCCAGTGCCAGGCCGACACGCCGCCAGGCGCGATCGAAAGCTTCTTCCAGCATCAGTGCGCCGGCACCGTCGGTAGCGCGCGAAAGTTTCGCGCGATCCTGGCGCTGCTCGGCCGCAACCATGGTCTTGGCTCGGGATTCCTCGACGCCCAGGCGCACCATCAGGCGACGCAGCATTTCGGCCTCGAGTTCGGGATCGGCCGGGCGCGGCTGCCACCGGGTCTCGCTCTTGCCTTCGTTGGTATAGATCTCGTACATGCCGCGATGGCTGATGTAGATCTCGACCGTACCGGGTTCGGCGCCCTTCTCCAGCCGGGTGCGGAACTTGTCGCGCTCCGAGGTCGAATACAGGCTGTCGAAAACCTTGCCCAGCGCGCCACGAATGATGTCCTGTGGCAGTTTGGCCCGATTCTCGGCCCAGTCGGTTTCCATGATCCCGGCTTCCGGAATCTCCACATTGACCAGAAAGCCAAGTTCCTGCCAGAACTCCTTGACCCCGGGCCAGAGTTTGTCGGGCGCTCCCCCAGCCACCAGCCAGCGCTGCGTGCCGGAGCGCTCGATGCGCATCTTGTCCACCTGCGGCAGCACATCCTGCGCCGTGGTGGTGCGCGCCTGCCCGGCTCGTTCGTTCGAGTAAGCCGAGTAGGTTGCCGCGCCCTTGCTGCCGGCCACGTCCGGCACCGCATAGCGATCGTCGCGGCTTTGCTGGGTCAGGTCGGGAGGAATCTCGAGCGGCGGCAGTTTGCCAGCCGACTTGTACTCGATCTTCTTGGACTCCGGCAGGATGTTGCCGCTGCAGCCGGCAAGCAAACCAACCAGCAACAGGGGCAGTGCCAGGCGCGAAAGGGAAGGGATCATTGCGTCACGGTCCTGATCAGAGTGCGATGTCGGCTTCACGCATGGCAACGCGCAAACGCTCGTGAAACTCGGGCGACAAGGGAGTCAGCGGCAGACGCAAGCCACCGCCAACCAGGCCCATCTGCTGCGCCGCCCATTTCACCGGAATCGGGTTGGCCTCGTGGAACAGATTGCGATGCAGACCGAGCAAGCGGTAATTGAGTTCCCGCGCCGTCTCCAGATCGCCGGCAAGCGCCGCCGCGCACATCTGGTGCATCAGGCGCGGCGCGACATTGGCCGTCACCGAGATCCAGCCCTTG
>ORJL011365428.1_pt1 | contig 16866 bp, 14 predicted proteins | sample 1779941 | NCBI WGS metagenome assembly ORJL01 (sample SAMEA104232317, study PRJEB22302) | groundwater metagenome | biome: forest; feature: aquifer; material: groundwater | place: USA | collected 2011-08-07 | depth 5.8 m | reverse complement strand
TACAATAACACTATCGTTACCTCCAGCCAAAAATGCGGATGAAGACGTATCAACCGGTTTTGTTTCCCACTGCTTTATCACATCAGAAAATTTTACTTCCTGCGTGTTGGAAGCCACTTTATCTTTTTGCATCCAATAGAGAATGCCCACAAAGGCGGTAAGCATAATAAATGTAATGACACCAAGAACCCTGAACTGATGTCCCCGTTTTACTTTATTTTGATAGGGGTATTTTATTGCCGTTGAACCGGGCATATTGGTTGTGGTGATTTGCGCTGTCACCGTTGAAGCAATACGTCCCTGTTCTGCCGGGACATCCGGTTTTTTGGATATTTCTGATGACTGTGCGTCTATGCCAAGAAATTCCGAGTAATCTTTGATAAAGGCTTTTACGTATAAATCGGGAAGAGGGATTGCATTTCCCTCTTCCAATGCTTGTAAATATTTTTTGTTTATTCTTGTTGCTGAGGCAACTGTGTCGAGGGATAATGCTTGGGCTTCTCTTGCTTCCTTTAATCTGGCTCCTATTGCACTCATGCAGTCTCTACTCCATCAAGAACTGTGCGGATGGTTGAAGCAAAATCATCAACTTCATACGGCTTTTGAATAAAGCCGTGAATGGAATTCATAAAATTCCCATCTTCGAGCATTTGAGCGCTATAGCCACTGCACACAAGAATTTTTACTTCTGGGTGATGTTTTCTTATAAATTCAAACGTTGCTCGCCCGCCGAGTTTAGGCATGTTCATATCCAACAAAACAAGATGAAAGCGTTGCGATCCTTCTGAAAGCAATTGAATTGCTTCCATGCCGTTTCGTACAATTTGTACCTGATATCCAAGATCACGAAGTATATCGACCCCAATTTCGCCAACAGCGGCCTCGTCTTCAATCATGAGAATATTTTCTGTTCCGCCAACAATCTTTTTGTTTTCTAATTGCTTTTTAACTGTCTGCCGAACTGTCATAACTCGTGGAACATAAAGCGTAAATACCGTACCGCTTCCTACTTCGCTATCAACAATAACATATCCATTATGGCCCCGAATAACACCATACACCACCGCAAGGCCAAGACCTGTACCCTTACCCTGCTCCTTCGTTGTATAAAACGGCTCAAAGATACGATTCATTATATTGGGGGGAATGCCGACACCGGAATCGACCACCGTTAACATGACATAGTTTCCGGGTTTACCATCTATCATTTGCTCTGCATCCGCTTGAGTGATAACCACACCTTTGCATGTTATCGTCAACATACCACCGTTTGGCATAGCATCACGCGAATTCAGGCAAAGATTAAGCAATGCCTGCTGGATCTGCCCTTCATCCGCTTCAATAAAAACCGGTTCAGACGATAGAACAACTCTGACAATGATGGATTTAGGTATGGTAGCTTCAAACAATCTTCGGGTTTCATCTACAATAGCATTGACATCAACAGTTTTTACATACGGATTGTTTTTGCGAGCGAATGTCAGCAATTGCCGTGTAAGTGCGGCTCCGCGGCGTGAAGCAGTCTCGATCAAATCGACATACTTCATCCATTGCGGTTCAATAGTCATACGCCGGCGAAGCAATGAAGCAGAACCTAAAATTGAAGTAAGAATATTATTAAAATCATGCGCAATACCACCGGCAAGATTACCGATACTATCAATTTTCTGTGCCTGAAGAATTTTCGTTTCCATTAACTTTTTCTCGGTAATATCGCGAAGAACCATACGAACGAGCACAGGTTTCCCGTCAGTGCCATACACGAGTGAAGTATTTAAACTTACATCAATTAATGATCTGTCTTTTCGTTGGATTTGTTCTTCAACAGTCCGTAAACTTTCTCCGTCAAAAATTTTCTTCAAGTGTTCACGAACAGATTCATGCTGGGAACGGGGGTATAAAATAGTGATATCTTTCCCGATGATTTCATCCTTCGACATGCCGAGCATCTGGCTCTCTGTTTGGTTACAACTTACAATGATACCGTTTCGATTAACGCTATGATACATATCAGGGGAATGTTCATATAAATCTGCATACAATCGTTCGGATTGCTTTACCTGTTCAAACAGTGATGCGTTTTGTAGAGCAACACTAATCTGGTTACCGAATGCCTGAATTAACGACATTTTCTTTTGAACCATTTTCCGTTCTATCCTGCTTGCGATAATCAGGACACCGGCAAAGACTCCCTGTCGTTCAAGGGGGATAGATATCAATTGGAAAATATTTTCGTTCCTGAAATCAAGCGTTGTGCTCTGTATGACCTTTTGATCGCTTGCCTGATAGATACCCGGTTTACGTATCCATTGAAAGACAGGATCATTTGACGATATTTCCGATGAAAAACAGCTTGCTGTCGTTCCATTCTGGTGATGCAAAACGAGTTTGTCACCTTCGATAAGATAGATCCAACCGCATTCGACACCCATCAGCTCCATAACCTTCACCAATGCACTCTGAAGTACATAATTCAATTCCACCGAGTGGCTCACAGCTTCGATGATATTGTTAAGTTCAAGAAGCTCATGACGTTGCTCTTCAAGTTGCCTGCCATATTTAAGAGAAAAGAACACACTCACAAAACCGATGATGCCTACGGTTATAATACTGATAAAATCTATCCACCGAACACCCTCGCCAAGAATAAAATGCGCTGTGGTGATTGTAACGATGGTAACTACAACAGCAGTAGAGGCAACAATCTGTGATTGTTCCACAAGGCCGATGTTCTTGTAGAAATTCCGAATCTTAAAAAGAAATTTTTTCATAATGGTTGAGCAAAAATGTAAGAAGAAAGCGGCACAGAGACAAGGATTTATGTCTTTTTCTTAAATTTTGGCACATTACATGTCGCATTTATGATGTTAGTCACGGAATCGGCAATATTACTTATCTTGACGATACAAATAAATAATCATCTTTTACCAATTCTGTCAACTTTTTGTTACAATGCCTCGTCTTAATGAATGAAACGATGAAACCACGTGATTGAAGAAAAAATTCTGGTACAACAAGCCCAAAATGGCGAAATGGAAGCATTCCGGCAACTTGTTGACCTATATAAAATAAAAATCTACCGCCTCGCGTACGATTTGACAGGGAACGGCATGGATGCCGAGGACCTATCGCAGGATGTCTTTATTAAGGCGTTCAGGTCGTTATCGAGTTTTCGCGGGGATTCAAAGTTCGGAACGTGGCTCTATAGAATAACTGTGAATACCTGTTTAGATCACCGAAGTAAAAAATCATTAAGTATGGTAACGCCAATTTCAACAACTCAAAACGAAGAAGAACATGCTCCTTATGAGCATCCCTCAAGCGGTGTCCTTCCCGACCAAGCGGCGGAATCGAGTTTAATACAAAAAAATATCGAATTGGCGCTCGAACAACTTAGCCCGCGCGAAAAAACAGTATTCATGCTTCGACACTACCATGATTTACCTCTGAAAGAAATTGCAGAAACGTTAAATATTTCTTTAGGTTCTGTAAAAACACTGCTCTTCAGAGCTATAAAAAGATTGCAAAATGAACTCTCAATGTATCGAGAGGAAGTAAGGATATGATGACCATGAAATTATTTTTGTTTGGATTGTATTTATGAAAAAATGTAAAGAGTATCAAGAACATTTCATTGAAGTGTATTATAATGAGCTTCCTGTTGAAACGAAACAGGAAATAGTACAACATATTGCTTCATGCAGTGTTTGTGCCAATGAATACAAAAATATTGAAGCTACCCTTTTTGTCATGAATAAGCGAACACGTACTGAACCTGACGAAGCATATTGGCAAAACTATTGGAAGTCCCTGAACAACGCTCTTGAACAAGAAACAATACAAACAACACAGTCGCAACCGAAACAAGTATTTCATTTTTCCTCTGTGCCTTCGTGGGCTTATGGAATCGCCGCAATGCTTCTTATAGGAGTCGGGTTATACTTAGGAAAAATATTTTACAGCCCTGAAGTACCGGTTATCAGCCAACAGATTGAATCACCCAAACAACAGATGCACCAAGAAGACACAACAGAGATTATTCCTCCTCAACAGGAAGAGCGTAAGGTTGAATCGTTACCTCGTTCTACTGCAACATTAGTGCGAGATAATACAAGCGACGATGCACGAGAATATCTTGACCGTTCAAAAGTCATGCTTTTGGGAATTATTAACTCCGACGAGGACTCACCCGTTGATCTTGCCCGACAGAAAAAAGTATCGCGCGCTTTGTTGAAAGAGGCTGTCGACTTAAAGCCAAAACTCATCGAACCAAACCAAAAACGCATAAAACAACTCATTGATGAACTGGAAGTCATCTTGCTCCAGCTTGCAAATATCGAAGAACAAACTGATGTTCCTGCAATCGAATTAGTGAAAAAAGGTGTAGATCAGAAATCAATTCTTCTTAAAATCAATATGGAAGAAATGCGAATGCAGAAGGGAAAAGAGAATGCAAAGAAATTATCTAAAAAAGACAATACGAGGTTATAAGAAAGGAAATACTATGAATTTTCATCAAGAATCAATTACTACAACTACATTACGAACCGACATGACAAGTTTACACAGAACGATAACTTTTGCCCTACTGTTAATTTTATTATTAGTATTACCACTCCCTTCTCAGGAATCCGCTACAAAATCGTATGAGAAAGCGTATGGATTTATTCTCGATCAAAAATGGTCGGAAGCACAAAAAGCAATGAAAGATTTCATCAGCCAATACTCGGATAGTAAATCAGCAGTTGCCGCAAAGTATTGGATGTGCTTCACAAAAGAAAAATTGGGAGATGATCCGGAATCAGTATTCAAATGTTATCAGGATTTTATTCAGTCATATCCTAAAAGCAAGTGGGTTGATGATGCAAAGTCAAATTTAGTACGATTAGGTTCTGACTTAGCAAATGCCGGAAAGCCACAATACAAAGCTATGATAGAAGGGCTTCAGGACGCTGAGGATGATGACATAAAACTCGCCGCCTTGTATGCACTGAAAGATATCGGAGATGATAAATCCTATGAAACAATTGTCGGTCTTTATGACAGGACAACGAGTGAAAATCTCCACAGTAAAATTGTTTATATCCTCAGTGATTACGATAACGATGCATCTCTTACAAAACTTGGTGATATTGCCAAGAATGACAAAAGCATAAAAGTCCGCCGTGATGCTGTTTATGCTATTGGAAATAAAGAAAATAAGAAAGCAGGCGAAGTCCTTAAACAAATCATTAAATCGGATGATGATGTTGAGGTACGTAAAGCCGCTTTGTATGCCATGGGAAACCGGGATGATAAAGATATTCTCCCATTCCTTGGCGAACTTGCTCGAACAGATCAGGATAATGAAATGGCGAAGGCGGCAACCTACGCTATAGGAAATTCCTCCGAACCGGAAGCAACGAAAGAACTTGAACGTATATTGAAAGAAGCGAAAAGTACAGAAGTCCGTTCTGCGGCATTATATTCAATCGGTAACAGAGATGATGAAGCCTCTCTTGCTACATTAAAAGAAGCGGCGCTCTCGAACGATGACCCGGAACTACTGAAAGCGGCAGCATACACAATCGGAAATATGGGAGGAAGTGAAGCCGTAAAAGCCCTTAAAGAGATCATCATGAAGGCAAAAGACAGTAAAGTACAAGAGGCGGCGTTATACAGCATGGGAAATACTGAAGACCCAACAGCTAAAGATTATCTTTTCTCTGTTGCAATCGAACATGAAAATGAAAATACAGCGAAGGCAGCTGTCTACGCACTCGGCAACCTCAAAGGGAATACGAAACCGATGCTTCTTGAGATCATGCGCAAAGCTAAATTCTCTGAGGTTAAAAAAGCGGCATTATACTCAATTGGAAACGATGATAACGATGAATCTGTAGAAACACTGGGTAAAATTGTGACAGAAGAAAAGGATTCAGAATTACGCACTGCCGCCGTGTATTCTCTCGGCAATGTTAAGAGTGATGAAGCAGTAAAATATTTATCCGAGGTTGTTAAACATGATGCTGATAAACGAGTAAGAGCCGCCGCTGTTAATTCACTTGGACAGATTGGAACTCCCAAAGCGCGTGCTGTACTTTTGGAAATTCTTGAAGGGAAAGGAAAGGAAAAGTAATTATGAAACATTCAAACACCGCAAACACAATGCTTCTTGTTTTGTCACTCTTAGTTTACAATCTCTTATGTAATGCTATTGCTCAGGGACAAGAAGTTACAAAAATTGAATCAAACCAATCGTTGAATGAACGATGGGAAACAGCTCAATCCCTTGCCAAGACTAAAGGACATACTGATCGTTATTGGATAGGTTATTGTATCACAAAAATGATGCAAAAGAATTCCTTCATAGGCACTTTTGATTCGAAGACAAAACACTCTCGCTCTTTGTTTGAAACAATTTATGATGTTAGGAATGAATCAGATCCGGGTCCGGGGATTTCAGGTGATTGCTGTTCAATGCAAGGAACCTTTAACCTTGGAGATAATGACAAACGAAAGATTGAAAAAAAGATTGGTGTTCTTGTACAGGTATCAGGTAAAAGCGGACACGTTGACGATATCAAAATAAGCAACATGTCCCTTCAAGTCGATTTAGAAAGCTTGCCGGTAATCTGGGTTGAGAGCGCTAACGATAATGAAAGCGTTTCTTTACTTACATCATTATTTGAGAAATCAAATGACGTAGAAACTGAAAAAGATTTTGTAGGCGCAATTGCTTTTCATCAATCCTCAAAAGATGTGATCTCATTTTTAACATCTATTGTTAAAGGTGAGTACGATGAAGAAGTTCGAGAAGATGCCGTATTTTGGATTGGACAGCAAGAAACTGATGAAGTGCTACCATTCTTAACAAAAGTAGCAAGAACAGACCAATCGGAGGATGTTCGGGAAAAAGCAATTTTCTCAATAAGTCAAGTAGAATCTGAAAGTGCAGTTGATACCCTTATCTCGCTATCGCGAAAAGGGCGAGATCATGAAATGCGAAGCAAGGCGATGTTCTGGTTGGCTCAAAAAGCATCAAATAAGGCAGTAAAAGCGTTAAAAGATGTCATTAAGGATGATGACGAAGATTCGGATGTTCAAAGACAAGCGCTCTTTGCACTTACTCAATCAGATGATAAACATGAAGGTGTGAATGAACTAATTGAGATTGCGAAATCACATCGTAATCCCAAAATTAGAAAAGAGGCGATTTTCTGGCTGGGTCAATCCGAAGACCCGAAAGCCATTGATGCGTTGGTGGAGATTGTGAAGAGGTAAACTGATCTCCCCAATCCTTAGATATGTGGTTTATAGAGGAGGACCATGAAAAGCCAACGCATAGCCACCAACAACTAAATAACGAACATTATGCTTGTTTAATAATTGTACAAACTCTTTGAAATCCTTGCTCTCTACCATATTTCCACAAATTATATTCTCGACGAATTTCTTCTAAAGCTTCAAGACGAGCTTACTGCGGCTGTGATTGCCAATATTCAAAATCACTTTCCTGCTCATCAACCTTTATTATTTTTACAACCTTTTCAATCATCGTCTTACAAATTAACAAGTTCCAAATGTTCAAGATCTTGGTAATATCTTAAATAATCCGGGCAAACATCATATCCATTTGGCCAAAAAATTCCGCGACCGTTTTCATAAATCTTCACTTGGGCAAAATATTCATCATTTTGTAATGGTTTAGTAAGAGCATCAGTCCCAATATATGGACTGAAATCTATTTCTTTTTTAACGCCATCACTAAACTGCAATAGTATTCTATGATGTTCTAAAACTTGAAGTTCTGTTATTTTTATCATGACTACCTTAAAGGATCAATTCTAAATAATTCCTCTGGCTTTCTTGCCCTATTCCAATTTGTAATAAGCTCCTGTCTATGCTCATAAGCCCATTCGAGAGTCAGTATTTTCGCTCGAGCGGGGAGCTCACCTTCAATAATTTCAAGAGTTTGAATATCAAATTGTGCTTCAAATTCTTGATACTCAGCATGAAAATGTGGCGGTGCATGATCTTTGTAAAACATTTTAATGATGATACCATAAAACCGACAAATTTCAGGCATATCTACTTACTCTCGCCCTTATCCGAACTCGCTGTAGTGGCGCTCTTCGTCTCCGTTGTCTTCGTTTCTGTTTTCTTTTCTTCTTTTTTCGTCGTTGTTTCAGAAGTGGCGCCCGAGGGACTGCTTCCTGATTTCTTGTAATCAGTCAAATAAAAACCGGAGCCTTTAAATACCAAGCCCGCCCCGCCGTTAATAATACGAATAAGACTATCAGTATTGCATTTCGGACATGTAACTAATGCAGTTGAAGAAATTTTTTGAAGTTCTTCAAACTCGTAAGAACAATTTTTACACTTATAATCGTAGTATGGCATTTCTTGATTGTATTTTCTAATTCTTTGTTAAAATAATTCTAAATTCTTAGCTCAAAAGCCTTACCGCTGGAATATATTTCCGCCATCGGCGGCTTGAAGCGGAATATCAATTTTTATTTCCTGTCCATTACGGCGAACAAGAAGACGCACTGTTTTTCCGACGAGGTCTTTTCGTTCATTAAATATTTTTGTAAAAGCAATGATTGAAGGTGTTTGTAATAAGGTTCGTTCCGCACCGGAAGAGGGATTAAAATCTGCCGCCGTATTCGTTACGTTCGTACCAAACGTATACACACCTAAAATAACATCTCCAACCATTAACGTAGTTCCGGGTGTTAATGGCTCCGCTACGATGATTGATGCTGAACTAACATGAAACCAAAATCCTATAAACGCCGCACCCGGTGGTGTTGGTGGCATCAGCAATACCGGGGGAAGCTGGTCTGAGATAACCTTTGCTTCCACATAGGGTAGTTTGGGTGAATCCATATCCTGGAGTACATTGAAATATTGGCGTGTTTTTGTTACCAAATCGCGCATGGCTTCCCAAACTTTTGTCCATCCTGCTTTCTTCTGAACATCACCTGCTTGTGCATCTGTTTGGTACTTCCATGGGGTTGCATAATACCGTACTATCTCATCAACACCTTCTTGTGAGTTTTGCAATGCATTATTGAAAATCTCAGTCATACGATGTGATCGTTCATCAAATCCGGCTTTTGAGAGATTATCACGTTCCAGATTGAGATTGCGTAACATACTTTGTCCGGTAAATAAAGAGTTATCAACATCAGGAAGGAGAGATTTAATTTTCCCTTGTGAATCTATTGCCCATGAAAGATTGGATTCATAATATCCACCTTTCACTTCATCTATCGCCCGTAGGAATTTCCATAACATTCGGTTGTATTCATTGATATATGTAAACTCAAACTGACTATACCCTTTTCTTTTGGAAAAGAATGAAGTGTCTGTCTGTGCGCTCATAGCTAAAGGCATGAGCAAGCAAGCAAAAAGAAGCAAAAAACGATACATTTTCATTGTAATACCTATTATTATTCAAAATATGTATTAAAATATACACATTTCTTCCAGATATTCCATTGATGGTGGTAACACGCAGGCACGCTTCAAAAACTCAGAAAAAAGCCCTGTACTTATTCGTGATACTTCTTTTCTCCGGCAGTTATCGCAAACGGGAGATGATCTTCTTTACGGGGAACAGCGCAACTGTACCGGGCGCTGTATGCACAGTATGGATTATACGCTTTATTAAAATCAATAGTATACAGATAATTGGGATCAGCGTTTTCTTCTTCAAGATCGATATAACGGCCTACACCGTACGTTTCTTTTCCTGTTGTTTCATCTGTAAACCAAATAGAGAGGTGTTTGCCCCCATCACCGACTTCTTTGTACACGACGAGTTTGGAGTCTTCACCATTAAAAGTAATCGTGAAGTAACCGTATTTGATATAGGTACGTTCTTCCCCCTTTGTACCCAATACTGTTACTCTTTCAGCTTGATAATACTTGAATATTTTAGATGTGAAGCAGAAGCGCAGATCCGGCGGATACCATTTTATACCTGTAAAATGGGTGGTACTATCCTGATTAAATGGCGATTGCGGATGATTGCGGAAAAATGCTTCTGCCGACTCACGATAGGCGAACAATTCGTTTGTAATACGGATGCTATCCTGCACCGACCACTGGTGTTGCGGTTCACTCTTTTTACCGCATCCGGTAAATGAAGAGATTACAACGATACTAATGATACATAGGGAAAAGATCTTATTCATGAGAATAAAGATAGAGAAAAGACGGGAAAATACAAATGAAATAAGTGCTGTCTCATAAGTAAGATAATACTGTAGGCGCAACCTTTATGGTTGCGTTTTCAGATCAAAAAAGCAGGCATGAAGCCTGCGGCTACAGCGTAATAGAACTTCTGAGACAGCCCCTTAAAATGTTGATGGCTACCTCACCAGCACAAGTTTCTTCGTTTCAATAAAATCGCCAGCCCTTAGTTGATAGAAATACACACCCGTTGCTAATCCTGTTGCATTCCATGATAGATTATATGTGCCTGCGGGTTTTATTTCATTAACAAGCGTTGTTACTTCTCTGCCGAGCATATCGTATATTTTCAGAGTTACCAATCCCCGATTGGGAACTTGATAACTAAAATGTGTAGCGGGATTGAATGGATTGGGGTAGTTTTGCTCCAAACGATAGCTTGCCGGTAACTCAGGTGAAGGCAATACAGGAGTAGTCACATTAAAAACATTGATTGTATCATAAACCGAGAGTCCTTTTTTTGTATAAAGGAATAGCGTGTCGTGCGTTGGGAGAGGCATATTTCCTTGAGAATAATATAATCTTGTTGCCCATGTTCGTTTCATCTCACCAAAGAAATTTTCTTTGAAGATGAAAATATAACTTGTTGAGAGTGAAGAACTATTTCTAATGTATGCACATTTTATAAATTCATCGGTAGTTAAATTCTTTACACGAAAATTCACAGGAGTAGCCGACAACCGTGTAAGACCACTTGAATTTCTCAGAGTATCTGCAAGGGATGTATCTACATTTGTCGGGTAAAAAATAATTGCATAATCATTCGGCATAGGATAACCATTATATTTAGCATATTTTGCTGAATCCGACCATTTCCATACGGAAAAAGTATAGTATTGGAAATAATCCGATATGGTACCACTCCACCCACCTCTCTGATCATCATTCACCGTATTCAGAGAATCAGAATAAAATGTTAATCCATCAAAACCTGGACTTTCCAAGCCTACTATCAGAGGTTGATGATTTAGTATGAGTCGGTTTGAGCTAACATCAAGTACCGTAATGTATTTTGAGTAGGTCACTGAATCCCTGTCATCAAATGAGAGCCGATATTCATGCCCTGTTAATTTGGAGGAATCGATAATTTGCACCCTCCATTGAAAATTATAAAGACCTGATTCATGAGCAAGATGCAAACTATTAACCACATCACGATGCGTTAGTTTTTTAAAGCTACTCGCTATAATCGAAAACGATGTATCTCCGCTCCATAATTCAATTTTTAATTTTGCCTTATTCGAATTCCTTAGATTTGCTAATTTCACATTGATTGATTGTGGTAACGTATCAGAGGGAATTTTTGATGAATCAAATACTTCATACGTTAATCCATCATCTCCGCTGTATGATAATTTTAATACAAGAGAATCACTCTCAGGATCTGCAAAATAACATATCATAGTAATAGATGTATCGTACACTACTTGGTTTGCAGAATATCCCTGATAAATCAGTTTGATATATGGTGCTCCATTTCCCCCACCATTTACAGTTACTAAATGGGATTTAGTATATGCATATAAATCTCCTTGATCATCATAAATATACATCTTAAAGACACCAAAAGGAGTATCTTCAAGATTATTTACATTTAGCTGATATGTACCTGTATTCGGAATGGCCCCATCTAAGAGAGTCCATGATTTCTCATCATCGGACGAATACCAAAGTTCTAATTTTCCTCCGGGTTTAGTTGAATGCCATTCAATCTGTTCAATCCCACTTAATATTCGGTGATTGTTCAGGTTGGTAAATACTATTGAATGAGAAAGTGAATCCTTATTAAATTTTGATTTCCATAGTGTTCTTGCTAAAAGCACTTTATGACCCACCTCATCTTCAGTGCCACCAAAAGCAAGTACAGAAACAATGCGTTTCGTTTCTCCCGGTGCAAGCGAAAAGTATCTCGTTCCATAGATTACATCACCATCTTGTGGTTGGGGTGGTACCACATCCAGCCTACCCGGTCGCATTCTATCCCAAAGAAGTTCGTCATCGCTCATATCAGGGCTTGCACCAATATTAAAAAAAATACAGCTGGCAATACCTATTTCATCATTCCCTTCATCAATTAACGGATCGCTACTACCTGCACCGGAATAATAATTAACAAACTTGTGAGCCGGCAAATTCTGTCGTGTTCGTATATCCAAATCAACAGCCATATTTTCATCAATAAGACCGTCTAAATCATTATCAATCCTATCATAAGCAGTTGTATCGGGAATTGAAACTCCGTTTTGAATTCTTCTAATTTGCCCTTCGTGAAACCATGTAACTCCTGCTTTTACAATGTATTGATAGCCCATCGAAGATACTGTCTCAACTGCGGCTGAAATCGTATGTATCGTTCTTTGATACGTAACGGGATCAATGAGAACAATCACATTTCCAATGTTATACTGAAGTGAATCGAAATCAGCAACTGCAAACTCCGGTGATGCAGGATCATGTGAATCACCATCATTATCGATGCCATCATGAGAGTTACTCGGTGATTCTAATAATGCCTCACCCATAACACCAACTTGCTGTCCCCGGTTGCCTATTCCATCACCATCAGTTGAAAAAATGCATTGGTATTGCTGACTAAGAAAAGCAACGTCATCTTGAGAATCACCATCCCCACCTGCAAGGGTGCCCATGATATTCCCGAAAACTACTTTATTGTAAAATGTTGTACCCGTATTCGTGATATCATACATTTTAATGAGTACATCTTTATAAATGGAGTCATTTAATTGGAAATACCGAACAGCGACATTTATACCCATACCTTTCTTCGTTAAATCTGTAGAGTCAGGATGGAAATGACCATTAAATTCGTCATCTTTGTCATCACGTATTTGGAAATATGCTTCCTGATTGGCAACAAATGAATCAGGACCAAAAAGTCCGTTCCAAACATTATTTCCATACTCAGGATGATCTGCCCATTGAGTGGGCCATGATGCAGGGAGGTGACTCATTGCTACGCTTGGGTTGGCAGGATTGACAAATCCGGGAAGAGGATTCCATCCCCAAAAATGACCATCAATTGGTGATTTTTCATCTGACTGATGATTGCGTGGTCCGCGAGATATGATAACGGAGTGTTTGGTTTGCCCAATTGAATTTTTGAATTCAACGCCAATTAATGGAATCATATCCCCGATATACGTATACCCCGACCCTAAGGGCCACTCACCGCGAATATCTACACCGGTATTAAATCCCGAAATTTGTCCATCATTATAAAATGATAAACCAATATTATTACCGGTTAGATAACCAATTTTGCGTAATGTGGGATCGCTCTGCTGTGCTATTGCAGTGTAGAGAAGAAGAACAGATATGATGATGGCATACAACGTTTTTTTCATAACTCTCCAATGAAAAATAATAGTTAGTTGCTTGGAACTTTCGGCTGTCTTACCTTCTCCCAACCGATTGCTCCTGTTGGAAGTTAATTTAACCTTTTGGGGTGGGAATTACAATTTTAATGATTATTGAATAATAAAAACTACAGCTGTAGTTCAGATATTGTCTTCCGTAATACATCAGCGGAATGTTTTAGAGATAACAGCTCGGTTTCATCAAGTTCTAAATATACCATACGTTCAACCCCTCCCCTATCCACAACAGAGGGTAAACTTAAACAAACATCATTGATTCCGAAATATCCTTCCACCAGACTGGAAACCGATAATACCGTATTCTGATCGCGTAAGATTGCTTCAACTATTCTTAATATTCCGGCGGCAACGGCATAATACGTTGCACCTTTTTTTGAAATAATATGGTATGCGGCATCGCGCGTTTGCTTGAAAATGTCATCCATTGTTTCACGATCCAGTTGTACCTTATTTGCCGCACAATATGTTGCGAGTCGCATACCCGCAATGTTTGCCAACGACCAAACCGGAACTTCACTATCACCATGTTCACCGATAATATACGCGTGAACACTGCGGGCATCGACACCAAAATGTTGACTGAGGAGATAACGAAATCTTGCAGTATCTAAAATGGTCCCTGAACCGATGATCTGAGAAGAAGGTAAGCCGGAAAGTTTAAGTGAGGCGTAGGTGAGCACATCAACGGGATTCGTTGCAATCAAGATAATCCCGTTCGGATTATATGTTGCAACTTGAGGTACAATCTTTTGAAAGATTTCGAAGTTACGTTTTACAAGATCTAAGCGGGTTTCACCGGGTTTTTGTCCTGCTCCTGCCGCAATGATTGTTATTGCACTTCCTGCACAGTCGGAATAATCGCCAACAATAATTTTTGTCGGATGAGTAAGTGGAACAGCATGGTTTAAGTCCATCATCTCCCCTTCCGCCTTCGACCTATTGTGATCGATAAGGACAAGTTCAGACGCAAGACCGCTTACAAGTAAGGCATAGGCAATAGTAGAACCGACATTCCCCATGCCGACAATGGTAATTCGATGTAACGAACGATTAAATGATTGTGTGTCCATGATACACTTAAATTGTAAACTGATGAAAGAACAATGTGCTGAAAAAACAACGCTAACTTACTTCATATGTACCAAAATCAAGGGTGGTTCTAAAAACCCTTTATGCTCGGTTCTGCGTCCTCGCAGAACCACGAAATCAAATAGGATTGAACACTCTGCGAGGACGCAGAGTGGAGCTGGGGTAGTTTTTGGAACCACCCTCAATAATCTTTTAGTCATTTCATACGTCAATGAAAAGACTTTTATAATATTCAAATAAACAGTTACAACATCAATTTCCTACAACGCATCCAAATTCTTCTGCAATTTTTCGAGACTTGCTGTAAAATTCTCTAATTTTTCGCGTTCCTTATCTACAACATCCTTCGGGGCTTTACCAACGAAACTTTCGTTTGTAAGTTTACGTTGTGTGCTATCATACAACCCCTGCAAACGAGTGATTTCCTTTTGGATACGTTCGCGTTCAGCATTGACATCAATCAAGCCTTCAAGCGGGATAAAGATTTCTCCGCCTTCAACAACTGCGCTGGCAGAATGTTTTGGCTTAGCGTTATCACCGAGCCGTTCAATGTTTGTAACACGAGCAAGGCGCTGGAAATATCCTGCATATTTTTGCATCACATCTTCTTTTGACGCATCAGTAAATTTGACAATAATTTGTATCTCTTTTGATGGCGGCACCGTTAACTCGCCGCGAATATTACGAATAGCATTTATCACATTTTGCACAAATGCCATTTCGTCTTCAGTCTTTTTATCAATCCATTTGTCATCCTTCACGGGATATTCCGCAACCATAATGGATTCTTTTTCTTTTCGTTGATTGATGTTCTGCCACAACTCTTCTGTAATGAAGGGCATAAAGGGATGCAATAATCGTAATGCAGAGTCAAACACGCTTAACGCTCGGTTGAGAACAATAATCTTTACGTCATTCGATTCCCCGCCGTACAATCTTCCCTTCAACATTTCGATGTACCAATCGCAGAAATCATGCCAGATAAACTCGTATAAATTTTTTGACGCATGATTAATTTCAAATTCATCCAACGAAGTATTTAACTCGTGCGTTGTTGAATGGAGTCGAGAGAGAATCCATTTATCGGCTAAATCAAGATGTAAATCACCGCTCGCATCATTACGTTCAATGCCATCCGCCTCAAGTTGTGTCCGATTCATCAACAAAAATCTTCCGGCGTTCCAAATCTTGTTCGCGAAGTTTCTTCCTATCTCACATTTATCATTGGAGTACATAACATCCTGCCCAAGCGGGGCAAGATAGATAATGGTAAACCGAAGTGCATCTGCTCCGTACTCTGCAATCACATCTAACGGATCGGGAGAGTTACCGAGAGATTTACTCATCTTACGACCCTGCGAATCACGAATAATACTCGTGAAATAAACATCTTTGAAAGGCACCAATTGTGAAGATTGAGTGCGCTTTGAGCCATCAGGTAACGGAATATCGCCCATTACTTCAAGCCCTGTCATAATCATACGCGCAACCCAGAAGAAAATAATATCGGGACCGGTTACAAGTGTACTTGTGGGGTAGAAATATCTCAATTCAGGGTTATCCTGAGGCCATCCAAGAGTTGAATATGGCCATAACGCAGAAGAGAACCACGTATCAAGCACATCTTCATCCTGCCGTAAATTTGTCGAACCACAATGAGGACACGCATCAGGATGATGTTTTGTGACTATCGGCTGTTTACACTCTATTTTACATGTTTCATCTCCAACACAATACCACACAGGAATACGATGTCCCCACCACAACTGGCGGGAGATACACCAATCACGGATATTACTCAACCAATGCTCGTATGTTTTAACCCACCGATCGGGGTGGAAATGAATTGTTCCATCCTGCACCACTTGCATTGCTTTTTCTGCTAATGGTTTCATTTTCACAAACCATTGATCGGATAAATACGGTTCAATGACAGTATCACAACGGTAACAACGTCCGATGTTGTGAACATGGGGTTCAATTTTTAAGAGCAATCCTGCCTCTTCTAAATCCTTTACCACTTCTTTCCGACATTCATAACGGTCCATGCCCTGATATTTTTCCGGAGCATTTTCATTAATTTTTGCAGAGACATCGAAGATGTTTATCGGAACCATTAAATGCCGTTGACCCATAT
>ORJL010030221.1_pt1 | contig 16872 bp, 27 predicted proteins | sample 1779941 | NCBI WGS metagenome assembly ORJL01 (sample SAMEA104232317, study PRJEB22302) | groundwater metagenome | biome: forest; feature: aquifer; material: groundwater | place: USA | collected 2011-08-07 | depth 5.8 m | reverse complement strand
GGACTGCTGCCGCGCGATCGACCTCGCTCTTCGGCGAGGGAGCCCCGGCGAGGTCTACTGCGTCGGGAGCAGCTCCGAGGTCTCGAACCTCGCCGTCGCGAGACGCGTCATCGATCTCGTGGGCGGAGGCTCCATCCGGCACGTCGTGGATCGCCCCGGGCACGACCGTCGCTACGCGGTCTGCGCGGACAAGATGCGTGAGATCGGGTGGAGGCCGCGCATCTCGTCCTTCGTCGAGGGCCTGCGTGAGACCGTCCGGTGGTACCTCGACAACGAGGCGTGGTGGCGCCCGATCCTCTCCGGGGAGTATCGGCAGTGGGTCGATCGGAACTACGTCCGTCGCGGAGATCGCCCGTGAATCGAGACACTATCGTTTTCTACTTGATCGGCGGCCCGCTCCTCCTGGCGGCCTGCGTCGCGGCCGGCTACGAGGTCTACCGCGCGGACTGGCGCGCCGCGATCGGGCCTCTCCTCGTCGTCGTGACGGGGCTGCCCTTCCTCATCCGGTCGATTCAGATCGATGTCCGTGAGAGGCGAGAGACGCGGAGGAAGGTGCGGGACTGGGAGCTGCGCGGGAGCGCCTCGGGGCGCCAAGGAGAGGTCGTCACCGCCCGCTTCGAGCCGCGCTGCGTGTTTCGCGCAGAGAAGCTCCTCGCGGCCACGGACCCGAGGACGCTCGGTCGCGCCCTGCGAAAGCTCCTGGCGGGCATCCTCACCCGCGCGGGGCTCCTGTCTCTGGCGCGCCGCGTCGCACCCGCGTTCCTGTACGAGGGGAGTCTCCTTGCCCTCCGCATCGACGGGAAGGTCGTTGACTCGTACCAGCGAGACGGCGAGCCGCGCCCGCTCCCCGTCCCGCTCGAAGCCTGCGCGACGGGGATCGACCTCACGTGCAGGACGGTCTTTCCGGGCGACCTCATCGAGGTCGACGTCCGGCTCGACCACGCGGGTGAGGTTCACGTCGCCCTCTTCGGGAAGGCCGTCTTTACATGAAGCGACGTCGATCATCTCGCGACCGCGGGGCTCTCTCCAAACTCCATCAAGCAGTCCTGCGAGGTCTCGAAGCGGGACTCACCGGAGAGCAGATCCTCCGACTCGGGAAGCAGACGACTGCCGATTCGTGACCGGTGCTCTACGAGGCCGCCGGGTCCGGCGGGATGGTCCGATACATCGCTGCACTTGAGATCACCCGAGCACTCGACGACTTTCACCGGATCCGCATGCAGCGACCCGTGAGGCACAGGCGATGAGGCACAGGTGATGAGGTTCCTCTATGAGATCGTCCAGGTACTGGCCTTGATCTTGTGGCTCCCAGCCCTCGCTGTCACCGAGATCGCGCGCCTCGTCTCGCGCGCCGCGAGGACGGTCGGCGACGCTCTCTTCCGGCCGATCTACTGGGGCGTCGTCCAGGCCAAGCGGAGGCGCCTGGGGCTCCCGCTGTGGCAGCCGCACGACTTCCAGATCGGGATCGGTCCGCCGTGCGAGCACTGCGGGGAGAACGTCCCACCGGGGCGTCACCGAAAGGACTGTGCGTTCGTCATGTCGGGACCGCCTCCGGACTGACGGTCCTGGTGCGCCGACAAGAGCGCACAGGACTTGACGATTCCGGCAGACCGAGTACGCTCCTCGGAACGATGCACGACGACGATCACTCTGAGCAGCTCGTGGAGTCCCTCCGCGAGGAGGAGCAGGAGGATCGCTTTCCGCTCGCGCTCTTCGTCGTGCCCCGCCGGAGGCTCTCCGACCTCGTCTTCGACGAGCCGATGACGAGGCGCCTCACCTCGATCGTCCATCGCTGGCGTCACCGCGAGTTCGTCTACCGCGGCTGGGGCCTGGGCGCGGTCGCCGCCTCCGAGGGGCTGTGCGTCCTCTTCGAGGGACCTCCGGGGACGGGCAAGACCGCGGCGGCGAGCGCGATCGCCCGGGAGACGGGGCAGGCGCTCTACGAGGTGAACCTCGGCGGCATCCTCTCGAAGTACGTCGGCGAGACGGAGGCGAACTTGTGCCGCGTGCTCGACGAGGGGGTCTCGCGAAAGGTGGCGCTCCTCTTCGACGAGGGCGACGTGCTCTTCTCCAAGCGCGTCGCCGACCCGAAGGACTCGGGCGCGCTCGGGCACAACAGCGTGGTCGGTCTCATCCTCTCGCGGGTCGCGCGCTACCCGGGCCTGCTCTTCGTGACCACGAACCTCGGCGGGGCCCTGGACGCCGCCATGCGGCAGCGCTTCAAGGTCGTCGTCAAGTTCGACTTGCCCGAACCCCGCGAGCGACTCCTCATCTGGGAGCAGGCGCTGGCGCGCGTACCGGTCGACTTCGACGGCGAGGTGCTCCTCCTCGCCGCCGAGCGGTACAAGCTCTCGCCGCGCGAGATCATCTCCGTCGTCGAGCAGGCGTGCTTCCTGGCCGTCGAGGCGGGCTCGGAGGTCACGATCGACTTCTTGAACAGGGCGATCCTGGACGTGACGGATCGCAGCGAGCACACGTTCAAGCCACTTTAGGATCGCGCGGGCAGTGTTGAAAGACCGTGACAAATCCGCTCTAAAGGAGATCTCATGCAGGAGCAGAAGCAGCGCCGCGGGCGCGATCACCGCAAGCACCCCCCCGTGTTCGCGGGAGGTCCTGTCGCGCTCGACCGGGAGCACGTCCTGGACGTCGACGGGGACGGGATGACCATGGAGACGGAGACGGAGGAGGAGCGCGAGCAGGTCACCGCGTGGCGCCTGCGCGCCAAGGACTACTTCGCCGACGCGAACACCGCCTGGGAGCGCGGGATCAGCACCTTCCGCGAGCAGGCGAAGGGGCGCGCGGACGGCGCGAGCCCGGACGTTCTCGGGGAGTTCGGGTCGCGCGCGTTGTCCCTGCTCAAGAGGGTGATCCCGACGATCTCGGAGGGCGCCGGTCTCGACGAGAAGGGACTCTCCAAGTGGGCCGGGAGCAAGATCGGGAAGGTCGAGGCGAGGGGTCTCGGCGAGGTGGAGTCCGGCGCGGAGCGCTTCGAGACGACGGCCGACCGCACCAAGGGGGCGCTCACGAAGTCGCTCGAACTGGGTCTGGCGGACGCGGTGGCGCTCGCCTCGATCGTCGGGAGCAAGCTCGAACAGATCCACGCCGCCAATCAGGCGGCTCTGCGGAGCGAGTCGCTCGACGGCCTCACGCACAAGCTCATCGTGCTCGGGCGCGAGGTCCTCGGGGCGTGGCGGAGGTACATCGAGGTCGCTCTGGGCGCGGCCGTCCGGAGCGTCGCGCAGCAGACCGGCGGCTTCCGGCACCCCTTCTACGCCGCGGACGTCTACGCCATGTGCGAGCGCATGCTCTTCGAGGCGATGACGCTCCGGCAGCCCGTCGCCGAGACGCTCAACCACCGCACGAACCTGCCCGGCTTCATCACGGGTGGGACCCGCGCCGGGATCCAGAACTACGGGCGCGACTTCGCCTCTCCCGCGCAGCACGAGGCGCTCCAGTGAGCGACCTGCTGACGGGGTCGACCGAAGTCCCGAACCTGACTCTCGCCCGTCACCGCGCGCGCGCCGGGCACGTCGCGGCGGCCTGCGCGGTGGTCTGCGTGGCCGGCGGGCTCCTCTACAGGACGGTCGTGCCGACGGAGTGGCCACCGGCCGACGACCTCGTCGTCCCGAACGCCCCTGTCATCCGCTGCGAGGCGCTCCGCCGCGACGGGTTCCCGCGTGACGGGCTCGGGCTGCTCCGGGAACACTGCGAGCGCGTCGCGGACGCGGCGTTTCGCCGCGGTGACGAGGCGGCGGCGACCCTCGGCTCTCGCCCGAGCGAGGTGGACCTGCGCCACGCGTGCGAGGCGCTCACGCGCGGCGCGCTCGGCTCGCCTGGAGCGACTCGCGCGGCGAGGATCGTCAGGGCGCGCGAGGTCTGCTGCCCACCCCCCGGCGCTCGTCCGCGGGACTACGGCGAGTGCGGCTGGCTCGACGAGCCGTGAGCACCGCCGCGCGTCTGGGAGGTACACGCACGTCGAGGACGATCCCCCGCTCCCGCTCGGTTGGTTCCGGAAGTACTTCAGGCTCTGGGACGCCCGCGTGAAGGAGTACGTGGACAAGGGATGAGTCCGTGGTCGGCGACGTCGCGGTGGCAAGCACCGTGTCGCCGCCGCGCATCGGCGCGAAGAGTGGGTTATACTCGGCCTCCTCCCGACCTGATGAGGTGACCGACTTGAAGGGCGTCGTCCTCTGCGGCGGAACCGGCTCGCGCCTGCTCCCGCTCACGAAAGTCACGAACAAACATCTCCTTCGCATCGGCCCGCGCGTGATGGCGGACTACCCGATCGACAAGCTCATCTCGGCAGGGATCCGCGAGATCCTGATCGTGACCGGCGTCGAGCACGCGGGCGCGATCATCTCTTACTTCGGTTCGGGGCGCGACCGCGACTGCGAGTTCACTTACCGCGTGCAGGACCGGGCTGGCGGCATCGCCGAGGCGCTCGGGCTCGCGCGCGGGTTCGCCTCCGGCGGCAAGATCTGCGTCGTCCTCGGGGACAACCTCTTCGAGGACAGCCTGGAACCCTTCGTCTCCGACTTCGCCTCGCAGTACGGCGGGGCGCGCGTCCTCCTCAAGCGCGTGCCGGACCCGGAGCGCTTCGGCGTCGCGGAGATCCGGATCGACGGGTCCGAGGACAGCGGGTCGATCGTCGGGATCGAGGAGAAGCCGACCACGCCCAAGTCCGACCTCGCGGTCGTCGGCGTCTACTTCTACTCGCCCGACGTCTTCGACATCATCTCCGACCTCCACTCCTCGGCGCGCGGGGAGAAGGAGATCACCGACGTCAACGCCGAGTACATCCGGCGCGGGCAGCTCCACTACAACATCCTCACCGGATGGTGGACCGACGCCGGGACGTTCGCCTCACTGGAGAAGGCGAGCGAGCTGGTTCGCGGGAGCCAAGGATCGCGGAGTCCGATCGGCACCGAGGAAGGTGGTCGCGATCGACATGACGCGCTCTAGGGCGGTTCGCGGCTACCACGGGACGGCGACGGCGGCTCAGCCGGGCAGGCGGACGTTCTCAGCGACGAACGTCTCCCTGGGCGGCACGTACATCACGAAGAACCGCGCGCTGGCCGAGGTCTACGCGCAGACTGCCGCCCGAGAACACAGCGGCGAGCCCGTCGTCCTCGACGTTCGCGTCCCTGACACCGAGCTACTCCCCGACGAGGACTGGGTCGTCAATGCAGCAGAGTCGAGAGAGGATCCTCCTCCGAGGGTACAGGCATTTCTCGACGACCTGTTTCAGGGCTATCTCGGGGAGGGATGGTCACTCTCTGATCACTACAAAGAGCGTTACGACGAGCTGAATCGACGTCACGGCATCACGTGGCGAGACTCGTGGGAGTGGGTGGGCACGGCGAGGCTGGACCGGCTGCTTTCTGCGCGCGACTTCGTGCGTACGAGGAGAAGATAGGGTCATGGCGAACGGCATCACACTCAAGAAGCTCCCGAACGGCGACCTCGAAATCACCGTCGACGACCCGTCCGACCTCGACAGTGCGCACGACATCGGTGACGTACTCGACTCCGGCCGCTACATCGGAAACGGCTGGGACGTGGTCGACGCCGAGGCGACGAACTGCGGCGACCTCACCGAGGCACCGATGATCGCCGAGGACGCGACCTTGGAGGACGACGACAGCTGGACGTTCTACGGCGACATCTGGTGGTTCCCGAACTATCAGATCGAGGACCCCGTCGAGACACTCCGCCAGACAGGTCGCGTCGTCTTCAAGCTCGGACATCCTGCCGGCACTCTCTCCCGCAATAAAGGGCGCGTTGCCTCAGACTGCGAGTGCGGGGCGCGAGCGGTCGGCGTCGGCGACGGCATGCCGGGACACTCTGGCTGGTGCCCCGCGAGGGCAACGTGAGGGCCCTCGTCCTCGGCGCGGGGTTCCTCGGCCGACGCATCGCGAGCGCGATCCCGGGCGCCCGCCTCGCCGACTGCGCCGACATCACGAGCCGAGGGTCGGTCCAGGCCGCGGTCGTGTCCAATCGGGCCGAGGTCGTGATCAACGCGGCGGGCAAAACCGGCCGCCCTAATGTTGACGAGTGCGAAACTATTCGAAAAGAGACCTACCGCGCCAACGTCGTCGGGGCCCTGACGGTCGCCGAGGTGTGCGAGGACGCGGGCGCCCACCTCGTTCACCTCGGATCGGGCTGCGTCTTCTACGGGAGGTCGCCGCACCCGGACGGCGCGTGGCGGGAGTCCGACTTCCCGAACCCGATCAGCTTCTACTCGAAGAGTAAGGCCGCCTCTGATCTCGTCCTCGCCGCCCTGCCCGACGTCGCCGTCGTCCGCCTCCGGATGCCGATCGACTCGGCCCCTCATGACCGGAACTTGATCACAAAAATCGCGCGGTACCCACGGGTGATTGCCGTCGTCAACAGCGTGACGATCGTCTCAGACCTCCTCGACGTCATCCGGCAGATCGCCGAGAGGCGCCTCTCCGGGATCTTCCACGCGACGAATCCGGGCGTCGTCTCACACCGGCAGATCCTCGCACTCTACCGGGAGCTAGTCGACCCGAGCCACACGTGCGAGATCATCTCGGAGGAGCAGCTCGTCTCCGAGGGGCTCGCGCTCAAGACGAGGTCGAACTGCGTCTTGGCGGACGAGCGCCTCGCGGCGGCGGGGATCCGGATGAGGCCGGTCGAGGAGGCCCTGCGAGACGTGATGATCGAGTACGCGAATCGATCCCCTCGTCGCGCCGCGCGATCCTGAGATATAGTCGCTCGACCTCCACCGATACCACGGGGTCTAACATGCCCACGACGCGTTACAAGAAGCCCCCGATCGCCGTCGGTCACCGCGTGCGATTCCTCTACGTCCCCCCGCGCGTCGAGGGGATCGTCGGCACGCGCGCGGCGAACTTCCCGGACCCGCCCGATCCGTCTATCCGGGCCTGCGACGCCGAGTGCGCGCGGATCGAGATCATCGGGCAGACGATGATCTTGGAGAAGATCGAGTCGACCGTGCGAGACGGGATCTGGAGACTGGTCGTTCGCTTTCCCGGGAAGACTCCGGGCGGACAGAAGCGCCTCGCGTGCGAGGTCGTGGCGCACGAGCGCGCGTTCGTCGACGCCGGTCTGGTGCCCTGACCGCGGGGCGCAGCACCCTCGCCCCTAAAAAATGAACAAGCGCTGACCTTTTGCGCCGCGGCCGACGCGCCTGCTAGCCCCACGCCGCAGGCGAAGACACCTCGCCCCTCCTCTACTTCCTGTGGCGCTGGGCGCGGTGAGGAAAACCGCTCAGAACGGCTCTCCGTAGTCTTTTTCAAGGGGGACGGGTCCACTCGTCAGCATCGGCCCGAAAGACCCAGGGCCCGAGTCGTGGCTTCGACATCGCCTCAGAGCCCGCTGAAGTCCGGTTTGACACAACTCGATCGAGCAGGAGACTATCGACTCGTGCGGATCATCCTCGTCGTCGCGATCGCGGCGGCCGTCTCGTGCGCCCCAAGCGTCCCGCCGGACGCGCCGTGCGCCTGCGTCCCGACCTCGCGGGGGCCCTGCGTCCTCAGTCCTCGATGCCCCGAGCCCGGGGAATACCTGCCGCTCGACTGCGGTGCGCCGCCCGACATGGCCGCCTGCGCCTGCGTCCCCACCTCGCGGGGACCCTGCGTCCTCAGTCCTCGATGCCCCGAGCCCGGACAGTGTCTACCGACGAGCTGCAGCCAGTAGTGGCGCGCGAGGACTCGCCTCCGTCGCAGCCGGTGGCCGCGGAATCAGAGTCCGCGTCCGCCGAGGACGCGCTCGCCACGATCCTCGGCGACCTCGTCCTCGAAGACACGGGGGGGAGCGCCGAGATCGAGGATCAGTCCACCGAGCCCGTCAGCAGTGACGACCGCGAAGCGCACTTCCCCGGAGACGACTGGTCCGAAGACGACGCCGAGGACTTCTTCGGCCCCGAGCAGGGCAGCGACGTCGCGACCGACGAGATCCTCGGCGAGGACCTCGGGAAGAGGGATCAGCGGCTCCCCGCGAGCACGAAGGTCGACCGGCCCCGGTCTGAGCACGAGGGCTCGGAATTCGTCAATGCGGTGCGATCCGATCTGTCGAGGCAGAAGGGAGTCGTCTCGATCGCTCCGTACGTCCGGATCTCCCCGGAGACCGGGCTCCGGAGCATGCTCGGCGCCCGCGGGACGGTCTCGACGACGGACCTCCTGCTCCTCGTCAAGTGGGACGGGATCGACGAGGAGGCGATCCCCGTCTCGATCATGATCAACCCGATCCGCCCCGGCGGGAGCACGGCGAACATGCCCGGCGGATTCGCGCGGATCGTCTTCGGCACGCGCGACGGGCAGGGGTCGTTCGACTGCGACATCGGGTACGGGACACAATTTTGTGTTCTCGCGTCGACGGTCAGCGTCTACATCGGCCTGCGCAGCGGGTTCACGACCGCATTCACGGCCGCGGCCTCCCTGGCGTTCTACGCCGTCAGCCGTTCCCCGACGGTCCCGCTCGTCTACACGAACCCGATGGGCGCGCTCATAAACGACACAGACTTCGCCACTTACAACCGTCCGAATTTCGCAGGTGCGATCAGCTTCGAGCGCGAGATCACGACGGGGGCATTTACCCTTCGTTTTCTGCGGACGGATGGGAACTTCTACGATCGCGTCGTGGCGGCGAACACGTACTTGACGACGCCTGTCTTATTCTCGAACGACATCGTCCAGGTCCGCGTGATCAACAACTCCGGATCGAGCAGTTTCGTGTGGCTCATCTGGCACCTCGCGGTCTGATCGTGAGCGCAGCTCGATCGTTTCTCGTCCGCATCGTCGACCGCGAGACCAAGTCCCACGCGCGGGGCCTCGACGACCACGCCCTCGCGCTCGTCCTGGCGCTCCGCGCGCTCGGATGCGAGGCGCACCTGCACCACGAGCTGCCCGAGGAGCGCCCCGAGGCCCGGCTCGTGGTCCTGGGCCTGTCGGACGCGGACCCGGGGTTCTTTGTCCCCCCGGACGCCGTCCTCTACAACTCCGAGCAGGTCCTCTCCGGGCAGCACTGGAAGAACCTCGACCGATACAAGGACAACCCCCTCTGGGACTACTCCCGCGAGCAGGTCCACTGGTTCCGCGCGCGCGGCGCGCGGGGCGCGGTCCACTGCCCGGTCGGCTTCGTCCCCGGCACGGACCGGATCGGGCCCTCGCCCGTCGAGGACATCGATGTCCTCTTCTACGGGTGGGTGTGCGAGCGGAGACGCGAGGTCATCGAGGCGCTCACCCGCGCGGGCCTCCGCGTCCGGTGGCTCGTCGGCGTCTTTGGCCGAGAGCGCGACCGCCTCGTCGCCCGGTCCAAGGTCGTCCTGAACCTGCACTTCTACGAGCGCCCCGTCTTCGAGATCTTCCGCGTCGGGCATCTCCTGGCGAGCGGTCGGTGCGTCGTCTCCGAGGACGGTGGGGTCGACCCGGAGCTGGAGGACCTCGCTCGTCGGGCGACGGCGTACACTCCGCGAGGCGAGATCGTCCGGGTCTGTCGGGATCTGGTCGCGAGCCAGACGGCGCGCGAGGAGGTCGCCCGCCGGGGGCGCGCGGCGTTCCGGGAGGTCGACTTCGTCCAGAGTGTGCGCACGGCGCTCGCGGAGAGCGGGGGAGGCTGACGCGTGGGTGTCTTCCAGTACACAGAGTATGCTCCGAAGCGCGATCCCGTCGACGACGAGGAGCAAGACGCCGTCAACAGGAAGATCAAATACTGCGGCGGGATGTCGTGGAACAGTCTCTGGACCTGCACACGCAGAGGCGGATGCGCCCATGACGGTGATCACATCGCCGGGGAGTTCACGGCCAGAAAAGTCATCGCGCGCTGGCCGAACCCACTGTCGTCCGAGCATTTCCGCACATGCTGTCGTCATTGCGGCCAGACAGGACAAGCTCACGGCGGCAGTATGTCGTGCATCCGCTTCGAGCCGGAGACGGCGAGCCTCTACGGCGCGACCCGGAGCGTCGCTGGACGGCACGCTCCCGCGCCGAGCGCCCCCCGCGACGTCCCGGTCTGGGAGCAGGCAGGATTCTCTTCACAGAAGGACTACGACGACTACGTGCGCTGGCTCTACGACCCGCGCGCGGGAGGGGGTTGACGCGTGGGCTTCCCCCTCTTCGAGACGAGTCGCGGGGCGACCTGCGGCGCCTGCGTGCGGCGCGTAGATCGCCGGAGCGAGGCCCGCCCCTACCCGTTCCCCGACTGGCCCGGCGGCGACTGCGTCGAGTGCGGGGGCTTCGTCCCCGAGGACGAGTCCCTCGGGGACTCCTTCTCGCGGAAGAAGCCGACGGAGATGGCCGACCTCATCGTGCCTGACGAGCGCGTGCGGTCGACCTCCGTCTCGGCCGGGGTCATGCGCCCTGTCGGATCCGTCGGCACCGTCGAGGGGATCAGCGACTACCTCCTGACGGTCCTGTGGGACGGCGACGACGTCCTCGACGCGATCTACGCGAGTCAGGTCGTCCTCCTCGACCCGAAGGACGATCCGCGCTCGCTGTCGAACGTCGCCCCGAGGACGCGGCGCGCGGACCCACACGCGATGTGCGGGTACTGCGGGACCTGCGTCGCGAACCAGATCGACCCGGCGGTCGACCCGTGTCGGTGAAGAGACGGCGGAGGACTGTGAGCCGCTATCGTTTCGTCCCTGACGTCGGTACACTCTTTGAGTACAAGAGCGGCAAATACCGGCTGACCTCATGGCTCAAAGAGCGTACGTCGCCAATATCAGGTGACTGGTTAGAATCCGTTATCTATGACGCCCAACAACGCGTTGGACCGGACCACAAGAAATTGGTGTTCTGCCGCCGTGAAGAGGCGACGTATGTTTCCGGTGTCGGGGTCACAGGCTGTATTGCTCCGATCGAGGAGATCCGCGTAACGGGGAACATTCTCGACCATGGTTGGACGCGCGAGATGGTCGATGACGAGCGCCGATGTGCCCTCGCACTCGTCGGTCAGATCGTGTTCTAAACATGCCGCAGAAGCGTCGAAAGACCGTCTGGCGCGTGGAGGGTCCCGGAGGGGTCGGTCCGTACACGCAAGGCAAGCCCGGTCGCCTCAGCGCACACGACGAAGTTCGCGAGATCGCGTTCGAGCTGTCGGGGGACCGCGATCAACCGGACGCGAGCACGGACTTCCCGACCGACGCCTATGAGCTGATCATTCGTCGGGGCTACCTCTACGGGTTCGAGAGTCCGGAAGCCGCGCGAGCGTGGTTCGGGGACGAGGCGCTCGACAAGATGCGGGCCCTCGGCTTCGTTCTGCGTGAGGTCCCGGCGACGAAGGTCATCCGCTCGAAGAGTGGTGCGCAGGTCGGGTTTCTACCCGGCGACGAGCGTCTTCGACCGCGGGCGCGGAGACGCGCTTCGAGCCTGCGCTGGACCTGCGTGACGTGTCACAAGGAAGGCCGTGGCGCTCCGCCAGAGCGATGCCCTTACTGTCTCACGCTAGGAGAGGGCTGGTCCCGTGGTCCACAGCCCGTCTAACCGCGCGCTCTACCTGCGCGCCGGGTGCATGGTCTTCGTTGACCGCGGCCAGATCCTGGCGATCGAGCGCGACTTCGACCCGCTCGACCTCGGGGTCCCCGGCGGCCTCGTCGACGACGGCGAGGACTGCCTGGACGCCGCGGTCCGCGAGGCGTACGAGGAGGCGGGTCTCACGGTCTTCTCCTGCGCGCCGCTGTGCGAGTGGGTCTCTCCCGACGGCGGGCTCGTCCGGACCTACGTCGCGACGGAGTGGGCCGGGTCCCCGCGCGGGTCCCGCGAGGGGTCTCTCCGCTGGGTGCGCCCGAGCGAGTTGCCGTCCGGGCAGTTCGAGCGCGAGAGCCGGCGCGTCGTCCGGTGCCTGCGCGAGCGTGGTCTCGTCTAACTATTTCCTCTTCAAGTCAGGGTCGAGCGGGTAGCTCTGGCGCCACGCGTCGTAGTCGGCCTCCGAGTCGTACCCGGCGAGCTTCCAGATCGGGTCTGTCCCTGCAACGTGTCGACCGTGAGGAGTCAGCTGCGAGGTGACGTTCGTATAGGGACCGTCTGGGATCTCGTACCACTGCCCTGCCGCGAGATCAGCTGCGGCGCACGCGTCGTCGATGTCGTCGGATTTCCACGTCCCCTGCGCGAGACGCCTTCCCGAATCAATGCCCTCATAGATGATCCAGGTGTGGTCGTTCGGGTCGACGTGGATGATCTCGTCCGGCGCACCGCACTCCTCTTCATAACCGGTGACATAGCGAAACCGGCTGTCGTTCTTCGGCGAGATGCAGTACGGAGCCAATCTCGGTTTGTCTGCCATGCTCTACTCCCAGATCTCGCAGAGGGAGTCCCGCCCCTCCTCACGGTACGCCGCGATGCGGTGGTGTCCGTTCTTCACCCACCACCTCCCCTCGTCGTCCTCGCCGACCTCGGCGACGGGCTCGTCCCCTCGCCGGACGAGGAGGCGGTAGTGCTCGACGGTGACCGGCTCCATCACCTCCTGCGTCGTGTAGAACGGCCCCGCGACCGGGCGCGGGTCCGGCAGGACATCCCGGTTGGGCCAGTACGGCTCGTCGAGGTCGAGTTCGTTCGCGCAGATGAAACCGTACTCCTCGACGGGGACCGTGCGGGAGCGCTCCGCGCGGCAGGCCGGACAGTGAAACGGCGAGACGCCGAGGTCGTGCTCCATTACGTCTCGTACCAGTCCGGGAGCTGCCCCTGCGCGCGCAGTCCCGCGAGGTGCCGGTCGATCGCGCGCTTGTGCTCCTCGACCTGCTCCTTCCAGGCGAGCCACTTCTTGTAGTCCGGCGTGCTCGTCGCGGCCTTCCTCTGCGCCGGCCGCATGCGCGGGTGGATCTTGGGTCTGGGTCTCGACGTCTCGACCCAGTCGTCGAGCCACCCGAAGTACACGGCGCGCGGGTCGGCTCCCTCCGCGGTCGCCGCGTAGGTCACCGTCGTCGGTGTCTGGAAGAGGGAGACCCCGCGGAGGTGGAGGTTCGTGCTCACGGTCGAGTTCCTTTCTTCCGCGGCGGTCGCGTCATCCCGCCCCCCGAGAACCGGTGAAAGCCGTGCCTCCCATACCACGCGACGAGCTGCGCTCGGGTGAGCTTCTTGTCCGTGTAGCGCGTCGGGAAGGGCTTGGCGTAGAGGTGCATCGTGACGTCGTGCCGGTCGGCGAGGTCCGTGATCTCGCCGAGGACGCGCGAGGCGGCGCCCCGCCCGCGCTTCTCCGGGGAGGCGATGCTCCGCAGCTCGATCATCTCCTCGAAGGGCCTCATCTCCGTGACGACGACCGGGTCCGACTCGTCTCGGAGCCAGCCGCGGTAGAGGCCGGCGATCGCCGTGGTCCTGGCGTGGTAGTCGCGCATGAACGCGTCGAGGTCGCCGTGCGATCCGGCGTAGCGGCGTGTCATCGCCCCTCGATCGGCGAGATCACCTCGACGCTGATCAGGTCGTCCGTCGAGAAGATCGTCAGGTTCCAGATCCGCGTCCCGTCTCCCAGGACCTCTTCGGTCAGGACGCGGTTCGCGGCGCCGACGATCGTCTCGGCGGCCTCGCAGGCGCGGATCGCGTGCTCGAAGGACCAGCTCGCCTCGCACCCGTTCTCCACGTCGCGCGAGTCGCGGAACGCGCCGATGAGCGAGGCCACATCGAAGAGGGGGCCGGGCGAGGACGCCTTGACGAGGAGCGTCCACGTCGGCGCGAGGCGCCCGCTCACCGGCTCTCGACCTTCTGGACGAGCGCGAGGAGCGTCTCGAAGGTCGCCCTGTCGTCGACGCGCCCGCGGTCGATATCCCGCAGCGCGTTCGTCACTGCTAGGCGCGCGGGCTCCAGCACGCATAGCTCGTTCCGGAGAGCGTGAAACGAGTCTTCGTTCCAGCCGCGCTCGTGGAGCGCGGCGGCGATCATCATCTCAAGAGCTGGCGCATCACCACCAACCTCTCCGATAGCGGGGCGGTCGCAACCTCCCGGTGGCCATGGAGTAAGGATCGCGGCCCCAGTGAGAACAATTTCTCCGATAGTCCCGCTCATCGCGATCCCTCTGACTTTCCATGCTGCGGCGCGCGCGATCACACGCCACGACGCCGCAGTTTGTGCATACGCCATTCACCGCGTACCGGCAATCACGAGGATCGTAGTTGGGCTCGCTCATGCTGACGACGAGCTTCTCCAGCGCCTCGGTCGGCGTCATCTGCCCGGGTTTCTTTCGGTGCCGCATGAGGACCGAGTCTACTGGACTGCATTCGGATTTGCATGACGATCGCCCGCTCGCGTAGCCTGTGAGGATGCCCGCTCGTCGAGCGCGATCGCGAAGATGGCCCCCTGAACCGCCCATCGACCTCCACAGTGGGTTCGTCGAGGCGATGGTCGTGTACCGGCGCAACCGACTCACGCCCAAGAGCGCGCCCGAGGTGTGGGACCGACTCCGCGAAGACTTCGACCGGGCGTACCGGCGGGGCAGACTCTCCGACAACGAGGCGGACGACCTCCTCAACCGCTGGCTCGACGAGGTCTACGGCTGGACGAGGGCGGGCAGGGAGGGAAAGATCCGATTCCGCGTGCACGAGCCGGAGCCCGGGAGTCGACGGTGACGAAGCCCCGGCTCGGACCGTGGCGCGAGGACTCGCCCAGCGGAGATCGCTTGCGGTTCTTCGAGGAAGACGGGAGTCCCGATCTCGACTCCGGGAAGCACGTCGTCTGCGTGATCGTCGACGATCGGATGTGGTATGTCTTCGAGGGTCGGGGCGCGCACCAGCTCGCAAAGGCGAAGTGGTCCTCCGACGACGTCGACGAGGCGTGCGCGGAGGCCGACCGCGCCGCGAGCCAGTGGTACGAGATCCCGGACGGGCCGCACAGGACCGCGGCGACGGGGAGGTCTCGATTCCCGCAGAGTGCACCCGAGGAACTCCACGTCGACCTCGATCGTCCCGTACGCCCCTACGACCCCTACTACGACGACCCGAACCCGGAGTGGGACGAGACGCGGCGCGAGGCGTTCAGGAGATTCATCCTCGGGGAGTGAGTTGACGGCGCGCGAGAACCCCGTGATCATCCGAGGCAACTAAGATGGACCGCGTACTCGATCGACTCTTCGTCGGCGCGACGTCGGACCTCAGCGGCGCGACGCCGCTCCGCGCGCTCGGCTTCTCCGCGGTCCTCGACCTCCGGGACGGGCTCCGCGACCCCCCCGGTCACCCGGGCGTCGAGGTGCTCCGGATCCAGAACCGCGACGGGGACCCGTGGCGGCCCGAGGACGTCGAGCGCGCGCTCGCGTTCATCCACGAGCACGTCCGGATCGGGAGGGTCCTCGTCGCGTGCGCGGCCGGGATGTCCCGCTCGGCCTCCATCGCGGTCGCCTACCTCGTCCGGTGCGGGTGGGACCCCCCGAGCGCCTTCGAGTGCGTGCGCGCCGCGAGGCCCGAGGTCGCCCCGGTCGAGACGATGATCCGCGTCGCGCTCGGGGTGGCGCAGCCGGGCGCGCGCACCGAGGTGCTCGGCGCCGAGTCGGTTCGCGCGGTCACTGGGGGCGTTAAATGAAGACGATCACGCTCACGGTGCGCTGGGGGGAGGAGACCAACCCGGCCTTCGCCCTGGCGACGGCAGTGACCCGGGTCGTCAAGGCGCTCACGGGGGGAAAACTGAGCGGGCACGAGTTCCTCCCAAACGGGATCCTCATGACCTGGAACTTCGTCGACGCCGCGCACGGACGAAAGACGTGACCGTCGACGAGGTGCTCGAACGGGGCTTCGAGGCCGGAGACTTCGCGTCGAGCTACTCCTCGGACGACTTCGAGCACGCCTGGGAGATGGAGCAGGCCGAGGACGGCTTCGCGGAGATCGAGGCGCTCGACGACGAGCTGCAGGCCGCCTACCGCGCGGCGTTCGTCCTCGGGTTCTTCTCCGCGCGCGACGAGGATGATGCCGAGGAGGCTGGGATGCTCGACGAACTGAAGGATTCCCGGTACCGTTACGGGAACGTCCTGCGCGAACTCGGAGTCCTCGGTTGAACACCTGCTAAAATGGAGTCTGTCTGTGACCGCACATCGTGACTCGTTCTCCCTCCGCGGCGGCGGGCTCGTCCTCCTCTCGTCCGACCAGCCCGGCAACCACGCGACGATGTACGGGCCGAGCGGGCACCGGCTCCACTTCCGTGCGGACGCGTGCGCGTTCTCGGACGCGGCGCGGAGCTACACCTGGGCGTTCCAGTGGAGCGGGGCGTTCGTCTCCGGGCAGCGCTTCGTGTTCGCGACGTCGGACCGGCAGGTCGTCGGCGAGGTCGGGGAGGACGGGCAGATCCGAGTACTCGATGAGACCGTGAGCGTGCCGCGAGGGGAGGACGGGAAGCCGGCGCAGACGATCGGGCCGCAGCCGATCCGACGGAGGGAGGAGCCCGTCGCGGCAGAGTCGACCGGGAAGCTCGTCTCGATCGGCCGCGCCAAGGTGCCGACGAGGAGGGCGACCACGTCGGTGCGCTGTCTCTTCGTGAATCCCTCCGTGCCCTACAATCAGTGGGGCTGTTACCGGGCCGGCGTGATGAACGAGGGGAGCTTCTCCTCGCACGGGATGGCCTACGTCTCGGCGACGCTCAAGAGCGAGGGGCACGAGTGCTGGCTCGTCGCCCTCCGGTCCCTCACGAGCTGGGCACACACGGAGCAGACCCTCCGCGCAGAGCACTACGACGTCGCCTTCGTCGGGTTCCTCTCGATCGACGCCTTCAACGCCGCGTGCGTCGTCCGGCTCCTGAAGGAGCTGCACCCGGACCGGCCCGTCGTCGTCGGGGGCCTGCACGTCTCGATCGCCAAGGAGGGGATCTTCCCGCGGCCGGACCTCATCGACCAGTACTGCTTCGGCAACTACGACATCGCCCCGGACGTCTTCAAGCAGTTCCTCGCCTGGAAGGGCGAGTCGCGGTTCGACCCGGCGCG
>ORJL011677043.1_pt1 | contig 16874 bp, 18 predicted proteins | sample 1779941 | NCBI WGS metagenome assembly ORJL01 (sample SAMEA104232317, study PRJEB22302) | groundwater metagenome | biome: forest; feature: aquifer; material: groundwater | place: USA | collected 2011-08-07 | depth 5.8 m | reverse complement strand
CCCCCGCAAACGCGGTGCTCTGTTCCGCCAGTCCCCCGGCATAGCTGATCCCCAGTAAGCTCTTGCGTCGGCTCATGGCTCTCACCTCGTTGGAGAGAGCATGCCATATTTGTCCAGCTTTGACTACTCACGGATTGGGGTCTCCAGGCTCATCTTGCATTGGAAGAGACTCGTTCTTGACTTCTGTGTGAGGGGTGCTACAATCCGGCTTGCACCGTGGGCGGCTCCGGTGCTTGGGTAGGTCAAGTCAGTGTTCGCCTGCCGCAGAATCGGGCGCGTTATGCGGCGACCACGCTGGTGCGAGTCAGTAGAGGGTCCCAGATGCTAAACAAGGCGCTCAAAGCGCACCTCTCGGGAGAACAAGCTAGGTGCGCTTGGTCATCACCCGGCGTGCAGTCGTCCTACCGGTATCAAGGTGAGTGAACACCTACCACACCCCAGCGGTGAATAGCCTGCCAGACCAGCTCCTCTCTGCCATGCGCCCAGCGTGGGTCAAGCAGACTGGTGCATCCCGCTCGAGATTCCTGCTCTACCCCGTGTGCCGAGCCGTGGCAAGGGGAACGTCAGCGGTTCCTGCTCCAACGCGAATATCCATCACCCCGGCTCTTATGTGGAGAGGGCATGACCCTACGGTTAGGGGCATGACCCCCAGGGTCTAATAGCATAGGTCCAAGAAGGAGGTCCCGATGTTACATGGCAAGATGAACGTGGACTGGCAACAGCGGCTGGACTTTGCCAAGCTGCGCAAGGACAGGGTGGAGCGGGCCAACAAGATGCTGCACAAGTATGGCATCGGTGCGGCCGTCCTCTACGACTGGGACAGCATGCGCTATGTGTCCAGCACGTTCAATCACCCCTACTCCAGACACCATCCGGTACACTTCACCTTTTTGGTGAGAGATGCGGGATTCCCGTACGTCCACGCCACCAAGGGGCTCGACGAGATCCGAATGAAGGAGGACTACCCCTGGCTCGAGGGCCGGATATTGGCCGACGAGGAGCTTCTGCAGCCCGTCCCGCAGCGCTTGCGCCCCGACGCCGAGTCAGTCAAGAAGTGGGGCAGGACGGCGCAGCAGATCAAGTCGTTGCTCAAGCAACATAACGTGGCCGAGCTGCCCGTGAGCATGGACTATGCCAGCCCATTCTTCGTCAAGGCGCTCCAGGACGCAGGTATCAAGGTGGTGGATGGCAATGCCTGGATGCAAGAGGCCAGGATGATCAAGACCGAGGCGGAGATCGAGCTGCTGGCGCACGCGGCATCCTGCAATGAGGCTGGGTATGCGGCGCTGCTCCATGAGTTGAGGCCGGGCATGAACGAGAACGAGGCCAGGGGCATCATGTCCAAGGCAATCCTTGCAGCCGGCGCGGACTACATCGAGGGGTGGGTTACCAACTCTGGACCCAGGGGAGCCCCACGGAGCTACAACTGGTCCGACCGGACCATCCGGCCCGGCGAGCTGTTCACTATCGAGGCTTGCCACGTCACCTTCTGCGGGTACAAGGTGTGCTATGACCGGACTTTCGTGATGAATACGAAGCCCACGGAGATACAGAGGGAGATCTACCAGGTAGCGGTGGACATGCAGCATCGGGCAGCGGAGTTCCTGCGCCCGGGGCTGACCACCCACGAAGTGGTCAAGATCCGCCCGTTCCCCAAGCCCACGTTCCACACCATGGATGACATACGGAAGTTCCGCTCAAGTTGGGCTGGCTGGAGCAACCACTTCGGTGGCATGGGCATGGCCCACGACGAAGCCCCTTACTGCACCCTGGAGGAGCCGCCCATTACCCTGGAGAAGAACATGGTTATCGCCTATCACACCACCCTTTGGGGCGACAAGGACGGGGTCGCCATCGAGAACACCTTCCGGCTCACCGACAACGGGTGCGAGAACCTCTGCAAGTGGCCCTTCGAGGAGATGCTGGTAGCAGGTTTCTAGCTCGGCCAGCACCCTGGGAGGCCGAGGGAGAGACCATGTAGGCAAGGTGGTCCGCCTGCGGTCCACTTGAGTCGCCGCGGAAAAGGTAGGCTGCCCGAGCAGCATCAGCTCGCTCGGGCAGCTCAGTTCTTGGGAGTGGAAGGAGCACATGGAGCGCGAAATAGAACGCCTGAAGGAGCGGCAGCCAGCCGAGGACCAGTACGACTCGTTCCTCCGCTGGAAGATACAGAGGCGCCGTCAGAGGGAACAGGGCAAGGTCCTGATCAAGGGCAGCGAGGTGCCGTGGCAGCTAAACCGCATGGCCCACCTCAAGATGTACGTGTCCCAGCACAACTGGGAGGAGGTCGCTGCGCCGGGATGGATCTTCACCCGTCCCCAGGAGATCGCCAGCACGGGCCAACATACCCACAAGGGCGGCGGCATCATCGTGTATGTCCTGGAGGGCAAGGGCCGCACCGTGAATAACAACATCAACCTGGACTGGGAGGCCGGCGACATGGAGATACTGCCGGTGGCCCGGTTCGAGAACGTCCACCAGCACTTCAACCTCAACCCTGGCAAGCCTTGGGGTGCCATCTTCGTCCGCTTCTGGCCTTACATGGAGGCGGTAGCCCATGAGACGGTCCACATGATAGACGCGCCGGGTTACAAAGGCCCGGTGGCCAAGGACATCTACCGTCCCGCCGACTGGCTAACGCGCGGCAACGCTGCATTGGAGGGCTATGACATCCACTTTGATGGCCCGCCCACGACGCTGTTGGACCGCATGTTCCAGCGGCGCAACGAGTGGCGGGAGCGGCTGAGCCGTGCCCGGCTGGTCATTAAGAAGGACACCTGCCCGGTGGAGACCAACCGCATGGGCATCTACCGGTGGTACATCCATCCCGATTTCACTGATGTGGCCTGCCGCCATATCCTGTTTTGGGAGCACATCATTCCACCGGGGAGCCGCTCGGGGAAGCAGAAGCACCAGGGTGGCCAGATCCATTTCGTGATCGAGGGAAATGGGTACACCATCCTCGAGGGCAAGAGGTACGATTGGGAGGCCGAGGACCTGCTCATGTTTCCCACCAAGGCGGGGGGCGTGGTGTTCCAGCATTTCAACAGTGACCCCAGCCGCCCGGCCAGGCTGGCTGTGGCCGAGGTCAACTGGTACGACGCCCTCGGAGTGGACATGGCCTGTGGCTTTGAGCAGATCGAGGACTGCCCCGAGTGGCAAAGCATTCAGGCACGCAAGGAGGCCTAGCCGCCAAGGAGCCAGTAGTAACCTGCGTTCCTTGAAATGTCCGGACGGGCGAGAGAGGCCAGCCCGGACCCGAATGGGGGAGTCGGAGAGCCTCGTCTGCCCCGGTGCCGCGAGTTCACAGGAGGCACGTATTTCCTTCCGCCCCAGACGAGCGAACCCCCGCCAGCCAGGCCCTATAACCCGCCTGTGCCAGTAGGTCGTCCCGACCCGTCGGGACGGCCTACACGTTCAGGCGCCGTTGTACGGTACTGGGGTCTTGATTGACACCCTGGCCGATGACCCCTAGAATGCAGGATGTTTTCCTTAGGTGGGAGCTGTTTCGGCGCTTATCAATTGGACGTGGGGCGGCTACGGCTTTTGTCAGGGTTTACCAGACCAAAGGAGGATACACAGAATGCAACGGGAGATCGAACGGACCAAAGAGAAGGGCCCAGAGCTCGATATCTACGACCTGAACTACAAGTGGATGATGGAGAGGACGAAGGAGCGCAAGGAGGGGAAGGTCATCATCCGCGGCGAGGAAGTCCCCTGGAAGCAGAGCCGCCATGGCTATGGCAAGCAGTACATGAACGGCATGAACTGGCACGAGATGTCCGTGCCAGGGTGGATGATCAGTGTTACCAATCAGCAGGTCATCGGACGGGGCATGCACACTCACAAGGGCGGCGGCCGCATGCTGTACATACTGGACGGCCGTGGGTACACGGTGAACAACGATGTACGCCTGGAGTGGGAGCGAGGCGACCTGGAGATACTCCCGTGCACGCGTTTCGAGAACGCCCACGCTCACGTCAACCTCGAGCCCGGCAAGCCCTGCGGCATGTTCGTCATCGGCTACTGGCCCTTCATGGGGATAGTAGCTTATGAGACGCGTCAGATGACCGACTCCCCCGACTGGAAAGGCCCTCGCAATGAAGAGGTCTATCGCCCGGCGGACTTCGTTCCCGAGGAAGCGTACGTCAAGGGCTATGACATCAAGGTGGGACGCAAGCCCGCAGACCTGCTGGATGACCTGTTCCTACGCCGGAACCAGTGGCGGGACAGGATGGACAAGGCCCGCTGGGTAGTGAAGGAGAAGGACCAGGCACAAGAGACCAACCGCATGGGCATCTACCGCTGGTATACGCACCCGTCATTCGCCGATGTCGCGGCGCGGCACATCCTCTTCTGGACCCACGAGATCCCAGCGGGCAGCCGCTCCGGCGTGCAGAAGCACCAGGGGGGACGGCTCCAGTACGTGGTGGAGGGTCGAGGCCACAGCATCCTCGATGGCAAGCGCTACGACTGGGAGCCCGGCGACCTGCTCATGCTGCCCATCAAGACCGGTGGTGTGCAGGTCCAGCACTTCAACGATGGGGACACTGCGGTGCGACTTGCCTGTTGTGAGCCCAACTTCTATGACATCCTGGGCATGGACATGGCTGCCGGCTTCGAGCAAATCGAAGACTGCCCAGAATACAAGGCCCTTACAGCGAAGAAGGCTAAGGCATAGCCAAGAAAAGGAGATCTGGTACCCAGTGGAACGTGAGCTTGAGCGCCTAAAAGAGAAGGAACCCCAGCAGGACCGGTACGACAACCTGCTCAAGTGGATGCAGGAGCAGACCAAGAACCGGGTGGAAGGGAAGGTCTTGCTCCGAGCTGAGGATATCCCGTGGCATCAGACGCGGCAGGGATACCAGCGGGGCTATAGCGACCCAATGGCCTGGCCACGCCAAGCGGTCCCAGGGTGGGTCATCGCCCGCACAGACCAGAGGACCCACCGTCGAGGCAAGCATACTCACCGGGGTGGGGGGCGTCTCCTCTTCGCGTTGGAGGGCCGCGGCCGCACGGTGAACAACGAGGTCAATCTTGATTGGGAAGCCGGCGACCTGGAGATTCTGCCCGTCACCCGCACCGAGAACGTGCATGAGCACTTCAACCTGGACCCTGGCCAGCCCTGTGGCCTGCTGGTGCTTATGTTCTGGCCTTTCATGGAGGCTACGGCCAATGAGACGCGGCAGATGACGGATGCACCTGAGTGGAAGGGCGAAAAGAAACCCGAGCTGTACCGGCCCGACGATTTCGTGCCCCAGTCGGCCCACCTTAGTGGCTATGATATCAAGATTGATGGACGGCCCGCCGACCTGCTCGATGACCTCTATCTGCGGCGCAACCAGTGGCGGGACATGATGAGCAAGACCCGCTGGATTGTCAAAGCCAAAGACCAGCCGCTGGAGACGAACCGCATGGGTCTCTATCGGTGGTTCGTTCACCCGTCGTTCACGGATGTGGCGGCGCGCCAACTGCTGTTCTGGACCCACGACATCCCGCCCGGAAGCCGGTCCGGAGCCCAGAAGGTGCAAGGGGGGCGCATCCACTTTGTGGTTGAGGGTAGGGGCTACAGCATGGTGGACGGCAAACGCTATGATTGGGAGAGAGAGGACCTGCTCATGCTACCCATCAAGGCGGGTGGCATGGCAGTCCAGCACTTCAACTCCGATCCCAAGAAGCCTGCGAGGCTGGCTGTCACCGAGCCCAACTGGTATGACATTCTGGGCATGGACATGGCTTGTGGCATGGAGCAGCTAGAAGACTGCCCGGAGTACCACCGAAAGAAGTAACCGGCCTGGTAGGTGACCCGTCGCCCCGGGCGCACAGAATGTGGTGGCCCAATGAGTGCGCTCGGGGCGATTTGTGTGCGGAAAACGCTAGCTCTACAGGACTTGCCAAGGTCTGCTGGTGCAGGGCAAGCCTGGATAGAGCGGGTAGGCGAGTATTGTAAGGGGGTTTTAACGATAGCTGCTGTTGATTGGGGTCTGGGGGTGTGTATAATAGGTCTGTTGTCCGGAACATATCCGGCAGTCTCAACGGGAGGGAGGGTGATTTGAATGCACTAGGTAAGCACCTGCTGCTGGAGTTGAAGGACTGTGACCCCAGCACGCTGGATAACCCGGACTTGTTGCGGGACGTGCTACTGGCCGCTGCCAAAGAGGTGGGTGCTACCATTATCGGAGACTCTTTTCACCGTTTCAAGCCTCATGGCATAAGTGGCGTAGTCATCATTGCTGAGTCTCATCTGTGTATTCATACCTGGCCGGAATACAAGTATGCGGCCGTGGACATCTTCACTTGCGGTGACGAGTTCGATCCCGAGGATGCAGCCGCCCTGGTTATCAAGAGGCTCGGCGCCCACGACCCGTGGCTCATGGAAGTAAAGCGAGGAATCCTTGGCTACGGACGATAGACCCGCCCAACGCACCGGAAACGGCCCTGAGGCGGCCAGCGCCCCCCAACAGCAGTGGCACTCGGAAGAGATCATCCCGGGCTGGGGCCAATCGTTCGCGCTGAAGTCCGTAATCTACTCCGGTCATACGCCCTACCAAAAGGTGGAGGTGATTGACACGGACCTGTTTGGACGTTGTCTGGTGCTGGACGACAAGGTCCAGTCCAGCACGTCCGACGAGTTCATATACCACGAGGCCATGGTCCACCCTGCCATGCTGGCCCATCCCCAACCGCAGAAGGTGCTCATTGCCGGCGGTGGTGAGGGCGCCAGTCTCCGCGAGGTCCTCCGGCACCGCTCGGTTACTCGGGCGGTCATGTTGGACATAGACCGGGAGGTGGTGGACCTGTGCCGGCGGTTCCTGCCGGCCATGAGCCAGGGCGCCTTCGATGACCCCCGCTCTGAGCTAGTGGTCACTGATGCCTGGGAGTACCTGGGGAAGTGCCGGGAGAAGTTCGACGTGGTTCTGATGGACCTGACTGATCCTATGCCTGAAGGTCCCTCCCAACGCCTTTACTCCAAGGAGTTCTACCAGCTCATCAAGCGGCGGCTCAGCCCCGACGGGGTGGTGGTCACCCAGGCCGGCACCACGGCCTGGAGAGACCTATCGCGCATCTGCGCCACTCACAACACCATGCGCAAGATCTACACCTTTGCTGCTGCCTACCACGTGTCTGTGCCGGTGTTCGGCATTCCTTGGGGGTTCATCGTGGCTTCAGCCGCATTGAAGCCACTCCAGCCCGAGGAGGTGGACCGCCAGTTGGCCGAGCGGCTGTCCAGCCCGCTCCGCTTCTACGACGGCATAGCGCACCAGGGTATCTTCAGTCTACCCAAGTTCCTGCGGGACGCCATCCGCCGCACCACACGCGTCATCACCCTGGAACAACCCCTGCTCCAGCCGGTCTAGTCTGCAGATAAACACCCGCCCTGATGGTCATCAACCATTTATAGTGCCAATTGTGCGCCAGCACCATTGTCATTCTGAGTCGACGCATCGGGACGAAGAATCCGTGCCCCCTGGTTTGACCTAGCGCCGAGACACGGATTCTTCCGTCGTCCTTAACCGCAGGGACTCCCTCAGAATCCATCATGAGTATTGCCATACTCACCACGAAGCATGAAAATGCGCTTGTGTGGCATAGACCGTAGGGGCCCCGACGCGTCGGGGTGCCCGCCCTGGCGGGGTGGCGGAGAGGACACGTCCCGACGCGTCGGGACTCCCCTACGATGTACCAAAGGACGGGCGCTATTTTCATGGCAATCCCTCATGCGCGGTTGCGACTGGCACCACAAAGCATGAAAATACCCCCCTCTCTCCCCCGGCGGGAGAGAGCGAGAGAGAGGGGGAGGCTAGACGTGGCCAAGGGCTTGCCTCACCCCCTGTAGTCCCCCTTGCCAAGGGGGACTACAGGGGGTCTCCCGTCGAGGGAGAGGGGGGACTTGGCCCCGCCATCCCCATTTTCGTGAGAATGACAGGTAATGTCGCCCTATTTAGTTGATGACCATAAGGGCGGGGCTATAGCCCCCCCGGACCGGTCTCACAGAAGGAAGACGGCGCCCTAGGCACGAACACGCAAGACGCCGGCTCCATTTATTTCCCCATGCTTCAGCCTTAGCAGCGCTTCGTTTGCCTCTTCCAGGCGGAAGGTCTGGACCTCCGTACGCACCGGTATCTCCGCAGCCAGGCGCAGGAACTCCCGGGCATCCTGCCGGGTCGCGTTGGCCACGCTGCGCAGGGTCTTCTCGTAGTACAGATGACGGCTGTAGTCCAGCTCAGGCACCCGGGTCATGTAGATGCCCGCCAGGGCCAGCGTGCCACCCCGCTCCAGCGCCTCCAGGCCTACAGGCACCAGGCTGCTGGCTGGGGCGAAGATGATGGCGCTGTGCAGCTTCTCAGTCGCTTCCCCTGCGGGACCGGCCCAGACTGCGCCGAGCTTGCGGGCCAGCGCCCGATGCTCTTCACTCCGGGAGAAAACGTAAACCTGGCATCCCCAATGGGCGGCCACCTGGACGGCAATGTGGGCTGAGGCGCCGAAGCCGTAGAGGCCCAACCGCTGGCCCGGTCGGACCTCGGAGAGGCGCAAGGCGCGGTACCCAATGATCCCAGCGCAAAGCAGAGGTGCCGCCTGCAAGTCAGGGAAGCCCTCTGGCAGCGGCACGGCGAAGTCTGCCCAGGCCACAGTGTACTCGGCGTAGCCGCCGTCGGCGTGGTATCCGGTGAAGTGGGCATTGGGGCACAGGTTCTCTGTACCCTGCTGACAGAAGTCGCACTGGCCGCAGGTGTGGTTCAACCAGGGAAGACCCACGCGGTCGCCTACGCGCCATCTGGTCACGCCGGGGCTAAGGGCAGCTATCTGTCCCGCAATCTGGTGGCCAGGGACCACGGGCAGCTTGCGGGCAGGCAACTCGCCCTCGACGATGTGCAGGTCGGTGTGGCACAGGCCACATGCGGAAACGTGTATCAGGACTTGCCCTGGCTCCGGTGAGGGTGTGGGTATCTCGGTCAGGGCAAGGGGTTGGCCCTCGATGGGCCCCGGCTGGCGGAGGAGCATGGCCCTCATGGTTTGCGTCCTACACGCGCAGCCGGCGCCAGGCGTGCACGCCGAACAGGGCTACCGCCATAAACTCGCCTGCCCGTCCGACCCACGGCAACATACGAGGGCCAACGATGACTTGCCCTACGGCGGCTAGCCAGACCCCAGCATTGAAGACGACAAAGACGACCCAGACCAGTACCTCCCCACCACGCTTGCCTCGAGGCCGGGGCAATATCCAGTAGGCCACTCCCAGGGCGAACTGGACCAGCCAGGCCATGAGCATTAGCTCGATGTGGGCAGGCAGCAGGCGCCAGACCTGGGCCAGCAGCCCGGTGCCCTTGTAGAACAGGAGCAGCGCGCCCAGCGAGAAGCCCAGCAGGAGGTACAGGAAGGCGGAACGAATGAGCCAGCAGCTTGCCCTGGGCACCTAGCGTTCCTTGATGCGGGGCCAGATTCCCACGACGAAGGACAGGCCAGCCAGCCACTGGAGTACTGCCGAAGCGGCCAGCAGCCAGCCCCACACGGTGTCCGGGTCGGAGGAACGGGCTGGCTCTCCGAACAGGCGGAGCACGATGCCCACATTGAGCATGATGTACGTGGCCCAGGCGAGCCTCATGTTGCCGTACACTTGCTCTTTGGAGTAGCGGGGGAACATCCAGTAGGCCACCCCAAAGATGAGCTGGGTGACCCAGCCGACCACCAGCAGATGGACGTAGATGGGGAAGGTAACCCATTCCGCGATGGATATGCCCAGGGGGCTGGCCACGCTGACCACGCCCATGACCAGTCCAGCCACCAGATAGACGATGGCGGAGCGAACGAACCAGCGTGTAACCCTGGGCATGACGTCACCCGCAGTTTACACCATGCGGCAGGTCACGCATTCCCGCAAACAACCCGCTCGTGGTTCGACAAGCTCACCATGAGCGGACGGGTTTCCCCCGCTCACCCTGAGCCTGTCGAAGGGCGAGCGGGTTGTTCCAACCGGGCGATGGTCTCCATCTCCTCGTCAACGGCCTGAAGCTGGGTCGCGCTCAGCCTCCTCTCCGCCAGCGGGAAGTAGGCCGATTCCTCTTTCTGGATGTGACCTTCAAGGAGATAGACGATGTGCTGGAGTTGGCGGTGCAGCTCGCCGGCGTCTGCGGGACTATCCAGCAGGCGCTTGAGGGAGGCGATGGCCTTCCAGTAGCTCTCGTGCTCGCCGACCATGGCCTGGACCGGCCCATCGCCGATGATATAGCCCAGGTACAGGAACAGCCCTTCTTCTTCCTGGCGGAAGTGGACCCGCTGGTCGTTTTCCAGAAAGGGGAGCAACCCTCGCGCGGAGGTAACGGCCTGGGCGGTCTCGCCCTGCTTGGCCTGCCCGTCGGCCGCCTTTAGCCTGTCCACTGCCTGTAGCGCCCGGCGGTGGCCTTCCTTCAGCGCTTCAAGAGGCATCTTCGGAGTCGGACTCTGAAAGCATGCTGCCGTAGCGCTCTTTGGCCAATTCGTGCCTTATGCGGCGGCCTGACTCAAGAAGCTCCTCCTCGGTTATTCCTGAGCGTTGGAAGGCCTCCTGAATTGCCCGCAAGGCTTCGCGCGCCACGGCCTTGCCAGGTCTGATCACGAGTCTGTCGCCCTGCACGGTCAACTGGAGCTTGTCCCCAGGCTTGATGCCCAAACGCTCGCATACTGCCTTGGGCAGCGTAAGCTGACGCTTGGGACGGAGCACCACAAACGTCATCTCGTCCTCAGCCGTTCTGGTATCTAGACCAGCCTGCTGGAAGGCCCGACGGACAGCCGCCGCCGCGTTCTTGGTCTCGGTTCTGGCCATGGTCTTTCTCCGACGCAAGACATAGGATGTCTTGTGCCCTACACGTCAATAGTTTCAGGAAGGGAGGGTGCTGTCAATGCGCCAGGGCGGGATCGCGCGCGCCGGCCCTGTAGGGTGGGTGCAGCGCAGCGAAACCCACCTAGAGGTGTCATGGAGTGGGGTTCCTTTCAATTCATTTATCCTGCGACCGGTAATGCTCAGCCATTGCGGGGTATGACGACTTCGTCACGAGAGACTTCGACGCGATATGGCTGAGCTGCAAGAGCCTGGAAATCGAACTGTTCTTTCTGGTACTCCGGGAAGAAGCCCATCAAGAATAGTCTTGTCTTCAAGCAGTGGACGAACAAGTGCCTTCCCAAAACAGACAGGGGCCTGCCACTGTCTGTATTGCCTGGCAGGTCGAAGGTCTTCTCGTCCCCCTCCCACGAAGCGTCGCCGTGCACCAATGCGGAGCGGTATCCATAGAACTGCTTGCACCACTTGCGGACGAGAGAACTCTTAGCTCCAGCCAGCATTGTCACCGCGTGCTCAAATGCAGCCTCTATCGTTTCTGATGGCAAGTCTAACAAAGCTTCAAATGCTGCCGCGAGGAAGATAACCGGAGCGCCTGAAAAAGGCGCGCTTGCCGAAACACGACTTGCGCGATTGAAAAGCATCAGTGCGATTACAATTCTTCTTCGTTCCCTTGTGGTTTCCTTGTCCTTTGCGTCCGGCAGGCATCTCACAATGGCCTTGTACAGGCTTTGGTTCAGTGTCCTATCAAGGAAAGCCTCGAACTCTGCGAGCTTTTGGGTATCCCATCGGCGGAATTCCCTCGGGAAATCGTGCAAGATAATGGAAGCGGCATCACCAAAAGACACGAGCACCATACCGTTGATACACACTGCATCCGGGATCCCCACTGCATCTTGATCACGCTCGTCATGCACCGTGAACATCACAGTTTGACGGAATATCTCGTCTGTGGCTTCGTACGCAATCTCTCCAAGGAATTCAAGAGCTTCAATCTCGCTGAAGAACTTCTTGGGATCTGACGTCGACGCGGCGAAAGTCGGAGATTCTAAGATTGCCCCATCTACTGTGACCCTCTGGGTCAACGGAACAATCCTTGAGAGCGTTGGATAACTGGATGACAACTTGCTGGCGGGGCCAAATGCCCCGTACTCCAGTTGATGCACCCGCGTGAGAGTCGCAACTGGACAGAGCAAATAGACCTCTCTTATTCTGCCACCAAGCAATTAACACACCCCGTCGTGTTGGCGCGAGATTGGCCAGTAGCGAACACGGACCTTCCGCCATTATCGTTTTGCGAACAGCTCGCCCTTGCCGTATTGCTCGCGGAGGACGCGGCGCAGGACCTTGCCCATGGGGTTGCGGGGCAGCTCGTCCACGAATACGATGGACTCCGGCTTCTTGAAGCTGGCCATGTGCACCCGGCAGTGCTCGATAAGCTCCTGCGGAGTAGCCTGTAGTCCCTTCTTGACCACTACCACCGCCTTGACGACCTCGCCCCAGTCGGGGTCAGGCACGCCGATGACGGCGGCCTCGTCCACCTTGGGATGGGACTGGAGGCAGGCCTCGATCTCGTCGGGGGAGATCTTCTCGCCGCCGCGCTTGATGATGTCGCCGCCCCGGCCCACGAGGTAGATGTAGCTGTCCTCGTCCATGTAGCCGAAGTCGCCGGTGTAGAGCCAGCCGCCCTTGATGGTCTTGGACGTGGCCTCGGGATTCTTCCAGTAGCCACTCATGACGCGTGGGCCGCGGGCCAGTATCTCACCTGGGTTGCCCCGGGGGACCTCGTTCCCTTGCTCGTCCACCACCTTCATTTCCACGTCGTCCATGGGCTTGCCAATGGATGCCAGGTGCTTGAGCTTCTTGTCCACCTCTTCTTGGCTTCCGGTGAGGATGTGGTCTTCCGGCGGCAGGACCATGATGGTGGAGGCGGTCTCCGTTTGGCCGAAGGCCTGGATGAACCGCGCGTCGGGGAACTGCCGGATGGCCCGCTTGATGACCTCCAGGGGCATGGGGGCGGCGCCATAGGTGATGACCTTCAGGCTGCTCAGGTCGTACTTGCCGCAGTCGGGGTGGTCCATGACCTGCTTGAGCATGGTGGGGACCAGCATGGCCCGGTTCACCCGCTCCCGCTGCACGATGTCCATCCACTCCGGCAGCTCGAACTGGCGCTGAAGGACCAGGGTGCGCCCACCATAGATGCCCGCCAGCATGGCCTGGACGCCCGCCACGTGGTACAGGGGCACGGTCAGGATATTCTTCTCCAAGGTCTCGGGGTCGGCGGGGGTGACGTTGCCCAGCACGTAGAGGCCAAAGGACTGGTGCGACAGCATCACGCCCTTGGGCATGCCAGTGGTGCCCGCAGTGAACATGAGGATGGTGGTGTCCGTCTCGGGCACGTCGGTGCTCACCTCGTCCTCGGATGCGCCACAGAGCAGCGGCTCATAGTCCTGCATGTCCGGGGTAGGTCCGTCGAGAGACACGCAGTGGTGCAGCGACGTCAGGTTGCGATGGACGGACTTCACCAGGGAGACATAGCGTTCGCCCACCAGCATGACCTTGGCCTCGGCCAGCTTGACCATGTGGGCCACCTCATCGGCCTTGGCCCGGAAGTTCACGGGCACCCAGATGGCGCCCAGCTTGGCAGCGGCGAAGTATGACTCGACCACCTGGGGGGTGTTGACTTGCATGATAGCCACGCGATCGCCCTTCTTCACGCCCAGGCGGGTCAGGGCGTGGGCTAGCTTGTTGGCCCGCTGGTTGAGCGTGGCAAAGGTTACGCGCTCGTCCTCGAAGACTACCGCCTCTTTGTCCGGGCAGATGGCGTTGACGATGGATAGGAACTCGGTGGTTAGCATGCTACCTCCCTAGATGGTTTTTTGAAACCTGGACGATGCGAGGGCGTCGGTCCTGCGGTCATCATTGGTCGTAGGGGAGGAACTCTGTGTCCTCCCCCAGGGGCGGGCACGGAGTCCCGCCCCTACGAGGGGCATCGGCAATGATACCACGGTTACGCCTCCAACAGGCGCTTGACCTCTGCCACTACCTGGGGCAGGGTTTCGCCCGCCTGGGCGTGGAGCACCACGTCCGCCCGCTGGTCCAGGGGCGTCGGTTGCAGGTTCACAATGGCCAGCTTGGCTCCTGCCTCCAGGGCGTAGGCCGGCATGAAGGCGGCGGGATAGACCACCAGCGATGAGCCGACAACCAGGAACACGTCGCACAGGCGGGAACGCCGCTCCGCCTCGGCGGTCTCCTTCTGAGGCATAGCCTGACCAAAGGAGACCGTCGCCGACTTGAGCAGCCCGCCACATTTCCGGCATGCTGGTACTGTCTCCCCGTCCTCCAGCCAACCACGCACTTCCTGGCTGGGATAGCGTTGGCCGCACTCCAGGCAGATAACCCATTTCATGGTGCCGTGCAACTCGATTACGTGGGTGCATCCGGCACTCTCGTGTAGATTATCCACATTCTGCGTGATGATGCAATCCAGCTTGCCCAGCCGCCCCAGCTCGGCAAGAGCGAAGTGGCCTGGGTTGGGCTGAGCGTCGTGGGCTGGGTTGGTGCGGAACCGCTGCCAGGACATCTGCCGTGTCTCTGGGCTGGTGAGGAACTTCTGGAAGGTGAAGTCGGCCGGGTTGAACTTGGTCCAGATGCCATCCGGCCCCCGAAAGTCGGGGATGCCGGACTCGGTGCTGATGCCGGCGCCGGTGAAGGCGACCAGGCGGCGGCTGTCCACAATGAGCTGGGCCAGTTTCTCGATACCTGTCGAGGTCATCAGGCCTCCCGGGCGAGAGCGCGGAGCGCCAACCGGCACTCCAGTCCGAGGCCGGCCTCCAGGGGCAGGTCCAGGCCTTGGATCACCGCTTCCTTCGTCAGCCGCAGGGCGGTTTGGGGCAGGGAGGCCATATGCTGGGCGAGAGCCTGGGCCTCCGCAAGCAACCCGTCATCGGGAACTACACGCTGCACCAGGCCCAGGTCGTAGGCCTCTTCCGCGCTGAGCCGGCGTCCACGCAGGAGCATGCCCAGGGCTGTGCCCAGGGGAAGGGTGCGGGGCAGGGTCTGCGTTGCTCCCGCCGCAGGGATGAAACCCAGCCCCGTCTCCGGCAGGCCAAACTGGGCCGACTCCGCGGCCAACCGCAGGTCGCAGCACAGGGCCATCTCCAGCCCCGAACCAAGCACGTACCCGTGTAGCGCGGCGATGACAGGCTGCGGCAGGCTGAGAAACAGGCCCCAGACGTCTCGCTCCCAGCGCACCTGCCGGGCGATGCTGGCTGAGGGCGCGCTGCCGAACTCGGAGAGGTCTGCCCCGGCGCAGAAGGCTCGGCCTTCGGCACGCAGCATCACGACGGCGACTTCCGGGTCATCCTTGACTGCCGAAAGCACGGCATGGAGGTCGTCCCGCATCTGCACGTTGTAGGCGTTGAGGGCACGCGGGCGATTCAGGGCTACCGTGGCCACACTACCCTGCTTGCTGTAAATGAGTGTGGCGAACACAGACAATGGACCACTCTCGGCTAGCATGGCTCGGGCGCCAACATTGAATACACAGCAAGCAAGCGCCTCATCATGGCTGCCTACACGGAGCAGATACGAATAGCTCTGCCCATCAGGTCTTCCCAGGCCACCTCGGTGGACAACTGGCCGATGGCCGCCAGGGAGTGAGCGTCGCTGTTGGACAACAGCAGGAGGTCATGCTGCTTCGCCACCGCTTCCACCCTGGCCGCGTCTATGTGGCTGTGCAGGCCGTTGTCCACCTCAATGCCCTGCACCCGGTCAAAGCCCTCGAACTCCCTATCCGCCACGGGATGGGCCAGGAAGCGAAACACTCGGCCTCCGGGCAGGTATAGCTCAACCTCCTGGTGAGAGTCCACCTCGACCTCCTGGCCCGGGATGACCACAAGCTGGCCAGGGAAGAACTGCTCCACGAGGCGTTTGATCTCGTAGCCTACCTCGGTGCTGTGGTGCTCGGTAGCTCCGATGCCGTCCAGCCCGCGCAGGTGGGCATAGTGGACGATCTCAGCTACGACCTCTCGGGTGATCGGCCCAAACAAGATGGCTTCCAGGGGATGGGTGTGAAGGTCGAGGCGCAACTGCTATCTGCCTTGGAAGCTGGGCGGACGCTTCTCCCGCCAGGACTTGAGGCCCTCAAGCCGGTCCTCCGTGGAGAACAGGAGGAAGTACAGGTCTGCTTCCAGGCGTAGGCCCTGCTCCAGGGTGTGGTCGAGGCCCCGTAGCGCCGCTTCCTTGGCATAGCGCAAGGCTAGAGGCGCGCGCTGGGCTAGCTCCTGGGCCAGGGCCGCCGCGACTGCGGGAAGCTGGTCAGTGGCGACCACCTGGTGCACCAGGCCAATGCGGGCGGCTTCCTCGGCATCAACAAGGCGGCCGGTGAGCAGCAACTCCAAAGCCCTACCTTGCCCCACCAGCCTGGGCAGCCGCTGGGTGCCGCCGTCCCACGGCATCTGGCCCCGGAGGACATTGGTCAGGCCCAAGCGGGCTGACTGGGCAGCGATGCGCAGGTCGGCGGCCAGGGCAAGCTCTAGCCCCAGGTCAAGGGCCTGTCCTTGCAAGACGGCGATGACAGGCACGGGCAAAGCGGCCAGAGCGGGGGCGACGGTCATCTGGACCATGTAGTCCTGCGCTGTCTGGCTAGGGAGGCGGTCCTCAGCGCCGGCACAGAAGTCGTCCCCTTCGGCCTCCACCACCACAGCTCGTACGTGCGGGTCCTGGGCGGAGCGCATACAGCAGTCACGCAGCTCGGCGGACATGGCAGCATGCAGGCGGTTGTGGCGTTCAGGACTGCTAAGGGTAATCCACGCCACACCGCCTTCTTGGCGGTACAGGACAGCAGGTACAGTAGACATAGACGTTTCGGGGGCAAGACCCACGCCATAATAGGTTAGGGCTGCTATGGTGTCAACCGGACTCCCCAATCCGTGAGTAGTCAAAGCTGGACAAATATGGCATGCTCTCTCCAACGAGGTGAGAGCCATGAGCCGACGCAAGAGCTTACTGGGGATCAGCTATGCCGGGGGACTGGCGGAACAGAGCACCGCGTTTGCGGGGG
>ORJL011668245.1_pt1 | contig 16874 bp, 17 predicted proteins | sample 1779941 | NCBI WGS metagenome assembly ORJL01 (sample SAMEA104232317, study PRJEB22302) | groundwater metagenome | biome: forest; feature: aquifer; material: groundwater | place: USA | collected 2011-08-07 | depth 5.8 m | reverse complement strand
GAACGTTATTGGGGCACGCCTTTGCCAATTTGGGAATGTACTAAATGCGATCATCGCTTGATTATCGGCTCGCTCGAAGAATTAAATCAATTTAGATTTGATAAGCCGGCTGAATTTATTTTGATGCGCCACGGCGAAGCTGAATCTAATGTTAAAGGCCTTTGCAGTGCTTATCCCGAAAAAACTTTAAACCCTTTAACCGAAAAAGGCCGAGTGCAGGTTTTGGCTTCGGCCAAGAAGATTAAAGAAGAGCTTGATAAAGAAAAAATAACCGCAATTTATTCTTCCGATTTATTACGCACCCGCGAAACCGCCCAAATCTTAGCCGATGAATTAAAAATAAAAGAAGTTTTTTTTGATGCACGTCTTCGCGAAATTAACACGGGTGAATTTAACGGTGGGCCATTTTCGGAATATGAAAAATATTTTAATTCCTTTAGAGATAAGTTTATTCGCCCAGCACCAGAAGGCGAATCTTGGTTAGATGTTTCTAAAAGAGTCCGCAAATTTTTAGCCGATATTTCTATAAAACATGCTGGGAAAAAAGTTGCTGTGGTAAGTCACATGGATCCTTTGTTTTTAATGCAGATTTCTAACGGGATTTACGGCGAAGATGAAATTGAACTTTTATACCAAAATGCAGTTAAAAACTCCAAGCTGGTTTTAAACCCCGCCGAATTTGCTTTTATAGAAACAAAAAACTGGCCCCGAGACGAAGACGGCGATTTGGATATGCACCGCCCGTTTATTGATGAAATATTTTTAAAATGTTCTAAGTGTTCTTCTAAAATGAAACGGGTCAAGGATCTGGCTGATGTGTGGTTTGATTCCGGCGCGATGCCTTGGGCCTCTCAAAATAAAAATTTAAATCTAAAAAGTAAAAAGTTACCGTCCAATTTTTTTCCGGCGGATTATATTTGCGAGGCTATTGATCAAACCCGTGGCTGGTTTTATACCTTACTCGCGGTGGCTACCGCTTTAGGCGAAGGCGCGCCTTATAAAAATGTTATTAGTTTAAGCCATGTTTTGGATGAAAACGGGGAAAAAATGTCTAAATCCAAAGGCAATACGGTGGATCCGATGATGCTGGGCGATAAAGTCGGCTTTGACGCTTTGCGCTGGTATTTTTACAGCGTTAATTCTCCGGGCGACAATAAATTATTTAATTTAAAAGATGTGGAAACCCGCCAGCGCCAGTTTGCCCACACCATCATCAATTCTTTTTTGTTTTTGGAAACTTATTTTGAGAAATCGCCATTGTCGCTTAAAGCCTCATATAATGTTTTGGATCATTGGATTTTATCCAGATTAGAAAATATCAGAGCCGGAATTACCAGTGCTTTGGATAATTACGATATAACTTCGGCCAGCCGTTTGTTGGAAGATTTTGTGGGCGATATGTCTAATTGGTATATTCGAAGAAGCCGCAAGAGATTGCAAAAGCAGGGTATGGACGCTGTTAAAATGGGTGCCCAACAAACACTGTTTAAAATTTTAGAGTCGCTTGCTATTTTAGTTTCTCCGTTTAATCCATTTCTGGCCGAATGGCTGTATCAAAATCTTAAATCCCTAAACCCTAATAACCTAACCCCTAAACCCTGTCTTAGTGTTCACTTGGAGGCTTGGCCAGTAAAAGCCATTGCTCCCAAAAATGTCGCTTCGGAAAAAGTTATGGCCAAAGCCAGAAATGTGGTGGCGCTGGGTTTGGCGGAACGGGCTCGCGCCGGCATAAAAGTGCGCCAGCCGCTCAATGCTTTGTATTTATCGTCTACGGATTACAATCTAGTGGGCGATGTTTTAGATGTGGTTTCGGAAGAGCTTAATGTTAAAAAAGTGGTAACCGACCGAGCTTTAGCCAAAAATTCCGTCAGGCTGGATATTGAATTAACCCCGGCTTTAAGAGAGGAGGGTCTGGTGCGCGAGCTGATTAGAAATATCAACGATATGCGCAAAGAAGCCAAACTAACGCCGGAAGATAAAATAATTTTGTACTACAGTATCGATCAAGGCTCTAATTTTAAAGAGTTGCTAGCCCGTTGGGAACAGGTTATAAAAACCGAAACTCGTTCTAGCCAAATTAACTTCAGCATAGCCGTCCACGAAAACTTTTTGATTCATAAAGTTTGGAATCACGGCGGTTTTGAAATTGGAGTGGGGATTAAGAGGGTTTAATTTTATGGGTTCAAATAAAAAATCAGGAGATCTGGGTGAAAAAGAAGTAATAGATCTAATTGCTTGCCCAAATTGTAAGAAGAAGTTAGTGGGTTTGCCCGCTAACTATCCTCTTTATGATGTCCAATGCACAGGATGTTCTTTCCGTGCTCAAGTTAAGACAAACCAAGGTAAACCTAGGGGTGTAATTTTTGGAGCCGGATGGGATATTATGGAAAAGGTTTTGAAATCTGGGTTTATAACGCCACCAATATTCACTAATTTTAAATGGAAGGAAAATGGAATAAAAAAACAGGAAATAAGATTTTATCCATTTGTGCCAAAAGATAACTTAAAAAAATATCAACTATCACCAACGGCCAGGAGGGCTAATTATAAGATGTTTAATTACATTGGGTTAGATAAATTACCTCATTTTGTAGTTTATAAGAAATAATTTTTTATATACCGTTGCGGGCGGGAGTTTTTCAAATACCACAAATCATCCCAAACAACAATCCAACATTCTGCAGAATGTTGGATTGTTGTGTATAATAGAGCGGAGGATTAAAATAGAATCATGGGTGGAAGAGTTAAAACCGCCAAACAACTAGAAAGGCATTTTAAAGGGATTTCTAATCACCGCAGAATTGAGATTTTGTCTTTGATCGCTAGAATTGATGGAATTAGTTTAGACGATATCGCTAATAGTTTGGATTGCAATATAAAAACAATTTCGGAACATACCAAGAAACTGGTTCAAGCGGGTTTGGTAAATAAAAAATACCAAGGCCGATTGGTGGCGCATTCTCTTTCGCCCTACGGCGAAACTTTCCACAAGTTTATTAAATTATTCTGACAGTCTGCAGAATGTGAGAATGTCGCAAATGGAGAAAATTAAATATACTTTAAAATTAAGTCGGAAGGCGAAAAGGTTAAGGCTGGCTATTTATTGCGATGGCGCGGTGGTGCTGACCGCGCCGCATTCTGCCAGCGAGAATTTTATAAACCAGTTTGTTACTAAAAATACAGAATGGATTCTAAGAAAACTGGAAGGCTTCAAGCCGTTTATTGCAAGATCGTTTATAAAAAATAGTAAGAAAGATTTTATCAAATATAAAACCGAAGCGTTGGCGCTGACTCAAAGTAGAGTAGAATATTTTAACCAGTTTTATAATTTTAAGTTTAATAAAATTAATATTAGGAACCAAAAAACTCGCTGGGGCAGTTGTTCCAAAAAAGGCAATTTAAATTTTAACTACAAAATCGCGCTTTTACCCGCTAAGTCAGCTGATTATGTTATTGTTCATGAGTTGTGCCACTTGGGCGAGTTTAACCACTCTAAGGGATTCTGGAATTTAGTCGCCCAAGTTATTCCGGATTATTTGAAAATCAGAAATGATCTTAAGAAAAATAGAATATTTATTTAGTCTATATGAAATCCGTTGAGGGTATAATTTTACGAAAGATTCCTAAAAAGGAAGCCGATGCTATTTTTGAAGTTTATACCAAAGAAGCCGGCTTGGTTTATTTTCAAGCCAAAGGCGTTAGAAAAGCCGAAGCTAAATTAAAGTTTAGGCTGGACACTTTTAACTTGGCTACAATTTATTACGCCCCTTCGCGCTATTTGCCGATTGTGGTGGATGCTAAAGTGGAAGAGAGGCACGGTTTTTTAAGGCAAGATTTGGAACGTTTGAGGCTGGCCAATACGGCGGGGCACATCATCAGTAATATTTTTGAATCTGGTTTTCCCGATAGCCGAATTTGGCAGGAAGTTACCAGATATTTTAATTCGCTGGATGATCAAAATTTTTCTTTGGAAGAACTTAGCCAGTTGGCTTATCTAACTTGTTATCGCTTTTTAAGCTTAGGTGGGTTTGATCCGGAATTAGTTAGGTGCACGGTTTGTTTGAAACCGATTTTTTTAGGCCGGCTCAATATTTCTTTGGTAAATGGCGGACTGGTGCATAATTCTTGCGCAATCAAGTCGGAATTATCCTTAGATGTGGCCAGAGATGTTTTGTATTTAGTGCATGATATGAAAAGAGGCGAACCGATTTTAGTGCTGAATCAGCGTTTAAAAGAAGATGTTTGGGTTGATTTTAAAAAGCTAACCCAATTCTTTTTCCAATATTATTTTGGCCTAGACATCGGCAAATTGGTATAACCAATTATGAATTGGTTGTAATTGCTTCGCTCGGTCACAATAAAGGAAGCCTTTGCTTTGACCTCGCTAGCAATTATAATATATATATGGAAGATTCTCTGAAGGAGCTTGAAAAAAAATTATATACCCCCGAAAAGCCAAGTTTGCCTGTATTGGAAAAAACAGAGCCGGCTAAACCAGAGGAGCCTTTGGTTATGACCCCGCCGCCTGATACGGGTAATTTCTCGTCGTCTAGTTGGAATAAAATTAAAATAGGCGCGGCGGCGCTTTTGATTTTAAGCTTAAGCGTGGCCGTCTTTGTTTTTTATAGAGGCTTTTACGCTTTTCGCAAAGGCAATGTTGAATTGAAACTAACCGGCCCGGAAAATATTGTGGCTGGAGAAAAAGCTGTTTGGAAAGTGGCCATTGTGAATCGCAACGAAACACTTTTACGCGATGGCAAACTGACTTTTCGTTTTCCTGATTACGCCGTTAATCCTATGGAATCGAGCGGCAGTGATTTTGCGCCGGTACCTGGGCTCATTAGAAAAATAGACATTGCCGAGCTTCGGTCCAGAGGTTTATTTGAAAAGAAATTTTCTGCCACCATTATTGGCGGAGAAAAAGTTTTGCGTTCTGTCCAAGCCGTGTTTGAATTTAAGCCGTCCTCGGGCAATATTGTTTTTGAATCCATCGCTACCAAAGACATCGCCATTTCTTCTTTCCCGATAGTGCTGGATGTCCAAACTTTGAAAGAAACAGTTTCGGGAGAAAATGTGGAGTTAAAAATTGATTTAAAAAATGAAGGCGAAACTGTTTTTAATAATATTAGAATCAAATTGGAATACCCTTCCGGATTTAAAGTAAAAGAATCTTCCGAAAAACTAAGCGACTTTAACAATGTTTGGGGCTTGGCCGAAATTTTGCCTCAAGAGACTAAAACCCTAACGATTAAAGGGCAGGTTAGCGGCATTACCGGCGAAGGCAAAGTTTTTAGGGCTTTGGTGGAAGGCCGTGAAGGCGGAAATTGGAAGCTCTATAAAGAAGCCAGCAATCAATTGAATATAATTCAGCCGCCGTTATCGGTTAATATTAAAACCAATCCGGAAGGCGCGGGCTCGGCCGGCCCCAATCAGAATGTAGTTTTTAAAATAACTTGGCAGAATAATTTGGATGTGCCTTTGGATGACATAGTTTTGAAGGCGAAAATAACCGATAGCGATGCTATTGATTACAAAAGCTTATTTTCTTCCGGCAGTTTTAATTCCAGCGCCAACACGATAACTTGGACTAAAACCAATATTCCGGCTTTATCTTCGCTCGGGCCTTCGGGCAAAGGCGAAGCGTCGTTCCAATTTAAAATCAAAGACAAGGTTTCACTCGGCGAAATAAAAGTTGATGTTACCGGTGAATCGCCGACCAAGCCCGAAGGCGTGGCCGTGGCTAAGGTCTCATCGCAGTCCTCTATTGTTATTAATGTAAATGATCGGTAAAATACTTGCGATATGGTGGATTCAATAGATAAAATTGTTTCTTTATGTAAACGCCGAGGATTTGTTTATCCCGGCAGTGAAATCTATGGCGGCTTGGCCAATAGCTGGGATTATGGGCCGTTGGGGGTGGAGTTAAAAAACAACATTAAAAATTTATGGTGGCGGAAGTTTGTTCATAACCGCGACGACATTGTCGGTTTGGACGCGGCTTTGATAATGAATCCTAAAGTTTGGGAAGCGAGCGGTCACTTAAAAGAGTTTGCCGATCCGCTTGTTGAATGCCGAAAATGCCATACTCGTTGCCGCGCCGGCCAGACGTCGGACGTCTGTGAGAATTGCGGGGGCAAGGATTTTACCGAAGCCAAACAGTTTAATCTAATGCTTAAAACTTTTCTGGGCCCGTCGGAGGACGATTCCAGCGCGGTTTATTTTCGCCCGGAAACGGCTCAAGCCATATTTGTTGATTTTAAAAATATTCTGGATACTTCCAGAAAAACCATTCCGTTCGGCATCGCTCAAATCGGCAAGGCCTTTAGAAACGAAATCACGCCCGGCAATTTTATTTTTAGAACTCGCGAGTTTGAACAGATGGAAATAGAGTATTTTATAAAAAAAGAAAACTGGCAGGAAAGTTTTGAACATTGGCGCCAAGAGATGCTCGGCTGGATGGAAGATATTGGTCTGGACCTTCGGCATATCCACGAGGTGGAAATTCCGGATGGCGACCGGGCCCATTATTCCAAACGCACCATAGATTTTGAATTTGATTTTCCGTTTGGCCGAAAAGAACTTTATGGCTTGGCTTATCGTGGCGACTTTGATTTAAAAAATCATTTTAAAGAAGCGCCTTATCGCGACGCCGCTCCGACGTCTGAAGAGGGTCGGAGTCCCGACCAAAGCGTCGGGAAAGAATTTTATCCTCACGTTATTGAGCCTTCGCTGGGTGTGGATCGTTCGGTTTTAGCGGTATTGTGTTCAGCTTACGACGATACCGACAAAGATAGAACCGTACTCAAACTCAAACCCAGTCTAGCGCCGCACAAAGTGGCCGTGTTTCCGCTAGTGGCCAACAAACCCGATTTGGTCAGCCGAGCCCGCGAGATTTATCTTCAACTAAAAGCTAACCCCTATACCCTAAACCCTATTTTTGACGATCGTGGCAACATCGGCAAGCGTTATTATTCTCAAGACGAAATCGGCACGCCTTTTTGTATTACCGTAGATTATCAAACTTTGGAAGACGATACAGTAACGGCGCGCGACAGGGATACCACCAAACAGGAGAGAATCAAAGTGCCAGAGTTGGAAAGTTATTTGGTTGATAAAATTTATAACCCAAGCCAGGCTTAGGCAACCTAAGCCTGGCTTGGGTGGTGTTTGACGCTATATACTAGAAGTCCGACTTCAATTAGTAGTCAGTAACAGTAACAAATAAGGGAATTAAAAATCGGAACCTTAAAACACGATCGTATTTTAAGGTTCCGTTTGACGCTATATATTGTGATGTGATAGTCATATATTAAGCTCAAAGCGAGCTTTAGTACCTTTTAACTTTATTCATAGGAGGATACGGCCGTGGCCAAAAAAAGGTCGGTCGTGGGTCCGGATCTGACGCCGGAAGCAACCAAGAGAAAGTTCCAACTCAACCGAGACCGGCTCAACACGGATTGGTTTGAGGATGTTTTCAGGGACGTCGTCCGGTTTTTGGTCGGGATGGAACGGACGCGGTGGGATCGCCGTTCGTAAAATAAGTAAGAGGTTCTTGGTCAGCTTGGTCTTTGGGCCTTGGAACAAAATGATTCCAGGCCCCTTTTTAATTTATTTGTCGGGGTTTTAATATAAAACAAAAACTGCTAGAGTTTATTTCGTATCAAGCAGGTGTTATATTTATTATCAATTAGGGTTTATTTTTTTAACAACAATGATTAAATACAAAAAAGAAGTCTGGCCGAATGGGTTAAGAGCTATTTATGCTCCTATGACTGGCACCCAGACGGTGACCATTTTGGTTTTGGTGGGCACCGGCTCCAGATACGAAACCAAAAATATCAACGGCATCTCGCATTTTTTGGAGCATATGTTTTTTAAAGGAACTCACAAGCGCAAAGGCAAATCTCAAATTGCCCACGAACTGGACGCGGTCGGGGCGGCTTACAACGCTTTTACCGATAAAGAAGTTACGGGTTATTGGGTGAAAACCGATTCCAAGCATGTAGATTTAGCTTTTGATGTTGTTTCCGATATATTTTTAAACTCAACAATTCCGGCCGAAGAAATAGAAAAAGAGCGCGGAGTTATTATTGGCGAAATAGATATGTATGAAGACACGCCCACCCGAAAAATCGGCGATCTTTTTGAAGAACTGCTCTACGGCGATCAGCCGGTTGGCTGGGATATTGCCGGCCGAAAAGAAGTTATTCGCTCGCTCAAGCGGGCGGATTTTGTTGATTATCTTTCCAAACATTATATATCTAAAAATGTGGTAGTGGCGGTGGCGGGCGATATAACTTTAAAGAGCGCCAAAACTAAAGTTAAAAAATATTTTAAAACTATTAAAACAGGTTCAACCGCTAAGCCTTTGCCTTGTAAAGAAAATCAAACCAAACCTCAAATAAAACTTAGTTATAAAAATACCGACCAGTCGCATTTAATTTTGGGCGTTAGAGCTTATAGCTTGTTTGACGACCGTCGCTGGCCCTTGATGCTTATGAGCGTAATTTTAGGCGGCAGTATGTCTTCGCGTTTATTTATCAAGATACGAGATGAGCTTGGTTTAGGTTATTATATTCGAGCTTCAGCTTCAACCTCAACCGATCACGGTTATTTTGATATTAGCGCCGGGGTAGATAAAAATCGGCTGGAAGAAGCGGTGGAGGCGATAATGGAAGAACTGCGCAAACTTAAAAAGGATGGAGTCACCGAGGCCGAGTTTAAAAAGGCTAAAGATTATATCAAAGGCGCAACTTTATTGGGTTTGGAATCTTCGGATGATATTGCTTCATTTTTTGCCATGCAGGAGGTGGTTACCGGCCAGATATTGACAATAGAACAGAAGTTCGGTATGATAGACAAAGTTAAGATTGGAGATATCAAGAAGGTCGCCGATGACATTCTGCAAGAAAGCAAACTCAACTTGGCGGTTATTGGACCGGTCAAAGACGAGAAGCCTCTCGCGAAGCTCCTAAAACTATAAATTGAACGAAGATAAAGGCAAACATTTTGACATCAGTATAACTTCGGAAGCTCTTTTCCGAATCCTTTTTGTTGGCTTGGGTTTGGTTTTTCTTTACCTTATTAGAGACGTTTTAATCGTATTGTTGCTCTCGGTGGTGATTGCCGCCGCGATTTCTCCGCTCGCTAGCCGGATGCAAAAACACGGCATTCCCAGAACGTTGGCTGTTTTTATTATATACTTTGTGGCTGTTGCGGTTCTGGCCTCCATTCTTTATTTTATCTTGTCGCCTTTGAGCGGAGAGCTGGACGATCTTTCTTTAGTTTTTCCAGTTTATTTTGATAAGATTCAGTCGTCCTTTAATGAAATTAGAAGCGCCGCGCCTCAATATGAACAAATCATAAATACCGTTCAAAGCCAGCTCGCTATAATGAGCCAAAAATTAGCCAGCCTTTCCACCAATATTTTTGGGGCTACCAGCCACTTATTTGGCGGGGTTGTCTCGGCTATTTTTGTGGTGGTTATTTCTTTTTATCTTTCGGCTCAAGAATACGGCATCAGCATGTTTTTGCGTTCCATAACTCCAAAAGAAAATCAAAGTTATATCTTGGGTTTGTGGGCTAGATCCCAGCATAAACTGGGCCGGTGGTTTCAAATTCAGATTCTTTCCAGTGTTATCATCGGCGGGTTGGTTTTTATCGGACTGGCCATTTTCGGCATCAAGCATAAAATTCTGTTGGCGCTTTTTGCCGGTCTGATGGAAGTAATTCCTTATGTCGGGCCGATTTTGGCCGCGATACCGGCTATATTTTTAGGCCTGCTTAAATCACCGATAGTGGCTTTATGGACTTTGGTGGTTTACACCATCGTGCATCAGTTGGAAAACCACGTTGTTGTTCCGCAGATTACTCGTCGGGTGATGGGTTTGAATCCGGTTATAGTTATTTTAGCTTTAATGATCGGCGGAGAACTGATGGGTATTCCCGGGATTATTTTGGGAGTTCCTATTGCGGTTATTGCCGTAGAAATTGTGAAAGATTTTGGCCATGACCACGATGACTCCAACTAATTTGGAAAAGTTTTATATTACGACTTCAATTCCCTATGTAAACGCCAAACCGCATTTGGGGTTTGCTTTAGAGTTGATTCAAGCTGATGTGATAGCTCGTTACCACCGCCAAAAAGGCGAGGATGTTTTCTTTTTGGCCGGCGCGGATGAAAATGCTTTAAAGAACGTCTTATCGGCCAAAGAAAAAGGCGTAGGTGTTAAAGAATTTGTGGATGAAAACACCGCTAAATTTAAAGAGTTAAAAAATATCCTAAACCTTTCGCTGGATAGTTTTATTCGCACTACCGAAGATCGCCACGCCAGAAGCGCTCAAAAATTGTGGCAAGCTTGCCAGAAAGATATTTATAAAAAAGAATATTCCGGGCTATATTGCGTGGGCTGTGAAGAGTTTAAAACAGATAAAGATTTGGTTGATGGTTTTTGCCCCGAACACCCCAATAAAAAACCAGAGTTGGTTGAAGAAGAAAACTATTTTTTTAGGCTTTCAGCCTATCAGAATAAACTAATAAATCTTATTGAATCCAACGAGCTTAAAATTATTCCCGAAACGCGCCGAAACGAAGCCTTGTCTTTTATACGGCAAGGCTTAGAGGATTTTAGCATCTCTCGATCTAAAGCCAGGGCTCAAAACTGGGGCATACCGGTGCCGGGCGACAATTCGCAGATTATTTATGTTTGGTTTGACGCTTTAATAAATTATTTAACCGCTTTGGATTACGCTGATAACTCGGAACAGTTTAAACATTATTGGCAAGAAAACAAAAATATTCTTCATGTTATCGGCAAAGGCATAATTCGCTTTCACGCGGTTTATTGGCCGGCGATGCTGCTTTCAGCCGGAGTCAATTTGCCTAAAGAAATTTTTGTTCACGGCTACCTGACTATAGATGGCCAAAAAATATCAAAATCTTTAGGTAATGTAATTAGTCCCGATGAACCGGTTAAAAAATATGGAGTTGATGCGGTTAGGTATTATTTATTGCGCGAGATTGCGGCTTATGGCGACGGCGACTTTAGTTACAAAAAACTGGAAGATCGCTATAACGGCGATTTGGCCAATGGCTTGGGCAATTTAGTGGCCAGAGTTGCCGCGCTGGGAGAAAAATTAGGAGAAATAAGTTTTGATTTGGAAAAAGATTTTGATGCTAAGATTAAAGATGAAGTGGCTCAAATATACGCCGATTGCGACAAGGAATTAAATAATTTTAAATTTAACGACGCGCTCGCGGTGTTGTGGCGCTTGATTTCTTTTGTGGATAGATATATCAATGATACTAAACCTTGGACGGTTAAAGATCAGAATGAGCTTAAAAAAATAATTCTTAATGCCAGTTACGCTATTTACGCTGTGGCTTTTTTATCGGCGCCGTTTTTGCCGGAAACCGCTAAAAAGATCAAAAAGCAAATAAATTTTTCCAGTTCAAAATTAGTAGTTAAAAAAGGCGAGTTATTGTTTCCTCGCTTAAGTTAGTTATTCGTTATCATCAAAACATAATTCCTCGCAGACGACATGGAGCCTCTTTATTTATAATCTAGTCTTCTCCATGATGCTGCTCGGAATTATGTTTTGACTTTTTGAATAAAACACATCATTCCGAGCGACTTCGGGGAGGTTCATTTAATTAAGATAGGGTGGGGCGAAGAGCTCCTCCCTGCAGGAGCGAGGGGTGATGTGTTTTAGTAAATTGATGAATCTAAAACTAATAGACGCCCATACCCATGTTCAATTTGCGGCTTATCAAAACGATACCGAGGCCGTTATTGGGCGCGCGCTAGACGCCGGAATTTGGCTGGTCAATGTGGGCACCCAACTGGATACATCTAAAGAAGCCATTGCTTTGGCCGAAAAATATCCCCAAGGCGTATATGCCACGGTGGGTTTGCATCCCATTCACACCGATAAGTCTTTTCACGACCAAGAAGAATTGGGCCAAGGCGGCGCGGAATTTACCAGCCGAGGCGAGATTTTTGATTACGGCGCTTACAAAGAATTGGCGGCTCATAAAAAAGTAGTGGCCATAGGCGAGTGCGGCTTGGATTATTATGCCGATTTTGCTCGCGAGAGAAGCGAGCGATTGCAAAAACGAGCATCCGCCGAAGCTGAAAGCGAAGGCGGACTGTTTGAATTGCGTAAAGAAAAACAAAAACTTGCTTTTATCCAGCATATAGAATTGGCTTTTGAACTTAAAAAACCTTTGATGATACATTGCCGGCAGGCTTTTCCGGATTTAATCGCCCTGTTAAGGGCCAACCGTTCTAAACTGCCAGCCGTGCCCGGCATCATCCATTTTTTCAGCGGCACCGAACGCGAAGCCAATCATCTTTTGGATATGGGTTTGTTTTTTACTTTCGGCGGGGTGATAACTTTTGCGCGCGATTACGATGAGATCATAAAAGCTGTGCCTATAAGCCGTATGCTTTTAGAAACCGACGCGCCCTATGTTACTCCCTCGCCCTACCGCGGCCAAAGGAACGAACCGGCTTACGTGGTTGAAATCGCTAAAAAACTGGCCGAAATAAAAGAGGTTTCTTTGGAAGAAATCCAGCACCACACCGTGGAAAACGCCCGGGCGATTTTTGGGATATAAAAGGCGGCCTCATAGGAAAATATGGCCTATTTGCTCGGTTTTTAATCGCTATTGACAGTATATGTCTTATTTGCTATACTTAACATAGTACCTACAACCGGCTTATTTGAGGTCCCGGCGGATGCTGGGGCGAGGAGTAAGCCAAAATCCAAAAGGAGGCCAGAAATGGCCCGCAAGGATATTGCCTCAATCATCAGTGGCGCCGGCTGGATCGCGGGTTTCGCGGATAAGTTGATCCGCGGCCTGCGTGATCGGAACGTCAACGACGAGCAGATCCACTCGCTCGTCACGGACAACGGCCAAGTGCCGATGGACAGGATCCTGGATGTGGTCGCGGAGTACTTCCATGCGGCAGCGAACGTCTTCACCCTCCCCGTCAACTCCGCCCTCCCCTTGGCCGAAGCCATCGCGGCAGGCAAGTACGACTGGGTTAACCCCGACATTACCCCCGACCGCTTCCCCATCTTTGGGGAAGCCACGGTTGAGGTAGAGATGAGGTTTGTCCACTTCAACTGTGCGATGGAGTCCGACAATGTCCTGAAGGAACTGGACCAAGCCGGTCTTCGCCCAGCCACCCTCGCCGAACTTCTGGCTTTCGGAGCCAAGTACCCCGATAAGCAAAGAGAGTTTCCCATCATCGCGCTCGGCTCCGTCTGGCAGGACCGCTACGGCGACCGCAACGTTCCCGGACTTTGGAACGATGCCAGCGTGCGCCGCCTGCGCCTCAACTGGTTTGACAGTGGGTGGGACGAGGACTGTCGTTTCCTTGCCTGCCGCAAGTAGTTTTTGCACTAGGAACCTTGGGCATTAGAACTTCTTAATCCCTTGGTTACCTTAACCCTTATCCCTCGCGGAGCAAAGCTCCGCGAGGGATTCTTTTTTACTTACTTAGTTTTCCTGTTAGAATGGTTTTGGACACTAGGCTAATATGCTCACGGCTACGGCTTTGAGCGGCCGAATTCCGAGGCAAGTTATGCCAGAGTGGGAGTGGTCACGGCTTCTCCCAGCGTGCTAATTTGATCTCTAAAAAACAAAACTACTTGGTGCAAAATATTGGCGGGCTTTTAGGCCCCAAATAAGATTCAGCCCCAAGAGTATTCAAAGGGTGGTGTAATAGATGATATTTTGTACAATTCCGTCTGGCAGGACCGCAACGGCAACCGCAACGTTCCCGAACTTTGGAACGATGCCAACGAGCGCAACCTGAACCTCAACTGGTTTGACAATAGGTGGAACGAGAACTATCGTTTCCTTGCCTGCCGCAATTCGTTTTGTTCTCCCCCGATTCATTTGAGGGGAGTTTCTTTTTGTATACCTTTAATCCACCCACCCAACATTTTCCCGATCTCGTTTAGCTGTTCCGATAAGGTAATGTATTTCTTGTTATCCAACGCTTTTATTTCCCAAGATATTTGCAGGAAAAATTTTAAGATATCTAATTTTATTCCGGCTTTTTGTAGGTAAGGCATTTTTTGGCCTTTATTTAAGTAGCCGGCGGTTAGAAGTAATTCAACCACTTCCAAAAAGTACTGGTCAATCTTACTCCCGAGCGTATATCTATGTTTCTTGCTAAAATGATTTTTGAATTCATCCCATAACTTATATACTTGCACCAACTTTTGAATTATAGATAAAGACGCTCTCGGGGGGGGGGTTACTAAATGAAGCATTATGAAAATTCAGCTGATTCATAGTTTTGACGATATTATCTCGGTTGATAATCTTTTATTGGCTTGGCAGGAGTTTATCAAAGGCAAACGAAAAAGGAAAGACGTGCAGGAGTTTCAATTACGCCTGATGGATAACATCTTTTCATTACATTCCGACCTATCCGATTTCACATACAGACACGGTGGCTACCACGGCTTTAACATCTCCGACCCCAAACCCCGAAGCATACATAAAGCCGGTGTCCGCGACAGGTTGCTCCACCATGCCATTTACAAGGTTCTTTACCCTTTCTTTGATAGAACATTTATGGCTGATTCCTTTTCTTGCAGGAAAAACAAAGGCACACATAAAGCCCTTAATCGTTTCAAGTCATTTACCTATCAAGTCAGCCACAACCACACACAGACCTGCTGGGTCTTAAAATGCGACATTAAAAAATTCTTTGCTAGTATAGATCATAGTGTACTTCTTGAAATACTAACTAAATATATACCCGATAAAAACATTCTCTGGTTGCTAAAGGAGGTTGTCTCCAGTTTCCACACCAAGCCCAATATCGGCTTACCCTTAGGCAACCTCACCTCCCAGCTTTTGGTTAACATCTATATGAATGAATTTGACCGGTTCGTTAAGCACAAACTAAAAGCCAAACACTACATCAGGTACGCCGATGATTTTGTGGTTTTGTCGGACAATAGAGGATGGTTGGAAAGTCAGATTTTGCTGATTCAGAAATTTTTGCTTGAAAAACTTAGACTTGCGTTCCATCCCAACAAGGTACTTATTAAAACTCTGGTTTCGGGTGTGGATTTTCTAGGCTGGGTACATTTCCACAATCACAGGGTTTTAAGAGCGTCAACCAAAAAGAGGATGATGAAAAGGATTAGAGAAAATCCCAAGCCGGAGACGATATGTTCTTATTTGGGGTTGTTGGGGTGGGGGAATACAAATAGAATTAAATCAGAAATCTTAGCGGTGTAATTTGATTTAATATTCCATTTTTGTTATAGTTTGCTTATGGCTACCAGAACTGCATCTAAAAATAAGGATTTTGTAACCATTCCCCGCGAAAATTACGAGGAGTTTTTGGTATGGCAGAAAATAAATTCCGCCAAGATATTTATTCCAACCGCCGCTGAAAAAAGAATGTTAAAAAAAGCCAGGGAGAATTTTGCTCAAGGTAAGTATACCAGTTGGAATAAAGTAAAACATGAATTGGGACTTGGTATTAGGGGATGATGCTAAAAAACAGTTAAGTAGAATTCCTAAGGACGAAGCTTTTCGTATTGGCGGAGCCATAGAAGAAATTATTGTTGATCCTTATTTTGGAGATATTCAGAAAATTAAAGGAAAAAAAGAAATTTGGCGCAGGAGGGTCGGTAGTTACAGAATTTTTTATGAATTATATAAAACACGGAGAATTATTTACGTTTTTGAAATAGAACGCCGGACTTCAAAAACTTATTAGATTTAACAATCAAGGCTTGGCCTTCCAAGAAGGTCAGGCCTTTGTCTTGCTTATAAACGCTATTTTCGTTAATTTAGATAGATACAAATGGCTAAATACAATCACAATAAAGTAGAATCTCGATGGCAGAAACAGTGGCTCAAGGAAGGAGTCTACGAACCCCACTTCGCTGAAGCTTCGCGGGGCAAGCCTAAATTTTACAACTTAATGATGTTTCCGTATCCTTCGGCCGAGGGTTTGCACGTGGGCAATATGTACGCTTTTACGGGCAGCGATATTTATGGCCGGTTAAAAAGGATGCAGGGCTATGATGTTTTTGAGCCAATCGGTTTGGACGGTTTCGGCATCCATTCCGAAAACTATGCGTTGAAGATCGGCCAGCACCCGGCCGATCAGGCCAAGATTTCAGAAAAAAACTTTTATCGGCAGTTAAGTATGATCGGCAATGGTTTTAGTTGGAACGAAAAATTAGAAACCTACGACCCCGAATATTATCAATGGACCCAATGGATTTTTATACAGCTTTATAAAAACGGCTTGGCCTACCGCAAAAAATCGGCGGTCAATTGGTGCCCCAGCTGTTTGACGGTGCTCGCCGATGAGCAGGTGGTTTCGGGCGAGTGTGAAAGATGCGGCGCCAAAGTTGTTAAAAAAGAATTGGAGCAATGGTTTTTCAAAATCACTAAATACGCGGATAGATTGCTTGAGGGTTTGGATGAAATTGATTGGAGCCAGAAAGTAAAAATCGCTCAAAGAAATTGGATCGGGCGCTCCGAGGGAGCAACGATAAAATTTCTAATTTCTAATTTCCAATTTCTAGACAAATTCCAAACTCAAAATTCTAAACAATATCTGGAAGTTTTTACCACTCGCCCGGATACTATTTTCGGCGCGACTTTTATGGCCGTGTCCGTTGAACTTGCCGAGAAATGGATTAAAGATGGCTGGCAGGCGGGGGAGGACGTGAAAAGTTATATAGAATCTCACAAAGGAAATATCGGGAACGACATTCAAAAAGAGAAAACCGGAGTTTTTACTGGGTTGAGCGCAATCAATCCGGCAAATAACAAAGAGATTCCAATCTGGGTCGCAGATTATGTTTTGTCTGGATATGGT